>Ga0210006_1001329_pt1 | contig 17252 bp, 20 predicted proteins | sample CryGey02umfilter_2_FD_185452 | JGI IMG/M metagenome (GOLD analysis project Ga0210006, IMG submission 185452) | Groundwater microbial communities from aquifer in Utah, USA - Crystal Geyser 4/10/14 0.2 um filter (SPAdes) (version 3) | ecosystem: Environmental > Aquatic > Deep subsurface >... | reverse complement strand
ACCGGAGTTAGAATTGCTTGAAGCTTTGATAGGAGATATCTCAAAAGCAACGTTAATGGATACCACTATTTCAATAATTTTGAGTATTTTTGTTTTGTATGTAGTAAATAAGATTTATCCCAAGATAATGCTGGCTTCCATTTCCGAAGATTTGGCAACGGTCAACCGGATAAACATAGGCAGATACAATCTCATCTATCTTTTGGTAATCTCGGTTATCGTGGCTTTGGGAGTAAAAGTGGTCGGTTCTCTATTAATAGGCGCCTTGGTTATTATTCCTGCCGCCGCTTCGCGATTGATTAGTTCAAATATGCGACAGTATATTTTCTGGTCGGGTTTATTCGGTGTTTTTAGTTGTGTTTTTGGGATTTTGCTTTCCGGCGTAATTAAATTAGCGGTGGGGCCGCTGATTATTCTGGTTTGTACTCTGTTTTTCGCAGTTTGTTTAATTTTGAAAAAAACGCATAATTGAAGATATGTTTAAATTTATCAACATAAATAAAGTCATTAAAATTTTAATCCTTTCAGATTTGGCTTTGATTACCGGGATGGGTTTTGTGGCGCCGATTTTCGCCATTTTTTTAACCGAGAACATTGAAGGAGGCACTATTCAGGTGGTCGGTTTTGCCGCAGCTATTTATTGGATAGTAGAAGCCCTTATTCTTATTCCTTCCGGTAAATATTTAGATAAAAATCACGGCGAAAAAGACGACCTTTTATTTATTGTTATTGGCAATTTTTTGGCTGCCTCAGCGGTTTTTGGTTATATCTTTTCTCGCCTGCCTTGGCACATTTATTTTTTGCAAGGAATTTATGCAATGGGTATGGGGATGAACATCCCGGGTTATACCGCCATTTTTACCAGACACGTTGATAAAGGCAGAGAAGCTTTTTCTTGGGGTCTCAGAGGTGCTTCAGTAGGAGTGGGGGCTGGCATCGCCGGAGCCTTAGGGGGAGTAATTGCTTATAGATTTGGTTTTAATACTCTCTTTATCGGAGTGATAATTTTCATCGTTTTAAGCGCTTTTTTGCCTCTCTTGGTTTTAAAAGGGATACGGCCCAAAGACGGAACAATGCCTAAAATTCCCGAAATAAAAACAATTCAATCTCCATTGCCAAAATAGGTAAAGAGGATTAAAATAATAACAATTTAAAGGTCGAGTTATTTTATCATTCTAAAAATGAAGAATAAATATAGTTTTCTTTTAGTCAGCATAGTGATAGCGGGGATAGTTTTGGGAGTGGTTGGAGTGGTTAAAGCCGGAATAATGATTCCAGCCGCTGATAAGGCAAAAGAGAACGCCGAAGTAGCGGTAGAGAAATCGCCAGCCATCGGCGGTGATCGGGCGTCTACTCCGCCTGGTCTTGAAAAAATAGAATTTATTCACTGGAAAAAAGATTTTGCGAAATTAGAAGGAGCAAAAGCGCCAAAGCCGCCAGCCTGCTACAAATTTCTTACACCAACAAAAATAAAATGGACTGTTTTACCGGTAAGCTATGAAATAAATCCGACAAATCCTCAAGGCCTTGCTGAAGCTTTTGTTACCACTGCTGTCAGCGCTTCAGCTGAAACCTGGGATGCGGCAACCAGCAAGGAATTAATGAATGATGCTTATACTGTTGATTATACAGCTGCTTACGGAGTTCAGGATTATAAAAATGCGATTACTTTCGGGGATTACCCAACCGCTGGAGTAATCGCCGTAACGTCTGTCTGGTATAATCCAACCACCAAAGCCATTGTGGAATTTGATATAATGTTTAACACTGATTGGACATGGGGAGACGCTATAGTTGACACATCAACGATGGACTTACAGAACATTGCTACTCATGAATTCGGGCATGGCGTTGGCTTGGCTGATGTTTATGATTCTGCCTGTTCGGCAGTAACGATGTACGGCTATTCTGATTATGGCGAGATAATTAAAAGAACGCTTGAAAATCCTGATATTACCGGTCTTCTAAAACTCTATCCGTAATCAGAGGTGAACTAGATTACAAAAAGAAGTTACCCTTTTTCTTAAAGGGAAGTTTTTTTTTGTTTAGGACTTCTTGTTGCAACTGAGATAATTTTATTTTATTCATTAATCCCGCTAAATTTCAACTCGAGCTATTGGCCAGAATCTGATTGGCGTGTTATCATTATTTAATGAACAAAAATTTAATAATTTTAATTGCTTTGGCAGTTGTTCTTATAGCTGGGGTTTTTATTTTAAAATCCCAGAATATTGGCACGAATTTTTTGTGGAATTTATCCAATGGCGGTCAATGGCTTTTTCCTCTGGTGACGGCCGGCGCTTTGATTGACAGCATCAATCCCTGCGCTTTTTCCGTCCTGCTTTTAACCATCGCTTTCTTTTTAAGCGTCGGCGCTTTTCGTTCCAATATTCTTAAATTCGGCGCGGTTTACATTCTTGGGCTTTTTGTTTCTTATTTTTTGATCGGTCTGGGCATTTTCGGCGCTTTTCATCTCTTTAACACGCCTAAATTTATGGCTAAACTTGGCGCTTCGCTTTTGATAGTTTTGGGCGTCCTTAATATTTTAAAAGACGTTTTTCCGCGACTGCCCTTTGATTGGCTGATGAAATTGCCCAAAGGCAGTGCTGGTCTGATTTCTAAATTAATCGGCAAAGGGTCATTACCGGCGATTTTCGGCATCGGCGTGGTGGTCGGACTTTGCGAATTTCCCTGCACAGGCGGACCTTATTTAATGGTTTTGGGACTGCTTCATGATTATTCCTCTTATTTAAAGGGCTTGGCTTATCTCGTTTATTACAATCTTCTTTTTATTCTTCCTTTGATTATTATTTTACTGATTGCCAGCAATAAGACTTTTACCGAAAAAATCCAAAAATGGCAACAGGAAGAGCGGAAAATAACCAAATGGGGTCTGCCTTTGGCAATGATTGGGTTGGGAGTGATAATATTTTTCTTATGAAATACGAATTTTCAATCAAAACCGATTGCCTGAGTTGTCTGGCCTGTTTAGGAGTTCTTCAGGAATTTATCAAAAAAATTCCTGGTGTTTTAGATGCCCAGTTTGATTCAGAAACTGGTAAAATTATAATTAAGTACAAAGGAAAACTTAGTCGGGAAGAATTAGTAAAAGTTATTAAAGAAAAAACCAGCTATGAATTACAATGACTAAAAATATTTTAATTGCCTTAATTATCATTGTTGTTGGTCTGGTTGGACTTTTGGTTTGGGGAGGCCTGCGGAGCAGCAAAAATAACCCCCAATTAGAAGCGCTTGCCCAATGTCTAAATAGCAAAGGAGCGGTAATGTACGGAACTAATTGGTGTTCTTGGTGCCAAAAAGAAGAAGCTAATTTTAAAGATACTTGGCGGTTCATAAATTACATTGACTGCTCTAAAAATCCTAAGGATTGTTTGGCTTTAGGCATTGAAGCGACTCCCACTTGGATTTTCCCGGATGGCAAAAGACTTACTGGCTATCAGGGATTAGAGAAATTAGCCGAAGAAAGCGGTTGTAAATTGACTATTGATAGATAAAATAAAATAAAGGTCGATTAATTAAAATTTGGGTTGTTTTATGAAAAAGATTGCTGTTTCTTTAATTGTTTTGGCAATGATGGCATTTGGGACAGTTGGTTTATTAGCGGCGCAGAAGCCGACTATCTTGCCTGTTAAGCCTAGACAGACAAATATTTTAGATGAGATTAAGCAAAAAGCCGGAATGACAAAAGAAGAATTTGAGACAAAAAGAGCAGAAATAAAGAATTTAATGGAACAGAAACAAACCGAATTGCGGAATCAAATTGAAACCAAGAGAGAACAGTTGAAATCTCAAATCGAGGCCAAAAGAACAGAATTGAAAAACCACTTAGCAAAGATTAAAGATGAAAATAAAAAGCGGATTGTTGAAAGAATTTATAATCAGGTTAATGAATTGAATAAACGTCTGACCGCTCATTTTTTGAATGTTCTGGAAAAATTAGAAAAAGTTTTAGAAAGAATTTCCAGCCGGGCTGCTAAAGCCCAAGCTAATGGCCGCGATGTCAGCGCTGTCAAAACCGCTATTGATGAAGCAAATACCGCCATTGCCGATAGTAGAACTGCCATTCAAAATCAAGCTGCTAAAGTTTACGCGCCGACCATTAATACAGAAAATACCCTACGGACTGATGTGGGAAAAATTCGGCAAGCGCTTCATAATGATTTAGTGGCAGTCCGAGAAGCTGTTAAAGCTGCTCGAGAAGCGGTGCGGAAAGCTGCGACTACTCTGGCTCAGATTCCGAGAGTTGATGAATTAGAGATACCAACCACTCAACCAGCAACAACGACCCAGCCAACACCATAATATGGATCAAAACATTGAACCAAAAATTGAACAAATTGAACCCCAAGAACCAAAAATAGAACCAGAGAAAAAAATTAACAAGAAAAATATCATTATTTTGGTTATTGTCGGCTTGATAGCGATTCTGATTCTTTTAGCCGTTTGGTATTGGTTGAGTCAGAAAAGTGTTGTAACTCAAGAAGTGACGCCAACAGCTGCTCCCAGCCAGCCGCCATCGGCTGTTCAACCAGTTCCTTTAAAAGAGGATTCTATTTCAGCGATTAATCAGGAATTGGATAGTATTGACATGGGTAATTTAGACCAGGAATTTCAAACCATTGATGCTGATTTAAATTCTCTATAAGAAACGCGGATAGATGCGGAAGAGAAAAAGCCTCCTATTGTGGAGGCTTTTTCTTTTGGTATAATAAAGTGTAATAAATATTGATTCGTATCCGAAACCGTGAATTCGTAAATTTCGTATTTCGGTTTCGGTAAAAAGGTCGAATTTAAAAATAAAAATACTATGACTAATTTAAATGGAAAAGTCGCCGTCATTACCGGAGCCAGAAGGGGGATGGGAAGATCTCATGCTTTGACTTTGGCAAAAGCCGGAGTAAAAGTGGTGGTCGCGGATATTTCTTTGGAAGATTGTCAAAAGGTGGTCGAGGAAATTAAAAAAAATGGAGGCGAGCCCCGTAACTCAACTAAGTTGAGTTTACGGGGCGAGGCCTTGGCAATAAAATGCGATGTTTCTCAAAAATCAGAAGTGGACGAAATGGTTAAAAAGGCAATTGAGAAATTTGGCAAGATTGATATTTTGGTCAATAATGCCGGAATCTGCCAATTTAAACCCTTTTTAGAATTAACTGAAGAAGACTGGGATAAAACTTTGGACATTAATCTTAAAGGGTATTTCTTATGCGCCCAGGCAACAGCCAAAGAAATGGTCAAACAAAAATCAGGTGTGATAATCAATATTGCCTCAGTGGCTATGGGTCAGCAAGGAGTAGGAATGCCAAACATTGTCCATTATTGCGCTTCCAAAGGCGGTATTGCAGGAATGACAGAGGCTTTGGCAGTAGAATTGGCGCCTTACAATATTCGAGTTAATGCCATCTCCCCGGGAATGATTGAAACGCCAATGATTAGTTCGGTTAAGCAAGATCCTAAAATGATGGAAGCAATGTTGGCTAGAGTTCCAATGCGTCGAGTTGGCCGGTCAGAGGAGGTCAGTAATTTAGTTTTGTTTTTGGCCTCAGACGATTCTTCTTATATGACCGGCTCCACCGTGGTAATCGACGGCGGCTGGCTATCTGGCTAATAAAAATTTGATGGAGAAAAAAATTATCAAAGTTCCAATTGAAATTTCAGCGCGGCATACCCATCTAACCTCAAAAGATTTTAAGACTCTTTTTAAGAAAAGTCGGCCGACTTTTCTTAAAAAATTAGGACAGCAGCAGTTTTCCGCCGAAGAAACGGTTGAAATCATAAACAAAGATAAGTCAATAAAAAGAATCAGAGTAGTAGCGCCTTTCCGCGACAAAACTCAGGTTGAGATTTCAGTGACTGATGCCATAAATCTGGGAATAAAACCGGTCATCAGAATCTCCGGCAGTTTAAAAAACACTCCGGCTATTGAAATTAAAAGTCCAAGAGGAAAATTAAAAATCAAAGAAGGAGTGATTGTTGCTCAAAGACACTTACACTTAAATCCTAATGAAGCCAAAAAGTTTGGCTTAAAACACAAAGATATTATTTCGGTTTTGGCAAAAGGTAAAAGATCTGTTTTGTTTAACAATGTGGTAGTAAGAGTGAGTTCTCAGTATAATCTTTGCGTTCATCTTGATTCTGATGAAGGAAATGCGGCTGGGATTTTTAAAAAAGGTACGGGTTATCTTATAAAGTCGTAAAAATTGCCTATGATTTTAGTTCTTAACTGCGGTTCTCAATCAGTCAAATGGAAGATTTTTGACGAAAATCTGAATTTAATTTCCCAGGACAGAAAAGAGTATTATAAAAAAAGTTTGGCTGAAAAAGTTTTGAGAGACGAATTAAAAAAAATTAAAAATAGCCATTCATCGATTGAATTCATCGGCCATCGAGTTGTTCATCCAATTTCCGAGTTGGCACCGCTTCATAACCCATTCGAACTTTTGGGAATTAAAGCGGCTAAAAAGGAATTCGCCAAAGCCAAACATCTGATTGTTTTTGACACCGACTTTTTTAAAGATTTGCCGCTGGTTTCCCAAGTTTATCCTTTGCCGGAATTTCTAAGAAAAAAATATTCAATTAGACGATTCGGATTTCATGGCATTTCTCACCAATATTTAACTCAAAAAACTTCAGAGATTTTGAAAAAACCTTTAAAGAGTTTAAATCTGATTACTCTGCATCTCGGTGGAGGATGCTCGATGGCCGCGATTAAAAATGGCCAGCCCATTGATACTTCAATGGGCTTTACACCCTTAGAAGGATTAGTAATGATGAGCCGGGCTGGCGATCTTGATCCGGGAATTTTAATTTTTTTAGCCAAAAAAATCGGAATAAAAAATTTAGAAAAGATTCTCAACAAAGAAAGCGGCTTGAAAGCAATCGCCGGCATTACTAATTTTAAAAAAATTTTGACGAAAAAAGATAAAAAATCAAAATTAGCAGTAGAAATTTTTATTTACCGGATTAAAAAATATATTTCGGCTTATTTCGGCGTCTTAAAAGGCAAGGTTGACGCAATTGTTTTCAGTGGAGAGATTGGCGCCGGTCTTCCCAAAACCAGAAATTTGATTTTAAAAGATTTGAGTTTTTTAAAAAAGACAAAAATTTTAGTTATTCCTACTGATGAGGAATATCAGATTGCTAAAGAAATAAAAGGAAAATGGAAAAAATTTTTCAAAAAAACGCAATAATTCCTCTTCTGGGAAATGAAGCCATTGTTTTGGGAGCCTTAGAATCCGGGGTGGGCTTTGTGGCTACTTATCCCGGCACACCGGCTTCAGAGATTGGTGATCTCTTTTACGGAATAAAGGATGCTTATCGTATTTATATGGAGTATTCCACTAATGAGATTGTGGCTTTAGAAGCGGCGGCTGGCGCGGCTTATTCCGGAGTAAGAGCTTTGGTGGCAATGAAGCATTTTGGTGTTAATGTGGCTATGGATGCTTTAATTCCGATTGCCTATACCCGACCAAGAGCCGGGTTAGTAATCATCATTGCTGATGACCCCGGCTGTCATTCTTCAGCTCAATCAGAGCAGGACTCCAGAGTTTTTATTGAAAATTTGAATCTCGTAACTTTAGAGCCGGCTGATCCGTCGGAAGCCAAAGAGTTTACCAAATTAGCTTTTGAGATTTCTGAAAAGTTTCAAAAAGCAGTCATTATTCGGACAACCACCCGAGTGGCTCATCAAACTGCGGCTGTAAAAGTTGGTAAAATACCAAGCGCAAAAACAAAAGGAAAGTTTCTAAAGGACTTGAAAAGATTTAACACGGCACCGCCAATGGTTTTATCTCAAAAAAGAGAACTTTTAGCTTTAAAAAAACCAATAGAAAATTATCTTAATAGAACCAAGTTAAACCCCGTCATTAAAGGAAAATTAAAAAATCTCGGCGTCATTGCTTCCGGAGCCGGCTATCTTTATTGTCTTGAAGCTTTAGAAAATTTAAATGTCTCTCTAGATGTTTTAAAAATTGACACTTTTTATCCTTTGCCAGCCGAGAAAATCCGCCGGTTTTTAGAAAATAAAAAGAAAGTTTTGGTTGTTGAAGAAGTAATCGGTTTAATTGAAGAGAAAATAAAAGTTGAAGTCGGAACGACGAATGAAAAAATAGAAATTTTAGGAAAAAATTTATTAGAGCCGGTTGATGAGTTAAATCCCGATAAAATAACCGAGGTTTTAGCTCAAATTTTAAAAAGAAAATACAAAAAACCTGAAGAGATAAAAAAGGATTTAGTAAAAAGAACACCGAGGTTCTGTCAGGGTTGCCCTTATTGGTCTATATTTTCCGCTCTTAAAAATGCAGTTGATTCTAAAAAAGTGATTTTTGTCGGTGACATCGGCTGTTATATGATGGGCTACTATCCGCCATTTGAATTACAAGACATTTTGCTTTGTATGGCTGCTTCGGTTGGCGTTTCTCACGGAATAGCTCAAGCAACCAATCAAAAAGTAATTGCGCTCATGGGCGATTCAACTTTGTTTCACGCCGGCCTTCCCGGGCTTCTCAATATTGTTAACAATAATTCTAACCCTTTAATAATTATTTTTGATAATGGCATCACTGCTATGACTGGCAGACAGCCGCATCCGGGCACGCCTTTGAAATTTAAAAAACACGACGGCAAAGCAGAAATTAAAATCGAGAAACTCCTTCGGGCGATTGGCATAAAAAACATTGTCTTAGATCCAGTAAGACAAAATAAAACTTTAGAGAAAAGAATTAAGGAATTTATTTCAAAAAAAGAGGCGGCCGCAATAATTTGTCGCCACCCCTGCGTTTATATCGGTGAATTAGAAAAATGAATATTTTGATAACTGGCGTTGGAGGCCAGGGAATAATCACTCTAAAAAAAGTTTTGAGTTATGCCTCAATTAAAGAAGGCAGATTTTTTCGCGCTTCAGAAGTTCACGGTTTAAGCCAACGAGGGGGTTCAGTCAGCGTTCATTTTAGATTTGGCAAGAAAGTAAACCCCGTTAGAAATCGCGAACGCTGTTTGCGTTCTATTTCTAACGGGGTAAATTCGCCTTTAATTGGGAGAGCTGAAGCTGATTTGATTATCGGCTTAGATCTTTTAGAAGCCGCCAGAGCTGTTGATTTTGCTTCAGTAAATTCTATCTATTTGGCAAACGACTACTTTATTCCGTTTTTTCAACTTTCGGCTTTTACCAAAGAAGATTTTTTAAAAATTGTCAAGCCGATGACAAAAAATATTTTTATAGTAGAAGCGACAAAAATTTGTCAGGAAAAACTAAAAAGCAGCGTTTTTGAGAGTATTTTTCTCTTAGGTTTTGCTTTTTCAAAAAAATTAATTCCTTTTAAGGAGCAGTCTTTAATGTTCGGGGTTGAAAAATCAGTTCCGGTTAAATTTATTAAACAAAATAAAGAGGCGTTTAATTTAGGAAAGATATGAAAAGTATTTATGATTTAATCATTGTCGGCGGAGGACCGGCTGGCATTACCGCCGGAATTTATGCTGCCAGACAAAAAATTAAGACCTTGTTAATCACAAAAGTTTTTGGCGGACAAATAAGCCGCAAGGCGGTAATGATTGAAAATTACCCGGGTTTTGAGGAAATTTCCGGAGCCGAATTAATTAAACGTTTTGAAAAACATCTTAGAAAATTCCCGGCCGAGATTTTAAATGATACCGTTGTTAAAGTAAAGAAAGACGGTAAAAAATTTAGAGTTTTAACCAAGGGGGGAGAATTTCGAGCCCGAGCCGTGATTGTTGCTTCGGGCGCTGACCCCCGGCCATTGGAGGTGCCGGGCGAGAAAGAATTTATTGGTCGGGGCGTTTCCTATTGCGTAACTTGCGACGGTCCTTTGTTTCAAAATAAAGAAGTAGCGGTTATTGGCGGAGGAAATGCCGGACTTGAAGTAGCCATTGCCTTAGCCCAATGGGTTAAAAAAATTTCTATTTTAGAATTCCTTCCAAAATTAGCTGCCGACGCCATCAATATTCAAAAACTGAAAGATTTAGGCAAGGTTGAGATTATCACTAATGTGGAGATCAAGGAAATTAAAGGTGAAGAATTTGTTAAGGCTTTAATTTATCAAAATAGAGATTCAAACGAATTAAAAACACTTAAAATAGACGGAGTATTTATTGAAATTGGTTCTATTCCGGCCACTAATTTTGTTAAAGATTTAGTTGATTTTAATGAGAAAGACGAAATTATTGTTAATCCTTATACCGCTGAAACCAGGACTCAAGGACTTTTTGCCGCCGGCGATGTGGATAATGTTTTATATAAACAAATTGTCATCGGCTGCGGCGAAGGCGCTAAAGCCAGCATCTCAGCTATAAAATATCTAAACGAGCTTAAGTCAGGAGTTTAAATTTCTATAAGTGTAAAGAACGTTATGAAATTTTACATTTAAGTGTAGTAGTGTAGAGCGCTTGAGTTAACTCAAGCGCTCTAACCGGTAAGAGCGCTTTAATTACGATAGGGCGCCAAAAAAGAAAGTGAAAAAAAGAAATCTAGGGGGGTAGTGATTATCCAATTTATCGTATTATGGAGGTTCAACCTCAATAACCTTAATTTATTTAATTTATTGGAAGTAGTGTCTGATTTTTAAATTGCTATCATCAATGATAGCAATTTTTAGGGATAGTCTGATTGGTTTAGATGAAATAACAAGGAAAAAAATTGTCGGCTATCAGGGTAAGGCATTGATTTACTTTGTCAACACCTTTAATTATAATTAAATCAAATGATAAAAATCAATAACCAAGAGCTTATAAAAGAGCTTATCGGAGAAATTAAAGATTTCCCGAAATATACTACACAAATAATCAATCTTGCCAACCAGAACGCTCAAGGCACGAGACCACGTGTCGTCGGACAACTATCAGAACTAATTCAGGAGTGTCCGGAAAAAACCTACGAAGGATGGAAGAAATGGTATCTTGAAAAGTATCCGGATGCTATTGAAAATGCTACTCAAAAGATTAACGAAATGATAACCAACCTAAAAGAGGCAATTAAGTTAATTGACCAATCATTGATTAAAAAATGGGTAGAAGATTTAGTTTTGGAAAAGACATTTATCGGTCTGCGGTTTCAAGAGGCAATTTTGAAAAAGGTGGCATCAATAAAAAATACAAACTATCGCTTATCCGAACCAAAAGAAGAATCCCAAGGCATTGATGGGTTTATTGGTAATGAACCGGTATCTATCAAGCCATCAACTTATAAAACCAAGAATGCTCTACGGGAAGAAATAAAAACAAAGATTATTTTTTATAACAAAACCAAAAATGGAATAGAGATAGACGCCGACGAAATACTAAAATAACTTATGACGACCAAACATAAAATTATAATTGGTGATTCACGCAATATGGCCGAATTAAATAATGAATCGGTTCATCTTATTATTACTTCCCCCCCTTATTGGCAAATTAAAGATTACGGAGATAAAAATCAAATCGGCTTTAATGATTCTTACGAAGAATATATTGAAAACTTAAATAAAGTCTGGGCGGAATGTTATCGTGTTTTATATCCGGGTTGCCGATTCTGTATAAACATCGGCGACCAGTTCGCCAGAGCCGCAACTTACGGCAGATATAAGATTATTCCCATTCGCGAAGAAATTATTAGGTTTTGCGAGTCAATCGGTTTTGATTATATGGGAGCGATTATTTGGCAGAAAAAAACAACGATGAATACAACCGGTGGCGCTTCGGTAATGGGTTCTTTTCCTTATCCAAGAAATGGCTTAATTGAAATCGATTATGAATTTATCCTTTTATTTAAAAAATTAGGAGAATCGCCGAATCGCGTGCCAAAGGAAATTAAAGAGCAATCTAAATTATCCAACGACGAATGGCGGAAATACTTTACTGGCCACTGGAATTTTGCTGGCGAAAAACAGGGTAACGGTCATATTGCTGTATTTCCCGAAGAATTGCCAAGGAGATTAATAAAAATGTTTAGTTTTATCGGCGAGACCATTTTAGACCCCTTTTTGGGCAGCGGAACGACAACCAAAGTCGCGGCTGAATTAGACAGAAATTCTATCGGCTACGAAATTAATAAAAATTATTTAAAAATAATCAAAGAAAAGATAGGTATTGATAGAAAATCCTTGTTTAAAGATGCTGATTTTGAAATCATTTATCAGAAAGCAGAGAATTTAAAGAAATTGAACGAGAACGCTACCAATCATTTAAATACTCCTTCGCGAATAAATCATAGGGTTAATCACCCCGATGCTTGGAAATTATTAAAAACAAAATGGAAATAGTCATTTTAATTATTATTTTAGTCATCTTACTCGCTGGTTTAGCCGCGATTTTTTGGTTTTTAAAAAGTCGCCTGTCGGCTCCGAAAAGCGACGAGCAGGCGATGCTGATGCTTCAAAATCAGATTCAGGAAATTACCCGGACCTTAGACAGTAAATTAGGCGAATCAACCCAGATTCTTCAGCGTCAATTCGGCGAAAGCGCCAGGATTATCAAAGAAATTACCACTGAACTGACTAAAGTCGGCGAGGGCCAAAAGCAGGTGGTTGATATCGCCAAGCAATTGGAAAATCTCCAAGATATTTTGAAAAATCCCAAACAAAGAGGTGTGCTGGGCGAATATTATCTTAAAACCGTTTTAGAAAATGTCATGGCGCCCGGTCAGTTTCAGATGCAATACGAATTTAAAGACGGTACGGTAGTTGATGCGGTTATTTTCATTAAAGACCAAGTTATTCCGATTGATTCAAAATTCAGTTTGGAAAATTACAATCGGCTTTTAGAAACAAAAGACGCGGTTGAGAGGCAACGGCTTGAATCCGCTTTCCGCGACGATTTAAAAGCCCGCATAGATGAAACCGCCAAATACATTAAGCCGAAAGAAGGGACAATGGAATTCGCTTTTATGTTTATTCCTTCGGAGGCGGTTTATTATGATTTATTGGTTAACAAAATCGGCGCTGTCAAATCCAATACCCGCGACTTAATCCAATACGCGGCTGGCGAGAAAAAAGTGATGATTGTTTCACCAACGACATTTTTGGCTTATTTACAAACAGTTCTTCAAGGATTAAAGGCTTTGCAGATTGAAGAGTCGGCAAAAGAAATCAGAAAAAGGGTTATTGAATTAGGACGACATTTAGGCAGTTACGAAACCTATATGAAAAAATTAGGTACTCATTTAGGAACTTCAATTGGTATGTATAATCAGGCTTATAAAGAACTTGGTAAAATTGACAAAGATGTTTTAAAAATCTCCGGCAAAGCGGCTGGCATTGAACCAATGGCTTTGGAAAAACCAAAAGAAGAAGCCGAAGAAGAATCGGAAACTCTATTTTAAATGGGGGGGCTTGACAAGTTTTTTTTTAGTTATAAAATTAAGCAATATGAATATCAAACCTCTTTCCAACCATATTTTTCTTGAACCGATAGAAGAAGAAAAAACCACCAAATCCGGAATTGTTTTGCCCGAGACAGCTGAAAAAGAAAAGCCGATTAAGGGTAGAATCGTTGCCGTTGGTTCGGGAAAACTCAATGATAAAGGTCAGAGAATTCCGATGTCGGTAAAAGTCGGTAATTTAGTTCTATTTAAGAAATACGGACCCGACGAAATTGAAATTGATGATAAAAAATATTTGGTCGGGGACGAAGATGATATATTAGCTATCATCGAATAACGAATAAATTACGAATTTACGAATAAACGAATAACCCACCGGGGATTTGCAAAAACAAAAACGCAAATTCGTATATTCGTACAGATTCGTTATTCGTTGATAGTTCACAAAGTGAACATGGCAAAACAACTTTTATTTAATGAAGAAGCGCGACAAGCGCTCAAAAAGGGTATAGACAAGTTGGCTGACGCGGTGCGGATGACTTTGGGTCCGCGAGGCAGGGCAGTAGTAATTGAAAAAGGTTATGGCGCGCCGCAGGTCACTTTTGACGGCGTGACCGTTGCCAAAGAAATTGAACTTGAAGAAAAATATGAAAATCTCGGCGCTGATTTTATCAAGCAGGCAGCGGAAAAAACCAACGATGACGTTGGTGATGGCACTACGACTGCCGTGGTTCTGGCGCATGTGATGATTGATGAAGGCGAAAGATTGATTCGCGAAAAAGGATTTAACGTCATTCGGCTAGCCGAAGAATTAAAAAAACTCAGTAAAGAAATCATTAAAAACCTGGAAAGCCAGAAAGAACTCATTAACGAAAGCAAAAAAATAAAAGAAGTCGCCACATTGGCGGCTAAAGACGGGGAAATTGGGAGATTAATTGCCGAAGTAATGGATAAGATTAAAAAAGACGGCGTGGTCACGGTTGAAGATTCCAACGCCATCGGCAATTCTTATGAAATTGTTGAGGGAATGCAATTTGACCGCGGCTATATTTCTGCCTATATGATGACGAATCCAGAGAGAATGGAATCTTCTTTGGAAGACCCTTATATTTTGGTCACGGACAAAAAAATCTCAGCCATCAACGAACTTCTGCCACTTTTGGAAAAACTGGTTCAGGCGGGCAAAAAAGAATTGGTGATTATTGCCGAGGAAGTGGAAGGCGAGGCATTGGCAACTTTAGTGGTTAATAAACTCCGCGGCATTTTCAACGTTTTGGCGGTCAAAGCACCTGGTTTTGGCGACAGACGGAAGGAAATGCTGGAGGACATTGCTATTGTTACTGCTGCCAATTTCATTTCCGAGGACTTAGGCAAAAAATTAGAAAATATTGAAATCTCTGATTTGGGTCAGGCGCACCGGGTAGTTTCCGATAAAGATAAAACCACGATTGTGGCTGGTAAGGGCGACAAGGGAAAAATAGATGACCGCGTCAATCAACTACGAGCGCAAATCAAAGCAACTGATTCGGAATTTGATAAAGAAAAACTACAGGAGCGTTTGGGTAAATTATCCGGCGGCGTGGCAGTAATTAAAATCGGCGCACCAACCGAGGCAGCCCAGAAAGAATTAAAACAGCGCGTTGAAGATGCGGTGGCTGCTACTCGGGCGGCAATGGAAGAAGGAATCGTGCCTGGCGGCGGCATCGCGCTTTTTAACACCATTCCCGATATAACTCCTCCAAAAATGGAAAGTGGCTCTGTTGAGGCAGCGACCTATTCAATATTGAGCCGCGCCCTTGAAGCGCCGCTTTTGGCAATCATCCAGAACAGCGGGGAAGAGCAAAATAATATAATAGAGAAATTGAAAGTTAACTGGGAAAAAAAGAACAGTTGGCTTGGTTTTAATGCAATGACGAACACTGTCAGCGACCTTAAAGAAGCCGGTATTATTGACCCACTGAAAGTTGTTAAAACCGCTTTTATTAACGCGATTTCAGTAGCAGCCAATTATCTGACTGTCGGCGCAGCCATCACTGATTTGCCGGAAAAGAAAGAGAAAGGAATGCCCGGCGGAATGCCAGGAGGAATGGGCATGGGAGAAGAGTACTAATTATACTAGATATTAAGCCCGGTGGTCGGATCACGATCTGATCATCGGGCTTTATTTATTCTGTTTTTATGATAAAATAAGAATTGTTTGAAAAGGTCGCAAAAATTAAGTAATTAGTAAATAATAATTAGAATAAAAATATGAATTATTTAAGTTTAACCAATATTATTATTGTTGTTGCTATCGTCATTGCCTTGTGGCTGATTTTAACCTTTAATGGTTTGGTGCGCAGGCGATATCGCGTACGAGAGGCGTGGTCGGACATTAATGTCCAGTTAAAGCGCCGGTATGATTTGATTCCTAATTTGGTGGAAACAGTCAAGGGTTATATGACGCATGAGCGAACGGTTTTTGAGAATGTGACTGAAGCCCGGACAAGGGCAATGGGCGCTCAGGGTAAAGATGAAAAGGCGCGTTCCGAGGATGTTTTAAGCAATATCTTAAAAACTCTTTTTGCGGTTGCGGAAAATTACCCGCAATTAAAGGCCAATGCTAATTTTTTGGATTTACAGAGAGAATTAGCTGACACTGAAAATAAAATCCAGGCAAGCCGTCGGTTCTACAATGGCAATGTAATGGATTACAACACCAAAACTGCAACTTTCCCGACCAATTTGATAGCCGGCATCTTAGGATTCAAAAAAGAGGAGTTTTTTGGGTTGGAATCTGAAACAGAGAAAAAACCGGTGGAAGTAAAGTTTTAATCAATGACCCTATACACTCAAAAATCTTCAAACATCCGGAAAACCTGGCTGCTTTTTACGCTTTTTTTGCTCATCGTCATCGGTATAGGTTGGCTTTTCAGCCGGATTTACGCTAATCCGTCGATTTTGTATTTCGCGGTTATTTTCAGCGTTTTGATGAACGTTATCGCTTATTGGTATTCGGATAAAATCGTTTTAAAGATGGCGAAAGCGGAACCGATTGAAAAGAAAGCCAGCCCGGAACTTTATAACATCGTTGAAAACCTTTGCATTACCGCCGGTTTGCCCCTGCCGAAAATTTATCTTGTACGTGAACAGCAACCGAACGCTTTTGCCACCGGCAGAAATTCCCAGCACGCCGTGGTGGCGGTTACCGAGGGTTTGCTTGAACGATTGGACAGAAGCGAATTGGAAGGCGTGCTTGCTCACGAATTATCTCACATTGGGAACCGCGATATGTTGTTGTCAACCGTTATTGTTGTACTAGTCGGGTTTATTTCTATTATTTCCGATATGTTTTTACGTTCCAGATTTTTTGGCGGATTCAGAAGCCGGGATAGTAGAGATAGTGGACGAGCCGGAGCGATTTTGATGCTGGTGGGTATTGCTTTAGCAATTCTAGCGCCAATTGCCGCAATACTAATGCAATTGGCAATTTCCCGCAAAAGAGAATTTTTGGCGGACAGTTCCGGGGCATTGCTAACCCGCTATCCCGAAGGATTAGCCAGCGCTTTGGAAAAAATCTCGTCTGACCAAACGCCGATGCGAGTGGCCAATAATACCACCGCCCATTTATGGTTGGACGACCCGTTTAGGGGGGAGAAAAAAACCTCGTGGTTGCATAAACTATTTATGACTCACCCGCCAGTTGAAGAAAGAATAAAAGCACTAAGAGGAATGGAAATTTAATTATGGAAAAATCGGGCAAGTTAAAATTGCCGCCATCTACAACGCCACCCGGTAGTAGTCCCGCTAAGCAGGACACTACCGGGCAAGCCAAATAAGCTAAATAAGAGGACGAGGAGTCATCCTGCTATGACATGTCATAGCAGGATGTCATAGCGATATTTGTTTCCGCCTGCGCTGTAAAAATATCAGAAATTAACTA
>Ga0210006_1001328_pt1 | contig 17253 bp, 16 predicted proteins | sample CryGey02umfilter_2_FD_185452 | JGI IMG/M metagenome (GOLD analysis project Ga0210006, IMG submission 185452) | Groundwater microbial communities from aquifer in Utah, USA - Crystal Geyser 4/10/14 0.2 um filter (SPAdes) (version 3) | ecosystem: Environmental > Aquatic > Deep subsurface >... | reverse complement strand
GTATTGTATACTTATTACATATGATTTTTATACTGCCAAGTGAATAATACTATATGTTTAGTAAAACAGTGAATCTATTTCAGGTGTGGAACTCAAAGGCAAAACAGTATGACAAGTTTCTCATTACTGAAGGTGATGCCTATCAACAGGCCATAAATTGGCCCTCCATAAAGCGTTTGCTAGGAAACATTACCGATAAGAACATTCTTGATTCTGGTTGTGGAAATGGTTTATACACCAATATTATGAAACAGGATGGAGGTATTACGACGGGTATAGATATTGCGAGTAATTTTATTGCAATCGCAAAAGAAAGGTACCCAGAAACCCCCTTTTTTGAAGGAGATATTATGAAGAGTATGCCTTTTGAAGCAGGTTCATTTGATATTATCGTATCAAAAATGGTTCTCATGGACATTCCCTCGATAGAAAAACCAGTTCGCGACTTTGCGAGAATATTAAAACCAGGGGGTGTTTGTGTTGTGTCAATTCTCCATCCAGTGTACCCCGTGTTTTATATGTTAAAAAATAAATGGACACAAACGTTTACCAATAAATTTCCTGACATGACGTCATATTTTGACGAAACATTTACAACTGCATATTATCAACACAGTAAGCTTGAACTGCCAGTATGGGTTCGCCCGTTGAATCGATATATAAATGGGTTTATTAGTGAAGGATTTGTATTGACTAACATTGAGGAACCATTTTTGACAGAGTCGTTTTTGAAAGATCATCCAGAATATCAGGATCGTAAAGAAACACCAATGACACTTAACATGAGGTTTGAGAAAGCTTCTTTGACTTTGGTGTAGCCCTTGTGGTATATAATACGTGTAATATGAAAATATACTTTACAGCCTCATTATCGGCAAAACAGAAGGACCCCGCAATGGGCGAAATTTACAAAGAAATTGTAGACAGACTTGAACAACTCGGCCATTCCGTTATAGCTGATCATGTATTGAAATTGGATCTCGATTTTGTCGAAAATGTTGATGACGAGTATCGAGTAAATTATTACCGAGAGATGATTAAAAATATTAATGAAGCAGATGTTGTCTTTGCCGAAATGACATATTCAAGTTCAAGTATTGGGCATGAGGTTACCCTTGCACTTGAGAAGAATAAATCAGTTATAATAGCGACTCGAAAGGGAGAGATACCACAGATCTTTAAAGCTCTGAAAGAACAACAAGTGTATTTTATTGAATACGAGACGGTAAATGGACTTTTAGGTCAACTCGAAGAGGAACTTGAGCTTGTTAAAGAAGGCGAAGATATTCGTTTTAATTTTCTGATTCCCCCAACCATGGTTGATTATCTTGAATGGATCTCAAAGCAACGAAGAATTCCTAAATCGGTTTTTTTACGGAATCTTGTTCGTCGTGAGATGGAAAAAGACGAGGAATACGGCGTTAAAAAGTAATCAACACGTCAAGCATTTATTTACTGTATGAGTTTTTGTATGATAAATCGTGACCAAACATTTCAAAAAATTAATGAGCTCATTGAGAATAATAATCTTGTAAAACACTGTTTAGCTGTTGAAGCGGCAATGCTGTGGTATGCAGATTATTTTAAAGTTAGCCCTTCAGAGAGAATTGAGTGGGGGATAGTAGGCCTTATTCATGATGCAGATTGGGAAAAATATCCTTCGCAACATCCTCGTGTGATTGTTGAATGGTTGGAACAACAAGGTGCATCAGATGCAATATGTAATGCGGTATCGGCACATGGAATTGATTTTGGTGTTGAGCCTAAAACGCTCATGGCAAAAACACTACGAGGAGTTGATGAACTATCTGGTTTTATCGTTGCGGTTACGCTTGTGCGAGAGTCTCGGAGATTATCAGACGTAACGGTGGATTCGGTTTTGAAAAAATTGAAAACTTCTGGTTTTGCTAAGAATATCAACCGAGATCACATATCGATCGGTGCTGAGCAGTTAGATATAGATTTGCCACAACATATAAGTAATACGATTGATGCCATGAATGCAGTTTCTACCGAATTAGGATTATAGGGGATCGTTGCATAAGACGTTTATGTGTATCCAGTTCTCGTGTTATAAATAGTATATGCTCAATAAATCTCCGCGCGTGATAGATTACATGGCGCTGAGTTTGAGGTTTATTGCAAAAATTTTAGCCCTCACTGTTCTGTATAGTATTTCTACAAAAGCTGGAATCGAAATTATTGCTATGTTGGTACTTATGTTGGGAGAGGTATACCATGTTGCTGCACTTGCAATTTCCGTATTGTACCCATATAGACGACCGTTTGTGTATGCTATTGTTGGGGGACTGGATTCGATTCTACTCGTTCTTGGCTTGTGGTATATCGGTAGTATTGCTTCAGACGCATACTTAGTTGTTATGTTGATTTTAATTCCCCTTATTTTGTCGGGAGGACTCCTCCCCTCTATTGTGATCGCCATTACAACAAGTACGACGTATGCTTACTTTCTTTTTCTTATTGGTGAGGATCCATTATTTGTTTTGCTTAGGATAATGATCATAGCGGGGGTATCGCTTCTTGTTGGGTTACTTGCGCATGTTTATCATCGAAACCAACAGCTGCTTTCCGAAGAGAAAGAAAAAAGTTTTATTCGCGCACAAGCTGATATGATACGCGAAAAGTTCACGATCATAACGTCTCACAATTTACGAGCACCTCTACTTTCTACAAGGAGTTATTTGGATCTACTTTCTGAAGGATCGATTACCGTTATGGCAACAGACAATACCATCGAAAAAATTATTGAACAAGTGTCACGTCTCGAATATTTAATGGAACAATTGTTGCGCTTATCGGCAATTAATGCGGTTATCCCACGCGATGATCGGATGGAAGCTGACCTGGTCGAAGTGTTATCCGCCATCATCTCATCCTATGCTCCAAGACTTGAAAAGACTCACAAACGTCTTGTGTTTGATCACACCCAAAAACATGTAAAACTGCTACTTCACGAAAGGCTTTTTAGGGAGGCGATTAGTAACATAATAGATAACGCCGTGCGAGTTGTTGGTGATCTTGGAATGATAACCGTAACCTTGACTCAGGGTGAATTTGAAACAATAATCACCATTTCTGATAACGGTCCTGGCATTCCCAAAGAAGAGTTGCCCGCCATTTTTACTCATTTCCGGCATGTAAGTTCCCAACTCCAAGAGAATGAAGGTTTGGGTATTGGTCTGTATATCGCACGATCAATTATTGAGGCGCACGAAGGGACTATTCGGGTAACTAGTGTTTTGGGAGAGGGAACTACATTCGTAGTTGCTATTCCAATTTCAGCTACACGGTTAGAAAAAGCCTAGCGTAGTTATCAGTAACGGTAAAACGATTATTCAGGATTATCGACTATTCGAGGTAATTGATTACTCAAGGTAATTGATTACTCAAGGTAATTGATTACTCAAGGTAATCTTTAAGTTTTCGCGCACGGGTAGGGTGTTTTAGTTTACGTAGAGCTTTTGCTTCAATCTGACGGATTCGCTCACGTGTTACACCAAAATCTTTTCCAACCTCTTCGAGCGTTCTACTTCGTCCATCTTCAAGCCCAAATCGAAGTTCTAATACTTTGCGTTCGCGTGGTGTTAACGAATCAAGTACGTCACGAACTTGTTCTTTAAGAAGTTCTGCACTTGCAACTTCGTCAGGAGAGAGCACCATTTCGTCTTGAATAAAATCACCAAGAGAAGAATCGTCGTCGTCACCAACCTTTTTTTGTAAACTGGTTGGTTCTTGAGCAATTTTAATAATTTCGCGTCCTTTTTCGGGTTCAAGTCCCATCTCTTTAGCAACCTCTTCGGGTTCTGGCTCTCTACCCAGTTCTTGCGCCATTCTCCGTGAAATCCTATGAAATTTGTTGATGGTTTCAACCATGTGGACCGGGATGCGAATGGTTCGTGCTTGGTCCGCGATTGCTCGAGTAATCGCTTGTCTAATCCACCAGGTTGCATACGTTGAGAACTTAAATCCACGACGCCAATCGTATTTTTTTACTGCTTTCATGAGCCCCATGTTGCCTTCTTGAATAAGGTCCAACATTGAAAGCCCTCTCCCAAGGTATTTTTTGGCGATTGAAACGACTAATCGAAGATTCGATCGAATAAGTATTTCGACTGCTTCAGCATCACCTTGCTCAACGCGTTTTGCAAGAGACACCTCTTGATCTTTGGTCAATAGATCTACTTTACCAATCTCGGTGAGGTACATTCTGACGGGGTCTGATGAATTTTTCCTTACCTTCTTTGCAAGTTCATCAAGTTGTTCTTGGAGCGTCTTTTTTTGTTCTTTAGGCTCTTCGGCTTTTGTTTCGAGCACCTCGATACCTTTGTCGAGAAGTTTCGCATAAAGTTTATCGAGTTCTTCGACATTTTTTTCAGCTTCAGGGAATACCCCCAAAATTTCGTTGAGAATGAGATATCCTTGTTTTTTACCCTTTTTTATGAGGGTATTAAGCTTTGCCGTTTGTGAGGTTGTAAGCGTTTTGTTTGCCATTGCGTGTGTTATTGCAGGTTTTTTAGGGCTTGTGTAATCGTTTTAAGTTCAATCATCTCTTCTTCCGATGGAGCAGCAATCGCGCTTATTTGTGCTATACGCGATCTAGTTTGATACCTTCTGATGCTTAATACGATATGCATTACTGCATCTTTGTAGGTTTCGTTGTTGTCAACAATTGTACCAAGGTCCTTAAGGAGCAACAAGTCAGCGGTAGTTCTCTCAATTTCTGTCAAATCACGTATGAACGAACTCACCTCGATTTTACCACGCTGTTTCAACTCGGAGAGCAGTTTTTGCGCGATAGAAAGAAGCGGATGGGTTGTAGAGCTTACTTTTAGGGGTTTAATAATTTCGATAAATGTTGCGTCTTCTTGCAAACTATCGGGAAGTTGTAGAAGTGATGCCACTAGTGTTTCCCAAAGTTGCTTACTTTTGCTTATGCTGTTTTGGTTGGTGGTCTTAGTAGTATGTTCACTTATAAGGTTTATGGGGGTGATGCCAGATGTTTTATACAGCTCTTTGTTGAGCGTTTCAAGGCTAATGTGTAGCACGTTTGAAAGTTTACGCAAGGCTGCTTCTTGGTCGATGGAGTTTTCAATAGAGCGAATGAGCGGTAGTACGATATCGGCGGCTTGTTTTTGAAAATGAGGACTGTGTGAATCGAATGAGCTTTGTGCGTACGTTATGGCAAATGAGATTGCATCCTGTGCTTGTGAAATATCCTGTTTTGTTTTTGTTGCATCTGCTCGAAATGCCTCGTCTGGATCTTTTCCTTCAGAAAGCTGTGCCACTTTTACTTCCATACCAGCTTGTAGGGCAAGGGGTATTGATCTAAAGGTCGCATCAATGCCTGCTTTGTCTGAGTCAAAGAGAAATATTACGCGTTTTGAAAGACGTCGTAACATACTTATGTGATCTTGAGTAAGTGCTGTTCCGAGAGGGGCAACCACGTTTTCAATACCATGCAGGTGGAAACTTATGACATCCAGAGTTCCTTCTACTACAATCGCGTAGTCTTGAAGAAGTATCTTATCTTTTGCTTGAGATAATCCGTACAAAAGTTTACTTTTCTTAAAGACACTTGTTTCGGGAGAATTAAGGTATTTTGCCGTTTCCTCCTTGTTTAGCGAGCGTGCAGTGAAGCCTACAACACGACCCATACGATCTTCAATCGGAAAGACGATTCGGTCTCTAAATCGGTCGTACCAGCCAGTTCCCCCCTCTTTTTTAATGGCGAGCCCTGCTTCGGTTAGAAGTGATTCTGAGTGGCCTTCGTTTTGTAGAAATCGGCCGGTTTGATCCCAAGAGTTTGGTGCGTAACCAATTGAAAATCTCGTAATTAGTTCATCAGACACCCCACGTGTCTTTGAAATATATTCAAACGCATGGGTATTTTCAGGTAACAATAGTTGAGTACGAAAATAACTCGACGCGTCTTTTAATGTTTGGTAGATTCGCTCGTCAGGACCTGCCTCGGTTGAGGTACGCGCCTCAAGTGGAATGTTGTAGGTTTGAGAGAGGATCTCTAGTGTTCCCAAAAAATCGAGCCCTTCTTTTTCCATTGTATAGGTAATAATATCCCCGCCCTTGCTGCATCCAAAGCAATGCCAGGTCTGTCTATCGGGTGATACAAAAAAACTTGGGGTTTTTTCTCGATGGAATGGACAAACTCCTCTAAAGTTTTTCCCGGTTTTTTTAAGTTCGATTGTTTTTCCAATATGAGCAACAATATCGATGTTTTCTTTTATTTTTTGTGCGTTATCCACGGTAGCATCATTGTAGCAAGAAGCTAAAAAAAACTCAGAGAAATCAAACTCATTGGGTTCGTAAGATTGAGCCTTTCAGATAACTTTGATTGTCAATATAATAAATGATAGTGCAGTATTACAACCAGTCAGTACAAAGTATTGTTAAACATTTTGCGGTTGATGTTAAAAAGGGCTTATCGTCAACTGAGGTTGTTAATAGTCAGAACGAGTATGGAAAAAATGTTCTGGCAGATGGGAAAACCGAGGCGTCGTGGGAGATTATGTTACGTCAGTTCAAAAGTCCTCTCATTGTGTTACTTATGGGTGCAGTGGTTGTTACCGGTATTATTGGTGAGTATATTGATGGCGTCGTTATTCTATTTACCGTCATTATCAATACACTCCTTGGATATATTCAAGAAAATAAAGCAAAGAATGCCGTTGACGAGCTTAAAAAGCTTCAAAAACACCAAGCACACGTTGTGCGAAATGGTAAAAACGAGTTTGTTCTCTCTTCCGAAGTCGTCCCAGGTGATGTTTTGGTCCTTGAAGCAGGGCAGGTTGTGGTTGCTGACGCACGTTTGATTGTCTCCTATGAAATCAAGCTTAATGAATCCGCATTAACGGGCGAGTCTTTTCCCGCAGAAAAAAATACGTTGGATATTGCTGTGCCCAGTGTAATTCAGGATCAGCATAATATGGTGTTTAGTGGTACTTCAGTAGTAAATGGCGCTGGACGTGCAATTGTTGTTGCAACTGGTAAAATGTCTGAAATTGGAAAGATAGCACACGATGTTTCAACGGTTGAAAAACAACAAACGCCGCTTACCGTGCAATTCAATACTCTGAGCAAATTTCTGGTAGCTATTGTTTTCACGTTTTCTGTCGGATTTTTTATTTTTGGTGTTATGTCACACATACCGGTTTACGATATGTTTTTGTTAGCACTTACGCTTTCTGTTTCCGTTATTCCAGAAGGGCTTGCTATCGCAGTTACGATTTCGCTTGCGGTTGGAATGTTTCGAATGGCCTCTGCACAGGCTGTTGTAAAAACTCTTCCAGCGGTAGAATCTCTAGGGTCTGTTACGGTTGTTGCTATTGATAAAACGGGAACGTTAACGAAGAATGAATTGTCGCTAACCTCGATCGTTACGAAAGTTTCATCGGATGGTGTTGCAAACTTGACTGGAGCTATAGAGCCCAACGTTAAGGTGCCGCTATGGGAACGTTTTTCTCAAGTGCTCGTGTTTGCAAATGGTGCGAATGGCGCGTCACCAGCTGGTTTAGATCCCATTGATGGTGCTAACGTGATGTGGTTAAAGTCCAAGAAAATAGATATTGGTGAAGTCCTAAATCAGAGAACAATAGTTGACGCATTACCGTTTTCTTCGGAAAAGCAGTTCGAGGCTGTTATGACACTTCATAAAACCATGCATGTCGACCAAAGGGTTATATATTTGAAAGGAAGTCCCGAGGCTGTTCTTTCATTTTGCAGTCATGAGCAGCTCGATGAGTCGATCATTATTATGCAATCTAATACTCAAAACGAGATTCGTCTGATTTCAAGGAATATGGCAGAAACAGGACTAAAGCCACTAGCAATTGCGTATGCACTATGCGATGAAAATTTTGGGGATTTAGCATACGAATCTTTGCCACAAAAATTCGTTTTTGTTGGTTTGTTAGGATATGCGGATACTTTGCGACCCGAGGCAAAAGAGTCGGTTACAAAAGCGTATCAAGGAGGGATTCGGGTCGTGATGTTAACTGGTGATCATCGTGAAACTGCATCTGAAATTGCACGACAAGTAGGGATTAATAATCCAAAAGATGTTGTTGAAGGAAAAGAAATTGATTTTTTTACAGACAGTCAGTTGCGTGACAAGTTAAAAACCTGTAATGTTTTTGCGCGTGTGACGCCTGCCCACAAACTGAGGATAGTTAAAATATTTCAAGAACAAGGAGAAATTGTTGCAATGACGGGAGATGGGGTAAATGATGCGCCTGCTTTATCTCAGGCTGACATTGGTGTTTCCATGGGAAAGGGTGGAACGGATGTTGCACGTGGTGCTTCTGATGTAGTTTTGCTCGACAATAATTTTGCAACAATTATTGCAGCGATCGCGGAGGGACGGTCAATTTTTGATAATGTGAAAAAAGTCGTAATATATCTTATGTCGACTAACGTTAGTGAACTTTTTCTTATGGTTGGGGCATTGGTGTTAGGATTGCCGTTCCCTTTGTATCCAACGCAAATCTTGTGGTTGAATGTTGTTACTGACGGATTTCCTGATACGGCACTAGTTTTTGAACCAAAGGGAAAAGATATCCTTAAACGAGTGCCACGTAAAAGGGGCGCATTTATACTGAGTAGAAACGATGTGCTTTGGATTATTACACAGGGGATTGAAATGGCACTACTTGCAGGTATCGTTTTTTATGTGACGCTTCCTGAAAAGGGGTTAGAATATGCTCGTACAATGGCGTTAATGACTGCGGCATTTTCACAACTTGCAAATGCAATTTCGGTAAAAGCAGGGAACCGACCGTTATGGAAAGTCTCTTTACTTGACAATGTTTGGTTTGTAGCTGCACTAGTTGTTTCTGTTCTTTTGCAATTTAGTGTGATCGGAATTCCGCTTTTACGAGAGGTATTTAGAACAACATCACTATCGATGAATGACATCTTACTGTGTGTTGCAGTATCATCGCTCGTATTAGTGTTTGCTGAGTTTGCAAAAATATTAATTTGGATTACTAAAAAACATGAAGCTCATTGACCCTCACCTTGACGTTGCTTCGATATTTGACGAATTTAAAATTCCGATTGACGATTTTTACCATTTTTATAAACTTGGTGTACGGTCGTTTGGTTTAAGTTGGGAGGATAAGAATGAATATGTTTCGGGTAATTCGGCTTTGTCGGACGAAGGAGTCTCGGCAAAAGGGAGGGATATGTTAAGAATAATGGGAACAAAAAAGCTTATGGTTGATACTGCCCATTTGGGTGATCGATCATTTCGTGATCTAGACAGGTTGTTTGAGGGAGTAATTGTAAACACACATGCAAATGTGCGTACTATTACCGATAGCAAGCATAATCTTACGGATGATCAAATCCAGATAATCGTTGACCATGGAGGAATCGTATGTGTATTTCCAATCAAAGAAGATGTTGGTGGAAATGCAACATTTGACGACTGGTACAAGCATGTTGATTACATTGCATCAAAATGGGGTGTTGAATACGTTGGATTATGTTCAGATATCTTTCCACTACCCGAATACCCATTTGTAAACGATGCGCAAAATATGACGGTATTAAAAGATTTTCAAATGTATCTTCTCACAAGATTAGACCCGATCTTAGTACAAAAAATATCGCACGACAATTTTTATAACGTTCTCAAAAGGTGTGTACCCGAGGGTTAAGTCTTAACTTTAAAGTTGTACTCCATGCGTTTTTTTGTTGGTTCCTTGGTTTCTTTTGGTTGTTTATCACTAGGTGCTGTTTTTGTTTTTCGTTGAATGGTAAACGAGTGCGTTGCAAGCGTTACCAGAATAATCCCAGCAAGAAGCCCTAATATAAATATCAGTGTTGTGGTTGAGGTATTACTTGTTGTGTCTGATGAGTATGTCACAAGTGGAGTTGGAGTTACTACATTCCCCAGAACATTTTCCGACGAAGGTGCGGGAGTTATTGCGAATTGCATGGGAATAAAGTAGGGAACATATTGAATTCCTTGCTGAGGTTGCAACATGATGTTGGGGGAGGTTAGCATTGGTGTGGGAGAAGGTGATAGAAGTGCCTCAAAGCTTCCTGTCGAAGCCGGTTGGTTTTGTTCGGAAGTTTTGTTTAATAGATCAAGCGTAGTAAACGATCCTGAGTAGGTATTGTAAGTTCCGGTTTCTGCTTCGGCTTGTATTCGATATAGATAGGTGGAGTTTGATGCAAGTTGAAGGAGAGTAATCTCATGTTTGACCAAAAAGTCTATTGACCATGGTGTTTGTGTCCATACTCCGTCAGAGCCAGCATACGAAAGGTATGCTTTTGTGTGAGGAGTAGTGTTCCATGAGATGGTTGCGCTGGTACTGCTACGTGAAACGTATGCTCCGAAAATGTCAACACTGTCGGGTGCCCCAAGTATTGTTAATGGTAGAAAAAGCGAAGCTAGATACAGTCCGATACAAAATTTATACACCTTCATTTTTCACATTATATACTGTGCATATGTTCATTTGCCACCGGGTATTTTATACTGTATATAGTAGGAGATAATATGGTATGGTCAATCTGCTCTTTTGGGGATGACACTAATGGAAAAAGAATTTTACGTAACTGACATAAAACGTTCAATTGGGTTGACTGGTGAGTCTACCTTTTTAATTGTGGAAAAGGAAGAAAAGTTAACGAAAGCTGACAAGCCGTATCTTATTCTGACTCTTCGAGATAAAACGGGTGATATTAAGGCTAAGGTTTGGTCTGATTCACTCTCTCAAGTTCTCGGAGGTAATGTTGGAGACGTGGTGAAAGTGTCTTTTGAGGTGGGTGAGTATCGTGATATTGCAGAACTAACCGTTTCTCAAATGACACCCGTTTCGAATATTAACGAAAGTGATTATCAGTTAGCGCGCGATGATGTTGACGGTGCGCAGTTAGAGATTAATCTCGCAAAGTGGGTTGATGCGGTAAGGGATTTTCATTTGCGCAATTTACTCGAATCGTTTTTAAATGACGAAGATTTTTTCCGTTTATATACTACGTACCCTGCCGGTGAACGTATTCATCATGCTTATCGTCATGGATTGTTGCAACACTCGTTAGAAGTTGTAAATATCGCAGACGGTTTGTATCAACTTAATCCAGATATGCATCGAGATTTATTAGTTACTGGTGGATTGCTGCATGATATTGGAAAGATATACGAATATACGCAAGACCCTTTGGGTGTTATTGGATGGACTGTTGAAGGCCGCTTGTTAGGACATGTAGTGTTAGGTTGGATGAAGATTCACCATAGAATATCAAAAGAAATGCCCGAAAATTTAGTTAACAAACTTGGCCATATTGTTTTAAGTCATCAAAGTAAATTGGAATATGGAAGTCCGGTAATACCTAAAACTAGAGAAGCTCTTGCTATCGCATTTTCTGATAAGGCATCGATGGATTTTGATATTGCAAAGAGTTTGCGGCTTGATTCAAAAGATGGCGATGCATTTACTGAATATAATAGGTACCTGGGAACAGACATGTATCTTGGGTAGAAAACGAGGGGGTGGTGGGGTTTTTTCTGTGTTATTTACGGTTTCAGGTGTGCTGGGTCTATTGCAGGGACGTATGCAGCCCAATCGAGCATTCCCCCAGACGTTAACGTTGCTTCTCCAGTAAACACCCACACAGGTTGAATAAAATCAGATTCATCTTCGGGATCAAGGTATGCAAGATAGGAATCGCGGGTAATAAATGTTTGAATCTCGGGTGTGCCTCCCACAAAGTCTTCAGGTCCGAGTTTTGAATTGCCAACATACACTACGTAACTTTGGGGTGAAACTTGAAACTCCTCCCACGCACTTTGGCTTGTTATGATGGGGTAGGTAGAGGCAAGGTCTTGTTGAAACTTCCAGTGAGTATTTGAAATTTCGATTGCCTGGGGGAAGGTATTGTTTTTTTCAAGTTTTGTATTGACGACAATTACGTAGGTTAGGCTACCTACGTAACTTGGAGAAACAAAGGGAATCGTTACATTAAGGTTGTCAACAGTATATGAAACGGGCTCTCGCATAATATCCACACGAGCAGCGGTTGCTTCTTCGAGTTTAGAAACTGGCGCAAGCTGCCCTGACTTGTACGAAAGGAATGAAATAGACTTAATGCCTTGTGAGAGGTCATCTCCGAATCCACTGAGCATGGTGTGTTTGGTAAGCATCGACGTTGTAATATCTTCGACTTGAGGCTTTCCACTAAAAGAACTATTTGCAAATACTCTTGTGTCCGCTCCATAATTATATTCGTAATGAAAATTTAACGACTGAATATTTACCTTAAGCGTTGTGTTGGGGCGTGACCAGACATTTTCGGTTGTAGAAAGCTTTATGGGTTCATTTGATAACCCAAACGTACGTGCAAGTTCTTTAGCGCGGTCTTCGCTCAAAAACCCATAGGGAGCTTTAAGTATGGGATATACGTTGGCAATGCCTGGCGAAGCAGGAAGACTTGCACGGTACAAATCAAGTTGAACACTAAAGTTTGCAGGTAGTGAGATAGTTCGGGGTTTAACCTCAAGTTGTGGGAGGTTTCCAAATAGTAGAGTTGCCGTTGGACTTGGTGTGCTCGGTTGTGATGTGGGATAAAACATTCCATACACGACGTATCCTGTTCGAAATAGGATGAGCACAACCAGTAGGAGTGATCCTATTTTTACTACTTGGCGAAATGTTGCAGCGGTTTGTGTAAGTGTCATAACCTTAGCTAAAGTATAGCAAGTAAAAAACAAAATGTCGGTTTTAGTTTATGGATGGTTGTAAAAACCTTCCTAAATGTACAAAGTTTTAGCGGGATTCTCTGATACAATAAGATAATGAGTTTTGATGATAACATCCAGGTCCGTGTTCGCGTTGCTCCAAGTCCAACAGGAATGGTTCATGTCGGTACCGCAGACTCTGCTTACTTTAATTATGCATTTGCGGCTAAACATCATGGAACATTTATTGTACGGCTTGATGATACAGATAAAAGTAGAGAAGTTGAAGGTGCAGAGGAAAAGATATATGAGTTGTTCCATTGGTTAGGGTTAACGTGGCAAGAAGGTGCCGATATTGGTGGTCCATACGCACCGTATCGACAGTCTGAACGATTTGACCGGTATCGTGAGGTCTCAAAAAAGCTCATTGCTGATGGGAAGGCGTATGAATCGGAAGGGGCCGTGTATGTTCCTGTTGGCGACAGGAGCGAAATCCGTTTTGTTGATATGGTTCATGGGGAAGTAGTGTTTAACCAGAGTGAGCTTAAAGATCTTGTAATTATGCGAAGTGACCAAACGCCAACGTACCATTTTGCAACGGTCGTGGATGAGATTGATCACAAGATTACGCATGTTATTCGAGGTGAGGACCATTTATCAAACACTCCTAAGCAAATCATGATTTTTGAAGCACTTGGCCAGATTCCACCACGGTATGCGCATCTGCCGCTGCTTCGAAATCCTGACAAAAGTAAGTTGAGTAAACGCCAAGGGCATGTGAGTCTTCAGTGGTATAAAGACGAAGGTATAATCCCCGAAGCACTTAAAAATTTTTTTGGGCTCATGGGATGGTCTCATCCTGATGGTAAGGATGTGTTTGACGAGCAGGAATTTTTATCTCAATTTACATTGGATGCTATTAATCCCACCGCACCAATTTTTGATTTAGAAAAGCTCAAGTGGCTAAACGGGGTATATCTGCGCGATTTGACCGTTGCGGAGCTATCTTCTCGTATTGTGGATGGAGGTTTTGTTGATCAAACGTGGTATCAAGACAGAAGTTATTTTGAGCACGTTGTTGTGCTTGCTCAAGAACGGATGCGAACCTTAAAAGAGTTTGCGGTTGATAATAGGTTCTTTTTTGAGGAGTTTGATGTTCAACCAGAAGTAGTCTCCAAAGTAACAAAGTATATTGAGAAAAATTTATTAGAGAAATATCTGTTGGATGTCATACGAGTTCTTTCAGAAAACGTAAAGGAATGGGATGGACAATCGCTTGAGGAGCAGTTACGAAAGCTCCAGGAAACGCTTGGTTTAAAGCCAAAAAACGCGTTTATGAGCATACGACTTGTGGTAACGGGACAAGATGCAACGCCACCACTTTTTGAAACCATTGCGGTACTTGGTAAGACGATTACGCTTAAACGAATTGAACAGTTCATAACAGGTTTAAAATAAGTGATGCGGTAATATGACAAAACGTTCTGCCCATAAAAATGTAAAGAAGGCTTTTGCAAAAAGACGCGATCAGGCGATTACAAAAATCAAGGACACGCATCATGATGCAATAACATACTTGCTTAAGGCGCAGGTTCCAGTAAAACAGATTGGGACGTCAACGCTAAGAATGCTTTCGGCGGGTGCTGTTTCAAGTGCATTGCTTTTTGCGCCTGTTACGTTTCCCGAACTATCATCAGTAAAACCCGTAGAAGCTCAGAATGTACCTCTTCCTGAACCACCCCCGCGACTTTCTCCAAAACTTTTGAGTGCTGAACTTACTAAGATTGTACCTTCAACCTATCGAGTACTTACGCGTGAAGAATCCGAAACTATTTCTCGGTTGATTAAACAGACTTATGGAATCAACGCCGTCGCAGAATATGAGGGCAATCGATTAAATCTACAATACGGCAAGATGGGATATGAACAGCATTTACTTAGGTATCCGGGTGATACTATCTCTCAACACGATTGGGAACAAATTGCAGGTCTGGCGCCAAAAACAGGTGCATGGAGTTATTTTGCACCATCGAAGAACCAACTTTCGGAAAAAGCTGAACTTAGGGAGAAATATTACTGGGCGGTTCAGACATATCTTGCTCCAGGGTGGGATCAAAGTATTTATTATCTCAAAGACTGGTTTAAATATCGAAAGATGATTGCAGTAAATGTTAAAACAGGCGACAGTGTGGTTGGAGTTGTTGCAGATGCAGGGCCTGCCGTTTGGACTGGAAAGAGTTTTGGGGGAAGCCCTGAAGCAATGAAAGCTCTTAATTTGAGTACTGGTATGCGAAATGGTGACGTGATACTCTTTTTTGTAGACGATCCGCTTGACAAAATTCCGTTGGGTCCGGTTGTACCACAAACAAAATAATGAATACATTTTTTTATAGCCATCTTGTTGATACTAACGATCTTGAAAATCTGCTTATGAAGGAGGATATCAACGATGAGCAGCGGCTTGGTCTACTTGCAACGGCTCATGAAACAATTCATATTGAGGTAATTCACTATATCCTTAGCAATATTCCGCCGTCTGAACGGCATGAATTCTTGCTTTTTGTCGAACAAAAACCTCACGATCCCGGGTTGTTAGTATATGTGAAAAAAAGTATTGAAGATGCCGAGTCAAAGATTTCACAAGTAATTGCATCCGTGAAACAAGATTTTATTGAAGCGCTTGATGGGTACCGTGATGCAAGTAGTGAGTGGCTCTCGGGGGTAAAGGTATGACCATTCGAACGGCAACCACACAAGATGTGTATGACATTATTAAGCTTAATACGTTACTTTTTTATGAAGACGGTGGCACGTTAGGTCTCGGTATTGATGTTACGTGGCCTTCAAAAGAGGGAGAAGAATATTTTACGCATATCATTAACGGAAAGGTGTCTGATGTGTTTTTGGCTGAAGTTGAAGACGAGATCGTTGGTTATTTATCAGCGTTTGTTCGTCCGTTATCCTCATGGCGACCAGTTACTATCGCTGAGTTAGATAGCATGTTTGTCCTTGGTGATTTTCGTTCACAAGGTATTGGCAAAGGTCTTGTTGAGCATTTTATGAAGTGGGCTAAAGAAAAAAATGTGGAGTATGTTTCGGTAAATGCATTTTCCAAAAACGAGCGAGCTCTTGCATTTTATACATCATGTGGGTTTGAACAGTATTCCGAAACGCTAGAAAAAAAGATATAGATTAAATAGGTATGTCTCGGATATAGACAAGAAGCTCATTTCAAAACTCAATATTTCGCAGTAGGACAATAATAAGTGCGAGAAATATAAAAGCTTTGAACATAGATAGACGTCGGTTTCTCCGTATTCTAATAGCTCTAAACGATTTTAGCCAGCTAAACGTTCGTTCAATCTCGAACCTTACCTTGTATTTTTCCTCATCAAACCTGAACCGAGGTCCTCTTTTTTTCTGGTAATCCCCTTTACGAATTCCCATATTTATAAACACACCCTTTGTACGTAGGTATCTTCTTAGTTGTATTGAGGTATATCCCTTGTCGGCATTAAACGTCCGTATCCTCGTCAGATGGAGTTTTCCGAAGTGAGCTGGTAGAAATGCAAGGTCATGTGCCGATCCTTTTCCAAAGGCAACATCTACCGGTAGCCCTTTTTTATCAGTAATTAGTGAAATCTTGGTTGCGATCTTTCTGTGTTTTCCGTCCCAACCGACACAAGATGCGAACCTAAACGAGCTGATACTACTGGTATCAACAGCACATTCAGAAATGTCTACCATACTCTGACTCAGTCTTAAAAAAATGAGATTGAACAACCCTCTTTTTTGTAAATCGTCACAATACCTCCAACAACTTGATCCTGATGCACCTTCGACTCGTACATTGTTCCATCCTATCCCCATGACCAGAACTTGTAAAATACCTTGCACCAAGGGTTCTTTTGTACAACGTTTACGACCGTATTGTTTTTGACGTGGTTCAGGGAAAAACTCAACTATATTGTTGAAAACAGATTGAGAAACAGGTACTATTGATTTCATGGGCAGTCACCTCCTAAAGGGTCCTGCCCTATTTTTACCTTCTTCTCAACCTTTCTTCAACTACTCCCGAGTTTTGAAATGTGTTTTTTGATAATAGTTTAGAATTATCACATGACTATCCGTCACCTCCAGCTCAATTCATCGGTGTTACGAGATCCTAAGGCTATTGCCAAATTTATGACGGACAATTCTATTGATGTTGCGTGTTTACAAGAGATTGCGTATCCGATTGGTTCAAGCTCACCACTTCCGGAACTTCTGGGCAGTGAGTTTAATTACGTTGAAGGTGTTCATTATCATCATGTAAAGAGTAATCAATCAATTGGCGTAGCGGTGATTTCAAAATTCCCTATTGTTGATGTGGTGCGGCTGTATTACAACACGAGTGATTATTCACCAAAAACTATATCGGAGAACGATAATTTTGTTGGAACAATTATCAACGATTCCCCACAAGACATATATCAGGGATCGCGTGGAATACGTCATGCGGTTAAATCCCGATGCATCCTTTCCGTATT
>Ga0210006_1001325_pt1 | contig 17287 bp, 19 predicted proteins | sample CryGey02umfilter_2_FD_185452 | JGI IMG/M metagenome (GOLD analysis project Ga0210006, IMG submission 185452) | Groundwater microbial communities from aquifer in Utah, USA - Crystal Geyser 4/10/14 0.2 um filter (SPAdes) (version 3) | ecosystem: Environmental > Aquatic > Deep subsurface >... | reverse complement strand
CAAAATCATACTCAAGTTTAACTTCTTCCTCAAACGGACTAATAAAGCTTTCTTTGATTTTAATTTCCTTTGGAAGTTCTTGGGTGAGCCTCCGACTGAAACGAGATTTAGGGACAGACTTGACCAGGCCGAGAGAAGAGCTTTTTCCTAATTCTTTGGCTAACTGACCCGCTATTTCCTTAATTGTTTCTTTATCCCAAAGGGCTTCTGTCTGACTGAGGAAAAACTTTTTTCCTTTTGGCCTCAACTTATAGGTCCTTTCAGCAGTTAATTCTAAATAGCCATTTTTTGCCATGCACTTACACAGATATCCAGCATATTCCGGGCTAATCATTGCCTCCCTGGCAATTCGACTTGGGCCCGCTTCTCCCCTTAACTTTCCAATGATGTTTAAAATATCTTGTTCTGTAGCTGTTAAGGCCATTTTATTTTGACATTATTTATTCTGTTTTTGAGTAAGTGGAACTTTTTTAAAATGCCGAGCGGAGATTTTAAACCCCGCACCAGTCCCGCCTCTGGCGGGACGGTGCGGGACTAGTCCAGCACCGTGCTTCGCTCTGGTGCTGGGTTTCTTGGAACTCTTCCTCCCCTCTTTCGGATTGCCATACTTTCCACTTTTTATAAATTCCCTGATAGCCAGCAATGATGCTTTTTTACAAATGGTTTCTATATCGGCGCCGGTAAGTCCTTCAGTTTCTTTGGCCATGTTCTCTAAATTTACATCTTGAGCCAAAGGTTTTGCTTTGGTGTGAATTTTAAATATTTCCCGCCTTGTTTTCTCATCGGGACTGGGAAGCTCTAAAAGAAAATCAAATCTCCCCGGTCGCAGCAAAGCAGAATCAACAATATCCAATCTATTAGTTGCTCCAAGAATTACTACCCCCTTAAGCTCTTCTAAACCATCCAGCTCTGTTAAAAATTGGCTGACCACCCTTTGAGTTACTCCGGAATCTCCTATCTCTCCACTTCTTTTTGGGCAGATGGCGTCAATTTCATCAAAAAATACAATACAGGGAGAAGCTTGACGAGCTTTTTTAAATACCTCTCTTATCCCTTTCTCGCTTTCTCCTATCCAGCGAGATAAAAGTTCCGGCCCTTTTACGGATATAAAATTTACTCCAGATTCTGTGGCTACGGCTTTAGCCAACAAAGTTTTACCGACTCCCGGGGCTCCATGAAGCAATATTCCTTTAGGGGGCTTAGTATTAGCTTCTTCAAAGAGTTTCCCATATTTTAAGGGCCACTCAATAGTTTCTTTTAGGATCTGCTTGACCTCTTCTAATCCTCCCACATCTTCCCATTTAACATCGGGAATTTCGGTAAATACTTCTCTTAAAGCCGAGGGCTCAACTTCTTTCAACGCCTCCCGAAAATGATCCATAGTAACCTCCAGCCCCAAAAGTTTTTTATAAGGAATGTATTCTTTTTCAAACTCAATCTCCGGCATAATTTCTCGCAAGGCCGACATCGCTGCTTCCCGAGCTAAAGCCTCCAGATCCGCTCCCACAAATCCGTGAGTAATCTCAGCTAATTTATCTAAATCAACCCCATTAGAAATTCCGTTTCTAACGGGGCAAGCATCCTTAGCCAGGGGCATGCCCCGAGTATGAATTTCTAATATTTCTTTTCTGCCATTTTTATCGGGAATAGAAATTGAAATTTCTCTATCAAATCTTCCTGGCCTTCGAAGAGCTGGATCTAAAGTATTTGGAATGTTGGTAAGTCCAATAACCACCAAGTTTCCCCTTGACTCTAAACCATCCATCAAGGCAAGAAGCTGGGCCACTACTCTTCTTTCTACTTGTTTTTCTCCGCCCATATCCTCTCTTTTTGGAGCAATAGCGTCTATTTCATCTATCACCAGGATAGCTGGAGTATTTGCTTTGGCTTCTTCAAAGACTTCTCGGAGCCTACCTTCCGATTCGCCGTAAAATTTCCCCATAATTTCCGGTCCAGAAATGGAGGTAAAATAAGCATCGGTTTCATTGGCAACAGCTTTGGCAATTAAAGTTTTTCCACAACCCGGCGGTCCATGGAGCAAAACTCCTTTGGGAGCTGAAATTCCCAATCTTTCAAAGACTTCGGGATATTTTAATGGAAGTTCAATCATTTCTCTGATTTTGCCAATTTCTTTTTTAAGCCCGCCGATGTCCTCATAGGTAATCCCCACCCCTCTCTTTTCCCTGGCCACTCCTTTTATTTTGATAGCCGTTCCGGAATTTATTAAAACCGCTCCCTGGGGGTCGGTATCTTCAACTTCAAAATCTTGAAATTTGCTTCCAAAAAAAGTTACACGGATTTTATTTCCTTTAACGACCGGGGTGCCATCCAATATTTGGGCTAAGTATTCCGAATCAGTCTCTTTTAAAGAGCTTTCCGAAGTTAAAGGTTTTAAGATTATGGTTGAAGCTAAGTTTATAGCAATCTTTTTAATGCTCACCTTTTCACCAAGCCCAGCTCCGGTATTTTCTCTCAGTATCCCATCCATTTGAACCACTCCCTTGCCTCTCATTTCCTCAAAAGCCGGCATTATCTTAGCTATGGCAATATTTTTGCTTTTTGCCTGCCCCGTAGTATCCCGAAAGGATTGCTTCGGGGATTTTTGACCCCGCACCAGAACCTTCGGTTCGGTACGGGGCAAGTTTTTGATTTTTACTATATCCCCAACTTCGGCTTTAACTCTGGAAAAATCTTTTGGGTCTATTCGAACAATAGCCCTTCCCACATCTTTTGTTTCTGCCTCAGCTACTTTAAAAGTGACTGTCATACCCAGTAAGACAACCTTGAACACTCTTGACCGAATTTAGAGTATTCAAAGTTGGATAGATTTAGATTGATAATTTGAAATAGTTAAGTTTAACCTTTTGGGCGAGTGAGTATAAAAAAAAGTACAAGACGCAAGCCAATAACTCACAAATTACTTATTTTTGAAGCTTAGAATGACGCCCAGAAACGAATCCGTTCAAAGTTGCTCTACTGGGTCATAATTTTTTCATTTTTACTTCCAGTACTCCATTTTTAAAGCTTTTTTCTTTTGACTCAAAATTCACCCCCACACCAAAAATTTTTACCTTTTTGTTTCTTTAATTTTTTTAATTCTTACCTCTAGTACCCCGTTTTTAAAAGAAGTTTCTTTGGTGTGGGGGTAAACTTTTGCCGGGAGTAAAATTTCTTTTGCGTATTTTCTTTTCTCGTCTCCAGCTTCTAAAGTTAAAATGTCTCCTTTCATGTCTAAGGTAATGCTGTCTTCACTAACTCCTGGTAGTTCGGCAACAATTAAAATATGGTCTTTTTCATCAAAAACATCAACTATTGGTTCTCTTGTTTCAGTAATTTTAAAACCTTCCTTGGTTTTCTTAATATTGCCAAAGGTTTGAAATTCTTGCCCTGCACCGAACTTGTTCTGGTGCAGGGTTGGTCTTCCTCCTATTCCTGTTTTTATTGAAAATCCATAAATCCCTTTTGTTTTTTCTCCCAGCCCTTTTATCTCCCCCTTTCTCTTAATTTCTCCTCCGGCTTCCTCAACTTTTTCCACTAAATCAACGAATTTCCCTAATCCCTTAACCAATCCTCCGATTAAAGGCAAATCTTCCAGGCCCTTTAATTCCTCTTTAGCTCGGTCGGCCTGCCCCGTACCGAACTTGTTCTGGTGCGGGGTTTCTTCAGTTTTTTTAAATTTATGCTTTTTAACCATAATTTAAAATAAATTTCCCTTTTTTATTTCTACCAATGCCAAGTTTAGTTGGCCTTTGGGGAATAATAATTTTTCGAGCGCCTTGACCCTCTTTTCCTGTCGCCCAGTCGGACGAACCTCGCCTTTGGCTGGCCACCGTTAACTTTCCCTTGCTTTTTATCTTGCATAATTTTGAATGCAAAAAATCTATACAATTCTCTCTTGCTAAACTTTCAGACAAAAGTCGGGCATAATCAATACTGATGCCAGCTTCTCTGGCGATTATATCCACTGAAGCCTCGCCTCCCCAATTCCAGATTATAGATAAAATCTTCAACTCATTCGTGGTCATGCCGATTTTGTCTACGAAACCGAGCGGAGCGAAAGCTGAGTAGCTACAAAATCGTGCACCCCCTCACTCGAAAATTATTCCAAAAGACTATTTTTAAATCGACGTTTTAAACTAATAAAAGCTTTAGCTCTTCGTTTAATTTGTCGCTCTCGTTCTCGGGCATCCTTTTCAGATTTATACGCTTCGTAATAGATAACTTCTAATGGTCTCCTGTCTCTGGTTGAAGCTACGTTTCCTGCATTATGTTCTTTAAATCTTCTGAGTAAATCATCTGTATATCCAAAATATAAATCTTTATCTTTGAGAGACCGTAAAACGTAGAAATAAAACATAGGGTGCTTAATTTTCGAGTGAGGGGGTAAAGGTTTTGTTACCGTTCAGACTTCGCCCTCGGCTCGTCTTCGCGGACAAAACTCTTTTTTACTTCTTTCTCCTGCCTCTTTTTCTTTTTGGCGCCTCGGTGGCCGATGTCTCTGATGTCTCTTTTGCTTCTTTGCCTCCCAAACCAGCCCAATATCTAGCCGCTTCTTTTCTCTCGGCTTTATAATCAGCAAGTAAATCTTTGGTAGATTTCTTAATTTTTTCCACTTCCCCTGTAACATCTTTCATTAAGACTTTGAAATCTGCCATTCTCTTCTCTTCGCTTTTTAACAGCAAATTTTTCACATCGCCCTTTATCTCTCTAATCTTTGCTCGAATTTCTCCCATCATTGCATCAAAATCTTTCTTTCTGGTAGCTTCACTCTTTGCTAAGAAATCTTTAAGATCCCTTGCCGCTTCTTTTAAATCAGCGGCTATCTTCTTCATAAAATTATCAGCGTCAGCCAAAAGATCTTTGGTTTCCTTTTTTATTTCATCAATTCGACCGGTTCTCTCTCTGTGGCCGGTTTTAATCGCCGCTGCTAAATTTTTCATTTCTTGTGCCCAAGCCATAATCGCTTCGCTCAAAATCAAAAATCAAATATCAAAAATCAAAAAGAAAATTTTTGAAAATTTAATTTTGGCTTTAAGCATTATTAATTATTAAAAATTCTAAAAATTCGACCTTTAAAGTGTTTTTAATCTTTTATTTTTTATATTTAATTTTTTTATTTTAGTGATAGCGCTTAGTAGTTTCCTATTGCCGGAAGCCCGGTTTCGGGGCTTATTCCTTTCGGTCCCTTTCTTCTGTCTTTCGGAACTACTCCTTTTCCTTTACAAACCGAACAGGGCAATCTGCGATGTTCAAAAATTCCCGTTCCTTTACAAGCTCCGCAGGTTTCGTGAGGAATATCGGCAATAGCCACTTTCCCTTTGCCCCAGCATACCTGGCAATTAGACATTTTTGAGGGAACTCCGAAGGGGTCTTTGCCTTTTCCCTTACAGAAAGCGCAGGTAATCATCTTGGATAGAATCGGCGCTCTTTTTGTTTTTTTTGCTTTTTTTACTTTTTTTGCCATACTTTTAAAAATTTAAAAAACTAAAAATTTAAAAATCTTCGACCTTAATTTTCTTAATTTTTATATTTTTAAGTTTTTACGCTTAGTGGCCATTGTGGTCGTCATACTTTGCCACTCTGAAGCAACTTTTTCTCGCTCCTTTTTAAAATTCTCAAGCATTTCTTTTACCTCTGACTGCATTTTGGCCAATTCCTCTCCCACCTGATTTGGAGTCTCTTTCTCTCGGATTTTCTGTTCTTCTTTAATTTTGGCTAAGGTTTTCTTAAAATCTTTAAGTCTTAAATTCTCCCCCCTCTTAAGCATTTCCTTAAGATTTTTCACTACCGTCATTTCCTCCTCTTGAAAATCAGCCAACATCTGCCCCACATTCTCTTCCCGGGTTTTCTGAGCAACTAAAATATCTTCCATCATTCCATCGAAATCTTTCTTTCTCAAAGATTCGTGTTGGGATAGCGCTTCTCTTAATTCTTGACTCATTTTTTCTCTTTTTTGCCTAAATTCTTCTAATAATCTATGGGTATCTTCAACTACCGCCCGAACCACTTTTATCCGGGCTTCATAAGAGGCAACAATATCTTTGGCGATTTTGAAATTATTCATATCGATACTAATATACTAATTAATACGAATCATACTAATTTTTAATATTCGTATCATTCGTATGCATTCGTATATTGGTATCGCGACTAATAAAATTCAGGACATGCTTTCAATCTCGTAGGATATCCAAGGAGATTATCCTCGGCGAGGGGCCTTCAGCGCCTCTACCCGACTAAAAGGATGTCCTAAATTCTCCTCTAACTTAGCTCCTAGGCGGTAGCAGTAAGACCAACTGCTTCTGCATACTTTAACCAGGTCTCAACAGAAGCAAGTACCACTCTGGCTTCAACTGCCAAAAGTTCAATACCAACCAAAGAAACTCTTACCCAGGCGTCAATAACCACACCCTTGTCAAGAATTCGGTCAACTACTTCTACCAGGCTGGAGCTGCCTATTGCTTTTTCTACTGCCATGTTCCTTCGCTTCGCTCAGTCAAAATTAAAAATTAAAAATTAAAAATTAAAAATGACTGACGAAACGAGATTCAATTTATAAATGTTCGACCTTTGCCCGCCTAAGTTTTGCTTTACAAAATTTGGACGGGTTTACAAAACAAAAACCCGTTGCTAAAAATTAGCAACAGGATTTGCTTTTAACAAAAAATAATCCGTTATAGTTGGATCGCGCGCAAAATTCTCTCTCTCCCTGCCCCGCACCGAGCTTTGCTCTGGTGCTGAGGTCTCTCTCTCTCTCTCTCTCTCTCTATTAAATTACAAAGTTTAATTTTGGTCATTGTTATATTAATTTTAATCCAGCCTTAATCTCTGTTTCTATTATACCATTTTACCCAAGACCCCTGTCAACACCCCCTCCTTTTTATATGTTTATTCAAATATACAATTTGTTTTCAATCAGAAAAGAAAATGGAAAAAATTTATAATTTTAATCTAAAAACTGGGGATAATTGACTGTAAAGCTTCCTTAAAATTTGTTTATTTTAAAAAACAAAATGTCCCTTGACAGAACTGTTTGCTCTCTGCTAAAATGGGGGTGGACGTATGTGGATAACCTATACACCGGTTTTCTACAATCGACAATCTGTCTTAAAAATTATGGTAGGACTTTTTAAAAGAAAATTGATTCCCTATGAAATGAAAAGGTTGGGAATTTATCTCAAACAATTAAGGGAAGAGGCTAATTTTTCGATTAGAGAAGCTGCCAAAAAATCAGGGATTTCTCCAAGTTATCTTTTTAAAATCGAAAGTGGCAAAAGCTTTTCAACGCTTTCCATTCATTCCATTATCAAGCTCTCTCAAACTTATAATATACCGATTACCGCTCTTTTAAAAGAGGCCGGTTTTCTGAAAGATGACGAATACAATCTTCCCGAGTTTTCCCAATATCTTCTGGCAAAATACAACCTCACTCCCCAAGCTATTCAGGATATGGAAATAGCCAAAGAAATCGTAGAGAAAAAATACAAGCAATGAAGCCTCCCTTGGCTTGAAGTCCAGGGTCTCCCTGGAAATTTTTTGGAGGCGGAACCCACGCACCAGACCAGTCAGACTGGTCTGGTGCGTGGGTAATTCTCAAAACCCAGAACAAAAACCGCCTTCCGGGCGGTTTTTGTTTTGATAAAAATAGACTTGATGGTTCGATGTCCTAGCGGGGTACGGCGATTTTTTTTTCGAACTTTTTCAAAAATATGAGGCGGCTCGGTCTCTCGAACCGCGCTCAAGCCTTTAATGTTTCGGCTAACATTGTTTTAATTGTGGTCCTTCCTTTCGCTGTTTTAAGATATTCTTCTCGTCTCATTGCATCTTTCTTTGAAACATATGCCTCATAGAAGATTAATTTCCAGGGACGATATGGCTTGGTTGATTTTACTGAACCGCTATTATGTTTTTGCAATCTTGATTTTAAATTGGTTGTAAAACCAATGTATAGTTTTTTATCCTTGTTTTGAAGAATGTAAATGTAATACATACGATTTGGTGCTGTTGCTGCCACTGCACCATACGATGCGTGGCAAGCCCCGAACCGTATGGTTCTGGGGTCAACCCCGAACCGTATGGTTCTGGGGTCAACCCCGAACCGTATGGTTCTGGGGCTGCGGGGCTTGGATTCGAACCAAGATGACATGGTCCAGGGCCATGTATCCTACCATTAGATGACCCCGCAAAATAAAATTGCTTAAAAAGTAAGCAATAATTGACAATATGGCATATAACAATTCAACAATTTAACAATTTAACAATATGACAATTATGCCTTTAGGTATCTGCGAACGGCAATAAAGCTTGAAATGACGCCCAAAGCTATGCCAACACCAAGTAAAATTAAAAGTGTCTCAACAATGTGGACTTTGTAATAAAGAAAAAGTTCGGAGCCTGGAAGATAATTGTTAATGCTCGGAGAAATTTTCCAGGTAATTCCAAAAAAGATTCCCAGGTTTATCAAAGCGGCAAAAATTCCGGACAGTATCCCCTGTAATAAAAACGGTCCCCGAATAAACCAATTTGAAGCGCCGACTAATTTCATTACCGAAATTTCTTCCCGAGAGCTGTAAATTGCCAGTCTTATTGTATTGAAGGAAACCAAAACGGCAATTATGGCTAAAACCAAACTGAAAATAATTCCTCCGCTTTTAATGGCATCGGAGATTTGAAAAATTTTTGCAATTATTGCTTCATTTTGCCGGTAATTAATCTTGTCAATAAAATCTTTAAATTTTCCCTGAACCAAAAATTCCGCCACATCTTCATAAGAACCGTATTGGGCGGCTTTAATATTCAGGGTATCCTGCAAAGGATTTTCGCCAAGCTCCTCTAAGGATTCTAAAATCAAAGGGTCGTTTTTGTGCCTCTCCTTGAATTGTTTAAGAGCCTCTTCTTTAGGAACATACTCAACTTTGGTTACTTCGGGAAATTTTAAAAGTTCCTGTTTTACCATTACAATATCCGATTCCCGAACTTCCTGCTCAAAATAAACCGAGATATCAACTTTTTCCTGAAGGTTTTTTATTAAATTGTCAGACAAAACATTTAAAAGCAGAATTCCGGTAAAAACAAAAGTGGCAATAATCATTGTGCCCACCATAGCGCAGGATACCCAAAAATTTCGCCAAAAATTAAGCCAACCAGATTTTATAACACGAGTGAAAGTTATTAACATAGTCCTGACACTAATACACAAATAAATCACCAATGTCACTAATAATATCAAAATTATTAATTGGCGATTCTTTTTGGTCTAAAATATTTATTGCGAAAATTAACTATTAAACCCAACCTCTTTTAAGACGCTTTCAAATATCTCATCAATTGATAATAATCCTCTTTTGAAACAAACGGTTTGGCCTTACACTCCAAAATAATTTTATCCTCAACTATAAAATCAACCTGATTTCCTCCAACTTCTTGAGAAATCGGCAATTTCTTTTCTCTTTCAAATTTTATACAATCCTTTTTAAAAAGTTCTTCAATGGCGTCTTGATATTGTCTTTCTTTACAATATTTTCCTAGTTTATTGTGAACTTTGAATAAAATTCCTGTGATTTTGTAAGATAATTCCGGATAAATTAAATTTTTGAATGTTGGTATTTGTGACATTGGTGTAAATTCGTGAATTGGTGTCTTAATACAGCATATATTTTCCGCTTTGTTCGTCCCTAACAATCCTTCCCTCATCAAGACTGACCACCCTTTTTTCAAGCGTGTTCACAATTTCCTTATTATGGGTGGCTAAAATTACAGTTCGGCCAAGTTCATTAATTTTCAAAAGAAGTCTAATAATTTCCCAGCTGTGAATCGGGTCAAGGTTGCCAGTCGGCTCATCAGCCAAAATAACATCGGGTTGGTGGATAAGGGCTCTGGCAATAGCCGTTCTTTGTTTTTCCCCGCCGGAAAGCTCATTGGGAAAATTTGATGTTTTATCCGGCAAACCAACCAAATCCAAAACCTGAGGCACTGTTTCTTTTATTTCGCTCTCCGGAGAGCCCATCACCTCCATAGCAAAAGCAACATTTTCATAAACGGTCTTTTGGGGAAGGAGTTTGAAATCCTGAAAGACCATCCCGATTCTTCGCCGAAGTTTTGGCAAATACCCGTCTTTTAAACGATGAACATCTTGTTTATTAAAAAATACCCGACCTTTTGTTGGCTTTTCTTCGGCAATTAGAAGCCGAAGTAAAGTTGTTTTTCCCGAGCCCGACCTTCCAACAATTGAAACAAACTCTTGAGAGTTAATTTGAAGCTCAATATTGTCAAGGGCCGTGCATTTTGGTGAATAAATTTTAGAAATCTTTTGAAAATGAATCAACGACATATATCGCGAAACAGACGCGAAACTCTCATTTTATGGGAACCCTACGCGAAACAGACGCGAAAAAAACATTTAAAGGTTTGGCGTCAGTTTAGCGTAATGTTTTGCGTCAGTTTAGCGAGATTTAAGCTCGGCTTCTATAAATTTGTCTAAATCCCCATCTAAAACTCCTTCAATATCCGCCACCTCAACATCTGTTCTGTGGTCTTTTACCATTTTGTAGGGATGAAGCACATAGGAGCGGATTTGGCTTCCCCATTCTGCTGAAATAATTTGTCCCCGGACTTCTGCCAATTCCTCTTTTTTTTCTTTAATTTTTAAAGCCAGTAATTTACTATAAAGAAGTTTCAGGGCTTTTTCTTTATTTTTGCCCTGCAGTCTTTCGCCCTGACAGGCAACAGAAATTTTAGTGGGAAGATGAGTAACTCTTACCGCGCTTTCCCGGCGATTGACATACTGTCCGCCTGGACCCGAAGCCCGAAAAGTGTCAAATTTCAAATCATCGGGGTCAACTTCTATTTCCTTTGGTTCTTCAATCACCGGCAAAACCTCAACTAAAGCAAATGAAGTGTGCCGAAGCTTCTGAGCGGAGAAAGAAGAAACCCTGACAAGCCGGTGAACTCCGGTCTCGTTTTTTAAAAAACCATAAGCATATTTTCCTTCAACCTCTATTGTAACATTTTTAATTCCGATTCTTCCATCAAACCCTCCGGGCTCGCCAAAATGCTGATGCAAAATTTTTACTTTCCAATCCCGCCCCTCGGAGTATCTTTGATACATCCTGAGAAGCATTGCGGTCCAATCTTCGGCATCCTGACCGCCGGCTCCGGAATAAATTGTTATTGTCGCGTCTCCTCTGTCGTATTTTCCCGAAAGAAAAATCTTTATTTCCTCCTTTTTGACCCCTTTTTCCAAATCCCTTAATTTTTCTTCTATTTCTGCCTTTAAGTCCTCGTCTTTTTGGCTTAATTTACTCAATTCTTCCAATTCTTTCAGCTCAGCTTCAATTCCCTGCCAAAAATCAAGCTCCTGGGACAACTCAGCCATCTCTTTTTGAATTTTCGCCGCCCTCTTTGCATCCTTCCAGAAATCCGGTTCCTGAACTTCAAATTCCAATTGTCTTATTTTATTCCTTTTTTGGGATAAGTCAAAGACGGTCCGCAAGACTGCGGATTTTGTTTTTTAAGTTTTCTGTTTTTTGCTCTAAAATCTCAGCCATTTTTATTAATAAAAATTTATTTAGATTTTGACAGGACAAACATATAATTTCTGAAAGTGGTGGACGGTGCGGGAATCGAACCCGCGGACTATCCCGCTCTTTTCAGTATGTGCGCGTAGTTGGATTTGGACCAACGACCTTCCGCATGTGAAACGGACGCTCTAACCACTGAGCTATACGCGCAGAACATAGCCCGTCAAATTTTGCGAAGCAAAATTTGACGGCTAAACCCGAACTATGTTCTTAAGAAACCCCCGCCCCGTTAGATATAACCCATCTAACGGGGCAAGCGGGGAGATACCCAATCTCAGGAGGCAGCCTCGCCTTCGGCGAGGGCTGAACTCCCTCAGGAGGCAGCCTCGCCTTCGGCGAGGGCTGAACTCCCGACCCGACCCCCTCTCTGAGTATCGGAATTTAGAAATTCCGATACAACAAATTTTAGCATTTTGTCGTTAAAAAGAAAAAATTGATTGTCCCGCCAAGGCGGGGCTTTTGGCGGGAAAAATTAAATCTTGAGCCTCTGAATTAATTTTTCATGTCTTCCTCCTATTATGTCTCTGACAAATCTGTCGCGAACATTAAGCCTATAATTAAACTCTTTAGCATCAAAAATTGTATAAACAACTTCTTTTCCAATGTTCTGCTCGGTTTTTTTTATAAAGTTATTTAATTTTTTTTGATTTATTCTCTCCCCTACCAATAACATATCTGTTCTGCTTCCCTCGCTGTTAAGGAAAATTCCTGAAATTATCGCTAATTTTATATTGCCCAAATTTTTGAGCTGTCTTTTTAACTTCTCAAAGGGAATGGGAATTGATTTTAAAATCAAATTTTTTAGCTCGGGGTAAAACAGAAACTGATTATTTAAGATATAACCCACCCCTTTACCCTTTCTGGTTTTGCTTAATAAAAATCCAATTTCTTTTAGTCTTAAAATATGGCGTCTGGCGACAGGGGGACGACAGCCGATTTTCCCGGCCGCCTCGTTAAGCTTAAAAGAAGTCTCTGGATTTCGCAAAAAAAGGTTCAGGAGCCGAATTTTAATCGGAGAATCAAATAACTGCTCAATGTTTAACTGAATATTGCCCATTGATTTCAATTTAGCATAATTTATGTTAGAATTCAAATAAAGGCGCATAGGCGAAATTTTCGAAGAAAATTTCGCGCTATTCCGGCCCACCCCGCCCTTTCTAAAGTTTCCACAAGGGTTAATAACTTAAATAATTGCTAAATACAAATAAAAATTTCAAAACTTTTTGGAAATTATAAAAATGGCGGGGGAAAAAACATGTTTGACAGGCTAGAGCCAAAAGTTGATAAATTAAGCTTCGGTATTGCAACCCAGGAAAAAATTTTCTGCGAGAGTTTTGTTTATGAGCCGGCAAGCATAGAGGGAGAAAAATTGGGAAATGTTTATATGCTGGGCGAAATCAAAGATGTTTCCGAAGATTCATTTTTTATTCTGGATTATATTGCCACTCTGGTTAAACGAAACTATTATGGACAGACGCAAAAACCCTGTCTTTTGGCGTTGGAAGAAACCTTAAAAAAAGTTAATGAAGGAATGAGAGAGTTGCTCTCCCAAAAAAAGACTGAGTGGCTCGGCAAGCTTCATTTTGCTATAGGGGTACTTTCTCAAAATACTTTTTACTTTACTATTTGCGGAAATCCCAGAATATTTTTTGTCAGACGGGGCGAAGCAAACGATGTTGGAGAAAAAATTGGCGCAGGGATTAAGGATGCGGCTCCCCAAAAAATTTTCAGAACCGTTGCCTCGGGAAAAGTAGAAAAAGGAGATAAAATTTTTATGATGACTTCCGACCTTTTTTATTCAATTCCAAAAGAAACCTGGACAGAAATTATCGCAAGTTCAGCTCCCTCCAAAAAAATAAAACACCTTTGTTCTTCGCAAAAATTGACAATTGTAAATCCCGGGGAAATTTTAATCGTATCTTTTGCCGATAATGAAATATGGGGGAAAGAGGAGTTCCGCCCCTCTTTGCCATCCGTAAAAAAACCCAAGGAAATCTCCTCCAGAAAATCAAATTATATCAACTTATTTTTTATAACCCTAAAAAGAATTTTCAAACTTCTCTATCTAATTTTAAGATTAATTTTTAAAAGTCTCTTGTATTTTTTGAAAAAATTGTTTCAAGCTTCAAAAAAATTTGGAAAAATTTTAACAAAATTTTTAAGAAAGTTTAGATTCTTTCAAAAGTTGGAAGACAAATTCAAAAAAATTCCCCAAAAACCGATTTTCCAAAAAACCAAAAATACAATTAAATTTCTCAAAAAAAAGCTCGTCCTTGTGCCGCTTTTTTGCCTGCTTTTAATATTTGCCGGACTTTTCGGGGTTCATCACCAGAAGCAAAAAGCCGAATCGGCTCATTGGCGGGAAATTTTGGAGGAAGCCCAGCTAAAATATAAAGGGGGAGAAATTGCTTTAATATATGGCGCCGAAGAAAAAGCTATTGAGCTTTTTTCCGAAGTTGAATCCCTGATTTTAGAACTTGGAAAGTCCAATTATTTTAAAAAAGAGGGGAAAGAAATTCGAGAACTGACCCTGTCAAAAATTCAAAAATTATTAAATATGGAAATAATTGAAAACCCAAAAATTTTAGCCACCCTTGAAGGATTTTCAATAAAATTTGACATTCGGGAAATTGCTCTAACCGAAGATGAATCGCTGCTTTTTGTTTCAGACCCCTCCTCGGCTCTTTTTTATAAATTTGATACCCTAAAAAAGCAGGGTGAATTCTGTTTAGCTCCCATACCCGAAGGAGGAATCCTAAAAACACTATCTTTAAAAATGCCGAAAGGTCTGCTAGTGTTTTTTGCTCCGCCGAAAAATATTTTCTTCTATATATCTTCGGAAAAAAGACTTAGTGAATCCCAGATATTATCTTCTCCTTACGAAGATTTTGAGTTTCAAGATTTAACTTCTTACAAAAACAATCTTTATTTTCTTGACTCAAAAGAGGGAGAAATTATAAAATTTAGCCTGGACGAGGAGAAAAACGATTTATCGCCGGGAAAAATTTGGCTTCGCAGAAACGCTAAAAAAGTTATCGGAGCAAAATCAATTGCTTGCGATGGAAGCATCTGGGTTTTGAGCGGGAATGGAAATATTTCAAAATACATTGATGGCTATTTTGCGCAGGAACTCAAAATATCCGCTGCCCTTGAATGCCCCGAAAAAATCTGGACATCCCCCGACCGCCCTTTTCTTTACGTTTTAGACCCTCCCAAAAAAAGACTGACCCTCCTGGATAAAAAGGGTCAGGTTATAAAACAATACTTCTCCGAAAAATTTAATAACCTAAAGGACTTCTGGGTATCAGATGATGGAAATACAATCTATTTGCTCAACGGAAACCAGATATTTATAGTCAAGGTTGAGCTCTAAATTAGCCAACCGGAAACGAAAAAACAGAAATTAGTTAATAGAAATTGGAAATAGAGAATTGAAATCAGAAATTAGTTTACTATTTTCCACTTTCTAATTTCCATAACTACTTTCTATTTTCCAACAACTATTTTCTAATTTCTCTACTTTAACTCTACTGTCGCTCCGGCTTCTTCCAACTTTTTCTTAATTTCCTCGGCTTCCTCTTTATTCACTCCTGCTTTTACTACCTGAGGCGCTCCATCAACCAAATCCTTGGCTTCCTTTAATCCTTTATTGGTAATTTCCCTTAATGCCTTAATTACGGAAATTTTGGAACCTCCTCCTTCTTTAAGCACCACATCAAAGGCGCTTTTTTCTTCTTTTTCCGCCGAAGCTTCGGCAGAAGTGGAGGCGGCGGAAGCTGCGGCCGCCATCGGAACAGCGGCCGAAACTCCAAACCTTTCTTCCAAAATTTTCACTAATTCGGACATGTCCAAAACCGACATCTGCTCAATTTTCTCAACAAGGTCTTTAAACCTCGCTGGTATTTCAATTTTTTCCTTTTTTTCTTCTGCCATACATTTAAAAATTCTAAATCCTAATATCTAAATTCTAAACAAATTCTAAATTATAATTTCCAAATTCAAAACATGTTTGAAATTTGAAATTTGGGGTTTGTAATTTGTTTAGGATTTAGGATTTCGAATTTAGGATTTAATATTACTCAATATATAAACTAACTTTTTCGCATTCCCCTGTAAAACATTGATAAAACCGACAAACGACGAAGCTATGGTGCCTGCAAGTTTTGCCAGAAGCTCTTCTCTTGAAGGTAATTTAGCCAAAGATATGAGTTCTTCTTTGGCAAAAAATCTTTGGGCAATGATCCCGCCGGCAATTTTTAAATTCTCGTTTTCTCTGGAAAATTTGTAAAGAATTTTTGCCGGTAAAATCTCATCTTTATAACCAAAGGCGACGGCAATCTCCCCTTCAATATTTCTGGGGTCAAAAGACCCGATATTATCGGGGGCAGCTGCCGGAAAAGTCTTTTTAAAAGCGGTTTTTAAAAGAGTTTTTTTGACCATTTTATAATCAATTCCTTTTTCTTTTAATAATTTGCGAAGTTTCGTCAAATCCTTGACTTTTAGCCCTTGAATGTTCGTAAAAATTACCGCCTTTTGCCGGGAAAGTCTGCTTTCCAAATCTTCTATTATTTCTTTTTTTTGCGAACGCGATAACGGCATAATAAAATGCGGCATAGAGCCGCAGACGATTAACCGATTAACTTGCTCAACCGATTAACTTTTTTTGCCTTGGTAGGAATTACAAGCGCGCCTCGCTAGCACTTAGCGCTAAAATCAAATATCATTTTTGATATTTTATTTTTAATTTTAGCGCTGAACGAGAGTGAAGCGCGCTTGCCTACTGTCTGCGGCATTCAATTTTTATTTTAATACCCCAATGAACTTTGTCAACCCCGTTAGAAGTCTGGCGCATATATTAACCAAGCAAGATTGAGAGCTAAAATACAGAATTTAAAGTCAGCCTGACATTATTGATAACAGAAAAAATTTTGGAAAAATTTTTTCTGCCAAAGACTTCTAACGGGGTCAATCCCGTTAGATATTTTATCTAACGGGGCAATCTTTTTTGAGGTTAAAACTATTTATGTCGGGTTCGCTAAAGTATTATCTCAAGAGCCTCGGCCGGCGAAACTCTGGATGGAGCTTCGGGTTTTTCAGCCGGGTACCCAACCGGAACAATTAATATGGGGTGAAGATTTTTGGGGACATTCAAAATTTTGGAAACCCGAGCTTCATCAAAAGCTCCCACCGGAACAGTTCCTAAATTAAGGTCGCTAGCCAGAAGCATCAAATTTTGAATACTCATAGCCACATCGCAAATTGAATAAAGTTTTTTCCCCCGCTCATAATATCTTTGTTCAATTCTGTCATCGCTGCAGCCGACAACAATTAGGGGGGCCTGGGCAACAAAGTTTTGCTCATTGGCCGCTCTGGCTAATTCTTCCTTAATTTTCTTATTAAAAACAAAATAAAACTTCCTGCTTTGCAGGTTTCCGGCCGAGGGTGCCCAAATCAAAGCGTCAATCAAATTAGCAATAGCTTCTTCGGGAATTGGCCTTGCCTGAAATTCCCGAATGCTCCGGCGATTTCTGATTGTTTCTAAGATACTCATATATAATCAACGAATTTACGAATGGATTCGGCAAGCTCACCATCTCAAACTCGCTGAAGGATTCGTATACCCGCCCCGTTAGATAGTAAACATCTAACGGGGTCAGCCCCGTTAGATAGTAAACATCTAACGGGGTGAATATAAGATTCGTTATTCG
>Ga0210006_1001320_pt1 | contig 17322 bp, 18 predicted proteins | sample CryGey02umfilter_2_FD_185452 | JGI IMG/M metagenome (GOLD analysis project Ga0210006, IMG submission 185452) | Groundwater microbial communities from aquifer in Utah, USA - Crystal Geyser 4/10/14 0.2 um filter (SPAdes) (version 3) | ecosystem: Environmental > Aquatic > Deep subsurface >... | reverse complement strand
TCCCCATGTAAACAGGTCAGGACACTATGTTAAATATGTTGTTAAATAATTTATATGTGTGGCCTGTTTGCATGGGGAGCCGAGCACCTTCTTTGTCTTTGGACAAAGAAGGTGCTCGGCGGCTCCCAAAGCGGTGGCAAAGCCACCGCTTGTTATGTATAAATACCACCGACTTTTCAGTTCCGGCGGTTTACCCGCACCAACTTTACAAAAAGTTGGTGCGGGTAAAATACACGCTACAAACAAAAACTACTTGCAATCTACCTATAATTTAGTATGATATATTCATATTAAATTATAATATATATTTTATGACTACTATTTCAATTCCTCTTGATGCCAATCTGGCCAATAAGCTTGACGAATTAGTTATTGCCTATGGTTCAAATCGTTCGGCTGTAATGCGTAAGGCACTAGAACGTTTGGCCGAGGAAGAGGCAGTCGATGCTATTCTCCGAGCCGTAGTGGAGCCATCTCTTTCTGGAAACCTTGATGATCTTCTGGAAAAAATTGATTAATTTGTATGGAAATTAAATACAAACCATCTTTTTTGCGTAACTTCAAGAAGCTGTCTAGTGATGTCCAAACAGAAGCCAAATTCAAAATCTCTCTCTTTACGAATCCTGTCAATCATGAACAACTTAAGGTTCACAGCTTAAAAGGAAAACTAAAAGATTTTCAAAGTTTTTCTGTAACCTACTCACACCGCATTGTTTTTCAATACGAATCGGCTAATACTGTAGTATTTATGAGTATTGGTACCCACGACATCTACAAATAATCTTTGTTTGTAGCGTGTATTTTGATATTCATCCAGCCCTAACTTTTTGTTTTGGACTAGCATTTGTTGTCAAAGCTCTTTCCTGCCTTCATACGCCATAGCGTCCTCATATATGTACGCTCTATGGTCTAACAATGTGCAAGGGACCGGTTTGATACTCAAGATTTACTTCAATACCAAGCTGGTACTTCATGGTTACGTTTTCTAATGAACTTGTCCGCCAGCACCAACTTTTGGTACTGGGTCTCTTTTTACATATTCCTCCCTTCGTTCGTCATTGTAAAAAGGACATTTTTGGTAAGAAGCGGTGGTTAGTCGCTTCCGACCAATCGATGTCCGCTCGAGTAAACTCAAGCATGATCGGGTGATGCAACTTAGGGCGACCCGGAGGTCTTGAACCCTAGTGGAACGTGGTTTGCGGCCTGTTCCTCGCATCGTGCAAACGAATCATGGTTTGAGAAATGAGTAATTCCTTTGGCTCTTTGCTTACCACACTTTCGGCTGTGGTCACCGCCGAGCACCGATTTTGGTGCTCGGTCGAGCCGCTCGGCTCATTTCTTTCTCTTGATTCCCTTTTAAGAACTCTCTCAGAAAGTGGTTGACGCTCTCTCGCGTCTTCCTCTTTCTTAACTGTGTACAGCATAGCATTAGTTTTACTATTTGTCAAAGATATGGTGACTTATTTTGTACATAAATGTAGACATATTTACCTTATTTATAAGGACATAATTACTATAAAAATAATATTGTCAGTATATTATTGACAAATATGTTTTAAGGGGTAGACTCATTATATGGAAAAACACCCATCAATTACATACTTGATAGAAGCTGGACTCCGTGAAGACCAGGCGATGGTCTATACCACACTATTAGAACGCGGTAAAACTACTGCCAGCAAACTGGCAGGGCGTCTTCCTTATTCCCGTCCAATGGTCTACCGTATCCTTGATGAACTAATAAACATTGGCGCCGTTTCAAAAAATGATGAGGTCGGAGCGGTATCTATTTTTGAATGTGCCCATCCTTTAAAGCTACGGGACTGGATGGCAAAAGAAAAAAATGTTTATGAGCAAAAACAAAAGGCCCTGGAATCTACTTTAACTGACCTTATTTCCCTGTATAGCACACAAACTGGTAAACCAGGAGTTAGAGTTTTACAAGGGCTAGTTGGTCTTTCGGAACTATACGAGGACGTTCTTAATGAACAGTCTCCTCTTTGTTTGATCCGTTCACCTTATGATGATCAGCATCCCGAGATATCCGACCTTGTTATCAAGCAAATAGAAGAACAAGTTAAGATTGGAATCACGACTCAAGCCATCACTCCTTTTGATAATGAAACAATTGAAGAACTTGAAACCATAGACCACAAAAACCTCGTGACACGTCGATTAGTATATATTGACCAACTTGACTTGCCAGCTCAAATTATTATTTACGCTGATAAGGTGGCTTTAACCGCCTTTGATGGTGAACTAATGACGACTATTATCCAAAACAAAGCAATCACCACCACTTTTCAACTACTTTTTGAATTGATTTGGCAAACAACCAAAACTGAAGACGAAAATATCCGTCAGGGACTTCGTGATGGTACCATCACTGCACCGCGCCCGAGGTAGGTTTTATACGTTCAAAATAGTGAATAAATACTTCGGCCACTTTAGCAAAATTTTTAGGGCTCGAGAGAGATTGATTAAAATCCTGTAAGTGATGTCCGGTGGGCGCCACTTGCGCTAATATCCTCCCCAACACATCACCTGTTCGTTCCATATCATCACTGACATACGAGTCACGCCCCATGTCAAAAGAAAATGCTGGTGGCTCAGTACGAGTATCCAAATCAAAACCGAAACGGATAACACTCCCTGTTACTGTACGAGCGTTCCTGCCGTTATTACCTTTAAATTGAATGGTTTGCTGAAACGCTTTTTTTAATTCATTTTCTTCTGGTAGTTCATCGAGAGACAATTCAAAGTTTATACGAGCTTCTCCTTTAGTTGTTGATTCTGGTCTGATTGATACTTTTAGTTTAAATAAATTGTTTGTTTCAAATTCGTTAATATTGAATTTAAAAGTCTGCATTGTAGTGTCTCCGCCAGTTTCTTTCTTAACTTGAGTGACAATGTAACTTTTATCATCTCCAACCTCAGAGAGAACCGATAAAATTTTAGCTACACCTTCATAAGCAGCAATTAAATCGACGGTTTCCTCCTCTCCTCCGTATTCGGATAACGAAATTTGTTTACCTGCGTCAAAAAGATGCCCCGCCCTTTTAATCATTCCCTGTTTAAATTCTAATAGGAGAGTACTTAGTAAAACATCATTTCTATCACTAATATTTAATTTTTTAGCAAGAACGTTGGCCTTATCAATTGATTCAGCGTACGATTTGAACATTCCCTTTGCTGTATCTTGGTCAATCATCGTACCAAAAATCATGATATTCTCAGAAGCATTTTTATCATAAATTATTGCCAAAAATGATCGCATGGCATCCACTCCATAATGATGAATAAATTCCTGCATAGTCTTAACTGTACTAACCGTTGTGTGCTTTAAATAATTGAGAAAGTAAAATTGTTCTACGACAGAAAGAGCCGTCAGTCTAAAACCAAAGTTTTCCTCAATAACTCTTCGTATTGGACTACGTAACATGGTGACATAATCTTTAACCTCTTCCAGACCAGCCTTGATTCCTAAAGACTTAATATAGTCATCCAGGAGGATTCCAGCATTAAATATATCGTCTGTAAAATCCAATAAGTCCTCAGGAATATATTCATATTTATAGCTTGGCAAGTCATGTCCTTCAGGACCCATAAATTCTGATGTCCAATCTGTTTTAATAGTATCTTTAATATTACTTGATAAATCATGATCAGCAATAAAAATTCTATCTTTATCTTCAGTAAATAAGGCATAGACGTCTTTAGTTATTTCAAATGGTACATAGGTGTCGGTACTGTCTAACTTATCCTTATCACCATATCCACCATGAAGCTCTAGAAATTCTCTAAGATAGACACTACCAAGATAAAGAGAATCATCAACAAATTTTACATCTTTCATTCGGTTGGCCACGTCCAACAATTCACGGAGAACTATTTCAATATTTTTATCACCATCATTAAATAAGTGGGTAATACGCTTGATTACTTCTTCCACAATATGTAAATCACGAAAACCCTGCGGACTATTCATCTGTAGTACTTCAAATAATCTATAGGTAGATTCGTCTTCTGTAGCCAGTAGCATACCAATTTTACCTATAGCACAATCACTAATCGTTTCGTGCGATAAACGTTCTTCATCCCTTATAGATCCTATGCGTATAGTCGCCACATCAAGCAGTTTGCGAAATTTTTGATGTATATCCAACTTTTTGAGTGATTCATCATCTGCACCAAGTGGCATTAGTAAAGACTCCGTTCTAGAAAAAAATTGGTGATTATTTTCTTCTAACATTACTTCAGCGAACATGATGTCCTCATCCGTGGCACCTAATACTTCTTTCATAACATCAGGATGAACCTCCATTTTTCTGGCTAGAGATGGTGTGAGATAGCTTGGATTACCAGTTTCAGCATACTCATCTATTCGCTCGTCATCTGACATCTCTTCAGATTCAGACGATTTGTAAACGACGGGAGAGATTTTATTTTCATTAAACATAATTCAACCCATTCTACCAAACCTTTACGTTTTTTGGGAGTTAAGGTATAGTATAAACATGACTGATACGCGCGGGCGCTTGCCCGCGCGTTCTCTGTCTAGGTGATTTACAACTAAGGGGTGAGAAAGTCCAGTGGACTTTTGCAAGAGGTTACCTGCTATTTTTTTAAAAAAATAGTGATAACCTGAACAGTTTTCGTAGAAAGTACGAATTGACTACAACTAAAGAGGAATACCTCTCATATATAAGAATAATAGAAACACATATGTTTGATCTAAAAGTAATTAATGCGGTTTTGACTGAAATGGAAGAGGAACGTGGTATACCACGTGCCAAAATGATTGAAGCTATTGAGCAATCATTAGCTACTGCTTATAAAAAGGAATTTGGAAAACGTGGCCAAATAGTGACGGCTCACTTTGATCTAGCCACTGGAAATGTTAACTTTAATCAGATCAAGATTGTGGTTGATGAAAGTATGTTGCGAGCAGAACCAAAAGATGAAGGATTGGAATCAGAAGATGAAGGAACTGAAGTAGATGCTGACGGAATCAAAAAAGTTCGTTTTGATGAAGAAAAGCATATCATGATTGACGTTGCCAGAATGATTAAAAAAGATGTGATTCTGGGTGAAGAATTGATTTTCCCACTGGAACCAAAAGATGACTTCGGTCGTATTGCTGCTCAAACTGCCAAACAAGTAATTGTGCAAAAAATTCGTGAAGCAGAGAAGGAATCTGCCCTGGCGGAATTCGGTCAAAAGTCGGGCGATATTGTGGTTGGACATGTCCAGCGTTTTGAACGCGGGAATCTCTATGTAGATCTTGGACGGGTGACCGCCATCATGCCTTATGATGAACAAATTCCTGGAGAAAGATATAAACCAGGAGAAAGAATTCGCGCTATTTTGCTCGCTGTTGAAGAAACTTCCCGCGGAATTTTCCTTAAACTATCTCGCTCCCATCCTGATTTCCTAGCGGGTTTATTTGCGATTGAGGCACCAGAGCTTCAGACTGGAGCAATTGAAGTTAAAGCAGTGGCTCGTGAAGCTGGTGCCAGATCAAAAATTGCTGTTTATGCTAACGAACAACACATTGACCCAGTCGGCTCCATGGTCGGTCAGCGTGGCGTTCGAGTTTCTACCGTCATGAGTGAGCTTGGTGGTGAAAAAATTGACATCATTGAGTGGTCACCAATTCCAACTGAATTTATTGAGGATTCTCTTTCTCCGGCGCAAGTGATGGAGGTAAAAATAGTAGCCGAACCAAATACTGAAAAGGGTGAGCGCGGTCACGCGATTGCTGAGGTTGCTCCTGATCAACAATCACTGGCTATTGGTAGAGGCGGGCAGAATGTTCGCTTGGCCGCTAAATTAACTGGCTGGAAAATTGACATTGTATCGGCTCAGACAGGAGATGCTCTTGCCGAAGCTGATGCTGACGGCACGGTAGAAATTGATGCGCCAGATGATTCACCAATTGGCGCAGAAATTGACGCTTTAGAAGATGAAACTGGAACCACCACTATCTCAACTGAGAGTAACGAAGACGAGCCGACCAAAGACCGAGATATCAATCCAGACAGTGAAGAAGAAGATGAAATTGACACCCCTGAAGAAGCTGAGGAAATAATAGGCAATGAAATTGAAATAGCCGAGGAAACAATAGAAGAAGAATTAAAAAAAGAAACAGAATAAAAAATAAATAAAAGATTAAAAAATCGGGCGCCCCCTACGGGCGTCTGATTTATTGGTTTTTACAACTTGTATTTCCATTTAAGTGCGTTACCATAGCCCTATTACTCTTAATAATAAATGACTTATGATAAAAGTTTTTGGACACCTTTCCCCCGATACAGACGCTACTGGCTCAGCTATTATTTGGGCTTGGTATTTAAATGAACATACTACTTATGATGCCACAGCTTATGTTTTGGGAGAGTTAAATTCTGAAACTAGTTTTGTACTTAATCGTTGGAAGGTTGCCACTCCTGCATTATTAGAAGAATTGACTGTTGGTGATGAGGTAGCGATAGTTGATACCAACAATCCCCAAGAGTTGCCAAAAAAAATCAAAGACGCAAAACTTATTCAATTACTCGATCATCATAAACTAGTCGGTGGATTAGAAACGGCTGTGCCAGTAGAAATAACCATGCGTCCTCTAGCTTGTACAGCTACAGTACTATATGACCAAATGGGTGAAGCCACTAAAACCATTCCTGACCACATCGCCGGACTAATGCTTTCCTGTATTATTTCTGATACTCTTGAATTTCGTTCTCCGACCACAACACCTCACGATAAAGATGTGGCGGAAAAGTTGGCCACCAAACTGGAAATTGATATTACCACCTATGCCACAGAAATGTTCACCGCCAAATCTGATGTTTCTGGCTTTACTGATGCTGGGTTGGTAAAAATGGATAGTAAAAAATATGATGTGGGTGATAAAAATTTCCGAGTTTCTGTTCTGGAAACTACTAATCCAGAAACTATTTTAGCCAGAAAAGACGGTATTGTTGTAGCTATCAAAAATTGCATTGCCGAAGAGGAGGATGTGGATGAAGTATTATTCTTTATAATTGATATTTTAAAAGAAGAAGCGACTGTCCTAACCTACAATGAATTAACCAAACAAGTCATTGAAGCTTCTTTCGGTGTCACTGTTTCAGAAGATACTGAAATTCTGCCGGGAATTGTCTCGCGCAAAAAGCAAATTTTGCCTGCTCTCAAACTCTAAACAAAAACGCAACTGTGTACAGCCCCTCGCGGTCTTTGTCCATAGGGGCTATACTTATATTTAACCGACCAAAACGGGTAGGTAGATTAATAAAAAATTATTTAATTCAATTCATTATGTTTCCCATTAGCCAAAAAAATATACCTATTATCTTGATTGGTATACTTTGCACTCTTACGATCATATTAGGTTCAGCCACTTTTGTTAAAGCTGAAGAAACGAAAAAACCAAACTATAACAAAGCTACTACCACAGGGCAAAATAATCGAGCGGAAACTCAAGCAAAACGCCAAGCTATTACTGCTGAACGCGCTTCATCAACTGAAGCACGCTTAAATAAACGTATTCAAACTACTACTGAACGTTCAGAAGCTATCAGGTTAAAAAAAGAGGAAATCCAAACTAATCGCGCTGACCGAAAAGCAGTTTTGCAAGCGTCGGCACAAACCCGTATCACCAATTTGTCAGCCAACCTCAGTAATCGCATGGATGCTGCTGTTAATCGAATACAAAATGTTATTGACCGGCTAACTTCCAGAATAAGTAAGCTAAATGATTTAGGAATTGATACCAACACTGCTAAAGATTCATTAAATAAAGCCCAACAAGAAATTGATCAAGCCAAAACAATTCTCAGTACCATTGATGACGATGTGGCTAATTTTGTTGGTTCAGAAGATCCTCGTGCTAATTGGCAAAAACTTAAACTAACTTTTACTGAAATTCGTGATTCAATTAAAGCATCACATCAATCATTACGCGCCACAGTTGAGAGCTTAAAAGAAGCAGTTGTTAAGGCAAAAATTAGTCATGGTGTTTCTGAAGCAGTTTCCAATAATGATCAGGCAACCACTACTGAATAAATTAGTAATATAAATTAAATATATGTCAGAAGATCACAAAATAAATGAACCAAATTTTGAAGGTGAGGAAATGAAAATGCCCACTGAAACTGCCCCATTACCAGCGGAAGTAAACAAAAGTATTTTAAGTGGTCCAATCATCTTACTTTTATTCATAATTTTAGTAGTCATTTTAGGTGGATTATATTATTGGTACAGTATTGTAAAATCAATTCCTATTATTCAACCAACCAACAACAGACCGACCGCCGAACAAAATAATGAACCAGAAAGCACAAACGCTGAAGCCCAAACACAAGCTCTGGATGTGGTCAGTACTTCGGATGAATTAGGTGCCATTGAAGCAGATGTCTCCAGCACTAATTTAGATAATCTTGACGCCGAACTAAATGCGCTTGATGCCGAGTTAACTGGCGCTTTAGATGCCAGCAATATTTAGATAGAAATATTAGGACAAAACACCGTCAAGTAACCTGGGTTACCCGACGGTGTTTACAAACTACACCCTTTTATTATCGCAGTTAACTGCGATAGTAAAAGGGTGTAAGTGAACCTTGTAATATATTTTTCTTTTTCATATCTTCCATCTCCATCTTGATAAAAACCAAAGTTGCAAAATAAATATATAGTAAAGAACCCCGTCCCAGAGGGACGGGGCATTCGCCAACGTCCCTCTGGGACGAACCGGGGGTTCTTTTCTGTGTAGGTGTCGCCCTCGGCGACCCATTTTTCAATGTTGCATTCATCCCCAGGGTGAAGAAATGCTGGGAGCATTTCTGCAAGACTTGTTGAGATATTTTGTAAGTAACGAAACAAAATGTCCAACAAGTAGACAGCACCGGTAAGGTGAACCCTGGGGCATTCTGCAACAATTACAGTAAATAAATCTACGGGTTGCAATTTTACTGAACATCGGTACACTAGCGCATACTATGTCACATTCACATCATCATCACGATATTAATTTTAAGAGCGCCTTTACCGTTACCAAGGAAGAAGGTTCCCAAGTAAAAATAGCTGGAGAAATTCCCTTTAGCGAGTTAGAGGAAGAACGAAAAGCGGCCATTAAACATCTCGGCACTAACGTCAAGTTGGACGGTTTTCGCCCCGGTCATATCCCTACTACCGTTCTAGAAAAACACCTTGGCGAAATGACCGTTTTAACCGAGATGGCCGAAAGAGTAATTGGCCACATGTATCCGCATATTCTTGAGGCCCACGCCATTGATGCTATCGGTTACCCACAAATTTCCATTACCAAAATTGCCGCTGGCAACCCGCTTGGATTCACCGCCACTGTGGCTGTAATGCCAACCATCACGCTCCCCGACTACAAACAAATTGCTAAAACCACCAATCTCGGGAAAGAATCAACCGGCGTCACTGATACTGATGTAGAAAAACAAATAGCTGAAATCCTTCGTCAGAAAATGGCCTACGAGCGCCTACAAGCGAAAGCGGTGGCGAAAAATGTGGCTAAGGGTACTAATGACGGCGACCTTCCTACACCAGAATCGGAGCAAGCAAAAGTGATTGAAACGGAAGAAGATTTTTCTAAACTTCCTTTACCTGAGCTAACTGATGAACTGGTAAAGACACTTGGTCAACCAGGACAGTTTACTGGTATTGATGACTTCAAAACCAAACTTCGTGAACATCTTGAGATTGAAAAGAAGCAAGAAGTAGAAACCAAGCATCGTGCCATCATCACTGATGAAATTATCAAACAAACCACCGTGGATTTACCTCAAATCCTGATTGATTCGGAGCTTAACCAAATGTTTTTTCAGATGAACGAAGACCTGGAACGAGCCAATCTAAAAATGGATGATTACCTTAAACATATTAAAAAAACTAAGGAAGAATTAGAAAAGGAATGGACACCAGCTGCCGAAAAAAGAGCTCAACTACAGTTGATTTTAAACGAGATTGCCAAGGATTCCGATATTAAGCCTGATGAAAAACAGTTAGAAGAACAAGTTAAACAGTTATTGGAACAATTTAAGGACGCTGATGAACGTCGTGTGCGTATTTATGTGGCATCAATGATGACTAATGAAGCAGTTATGAAAATGCTTGAAGCCCTATAAGACCACAATCAATCCAGCGATTACCGCCAACCTTGTCATTTATCTCATCTGCTATTTTTAGTTTTCCATATTTTCTCTTCCCATAGATTTCCTTTTTTGTTCCAATTTGCTAGGATAGAAAGGTCTGATACTCTGAAATGATAATAAACAGACACCTATCAACTTAATCTTATTTATGAAACATACTGAAACAGAAGTTGCTCAACTTGTCCCAATGGTCATTGAAAAAACCCAAGGTGGTGAACGTGCTTACGATATTTATTCTCGTCTTCTCAAGGAACGGATTATTTTTATAACTGGCGAAATAGAAGATCACATGTCCAACTTGGTAGTGGCCCAACTACTTTTTTTGGAATCCGAAGATCCAAAGAAAAACATTTATATTTATATTAATTCTCCTGGTGGCAGTGTCACTGCTGGATTATCTATCATTGATACTATGCAACACATCAAACCAGACGTGGCCACGGTTTGTGTGGGTATGGCAGCTTCCATGGGATCGTTGATTCTTTCGCAAGGACAAAAAGGTAAACGCTTTATGTTACCAAATGCTGAAGTTATGATTCACCAACCAAGCGGAGGTACGTATGGACAAGCTTCAGATATTGATATTAATGCCAAGCATATTCTAAAAACTAGGGATAAACTTAATAAAATGCTTGCTAAAGCAACTGGTCAAAAATTGCCAAAAATTGAACAAGATGTTGATCGGGATTTTTTCATGGATGCGGAAGAAGCAGTCAAATACGGCATCGTTGATCAGATTTATAAGTAAGTGCTGGAGGGAGGATAACGTAAAGCGGAGGGGTGGTCAAAGACCACCCCTCCGCTTTACGTTATCCTCCCGTTTACATTATGTCTTAATTCTGATACTGTGGCTTTGATTGACTAACCACCCTGACAGCTTGTCATTACGTTGTTATTAACAAATTATTGTAGAAACTATGTCTTTTATTACCCTACTGGTCACTTTGGTGACCACGCTTGGGCTTGGCATAGTAGCTGGCTATTACCTGCGGTACATACACGCCCTTTCAAAAAAATCTTCGATAGAAATCATCAACAAAGCACGAATTCTCGAAGCGGAAGAACGAGCAATTAAAATACAGGAAAAAGCGGAAGAGAAATCAGCTGCTATTGAGCTTGAAGCAAAGATTGAACGGAAGGCCTTGGAAGAAAAATTGAGTCAAAAAGAAACCCGTTTAGAAAAACGAGAAGAACTGCTTGATAGCAGACAAATTGATGCTGATTCACAAAAGGAGTCCTTACAAAATAAAATTGAGGAAGTAAAAACTCTCAAAGCGCGTTTAGATGAACGAAAAAATGAGCTTGATACCAAACTGGAAGCTATTGCTGGAATTACTGCTACTGAAGCTTACGAAAGAATTGTTACCAAGATTGAGATTGAACGGACTGAAGATTTAAATGCCCGTTTACAAAAAATTGAGTTATTTAATAATGAACAAATGGAAGCCAAAGCCACTAATATTTTGCTCTCAGCCATTCATCGTATTGGTAATGTTATGCCGACCAGTGTCATGACCTCACACCTAGAAATACCCAGTGATGATCTAAAAGGTAAGGTAATTGGTAAAGAAGGTCGTAACGTTCGTGCTTTTGAAAGAGCCACCGGGGTTGATGTTTTAATTGATGAGACCCCTGGCTACATCGTCTTATCCTCATTTGATCCAATACGCCGTGAAATTGCTCGCGTGGCCATGGAAGCACTATTAAAGGAGGGCCGTATCCAACCAGCCAAAATTGAAGAAGCGGTTGATGTAGCCAGGAAAGATGTTGCTCAGATTGTCCGCAAGATGGGAGAAAAAGCCGCTTACGATGCCAATGTTCCTAATCTTCATCCTGATTTAGTTACCATTCTTGGCCGACTACATTTCCGTACCAGTTATGGTCAAAATGTTTTGTGGCACTCGGTTGAAATGTCCCATATTGCTGCCATTATTGCTGCAGAAGTCGGGGCTGATGTAGCAGTCGCTCGCGCTGGAGCCCTTTTGCATGACATCGGTAAAACTGTCAGCCACGAGGTTGCTGGTACTCATGTTGAAATTGGTATCCGTATTTTACAAAAATATGGGGTGAGCGAACCGATCATTCTAGCTATGCGTGCCCACCATGAAGAGTACCCTTACGAAACCCCTGAATCATTAATTGTCCAAGTAGCAGACTCAATTTCTGGTAGTCGCCCGGGTGCGAGACGAGACTCAATTGAAAACTACATCAAGCGTCTCACAGATTTGGAGGCCATTGCTACTACTCTGCACGGTGTGGAAAAGGCCTTTGCCATCGCTGCTGGCCGAGAGATTCGTGTGATTGTTAATCCGACTGATATGACTGAATTTGAGACACACACTTTGGCACGCACTATTGCCACCACCATTGAAACTCAGTTACGTTATCCAGGTGAAATCAAAGTCCACGTCATTCGCGAAACAAGAGTGGTCAGTTACGCTCGGTAAAATAATGCCCCGCCCACTCTGGTGGACGGGGCATTTTACCCCTAACCTCATACTTCACCGTGCAATGCTTGTCTTGTAAGTTTCAGATAACGGCTAAATATTGCCTCACCTTTGGTGATTTTGTAAACTGGGTTAGTTTTAAGTACACCCATTTTACAAAATTTATCTACCTCCTTTTTTTCATCTTCACTCAACTCACATCCACTATTATTCTTCTTGGCCAGGATCGCCGCTTGGTGGTTTCTCGCCCAGACATTATTGTCCGTTGAATAGACTTCATATGCTTGTAGCACAAGGAACACACCAAACATTAATGAAGAAATACCAAGTAATAAGTGTGATATAAAAGAAAACATGACACCCTCCTGCTTGCTAACTTCCCACTAAAAATAGTACAATGGAAAGCTTGAAAACACAAACTATCCAGTAGGTAACAAAATGCCCCATCTACCAAAGTGGATGGGGCAAGGCAACAATCTTGCTCTCTCATAAGCCACCATAATCTTCTTGTGACCATGTCTCAGTTATTTCTCTTCCAAATGTCCCGCTTAGCGAATACAGTCCAAATTAATATTCTGGAAACGATTCCCAAAAGAGCTGAAAGGAGAATATTGCCACACCCACAATTAAGGACAAAAAACCATCGCAAAGCTATTATAGTTCCAATAACCATGGTCAAAACCCAAAACAAAATAAGATAAATTGTTTTGAAAGTAAAGTTACCGGCTCTTGTTTATACACATAACCCTTAACACAATTTTTGAACTAAGCGTACTATTTATTATAGAAAGGAGGGTCCGATTATGTTTATCGGAAAGTACCACTGCTACCAGTGTTGGAACACTGGTTGGGTGCTGACATTTGTATGGCTATTCTTTATGCCACGTAGATGTCCACACTGCTTCCACCAACAGGAGGTATGAGGTGGTAACACAATTGATGAAGAAGGACCGCATCTATGTTTAGATCGCGGTCCTCTTGCTTGTTTTATTTAATTCTCTACCTATTCCTTATATGCCACCACAAATACCGTGTAATTAAATTTTAAATCCTGAATTGATTCCTCTAATATCTCAAGTCCATAGAGGGAGGCGCAACCGCGTGGAGCGATCACAGCGGTTGTGTCTGGTAGAACCCCAGTCGCCAAATCAGCCGCTGCTTTAGCGGTGTCGGCGTATGGCTTAATATCTGCTTCTCCCCAAATCCTCTTTAAATACATCCTACATTGCTTAAGAGCCTGATCATGAGATGATATGGCTGTGATATGTGAAGCGGTTATTCCCGCCTTAACTAACAACATATGGTGAACATCAATTTCAAACATTTTTTCAATAGCAAAACGATGTTTGGCCATAGCATAAACTGCCTCTAAAACAATTCCACCGTTACTATTTTCAATTGGGAAAATTCCCCGTTCTACTTGACCATCTTCAACCGCGCTCAAAACAGCTTCCGCTGAAATCAGCGGTAATATTTCACCAGTTTTATTAATATCATGCAAATACTTCTTTCCCGCTTGTTCGGAAAAACTACCATGCGCACCCATTACTCCAATTTTAATTCTTACTTCAGAATCCAGCTTATCTGGCATAAGCAATCAAATTAAAAACAATAATAATTATCTAAATTAAAAAAAATTCTTCTCCTTGATAAAACTTTATAAATTTAGAATTTAGCAATCGTAACATATTAAAAAACAACCGAAAAAATTACAACACAAAAAAATAACTTTTAAAGTCGTTGCACCATAGTGTCCTTGCTATATAATATCTACAAGCCATAATTAAGGCACGCAGCTGAGCGTTACTCAGCAAAATTTAATCGTCCTTAGAAAATAATTTCTGAATATGAATAAAGCAGATATCATAAACAAGGTCCATGAAGTTTTAGGAACCACCAAAGCTGATGCTGAACGTGCCGTTGAAACAGTATTTGGTAGCATTGAATCAGCCATGAAAGATGGCGTTCAAGTTTCAGTCGCAGGATTTGGTATTTTTGAAGCCAAAATGCGCGCTGCTCGCGAAGCTCGTAATCCTCGCACTGGTGAAACTGTACCAGTACCAGCGATGAAAGTACCAAAGTTTCGTGCTGCTAAAGGATTAAAGGATTCAGTTAAATAAATAACTGAGTTTAGTAACGGGCTGTCGGCAAAAGCCGGCAGCCCGTTACTGTTTTTCACCACTTACTTAAATTGTGTTTATTTTAAAAATCTCCATGCTATAATATGAATGTAGCGGAGGTAATATACGCTATGTGGAAAAGAAAGAGAAATCTTCGCTATTTCCCATCACAAAACAAAGACCCCTCAGCCGGGGTTTTTGTTTTGTTTAAAAATAAGATACTGAACTAATGAATCTATTCGGAATATTTAAAAAATATAAAACAATATAAAACGGCCGAAAGCTTTTGCTTCCGGCCGTTTTATATTTTGTAGCGCTTAAGCGCGACGAACATTTGTTGCAGCTGGTCCTTTCTGACCATCTTCAACATCAAAAGTGATTTTGTCACCTTCATTTAATTCATCAAAGATACCATCAACCACTGATTGTGCGTGGAAGAAAACATCCTTTGATCCATCATCTGGAGTGATAAAACCATAACCATTATCCTTCTTCATTCGAGCAATTGTTCCTGTCATTTTATTTTTACTTAACTTTTTTTAATACAAAACTTCACTACGCCTTACCACTCGTTACCTTGCTTTGAGGGAGTTATTGTTTCGTTGCTACTATTAAAGCATATTTACAGTAAAACACAAGCATTTTTATCCTGAGTTAATTTTTAATGTTAGCATCTTAGTTAAAATTTAAATATGCTCGTTAATTAACAGAAAACATATATAATAAAGTAATGAAAATCTATTCATGGAACGTTAATGGTATTAGAGCTGTTCACAAAAAAGGCCTGCTACAAGAATTTATGACAAAACACCAGCCAGACGTGTTTTGTATACAAGAGACAAAAGCCCAGCAACATCAAATAGAAGTTGATTTACCAGAATACGAAGAATATTGGTGTTCAGCAGAAAAAAAGGGCTATGCTGGTACCGCTATTTTTACCAAAGAAATACCACAGAGAGTGTTATTAGGCCTACCCAAACATTTAGCTAATAAATATCGTTTGATTGATCAATATGGTGATACAAACACCGAAGGTAGAATAGTAACCGTTGAGTTTGAAGGTTTTTTTATCACCACCGTCTACACACCTAATGCAAAAGACGATTTGTCGCGAATGGGTGCCAGACAACAGTGGGATCAAGCTTTTTTGGCCTATATGAAGGAATTAAACCAAATAAAACCAGTAATATTTTGTGGTGACTTCAATGTGGCACATACGGAACTTGACTTAGCTAGACCAAAGGAAAATAGAGGGAAGAAAGGTTTTACTGATGAGGAGCGGGCTGGCTTTGATGCCATGGAACACGCTGGCTTTGTGGACACGTTTCGCTACTTGCATCCAGAAGGTGGAAACTACACTTGGTGGTCACATTGGGGAGATGCCCGTGAGCGGAATGTAGGATGGCGGATTGATTATGTAATGATCTCCAAAGTGTTGCTTCCGTTATTAAAAAACGCCCGTATTCATCCCGAAGTTTTTGGATCAGATCATTGCCCAATTTCAATTGAGATTAGTTTGTAGGATTTTGTAAAACAAAAAATTGGTTCCTGCTATAACAACTATCTTTTAATTAAACAGAAATGTCAAAACATTTCAAGAATTGCCAAAGTAGTAAAAGTAAAAGCACATGATTCTCATATATGTCAATAGAATGAATATCGTAGCTGAAATATGGCTTTACAAAGCAATATTTCAGCTACATTTAAATAATTTATACTTCTTGTCCTTTATAAAGGACATCTCTTAATTAGTTATGCACAGTTATCCACCATATTGTCCTTTACACTAATTTATATAGGACATATTATATCGTCAGGTCCAGAGAGGGCGAGCAGGAGTTCCTAGAGTTCTGATCAGAAACAAATTATGACCAGAACCCTAGGAACACCCCTTAAAGAGCACATTCAAAATTAAGAGTATTACCTCCAAAAAACTCTAACGTTCATAGAACAACCCACTCACATTGAAATCTTCTTACAAGATCAACTAAAGAAATTTAACATTAAAACTTTAGTAGACATTTGCAAGTAAAATTGATTTCTTAAAACAGGAAGAAAGAAGCGAGCAAAAAACTAGGTTAGCTAAAATAAAACTAAATAGCGCCACATAGAGGCCAACGCCTCCACAAAAAGTTACGCTCAAAACCAAAGGCCTGAGGGCATTAGTAGCCAATCATCTAACGATTAGCTTCTGATTCTCTCAGGCCTTTTTTATTTTTACAGCATTTTTAAATATTTAGATCATCTCAATATGTGAGTAATATTGATTAATCTTTAACTAAAATAATCAACAATTTAGACTTATTAATTAAGTGTCATTTGAGGTTTTATACAATATTTAATATGTAGCAACCAATAATTAAAAAACGTAAATTGCTTCATTTGGTGCGGTAGTTCTTTTATAAGACGAACGGATGATATAGATTGTTTCGTTGGCTTCGAAAGAGTTGGACTGTTAGACAGAGACGCGGATAATTTGCCCTGGGTGAGAAGTGATTTAATATCACTTCGCAAGACTCATTGAGTTAACTTGAGAGCTGAAAGCGAACAAGATAGCCAATGAGTGGACAGTTT
>Ga0210006_1001319_pt1 | contig 17327 bp, 15 predicted proteins | sample CryGey02umfilter_2_FD_185452 | JGI IMG/M metagenome (GOLD analysis project Ga0210006, IMG submission 185452) | Groundwater microbial communities from aquifer in Utah, USA - Crystal Geyser 4/10/14 0.2 um filter (SPAdes) (version 3) | ecosystem: Environmental > Aquatic > Deep subsurface >... | reverse complement strand
TACCGCCTTGATACTCCATCGCATAATCGAAAAAACTTGGTTGCATAATATTTCTCACTCTTTTTTTAGTTCTTTTATTTTATCTAATTGGCTCTGAAATTTTGTTGTTTAATCAGAGGGTTCAATTATATGTTCTATTAAACTCAAGCCTTGTTCTGTATCAGCTTCCTTTTGAGTGTTATTGTTTTTCATCACTAAAATCCTCAAATTCAATATCTTCAAATACAGTGTCTAGTCTCCTAATATATTTTTTTTGAGTATAGATGCTTTTGCAACCTATTAAAGCGAAAAACATCATGAGTATAAAAATAGATGTACTTGATAAAAACAAGAAAAAATCTATGTTACCTTGATAGAAGAGGATACATATTATGTAATACATAAACAACGATATAATTGTCACAGTATATAGACTATTGCTTATTAAAAATAGATTTGCATCTAAAATAAACTCTTTAATTTCCAATCTCTCTTGCGGAGTTTTGCTACTCATACTTTTTCTCCTAGTATTTATTAAGTACATAGACAGGCTTAGTTTCAGAAAGAGCTGCTATAAGAATTATTATTGCAAAAAAGGCTATGAAAGATAGTCCAACATATAAAAGTAGTTGAAATAGTGTTAAAAAAAGACCTAAAATGATGCTAGTGCTTTTTATATTTATGTAAATTACATATATAATAAGACTCATCCCAATACCTAATAGTATCTGACCATTCAGCAGGTCATCATTAGCTTTAAAAGCGCTCATGTACCATCTATTACCAAAGTATAAAAAAGCATACCCAACAGCAGTAACAACAAAGTTATGCATATTAAAAAAATCATAATCATATTTTTTATATGTGTATTTATTTATCTCGACAACTAACCAATATATCAGTAGTGCTAACAATACTAAACCTATTAATTTTAATATAATCATTTCAAGCTCCTTGTACTAGCTACCAATAATAATAAATATTGGTTATTAAAAGTTTAACTTTTTATTACTTAAGTACACTTTAATGGCTACCAATGTATTATATATTTGTGAAAGGATATTTATGAATAAGCTAGAACAGATTCTCAAAGAAAAATTTCCAAATAAAGAGATAGTAAAATTAGAAGATTTAACTTATAAAATTGCTGGTATTTCCAAAGTTAGATATGGCGATAACTGTAGAGATAATGATTATGATGAGATATCACTAAACTATATAAATGAGTATGGCACTATATATGTACCGGATAATTCTAAGGACTCTGCACTAGCAAACCATACTGCACTAGAAAATCAATCATTAGCTGAAGGTGATCTTATTATTCTTCATAGAGGTAAAATAGGAAAAATGGGCATTATTGGGGATAGCTATAAACGAAGAATAGTTGGTAATAACTCTATGATACGCATACAGTTTGATAAAAACAGAAAAGTTGATACTCCATGGTTTGTTATGCAATATTTACAATTGCCTTATGTGAGAGAATACATTGACACTTATATACCTTCCTCCGGTTCCATAAGTAGAAAGATTTTAAATCCTGAAGTTTTATCAAATCTGCCTATTCCTATATTTAATGAATGTGATGGCAAGTATAAAGAGTTACTCTTTACTAGGAAAGAGCTATATTTACAAGCTAGTAGATTTAATGAAAAACTTCAAGATGCTATGTCTATATATAAAGACCTCCAAGATTCTAGTGTTGATGTAGTGACTAACAATATTGAAAATATGTTTCTTGATAATGAAAAAGATGTATTAGCGCTAGAAGAACTTTATAAAATAGAAAATCAGTTTACGAAAGTTTTATCAAAATATAGAAAAAATTAATATATTTTAATAGCAAAAATAAATTTTCTTTTCTGCTATTATTATCGACTCTAACTATATTTAGGTTAATACTTGTAGTACTTTAAATATAATGGCTTATCCACATTATCTTTTACTATATCTGAAATCATATCACTCATACCGTAAGGTAGCGTACATTTATCTAGACCAACTAGATAAATCACAATAAAAGCATCATCAATTTCAATTTTAAAATCAAAATAATTTTTTTCAGAGTCATCCTTACTACTAATAGAATAACTTAAAAGAATATCTTCATCAGAATCAGTTTGCTTATGAATAGAAGAAGATTTCCCTGTATAGTTAATACTACTGCGATAGCCACTTAAATCCATACAGTTTTTATATCTCTGTTGTGCAACTCGTAATGCACTCATACTATTGGCATATTTAAGAACTTTACTACATCTTTTTTCTTTTTCATAATAATTTTCTGTATGCACATGCTTTTTTGTTGTATTTTCTTGATTAGCGTATTTATCTAATAAGGCTTTTTCTACCGCTTTTGGAATATCCAGTCTATTTTTAGCACTATTTTTTACTACATCAATAATCACTCGATTATCCTTACAAATCCATTTTTGACCAGGGTTATTTGCTACAACTGGCATATTAAATGAACACCCACTAATACTAATCATCATGATAATAATCAGGAAAACACCTATTAATCTTTTAAACATCTCATTTCCTCAATATATACATTAGCATGATGTTCTATAGAACATTTATTAAGAATTCTATCTATTATAAACTTACAATAATATTTACCTATAGGACATAACATTATTGTAAATGATTTTTCGGATGAAGAACTAGCTATTTTTTATCAAATGATTGGAAGCAATGTTAAAAGAATTCGGAAAGAAAAAAAGATAACTCAGATGCAGTTAGCTTTAGCTATAGGGCATAATTCCGTTGGTCACATAGCTAAAGCTGAACTATGTAAATATGATAAACACTTTAATCTAGAACAGTTGTATAAAATTTCCAGAGTTTTAGATGTAAGTTTATGGCAGATAATCCCAGAATAATTCATCAAGATAAATACTCTATTTTTTCCAAAAAAAGTTCCCCTAGAAAACTCTTTTATTTTGATATATACTTTCCTCTTTTTGAATAAAAGTCAAATATTAGTATCTAAGTTTGTATAAAACAGTATATATAAGAAAGTTCAATTAAACTTTCTCATATTAACTTTAAACAATATTAAGTTTTGCTAAAATGAATAAAAATATTTTTTAATAAATGGAATAACTAAAATATGGCAAAAGAAAAACAAGAAGAGTCAATAGAAAAACAACTATGGAAAGCCGCCGATAAACTACGAAAAAATATTGATGCCGCAGAGTATAAACATGTAGTAATGGGGCTTGTTTTTCTAAAATATATCTCTGATAGTTTTGAAGAACACTATAAACAACTAGAAGCGGGTGAAGGCGATTATGCCGGTGCTGACCCTGAAGATAGAGATGAGTACAAAGCTGAAAATGTGTTTTTTGTGCCACCAACTGCTAGATGGTCGTTTCTTCTCTCAAATGCTAAACTGCCAAATATCGGAAAGATTGTTGATGAGGCTATGGACGTTGTCGAAAAGGACAATCCATCGCTAAAAGGCGTACTTCCAAAAGTTTTCGCAAGAGATAATCTTGATAGCAAATCTCTTGGCGGACTGATAGATCTTATCGGTAACATTGCTTTTGGAGATGCAAAAGCTCGAAGTGCTGATGTGCTCGGTCATGTGTTTGAATACTTCTTAGGTGAGTTTGCACTTGCTGAGGGTAAGCAAGGTGGACAGTTCTATACGCCTAAAAGTGTCGTTGAGCTTCTTGTAAAAATGCTAGAGCCGTACAAAGGCAGAGTATTTGACCCTTGTTGTGGAAGTGGTGGTATGTTTGTACAATCTGAAAAGTTTGTCACTGAGCACCAAGGAAAAATAAACGATATTTCCATCTACGGTCAAGAGTCCAACCAAACCACATGGCGACTAGCAAAAATGAACCTTGCCATTCGTGGCATAGACAGCTCACAAGTCAAATGGAACAATGAAGGCTCATTTTTAAACGATGCCCATAAAGATTTGAAAGCAGACTTCATCATCGCAAATCCACCTTTTAATGTAAGTGACTGGAGCGGTGATTTACTACGGAATGATGGAAGATGGAAATATGGAACTCCACCAGAGGGAAATGCCAACTATGGATGGATACAACACTTTCTTTATCACTTAGCGCCAACTGGAACAGCAGGTTTTGTTCTGGCAAAAGGAAGCCTTACTTCCAACACTTCAAATGAGGGCGAAATCAGAAAAGCTCTTATAGAAGCCAATTTAATCGACTGCATAGTAAATCTCCCTGCAAAACTATTTCTCAATACTCAAATCCCCGCCTCTATATGGTTTATGAAACGAGGGCGGACAACCAAAGATATCTTGTTCATAGACACCAGAAACATGGGCGCGCTTATAAACAGGCGGACAAAAGAGTTCAGCCATGAAGATACGAACCAAATAGCCAAGGTTTATCATGATTGGAAAGCTTCCTCCCGTCATTCCGTACCCGATACGGAATCTACTTATCAGGACATAAAAGGGTTTTGTGTATCAGCAAGCCTCGAAAAAGTACGAGAGATGAACTACGTTCTCACTCCGGGGCGATATGTCGGGCTAGAAGATGTTGAGGATGAATTCGATTTTAAAGAGAGATTTGTAAGTTTACAACAAGAGCTAAAAGAACAGATGGAAGAAGAACAAGCACTCAATCAAAGAATCAATGATAATTTGGCAAAGGTTGTTGTTGATGGGTGAGTGGAAAGAATATAAAATTTCTGAGATTGCAGATGTCATTGGTGGTGGAACACCTAAAACTTCAATTGAAGAATATTGGAATGGTGATATTCCTTGGTTATCTGTGGTTGATTTTAATACAGGAAGAAAGTATGTTTCTGATACCGAAAAAACAATAACTAATTTAGGTTTAGAAAAAAGTAGTACAAAACTATTACAACAAAATGACATTATTATTTCAGCAAGAGGGACAGTTGGAGCATTAGCCATGTTAGCTAAGCCTATGACTTTTAACCAGTCATGTTATGGGCTAAGAGCTAAATATAATGTATCTGTTAATGATTATTTGTTTTATCTTTTAAAAAATACAGTAAAAGAATTACAACAAGTTTCTTATGGTGCTGTATTTGACACAATCACGAGAAATACTTTTGATGAAACTGATATTTTGCTTCCACCGCTTGAACAACAAAAAGCTATAGCAGAAGTTCTAAGCAGTCTTGATGATAAAATCGACCTTCTCCACCGCCAAAACAAAACCCTTGAAGAACTAGCACAAACACTTTTTAGACAATGGTTTATTGAAGAGGCTAAGGACGATTGGGAAGTAGTAACGGTTGGTAAATTTGTAAAAACCAATGTATCAACGATTAAGAAAGACAGCTCAATAAAAACTATTCAATACTTAGATACAAGCTCCTTAACAGAAGGAAAAATTGATACATTTCAGCAACTTAATTTAGTAGATGCCCCGAGTAGAGCAAGGCGTATAGTTAAACATAATAATGTATTAATTTCAACAGTTAGACCCAATCAGAAGCACTATGGTATCATGAAAAATCCAACTGAAGATATTGTTGTATCTACTGGATTTTGTGTCATAAGTTGTGAAAAAATCAACCCTCACTTTATTTATATGCTATTAACAACAGATGATATGACTGAATATTTACACTCAATCGCTGAAGGCTCTACTTCAACATATCCATCATTAAAACCCTCAGATATTGAAGCTGTCGAGTTTTTGTTACCACAGGAAGAGAAACTAAAAGTCTTTTCCGATTATGCTGATAATGTATGGAATAAGATAGATAGTAATTATATACAAATGAAAACTCTTGAAAATATGAGAGATACACTTTTGCCTAAGCTTATGAGTGGGGAAGTGAGGGTGAAATTTTGACAAGCACTTATACTACACATGCTGGGACTATTGTTACCTTCGATGTTGTCGTCGATGATACTTTACAAAACTTATCAACTAATAATATTGACCCAAATAATAAATCATTGTTAAGTTTGGTAAATGGATTTGAAAGTGGGAAGTGGCGAAGACAACAATTTGAACATTTCATATGGAATAACATTAAAGATACCGCACTTTCTCAAACTGAAAAAGAAGCTTTAATTGGTAATGAGCAAACCATATTGACAAAATCAGCTAAAAACTTAAGATTATTAGAAGGTGATGAAAAAGGTGGTGAAATTGGAGAGATACTGCTCTATGGTGTAATGAAAAAATATTATTCTGCACTTCCTGTTGTATCAAAAATATTTTATAAACAAAATAGAAATGATTATGCAAAAGGTGCTGATAGTATACACATAACCCTTAACTCAGATGGTGGTTTTTCCCTTTGGCTCGGAGAAGCAAAATTTTATAATAGTATTAAAGATGCAAGATTAGATTCAATTGTTGAGTCTGTTCACAATATGTTCATAGATGATAAACTCAGAAAAGAACTAAATATTGTGACATCGCTTAAAGATTTAGATTTATTCATTGAAGATAAGAAGCTACTCAAAGATATTAAAGATAAATTAGCCGATGGCATCTCACTTGATGAGATTAAGCAACAATTACATGTACCAATCCTTATTCTTCACCAATGCGACATTACCAAAAACAACGCAGATAGTTTTGACGAATACAAAAAAAAGATTATTAAAGAACATATTAAAAAAGCAGAAGTTTTTATGAAAAAACAAGATAGCAAATTTAGTAGTGTTTATATGTACAAAGAAATAAAATTTCACTTAATATTGTTTCCTGTACCTGATAAATTAGAGCTTGTGAATAGATTTTATACAAAAGCTATATTTGAAAGAGATGAAGATTAATGTATATTTTTAATCAATGTAAAGAGATAAATAATCATCTTGATTTAAATAATGAGGACAAGGCTCGAAATCAATTAATTTTATTACTTGATTATATGAAAAGCAATAGTGTAGAGTACTCACCTATAGTTAATCATTTAATCCGTCTAACAGGACTATATCCTTACATCAATACAGATAATGCGATACTAGAAGACAGGCTTATTTATGATATTTTCAAAGTTGATACAGGAAGCGAAGAGCCATTAACATTACATAGAGAGCAATCAAGCTTATTGAAAAAGCTTTTAGATGGTAAAAACCTTGCGATAAGTGCCCCTACAAGCTTTGGTAAAAGCTTTGTAATTGACTCCTTTATATCTATAAAAAAACCAAGTAACATATTAATTATAGTTCCAACTATTGCCTTAACAGATGAAGTACGAAGAAGAATTTACAAGAAGTTCTCACATGAATATAAAATTATTACAACAGCAGATGTAGAACTTTCTGATAAAAATATTTTTATTTTTCCTCAGGAAAGGGCTATTGGTTATATAGACGTAATAAAGAGTTTGGATTTATTAGTAATTGATGAGTTTTATAAAGCAAGTTTTGATTTTGACAAAGAGCGATCATCAACACTTCAAAAAGTAATCTTAAAACTTGGTAAGAAAGCAAGTCAAAAATACTATTTAGCTCCAAATATTGAAAAATTAAATTCTAATTTATTTACTGAAGACATGGAGTTTATACCCCTAACATTTAATACTGTTTATCTATCAAGACACGACACATATAAAGACATAACACCGAGCAGTAAAAATACAAAACTTATAGAGATTCTCAATCAACATAAAGAAAAAAAAACATTAATATATGCTGGGACTTATACAGAAATAAACACAGTATCTGAATTAATTAAAAACAGTATTCCAAAGAGTGATTCAAAAAAACTAAAATTATTCTCAAAGTGGTTGGCTACAAATTACGAAAAAGACTGGGACTTAACCAAAGTTGTAAGAAGAGGTATGGGTATTCATAATGGAAGATTACATCGTTCATTAAGTCAGATACAGGTAAAGCTGTTTGAGGATGAAGGTGGACTAAATAATATAGTTTCTACTTCTTCAATTATAGAAGGCGTTAATACATCTGCACAGAATGTAATAGTTTGGAAAAATAAAAATGGTGCTTCTAGACTAAATAGTTTCACATACAAAAACATTATAGGAAGAAGTGGCAGAATGTTTAAACACTTTGTTGGTCATGTCTATTTATTTGATAAACCACCAGTTGAAGATGAAACACAATTAACAATAGAATTTCCCGAAAATAGTATTCCTGATGTTGATGAAGAAGAATATAAGAATGATTTAACAAAAGAACAAATTTCTAAAATAATTGAGCATAAAGAAAATATGTACAATATACTTGGCAAAGAAATCTATGACAAACTGATTAAAGAAAATGCTTTTCAATCAAACAGAGAACTGATAGAAAAAATTGCTCTCAATATGGTTGAAGTTCCTCACTCTTGGAATGGTCTCTCTTACTTAAATAGTAGTCCAAAAAATTGGGAAAATCCTTTATACAAAGCTATTACAATACAAGCAGGTTGGGACACTAAACATGCCAACTTTGTTTATTTTACTCAAATATTATCTTTGAATTGGACTAAAACAATCCCTGAGTTACTCTTGTACCTTTCTAAAAAATCTATAAGTATAGATTTATTTTTTCAGCTTGAACGAAATGTCACATTTAAACTAGCTGCTCTTTTATCTGACATAAATATATTACAAAAAATTATTTTTAGAGATAAGCATATAGATATTTCACCATTTATTTCTAAAATATCTCATGCTTTTTTGCCATCAGTAGTTTATCAGCTAGAGGAATATGGTTTGCCAAGAATGTTGTCAAAGAAAATTCATCTTGCAGGAGTTATTAACTTTGAAGCAGAAGAATTAAATATACATTCAATAATTAATGAATTTAATGAATTTGGAATGGAATATATAAAAGAAAAAGTTTCTACATTTGATGAATTTGATTTATATATTTTGGATTATTTTTATGATGGGATATCTAATAATGTACAAGCATAAAAATGAAAGGTTAGCAAATGGCATATATTTTTAGATTTTTTTTGATAGTCAATTCGTTATCATTATCCTTTTTAATATTTGCAATACATAAGCAAGTGACACTAGAATGGATAGAACCAATTTTTTGTGATATTTGTTCATTTGTAGTTGGAGAAAATATTCTCACAGAGTTTATAGGTAATAATTTTCATAGTATGTTAAATATATCTTCATACCTATTCTATTTCACTTGTATTATATTGCTATCCATTGTAAGTGTTTATTTCATAAATTTTTTATCTAACGACAGTATTGAACAAGATACTCTTACCAATATAGAACCAGCGAATGATGCCTTTTTACCAAGTTATTTAGGATATTTTTTTGTTGCGTTAAGTGTCCCTGATATTGAAATATTTTTTGTTGTATTTGGGATAATAGCAATTTTCATATTTTATTCAAGAATATCATATTTTAATCCTATATTTTTTATTTTTGGCTTCAAGTTTTTTTATGTAACTAATAGTAACAATGTAAAAGTTTTATTAATCACAAAAAAAGAGTTGAAAACTACAGAAAGTGCTAGTTTTAATCAATTAAAAAGAATAACAAATTATACATTTATAGATACAGAGGGGAAGGGATGAATTATTTATTGGCAAAATTAAAAGGTAGAACCAATGAGTTCTTAAAAGTTATAGCATCAACAAATGATATACTTGAGGTAGTAGATTTAACGAATACACAAAATTATGCCCCAGAGTATAGGCTTGAAGATAATGAATGGTTTAAATTGGATAATTTTCTACCTAGAGGTTATACAAATGGCTTAATTGAACATACTTTTAGTGGAACTACTTTTAATCAAATTACCGCAGATAAATATGAAGGGATTAAATATCTTTGTTGTAAGCAAAGCAATTTGTATTTATTTCAAAAAATGGCTACAAATCAATTGTTATCTAAAAAATGGTTCCGTATAACAGACTCTCCAACACTACAAACCAACAAACCTATTGTAGTGATTAATGAATGGATTGACGCAATTTATGATAAGGATAGCGATACTCTATACTTTAAGGATATTGTTAAAATCAAGGAGATGTTCAGCGGCATTGAAACTTTATATAGAACTGCAACTCAAACAGAAGTTAATACTTTTCTAAGTCAAAGCTTTATCTCATTGGGCACAAGCTTTACAATGGGTAGTGTTAAAGTTGCAAATAGAAGAAGAATAGCGATGGCATTAGATACTTTAAACAGTTTTACTGCAAATGAAGTAGTTCAAGTTGTAAGTTATACAAAGTCTTACTGTACGAATGTACCTACAAATGGAAATATGTTTGTAATTGAAACAGAAGAACATTTAAAATTGGTATTATTTGGCATTGAACAACGATACTATACAACTAATATAAGACCAGAAAAAAGACTTGCTAATTCAATTCTGGAAATATAAATAATGACCAGAATAATAGAAATACAAATATATAAAACTCATTAAGGACATATTATGATTGAAGTAAGTGGTAAACAAATTGCAAGCAATAAGATAACTATCAAAGATTGTTTTGGTAGTGACATGTGGTATAAAATACCTGATTATCAAAGACCGTATGTTTGGGGTGAAGATCAAATTACATTGCTTCTTGATGATGTTTCGTATGCCGCATTAAATACTCCGGAAACACAATACTTTTTAGGTTCATTAGTCTTACATTGTCAAAAAGAAGAAAAAGATGGTGCCTCTTATATGGAAAATTCTGTTTTAGATGGGCAACAACGTTTAACAACTCTGTATCTTATGCAAGCAGTTATGAGAGATATTACAGAAAATAAAACACTTCGTGATACATGTGTAAAAGCAATATATCAAGAAGGCAATAAATTTGATGGTATTCCTGAACGTTTACGAATTGAATTTGAAATAAGGAACGATGTTGAAGTCTTTATTAATGAATATATTAAGCCTTTAGATGGAACGTTAAAAAAAGAAAAACTAACTAAATTATCAGAAGAATCAAAAAATGTATCAATTAAAAATATGTCTACTGCGATTTTGACACTCCATAAATGGTTTGCAAATGAAGACAATTTAGATCTTGATACTTTATTTTCATATTTTCGTCAATACGTCATTTTAATATATGTTGCTAGTGCAGAACTTGAAGATGCCTTTAGATTATTTACTGTTCTCAATGATAGAGGTATTAAATTACGTAATAGTGACATTTTAAAAGCGCAAAATCTCAAAGAAGTTACAGATGTAAAAAAACAAAAAAATTATGCAGAATTTTGGGAAGAACTAGAAGGTGAACTAGAAGAGGATTTTGATCTGTTTCTTTCATATATTCGAACGATATTAGTAAAAGAAAAAGCTCGTCATAACTTGTTAAAAGAATTTGAAGATAGTATATACAAGCCAAAGGTATTTAATCAGAGTAAAAAAGTATACGAATCTACATCTCCTTTGCTCAAAAAAGGTGAAGAAACTTTTGAATTATTGAAATCATATAAAGCTCATTACGACATGCTTTTTTCAGGAAACAACTATAACCTTAATAAGAACTGGGCTTTTGATAATTTAATCTCTGTACTAGAAGATACGGCATTATCTGATATTTGGGTCCCCCCTTTATTGATGTATTTAAATGTCTTTGGAGAAGAAAAGGTACATAACTTTTTAATTAAACTAGACAATAAATTTTCTGGTGATTGGATTGCAAGAGAAACTCCTACAACCCGTATTGAAGCTATGGGAAATATATTAAAAGAAGTAGAACGTTGTAGTCAATTAGACATATCTCAAGAAGAAAAGATAAATCAACTTTTAAATTCTGATAGCTTTGATTTTAATTTTAAAGAATTTATTTTTCAAATTGAGTCAGCCACTATATATGGACGAAGATTTGCTAGATATTTATTACGTAAAATAGATTATTTATTAGACAAGCCCCTGTATACAGAACAACGAAATTCGTATGCGAATATGAGTGTTGAGCATGTTTTACCGCAAAATCCAAAGGATGATAGTCAGTGGTTAATAGACTTTACATTAGAAGAACGCGAAGAGTGGACTCATCGATTAGGTAATTTAGTATTGATTAGTAGACGTAAAAACACTGGTCAAGGGCGACTTGACTTTGCTGATAAAAAAACTAAATATTTTACAAATAGTATTGAAAGTTTCCCTAACTCCTTGAAGGTTATGCAAAAAAATCAATGGACTATGTTAAATTTAAAAGAGCATCATATACTCTTGCTAGAATTATTGAAAGGTCATTATAAAAATGACTAAAAGAACAGAAAATGAAACTTTTAGAAAAAATGAAAATAAACTTTGGAGATGTAAATTATTATGAATATAAAAGAGTTTAAATCAGGAATATTAAGACAAGAATATCAATATAAAAGTTTTTTGCCAAACCATATTAATCATACTTTTACATGGGATGACCCGCAAATAAATACTATGCTTGAGAGTGCTACAAGAGCTTTGGGCGAACTCAATGCTTTTACTATGATAGTGCCAAATGTAGATATGTTTATCCAAATGCATATTACAAAAGAAGCAAACACTTCAAGTAAGATTGAGGGCACAAAAACTGAGATGGATGAAGTTCTTATCTCAAAAGAACAGATAAATCCAGAAAAAAGAGATGACTGGCAAGAGGTACGAAACTATATTGATGCTATGAATTATGCGGTTAAAGAACTTGAAAATTTACCTATCAGTAATAGATTATTCAAAAAAATCCATGAGATACTTTTAAATAGTGTACGAGGGGAATCGAAACAACCGGGTGAGTTTAGAAAATCTCAAAACTGGATAGGTGGAGTAAGTCTTGCAACAGCATACTTTATACCGCCACATTTCAATGAAGTGAGTGAGCTTATGAGTGATTTGGAAATGTTTTTGCACAATGAAGAGATCTTTGTGCCACACTTAATCAAAATAGCTATTGCGCACTATCAGTTTGAAACAATTCACCCATTCTTAGATGGAAATGGCAGAATTGGAAGACTTATGATAACCCTTTATTTAGTTGGAAACGGCTTACTTAAAAAACCATCACTATATCTATCTGATTTTATAGAAAAAAATAAATCTGTATATTATGAAGCATTGACACTTGTACGAACAAACCATGATTTGGCACATTGGATAAAATTTTTTCTCGAAGCGGTTATAAATACAGCAAATAGCGGAATAAAAACTTTTCAAGATATTTTGAGTTTAAAACAAGAGATGGATGCTTTAGCAATAGGTTTTGGTAAAAAAGCACATAATGCAAGTAAATTGATAGAGTATTTGTATCAAAAGCCAATTATTTCTATAAGTGACATAATTGAACCTTTGGAAATGAGCAAACCAACTGCGAACACCTTGGTTAAAGAATTTGAATCGAAAGGAATACTTAAAGAAGTGACTGGCTATCAGAGAAATAAGCTTTTTGTATTTGAGAAATATTTAGATATTTATAGTCAAAATTAAGGCTCTAAATTTTACTAAGATTTTTTATAGTTAAATTTAAGGCTCTAAACTTTACTAAGATTTTTTATAATTAAACTTGAAAGGGATTTTTTTACCTATGACTAAAATAACCGAAAATGAAATAGAATTGTTTGCGATAGAACTTCTTGAAAAGCTTGGATTTGAGTATATCTATGCTCCAAGCATTGCACCCGACAGCGAAACCCCTATGCGAGAATCTTTTGAGGACGTCATACTCAAAGAAAAACTTCAAAATGCACTCGCTGCTATCAATCCTACTTTAGATTATGACCTAATAGAGTATGCTGTAAAACAGTGTCAAAGACTTAGATCTACAGAACTTTTAACTGATAATGAACTCTTTCATAAAATGCTTACGGAAGGTGTAAAAGTTGAAGTACAAAAAGATGGCGTTACTCGTGGCGAAATCGTTAAACTCATAGATTTTGATGACGTAAGCCGCAATAATTTTGTAGTATCTAACCAATTAACTATAGTTGAAAATGGAATCAACAAGCGACCAGACTTAATCCTCTTTGTAAATGGCTTACCTTTGGTGGTGGCTGAACTTAAAAACCCAGTAGATGAAAATGCTACTATCAAATCAGCTTACAATCAAATACAAACCTATAAAAGTGTCATACCTTCTCTATTTGCCTACAATGCTTTTTGTATCATAAGTGATGGGCTAGAAGCCAAAGCAGGAACTATATCAGCAGGTCTTACAAGGTTTATGAGCTGGAAAAGCAGTGATGGAAGGAGTGAAGCTTCAAAATTAATATCACGAATGGAAACTCTTGTGCATGGGATGTTAAATCCAACTACTTTATTAGATTTAATACGAAACTTTATCGTTTATGAAAAAAATACAAAAGTAGATAGCAAAACGCAAATTACAACCATTGAAACAGTTAAAAAGTTAGCAGCTTATCATCAGTACTATGCGGTTAATAAAGCAGTTGAGAGAACTACACTAGCAAGTAGTATTAATGGAGACAAAAAGGGTGGTGTTGTTTGGCATACACAAGGAAGTGGCAAATCACTCTCTATGGTGTTTTATACGGGAAAGGTGGTCTTATCGCTTAATAATCCAACCATCCTTGTCATAACGGATAGAAATGATCTTGACGATCAGCTATTTGACACTTTTGCTAGTTCACAAAGTTTATTAAGACAAGAACCTATACAAGCTCAAGATAGAGATCACTTAAAAACTCTTCTTAAAGTTGCAAGTGGTGGTGTGATATTTGCCACGATTCAAAAGTTCTCCCCGGAAGAGGGAAATATCTATGATGAGCTTTCGGATAGACGAAATATCATAGTAATAGCTGATGAAGCACACCGTACACAGTATGGGTTTAAACCTAAAACAGTTGATGACAAAGACAAAGACGGCAATGTTATCGGTAAAAAAATCGTTTATGGATTTGCAAAGTATTTAAGAGATGCGCTGCCGAATGCCACCTATCTTGGATTTACAGGCACACCGATTGAAAATACCGATGTAAATACGCCTGCTGTATTTGGTGATTATGTGGATATTTATGATATTTCACAAGCTGTTGAGGATGGAGCTACAGTAAAAATTTACTATGAAAGCCGGCTTGCAAAAATAACTCTGAGTGATGAAGGGAAAAAGCTCGTCAAAGAGCTAGACGACGAACTCGGAAATGATGATTTAAGCGAAACCCAAAAAGCTAAAGCTAAATGGACTCAGCTTGAAGCACTCATAGGGAGTGAAAACAGAGTAAATGAAGTAGCAAACGATATTGTCACTCACTTTGAAAACCGTCAGGAAGTATTTGATGGTAAAGGTATGATAGTAGCAATGAGTAGAAGAATCGCTACCAGATTATATGAAGAGATTATCAAGCTTCGCCCTGAGTGGCATAGTGATGATTTAAGCAAGGGTGTTATAAAAGTCATCATGACGGCTAGTAGTAGTGATGGTCCACAAATGGCAAAACATCACACTACAAAGCAACAAAGGCGAGATTTGGCAAATCGTATGAAAGATACGAATGATGAACTAAAGCTTGTAATTGTTAGAGATATGTGGCTAACTGGATTTGATGCTCCATCCATGCATACACTCTACATAGATAAACCGATGAAAGGTCACAACCTTATGCAAGCCATTGCAAGGGTAAATAGAGTTTACAAAGATAAGCCAGGTGGACTTGTTGTTGATTACCTTGGACTTGCAAGTGATTTGAAAAAGGCACTTTCATTTTATAGTGACAGCGGCGGTAAAGGGGATCCTGCACTTGCACAAGAACAGGCAGTCGCACTTATGCTTGAAAAACTTGAAGTAGTATCTCAAATGTATCATGGATTTGCATATGAAAATTATTTTGAAGCAGATACCAGAGTAAAACTATCGTTAATACTTGAAGCAGAAGAACATATACTTGGTCTTGAAGATGGTAAAAAAAGATACATAGATGAAGTTACTGCCCTTTCATCTGCATTTGCAATAGCAGTTCCTCACGATGAAGCTATGGATGTAAAAGATGAAGTATCATTTTTTCAAGCAGTTAAAGCAAGATTAGTTAAGTTTGAAAGTACTGGTGGTGGAAGAACTGATGAAGAGTTAGAAACTACTATACGACAAGTAATAGATAAAGCGCTTGTAACGGAACAAGTGATAGATATTTTTGATGCCTCTGGAATTAAAAAGCCTGATATTTCTGTTTTATCTGAAGAATTTTTACTTGAAGTTAAGGGAATGAAGCATAAAAATATTGCGCTTGAAGTTCTTAAAAAGCTACTTAATGATGAGATAAAAACGAGGATGAAAACAAATCTAGTACAGAGTAAATCTCTTATGGAAATGCTAGAAAACTCAATTAAAAAGTATCATAACAAAATCATCACTGCGGCTGAAGTGATAGAGGAACTAATCAATCTTAGTAAAGATATTCATAAGATGGATGAAGAGCCAAAAGCAATGGGACTAACAGATTTTGAATATGCATTTTACACAGCTGTTGCAAACAATGATAGTGCAAAAGACCTTATGAGTAAAGATGTTTTACGGGAATTAGCGGTTGTCTTAACCGAGAGGGTTAGAGCTAATGCCTCTATTGATTGGACGATAAAAGAGAGTGTAAGAGCTAAGTTGAAAGTGATCGTAAAAAGAACATTACGACAGTTTGGCTATCCGCCGGATATGCAGATGTTGGCTACCGAAACTGTATTGAAGCAAGCTGAAATGATTGCTAATGAATTGACTGGTGAGAAATAAAAGAATGGGTAGCTAATCCATCTTTTATTTTTTACTTGAAGTTTTCTTTCTTAGTGAGCAAGGTTGACAGTTTCTATTTATACTGTAAACAATTTGTGGCATATACACAAATCTCTTTGATTTATATTTATCTAATTTAAATATAAACTATACTTTTATTAAATTAGCCCTTTATCAGATTTCAGGGCAACTTCATTAAAGAAATAACGATTACGCTTGTTAGCACTTATTGTCATCCTGTAATGTACTTCTTTTTTCAATTTACCCTCCTTAATCTTATTTTGTAAAGTTTTAACAGATATGTCTAATATGCCAGCCGCTTTGATTTGCGTTTTAACACTAAACTTATCATGTAAATCAACTTCACCTAACCGTTCGAGGATTAAGCCTATTTTGGACTCAATCTTCTTAATACTTTTTTCTAAGCTATCAAGCTTTTTTAAAAGTACCGTAAATGGATTATGAAGTTCTTCCATAATCTTAATACTAAAAGACAGTTTTTGTATAAACTAGATTATTTATAGAAAAACTTTAAAGTGCATAGACACTTACGAACTTAGTTTAATATACATTTCAGTTCTCGTTTCCCTTTTAGACATTGCATTAAATACAGTCTGCATATCCGGTTTGTTGAGATAATCAAAATACTCGGGACTGTAAATAATTCTGTGTCAATTTGGTAAAATTAACACACAGAAGGAAATACAGATGAAAATAGAAATAGACGTTGCGGATTTTGCAGAAAAGATAAAATCAGGCAAAGGCTTGTCAGGCAAA
>Ga0210006_1001313_pt1 | contig 17373 bp, 13 predicted proteins | sample CryGey02umfilter_2_FD_185452 | JGI IMG/M metagenome (GOLD analysis project Ga0210006, IMG submission 185452) | Groundwater microbial communities from aquifer in Utah, USA - Crystal Geyser 4/10/14 0.2 um filter (SPAdes) (version 3) | ecosystem: Environmental > Aquatic > Deep subsurface >... | reverse complement strand
AACTTTTCCTTCTGTTCATTAAGCAAAGAACCTATTTTCTTACCCACCGCTTTCCTTAAAATATCCGCTTCCCCAAGACTAAACCCCGCAAAATCCCGCGCTATTTGCAAAATCTGTTCCTGATAAATCGCCACTCCATTCGTTTCTTTTAAAATAGTCTCAAAAGATGAATGTAAATATCTAACAGATTCAGGATTATGCTGAGCTTTAATATAACCCGGAATCCACTCCATAGGACCCGGCCTATAAAGCGAAATCATAGCAATAATATCTTCAAAACGAGTAGGTTTAAGCTCCTTTATATACCTACGCATACCGGCAGACTCAAGCTGAAAAACCCCGGTCGTATCTCCCCGCTGAAGCAACAAAAAAGAAGCCTCATCATCCATTGGAATAGATGTAACATCCAGATCAACTCCCATAGTACGACGAATAATTCGAATTGCATTTTCAATAATCGTAAGATTCTTAAGACCAAGGAAATCCATCTTCAAAAGACCAATATCGTCACACACATGCATGTCGAACTGTGTAATTATTTCCTCTCCTCCGCCAGTAGACCTTTGCAAAGGAACAAACTCCACCAGCGGACGCTCAGACATAACAACTGCACAAGCGTGCGTACCGGCATGCCTAACGGTACCTTCCAATTTTATAGCATTATCCAGCAATTCCTTGGACCTCTCCTCAGTTTCATAAACTTTTTTCAGTTCAGGATCAGATACAATCGATTTCTTTAAAGGCACATGCTTACCTTGTATCGGCGGCGGAATAAGCTTGGAGATCCGGTCAACCTCCGCATAAGGATACCCCATAGCACGACCAACATCTCTAACCGCCGCCCGCGCCGCCATGGTCCCAAAAGTAATAATTTGCGCAACATTATCCCGCCCATACTTTTCACGCACATATTCAAGCACCTCATCGCGCCTGGTATCCGCAAAATCAATATCCACATCGGGCATACTCACACGTTCAGGATTCAAGAACCTTTCAAAAATAAGCCCATATTTAAGTGGATCAAGATCGGTAATATCAAGACAATACGTAATTAAAGAGCCGGCCGCGCTACCACGACCCGGCCCGACCACAATACCTTTATCTTTAGCAAATTTCACAAAATCCCAAACAATCAAAAAGTAATCACTAAATCCCATTTTTTGCACAATCCCCAGCTCATAAATAAGCCGTTTCCTGGCTCCATCCGAAGGATTATTATTATATCGAACATTAAGACCAATATCACAAAGCTCCGTCAAATATACATGTGCAGGCTCCTGCATTGGAGTTTTAAACTTAGGAATCAGATTTTGCCCGAATTTAAGCTCTATATTGGCTCTTTCCGCAATTTTAAGGGTATTTTCAATAGCCTCAGGCACATCCTTAAACAGCTTCTTCATTTCATCCGGGCTCAAAAGCGAAAAATCACCATCAAATTTCATCCTATCCTCACGATCAATAGTCGTTTGAGTTTGTATACAGAGCAAAATATCTTGTGCCTTTGCATCATTCTTGCGAATATAATGCGAATCCTGAGTAGCAACAACCGGAATATTATGAGCCCTGGTCAGATCAATCAGCTTTTCATTCAATATTTTCTGATCATCAATCATTTCATGACTCTGCAACTCCAGAAAAAAGTTCTCTTTACCAAAAATATCCTGATACAACCTAACAGTTTCCAAAGGTTTCTCCGGCTCCCCCTGTAAGACCGCCCTAGCCATCTCTCCACCCAAACAGCCACTTAAAGCAATCAAACCCTCGCTATACGCCTTCAAAAGGCCATGGTCCACCCTAGGCTTATAATAAAACCCCTCTAAATAAGCTTTTGAAACCAATAACATTAAATTTTTATATCCGGTTTCATTAAGTGCCAAAAGCGTCAAATGATAAGGCTTATTAGCGGGCCCCGGAGTTTTATCAAACCGCGAAACAGGAGCAACATACATTTCGCAACCAATAATCGGGTTAATCCCATGCTCTTTAGCCGCTTTATAAAACTCAATAACCCCATACATAGACCCATGATCCGTCAAAGCAATAGCCGGAGACCCATGCTCCTTTGCAGCAATTACAATATCTTTGGGCGTACCAAAACCATCCAATAAACTATAATGGGAATGGACATGCAGATGAACAAAAGACATATATGGATGATTTAGCGCATTCTGGTGCCGGGGAGAGGAATCGAACCTCCACGCCTTGTGGGCACTAGCTCCTAAGGCTAGCGTGTCTACCAATTTCACCACCCCGGCACGTTATCCAACTTTTACTTTCGACATACTACCAAAAAAAAGAAAACATGAAAGCTTATTACAATAAAATTGACAAAACATCCAAAAAAAGATTATTATCCACACCTTCTGAGTTTAAGCTTAATGAAATATGTTTGCACGAATATCAAATTTCTTGCTTGACATTAATACATATTCTGAATAATCTCAAACACACGTAAACAAAAAAGTCATTAATAAAGTCAGTACATGGACACTACTAAATTTTCTCAAAAAGGTGCAAGCACAAACATGACCCAGCTAGAGAAGATCAATTTAACGGAAATCATAGAAGATATGTTTTTAGTGCTGACCTTAAAGGAAAAAGAGGTAATAATCAAACGTTTCAGTCTTGACGATCAGCCAAAACAAACCTTGGAAAAAATAGGTCAATCTTTTTCCGTAACTAGAGAAAGAATCAGACAAATAGAAAAAATAGCCTTGGCCAAACTCCGCAGAACCGTAGATAACTCAAAACTAAGTTCTATTTCTTCGATTGCAAAAGAAGTTATGGACTCAAACGGAGGCCTGCTTTCAGAGAACAATCTAGTAGCGGCAATACTTAACAAAATAGTAAGCAGTCATCCCGTGGACGCCAACATCATAAAACTGGCTCTAAATATAAATCCGGAACTTGTTAAAATGGATAAAACCAATATATTCAAGCCATTTTGGAGAATGCACACAATCCCACTGGATCAGGTAAAAACAATCATTACAAAGGGAATAGATCTTCTAAACAAGCAAAGCGACATTATAGATGACAACGCAATGATAGCCGGAGTTAAAGCTGCAATGGAGAAGAAAGATCAAAAAATAGAACCTGAACTAATATTATCTTCAATGGAAGTGGATAAAAGAGTTAAGAGAATCAAAGAAGGCTTCGGATTAATGTCATGGAGACATATAAATCCACGCAGCATCCGCGATAAAGCGTTTATTGTATTAAAGAAAAACGAATCTCCTCTACATTTCGTCGAAATCGCCAACAAAATCTCAGAATCCGGCTTCGACAAGAAAGTAGTTACAACTCAAGCAGTACACAATGAGCTAATTAGATACGAACAATTCGTTCTTGTAGGACGTGGACTTTATGCCCTGAAAGACTGGGGATTCAAGAAGGGCACAGTAGCAGATGTTATAGAAGACCTGCTTTGCAAGAGAAGCCCAATGACAAAACAAGAAATAATAGAAGGCGTATTAAAACAAAGACAAGTTAAGAAAGGAACAATTTCTCTCAATCTACAGAAGAATCCAAAATTTGTCCGCGTAGGTAGGGCAGTATATAAAATTACGAGTAAATAAAAATCATTTAATCAAAGTCTCAAAATGGATATCGGGTGTATTTTCTGTAAGATAGTAAACAAAGAAATTCCATGTAAACTGGAATATGAAGACGAACTTTGTATGGCATTTCACGACACAAATCCCAGGGCAAAAACCCATTTATTGATAATACCCAAAAAGCACATCCCAACAGTAAATCAGCTAACCGAACAAGACGAAGCAAGCATGGGAAGAATAATGATCACCGCAAAAAAAATGGCAAAGAAATTCAACATTGAAGACTACAAACTAAACATAAGTGTAGGAGAAAAAGGTGGCCAAGAAATATTCCACCTGCACATGCACCTAATTAAGTGCCCAAATTAAAACGAACTACCGCCCTTAACATACTTCTGCCAAAGTATTCTCATTTTTTCCGTTGTTGCATAAGCCAATTCAGAAAGAAAATCACGCAAATACCGGATTCTTGCAACAATCCTATTCAAATGAAACGGATCAAACTTACCGGGTCTACTCATAATCAGCGAAGCCTCTTTTTCCAATTCCACAATTTCTTTCTTAACCTTCGTTGAAATCTGAATCCGCATAACATCCAAAATAGGAAAAGAAAAAGCCGAATCTTCATTAACTGCCACAGATGAAGACTTATTTCCCTTCATACCTGAGCCCACTTTCTTTTTACCCTCTCCCATTGACTCCGAAACCTCGCTTTCAATAAACTCCGAAACCTCGGTGCCCTCAACAACTTCGCGAATTACCGCAGAGTCATTATCGACTTTCTGCATATCCTTTTTGGAATCAGGACTTTTATCTATTTTTACTTCCGGATTTAAAGATGTAGCTTTTTTCACAAAAAAAATTATATATCACACTAATTTAACCCCAAAACAAGCCATTTGTCAATGGTATAACAATAATAAACATGGTAATAATACATGCAGCATTAACAACACAAAATCAATGCAGGAAATGGAAAAAGCATATGAACCCAAAAAATACGAAGATAACGTATACAATAATTGGGAAAAATCCGGTGCATTTACACCAATCGTGGATAAAACAAAAAAACCATTCACGATTTCCATGCCACCGCCAAATGCAACCGGAACTCTTCATCTTGGACACGCAACCATGATTGCTATTGAAGATATAATGATTCGCCAAAAAAGAATGGAAGGCTACAGCGCACTATGGCTTCCCGGAACAGACCACGCAGCAATCGCAACCCAAAGCGTAGTAGAAAAAAAACTTCAACAAGAAGGGATATTAAACCCACGCGCAGACCTAGGACGAGAAAAACTTCTTAAAGAAATTCGTAAATTTGTTGAAGAATCAAAAGACACAATCCGCAATCAAATTAGAAAGATGGGAGCCAGCTGTGACTGGACCCGCGAAAAATACACGCTAGATGACCAATTGAATAACGCCGTAAATACATTTTTCCAAAAAATGTACGAAGATGGACTAATTTACCATGGTGACCGCATAGTAAACTGGGACCCCAAAATGAAAACAACCGTCGCCGACGACGAGCTTGAATATAAAGAAGAAAAAGCCAAATTCTACTACATCCAATACGGCCCCGTAGTAATTGGCACAGCCCGCCCAGAAACCAAATTCGCGGACAAAATAATAATCGTCCATCCACAAGACAAAAGATACAAAAAACTCATTGGCAAAGAATTTGAAGTAGAATGGATAAACGGCCCTATTAAAGCAAAAGTAATAGCGGACGAATCAGCAGACCCAAAACTTGGAACCGGAGCCATGACAATCACACCGGCTCACTCAACAATAGACTTTGAACTTGCCGAAAAATACAGTCTGGAAAAACAACAAATCATAGATTACGACGGAAAGTTACTAGATATAGCAGAAGAATTCGCCGGCATGCCAATAGAAACCGCCCGCGAAAAAATAGTTGAAAAACTAAAGAAAAAAGGACTACTCGTAAAAATAGACGAAAATTACGTTCATAACATATCAGTAAACTACCGCGGAAAAGGCACAGTGGAACCTCAAATAATGAAACAATGGTTCATAGACGTAAATAAGCGCGTAATTGACTGGAAAGGCAAAAAACAAAGCATAAAAGAAGTAATGCAAGACGCAGTAAAATCCAAAATGATTAATATAATTCCTTCACGTTTCGAAAGAACATATTTTCATTGGATAGATAACCTAAGAGACTGGTGCATAAGCAGGCAAATCTGGTGGGGACACCAAATCCCGGTATGGTACAAAGTCTCTCCTGAAGACAAAAAAAAGTGGATGAAACAACCCGAATCTTCCAGCTATCTCTTGCAAAGCCTAGGCATAAAAATAAAAGAAATAAAATACGGCACAGAAAAACCAAAAACCGACTCATGGATACGTGACCCGGACACCTTGGACACATGGTTCTCAGCTGCATTATGGACATTTTCTACACTTGGTTGGCCGGAAAAAACAAATGAACTGGACTATTTTCACCCAACAGACGTACTGGAAACAGGCTACGACATACTGTTTTTCTGGGTAGCAAGAATGATCCTCGCATCAACCTACTGCTTAAGAAACAGCGGCCTCCCCGAAGAAAAATGCATCCCTTTCAAAAACGTATATCTCCACGGCCTAATACGTGACAAAAACGGCCAAAAAATGTCAAAAACCAACCCGGAAACCTGCATAAACCCTCTGGATATGATAGAAAAATACGGAACCGACGCTGTTCGCCTAAGCCTAATCATAGGGAACACCCCTGGGAACGACATGCGCCTATATAAAGAGAAAATAGCCGGATACCGCAACTTCATAAATAAAATCTGGAACGCCTCCAGATTCGCGCTTATGAATGTAAAAGATCCATCCATAAGTACGGACAACATCCACAAACACATTAAAAGCAGAGCGGATATGTGGATATTAACAAAACTAAACAATCTCATTAAACAAGTTAATGCAGACATGAATAAATACCGCTTTTCCGATGCATCTACACGAATTTATGAATTCACTTGGCAAAGCTATTGCGATTGGTATTTGGAAATATCCAAAGGATCACACCTAAACCCCGAAGTTCTATTGTATGTACTAAAAACAATATTAAAACTACTACATCCATTTGTTCCATTCGTAACAGAAGCCATTTGGGGCCACCTAAATCAACCAACAAGTTTAATAACTGAATCATGGCCTAAAGTAGATAAAAAACTAACATTCAAAGAACAATCCGAAGAAATGGAAATAGTTCATAATATTATTTCCACAATCAGAAAATTAAGATCAGACAGGGGAGTTGAACCATCCAAAAAAATAAATGCCGTAATATACGGTAATTTATGGACCCCACTTCTGGAAGCAAAACGCGAACCAATAACCAGACTAGCCAGACTGGAAAAACTCACCATTGAAACGCAGGGCCCAAAAATAGAAAACGCTCTTTGGCAGTATATTGGCGGAATAGATATTTATCTGCCACTTGGAGACCTAATAGATATTGAAAAAGAAAAGCAAAACCTTGCAGCAAAGTTGGGCAAAATTAAGGCTCAAATAAGCGGACTTCAACAAAAATTAAAAAACAAAGGCTTCCTACAAAATGCTCCGGAAAATATAGTAAAAAAAGAACAAAACGCATTAATGGAACTTGAGACAGAAACTTCAATGCTCCAAAACAAAATAAACGAGCTTGAAAAAATAGATAACCAATAAAAATATGACTCAAGATGAAGGACAAATCATTCTGAATGAAGCAACTCATCAAATCAAAGATTTAATAAAAAAACACAAATGGGCGGATGCTCATAGAGCATGTTTGGAAATTCTAAGATTCGATCCGGACAATCTTAAAGTTCTTCGTTTAAAAGCATCAATAGAAAGAAAAGTAAAAAGAATTAACATAAAAGCCATAAAAGATGATCTGGAAAAGATCAAACCATTAATAAAAGAAAAAAAATATACAGAAATACTTGTACACCTCAAAACACTTGCCCCATATGAAAACGACTATTATCCATTAAGAAAATTAACAAGAAAAATAGAAAAACTGTATCTGGATCAAATAAGAGGACAAACAAAAGACCAAAATTCAGCCGATCTGGAAAAAACATATGAATTACTGAAAAACAATAAATATCAAGAAGCGATTCGTACGGCTCAAAAACTACGTATTCTCAAATTCAATGAATCAAAAATTAAACAACTAATATCAAAAATAAAAAAAAATTGGATTAATTACGAGCTAAAACAAAGCAAAACTCTACTTGAAAGCGAAAAATTCGAAGACATCCTGCTCAATCTTCAAAGAATAAAAAAAATCGATCCAAAATCAATCAAAATAGAAAAATTAATCAATTCAATAAACAAAAAATATCAACAATTCAAAATAATGGAAAAGAAAGATTTCATTTACCGGGGATTGGAAAAAACACGCACATTAATTCAACTTAAAAAATACGAAAAAGCCATTATTGCATTAGATGAAATATTGAATATAGATCCAAGTAACAACAAGGCAAAATACATGAAAGTACTGGCAGCAAGGAAGTTTTCAAGAAACATCAACAAGGAAGTTGAAACACAAATGAAAACCACTCACAACCAAAATAGCCGGGAATACAAAAAAGACAAAAGCAGATTTATAAAAATCTAAAACTATTTCTTCAGCTTATAATGTTTACGCCCGGTACGAACAAACTGAGGCTTATTCTTTAAATTCAAAATTATAGTTATAGGCTTAACCTGACGCTGCTTCAAAACCTCAGCAATAATTTCATCTTCGGCTAACTCTTTACGCTTCGCCAAAATGGACTCTATTATATCAGAAACCGTGCCGGAACTATATCCCCATTCATTTAACGCATATATACCTCTTCCAATTAATATAAAATCAGGATGACGAATCAGTTCATTATGAACCGCCTGCAAATTAACATTTTTTTTATCAAACGCTCCGGAAACAATCATATTCGCAATATCAACAAAATGGAGAGGCTTTCCATCTCTGCGTAAAATAAAATATATCTTGTCACGCAAAGTACGAGGATGAATATGCTTCCACTTAATAAGACCAACCGAATTTTCAATCACCTTTAATTCCTTGCTCAGGTTAAAAATTGAACTGAAAGCTTCCAAAGACAAAGTGCTAAAATTAGAATCACTCTTTAAAACCAAATTCCTTAAATCCATAATGGATAGAACATCTTTCTTTTGATCCAAAAGGAAGATAGAAGCATTAGTAGCATCATAAATAACCTTAGAGTCCAAAGTGGAAACCTTAAAATGCGGATGAAAATTAATAGTATTAGTCAATCTAACAAACCTCTTATCCAAGCTTAAAACAAACAATAGTGCAGAAACGGAATAATTGGTATTTTTACTCAACAATTTAGACAACATCGCAGACTCTATTAAAACTCCTCCATTATTCCGAAGAATCTCAAAAGCCAAATTATTAATTTCAATAACATCAAAATTCGGAACGTTTCTGGTCAATTTCTGGAGTGCGTTTTTTTCAATCTGACGAACTCTTTCTCTTGTAACAGAAAAATGCTGACCGATTTCTTCCAAAGTAGATCTTTCCAGGGACTTCAAGGCAAACCTTTTTTCTATAACAAATTTTTCGCGATCCGAAAGTAGCAACAACAAACCTCCTATTTGATCACTCAAACCATCTAAAAGACTCGTTAATTTCATTCCATTTCTTTCCAAAATAGTAGAATCATCCATATTGATTTTTTGAGAATTCAGTTGCTACATCATCGAATTATAGCAGCATTTTTTATTAAGAAAAGTAAATTGCTACTATAATTATTTTTACAGCTTATTTAAGCCATTAAATAGCCACTGCAAGGAACGGTATGAATGTAAGTGTCATTAGAGAATTGCCCAATTTTCTTTCTTAACTGACTAATATGAACATCAACAGTGTTAGTTAATAAGTCCGCATTTCTATCCCAAACATGTTCAAGCGTCATTAATCGGCTTAAAACCTTACCTTTATTCATCATTAAAAAATGCAAAAGAGCAAACTCCTTATTTCGCAAATATATCTCTTTCCCTCTACAAACAACTCGTCTACTAGAAACATCAAGTTCAAGATCTCTTAAAATAAACAAACTATTTTCAATTTTTTCCTTCCTTTGAAAAATAATATTTCTCATTGCAGAAGCAATGCATCTAAAAGAGAAAGGACGAACAGCATAATATTCCGGATTCAATTCATACAATAAATTGCGAAAAGCAGGAGTATCTGTACATACCAATAAAACTATTGGCAAATTCGGCTTAATATTTCTACAAAAAAGAAAAAACTCCCTAACTCTGACTAAATCTTCCATAAAAATAAAAACCCCATCGTAATAAATAAGCTGCTCCTGAATTTTAGAAAAATTCTCAAAATAACAAACATCTGCGGATAAATTTTCACAAATAAACCCTTTTTGTAAAAATGCGGCTTGTCTCAGGTCATCGGATATAATTAGACACTGCATATAATAAGAATATTAAGTAAGAGATAGTGTAATAGAAAATAGAAGCGCGCATGTCAATGGCGCTAAAAAACATAATTGCCAAAAATGTCTTCACAAAAACAAAAAAGACCAATAAACTCCTGTTGTTGCCTTACCGACAACAGTATGATCTCAGAACAAAAATTAAAGGAAAAACTTGAATCTTTGGGTCTTCCCAAATATAGATCAAGCCAAATCCTGCACGCAGTTTGCAAAGAGGGGAAAGACTCCTATCTCTCAATGTCAAATCTGTCGGCGGATCTTCAGGAAAAGCTGCAAAACGAAATTCCCATTTTAAGCATAAAACCGATCCACATTGGAAAAACAAAAAATGGAGAAACCAGCAAAGCCCTTTTTGAAACAACAGATGGAAGCAAAATAGAAAGCGTTTTAATGCATTTTAAAGACGGCCGCAATTCAGTTTGCGTCTCCAGTCAGGTAGGATGTCAGCTTGGATGCAAATTCTGCGCAACCGGCACAATGAAATTCGGAAGAAACCTTACCGCGGAAGAAATAGCAGACCAGGTCTTATTTTTGGAGCAAGAACTAATCAGAAATAAACAACACGTCACCAATGTAATCTATATGGGCATGGGTGAGCCGTTTATGAACTTTGATCAAGTCATAGAATCAATCTATATTCTCAATCAAAAAAACGGCTTAAATATTGGAGCACGCAACATAACCGTTTCCACATCCGGCATTTGCGAAAATATAGAAAAATTGGCCGATTTCAAATTACAAGTAAACCTGGCAGTCAGCCTGCACGCGCCAACCCAGGAGCTAAGAGCTAAAATTATGCCAATAGCAGGCAAATACTCATTAAATCAATTAATGGATGCAATAGATCACTACATCCAAAAAACAAATCGCCGGGTCTCGTACGAATACGTCATGCTAAAAGGAATAAATGACGGACCAGAGCAAGCAAAACAGCTTGCAAACCTAATAAAAGAACAGCTTTGCCATGTTAACCTCATACCGTATAATGCAACGGGCATAGAAGGAATAAGCGGCAGCGACAAAAAAACAATCGAAAATTTCAGAAACATTTTAGACTTAAACAAAATCAACGTAACCGTTAGAGTAACATTGGGCCAGGAAATTTCGGCCGCATGCGGACAATTAGCCAATAAATCAATTAAATCTTAACCAAAAACATCATGACTGAAAAAAAAGAGGACAACAAAGATACCATTCAGGTAAAAGTTGAATCCACGGAGGAAAACGGAAACTATTCAAATGCAGTATCCGTACATGTTAACAAAAGCGAAGTAATTCTGGATTTTGGCTATATCTTACCAAACATGAAACCAACAACCATAAAAGTGGTAGATAGAGTAAATCTAACTCACGCAACTGCGGAGTCTTTCTTGAAAGTCCTTTCAAACGCTTTATTGGATTGGAGAAATAACCAAAAAGCTGCCGAATCGCAAAATAAATAATCCGAATAATGAAAGTTGTAGTTCAAAGGGTAAAAAATGCCGAAGTAGAGGTAGCCAATAAATCAATAGCAAAAATAGACGCAGGCCTATTGATTTTACTGGGAATAACAAGCGGCGATGACCAAAGCGACATTAAATACATTGTCGACAAAATTACCAATCTAAGAATTTTCGAAAGTACGGAAGGCAAAATGGATCTATCCGTTCAGGATATAAAAGGATCAATACTAATTGTCTCGCAGTTCACACTTTACGGAACATGCCAAAAAGGACGAAGACCGGACTTTGGTCTGGCCGCACCTGCAGAACAGGCAAAGAAAATCTATAACGAAACCATAAACGCATTCAAATCAACCGGCATCAAAATAGAAGAAGGAGAATTTCAGGCCCACATGCAAATAAAACTCCAAAACGACGGCCCCGTAACATTAATCATTGATTCACCTATAAAATAACCATGACTAAAAAGCAAAACCAAGACGCAACAATGGAAAAAATTGTTTCCCTGGCCAAGCAAAGAGGATTCGTTTTTCCCGGATCGGAAATATACGGCGGATTGGCTAATACATGGGATTACGGCCCACTCGGAGTAGAACTGAAAAACAACATCCAAAAAGAGTGGTGGAAATTCTTCGTAACCGAAAGACAAAATATCGTGGGCCTGGATGCCGCCATCCTAATGAATCCAAAAGTATGGGAAGCCAGCGGGCACACAGCCGAATTTAACGACGCGCAAGTAGATTGCAAAACCTGCAAAGCCAGACACAGAGCGGATCACCTAATAGAAGACGCGTTAAAAAACGTTAAAGTTGAAGGTCTATCTTTAAAAGATCTAGACAAACTAATCGCAGAAAATAAAATTAAATGCCCAAAATGCGGCCAACTGGATTTTACCCCAACGCGCGTATTTAACCTATTGTTCAAAACCCAAATCGGCGTAGTCGCAAGCGAATCCAATGACATTTACCTGCGTGGAGAACTGGCCCAATCCATGTTCACAAATTTCAAAAATGTCCTTAACACCTCACGAAAAAAAATCCCATTCGGTATTGCACAGGTTGGAAAAGTCTTCCGCAACGAAATAACTCCCGGAAATTTCATCTTCCGAACCCTGGAATTCGACTTAATGGAATTCGAATACTTTATTCCGGAAAAAGACTGGGAAGAAACATTCAATTACTGGATGGATGAGATGAAGAAATGGCTTGATGTAGTAGGAATAGATTCAAGCCGCACCAGAGTTCGCGAACATGAAAAAGAAGAATTATCTCACTATTCCAAAAAAACCGTAGACATTGAATTCGACACCCCCTTTGGCTGGAAAGAACTATATGGATTAGCATATCGCACGGATTTCGACCTCAAAAACCACACAGAAAAAAGTGGAACAGAACTTTCATACCTAGACCCATACACAAACGAAAAATACATTCCTCATGTTATAGAACCAACATTCGGTCTCACAAGATCAGTTCTAATGGTACTTTTAAGCGCTTACCATGAAGAAATAATCTCCGGTGAAAATGGCGAAGAAACAAGAGTCGTCTTAAAATTAAAGAAAAATATTGCCCCATTCTCGGTCGCCGTTTTACCTCTTACAAACAAACTTAACGACAAATCGCAGGAAGTATGGAATATGCTAAAATCCAACTTTACTACAGACTATGACGTCACAGGTTCAATCGGAAAACGATATCGCAGACAAGATGAAATAGGAACTCCATACTGCGTTACCATAGATTTTGAAACAATAGAAAAAGACGACTCCGTAACAATTCGCGATCGCGATACCATGCAACAAGAGCGTATTAAAATAACCGACCTTGTTCAAACTCTGACTCAAAAACTAAAAGATTAAGCTTAAATAAGCCGCAATTAAGATGCGGCAATAACTTATATCTACATAACGAAAATAGGTTAGTTTTTAATTAAACCTAAATTTCCATATGCAGGATTTGCCAAGAGAAAAACTAAAACAGCATGGCCCATCTTATCTGGAAGACCATGAACTGCTTTCACTAATAATCGGGAGAGGAAGCAAAAAAGAAAGCGTATTTTCCATAACCCAACGGCTATTCAAGCAATTTGACCGCGAAGAACTCTTAATGGAAAAAGACGCATCCAACTTCCAAAAAAACTTCAATGTAAGTCCGGTACAAGCAGCACAAATAATGGGATGCATAGAACTTGGGAAAAGAATGTTTCAAAAACCACCAACAAATCAACAACTACAAAAAATAGAAGACGCATATAACATAGTGAAAAATATGCAATATCTAAAAAAAGAATACGTCCGCGGCCTATACGTAAACACAAGAAACCGCATAATACACGACGAAATAATTTCAATAGGAAGCCTGGATGCAAACATTCTGCACCCACGAGAAATTTTTCGCCCTGCAATAGAATACGGAGCTTACGCAATAATAATAGCCCACAACCATCCATCCGGAGATCCAAAACCAAGCGATTCTGACATAAAAATAACAAGAAAACTACTTCAGATCGGCGAATTACTTCAAATCCCACTTTTAGACCACCTAATAATTGGAGAAAACTCCTATTTCAGCTTCAGCGGACAAAAATTACTACAATAAAGGCTAAAATAACGCCTTCCAATCCATTATGACCATTGATAAAAAGGCCATAATCTGTTAAAATAAACAGATAAACAAATACAAAAACCAACATTTATGGAATTAACGAACGCCCTGGATTTAATGAAAACTCTAGGACAAATGGTTATCAATAATCCAATAGGAGCCTTGATAACCATAGTCGTTGTATTTCTACTGCTCAAAATAGGCAGAAGACTGATGCATTATCTATACATAGTAAACATATCTTCAAAAAACTTTGTAAATATGAAAGTAATTCTTCCTCGTGAAGAATCCCAAAAAGACAAAGAAAAAGCGGAAGAAAAAGATTTCAAAGAAAAAATAGCCATAATGGAACAATTCTTCCGCAACATACATGAAATGGGAGAATTATCCCTAAGAAACATCATTCTTACAAAAATTTTCCAAGATAACCACGTAAGCTTCGAATACATTGCAAAAGAAAAAGTTGTAGATTTCCATGTAGTTGTTCATAAGAGATATCAAGGATTAATAGAAAAACAAATAACATCCTACTACACAAATGCCGACATTAGAGTAGTTGATAAATTAGACATTCAACCAAAGGGAAACCACCTTAAATGCTACTATGCATATCAAAAAAATCCATTCTTTTATCCAATCAAAACATACAAAGATCTTCAAAATGATCCACTAAACGATATAACAAATATATTTTCAAAATTAGACGAAACAGATATTGCAGGCATTCAAATAATAATAAGACCAAAAACCGGAAAAAAATTCCAAAAGAAAATAGAAAAAGCAGGAACAGAAATGTTCGCCGGCAAAAAACCGGGCGCCTTAAAAATACCATTATTGGGTTCAATAGGCAGTTTCCTAAGTATGCTTCTTACCGGCAGTGTAGAAGATTCAAAACAACAACAAGGCTCCGGCCCATACGGTGGCGGCGGCTACGTTCGCATGCTGCAAACAAGAGAAGAAATTGCAAAACACATAGGTGAAAGAGCGGGGCAAGTGATATTTGAATCAACCATAAGAATAGTTGGCTCAGCCAAAACCGGCACTAAAGCAACTGAAATAACAAACAACATAGCAATAGCCTTAAATCTATTCAAAGATACGCAAATGAACTGGTTTCAAACCAGAAGAATTCTACCATTCGACAAATTGAACAACATAATAATGAAATTCAATTTCAACCGCAGAATTCTTTATTCAAAACTCTTTTTGCTTGGCGAAAAAATATCAATCCTAGATAGCTCCGAGCTCGCTTCAATGTTCCACTTTCCTTCAAGTAGATTTAATTACACACCAGTAATTAACTGGCTACAATACAAAGTACTACCGGCACCGGTAGATTTACCAATTTTACTAAAACCAACAGATGGAATAATTTTGGGCTTCAACGAATTCCGTGGTGAAAAAAAGTCAGTAGCAATATTGCGCAAGGACCGCACAAGACACCAATATTGCATTGGAAAATCAGGTTCGGGTAAATCCGCATTCTTAAGCTGGATGGCGCGCCAGGACATTATTAACGGAGACGGCCTTTGCGTAGTAGATCCACACGGAGATCTAATTGAAGAATTAGTTCAATTCATTCCAAAGGAAAGAGCAAAAGACGTAATAATATTCAATCCAGCAGATACAGAGCGCCCAATGGGATTAAATATTTTGGAAGCCACAAACAGCGCAGAAATGGACCTTGCATCCAGCCAGGCAACAGAAATTTTCATTAAAATTTTTGGAGATGAAATCTTCGGACCACGAATTCAACATTATTTCAGAAATGGATGTTTAACCCTTATGGAAGACCCCGATGAAGGCGCAACACTAATAGACGTACCAAGAATCTTCGTTGATGACGAATTCATGAAATACAAAGTCAGCAAAGTTAAAAACCCTGTAGTTAAATCGTTCTGGGAACATGAATATGCCCATACCGGTGAACGCGAAAGACAAGAAATGATTCCATATTTCTCCGCCAAATTCGGACCATTTATTACAAATTCAATAATGCGTAATACAATTGGTCAAACCAAGTCGGCGTTCAATTTCCGCAAAGTCATGGACGAACAAAAAATACTCCTAATCAACCTATCCAAAGGTAAAATGGGAGACCTAAATACTCAGCTACTGGGGCTTATAATGGTTGCCAGACTACAAATGGCCGCTATGAGCAGAGTAGACATACCTGAAAAAGAAAGAAAAGATTTCTACCTTTACGTAGATGAGTTCCAAAACTTTGCAACAGACAGTTTCGCCTCAATTTTATCCGAAGCCAGAAAATACCACCTTGCACTTATAATGGCGCACCAATACATTAAACAGCTAGAAAAGAAACAAGACACATCAATACGGGATGCAGTATTTGGTAACGTTGGAACCATGATGTCATTCAAAATCGGCGCCGACGACGCAGAGTATATGGCAAAAGAATACGCTCCAGTATTAACGGAGCAAGATGTAATTGGTATTGCAAACTATAAAGCTTATATAAAGCTCAACATCAATAACGCAACATCCAGAGCATTCTCACTGGAAACAATCTACGACATGAGCAAAGCAAACCCAAAGATAGGGGATATTATAAAGCAATATTCACGCATGAAATACGGCAGAAAAAAAGAGTTCGTAGATCAAGAAATAGCCGCACGTATAGGAATAGATATCACATAAACCATGTCTGACGAAAAGAAAAAAAACCAGCTTCATAATATAGCAACAGTCATACTCTTATTTGGAATAATGATCCTTGCATTAAGTTTCGGGCAGACATTGAAAAGCAATATGGATGACGCAAAAAATAAAGACAAAAAAATCAGTGTACTAATAAGCGAAGTCGGAGAAATCAAACAAAATCTAGACACAAAAGATTCCGAATTGTTAGCTATGTACAACAAAATGGTAACAAATAAAAATCAAATTTTATCAATATCTAAAAAAATAGATCAGTCCAATAAAATTCTCACAAAATCAAATGATGAACTTAGCAATAAGCTTATGGAAAAAGAAAAAATCATATCGGACCTTGCCCTTATTAATCTTAAACTTAAAGAAGAACTCATAATTAAACCACTTGATCCCAATATACAAAACATACTTGTAGTAGGACACAATGCGCAGCTCACGGACACCATAATGATAATTAGCGCAAATCCTGACAACAATAAAATTAATATCATCAGCATCCCGCGCGACCTCTATTATAACGGTAGAAAAATCAATGAATTATACGCAAAATATGGCATTGAAGAATTGGAAAAAGCAATCACCAAAATTACAGGGGTTAGCATAG
>Ga0210006_1001312_pt1 | contig 17375 bp, 20 predicted proteins | sample CryGey02umfilter_2_FD_185452 | JGI IMG/M metagenome (GOLD analysis project Ga0210006, IMG submission 185452) | Groundwater microbial communities from aquifer in Utah, USA - Crystal Geyser 4/10/14 0.2 um filter (SPAdes) (version 3) | ecosystem: Environmental > Aquatic > Deep subsurface >... | reverse complement strand
TAGGCTATTGTTGCAATGCCCTCAAAACTCTTTTATGGCGTAGGCATACCTGTTTGCATACTTATTTTCAATAAAGACAAACCCGAAAACAAGAAAAACAAAATCCTCTTCATTGACGCAGAAAAAGATTATGCAGAAGGGAAAAATCAGAACAGCCTCAGAAAAAAAGATATTGATAAAATTGTAAGTGCCTATGATGACAATAAAGATGTTGAAAAATATGCACGAATTGTTGAGCTAAAAGAAATTGAAGAAAACGACTTCAACCTGAATGTTCGTAGATATATCGAAAATGGAGAAGAGGAAGAGGAAATTGATGTTAGTGAAGTTTGGCGGGAACTCCAAGTACTTGAAAAAGAAAGGGAGCAGGTTGATAAGGAAGTGGAGAGATATTTAAAGGAACTAAAGTATTAAATGCAAAAAGGACTCCAATCATGGAGCCCTCAAGCCTTAGAGTTATTGACCAGTACTGATCAATAAAATTATATCACTTAATATTACAGATATGCAAAAAAATGATGACAACCAGGAAACAAAAATCGCGATTTTCAAGGGCAAAGAAGTCAGACGAACGACACACAAAAAAGAGTGGTGGTTTGTTATAAATGACGTTGTAGAAGTTTTAACCGATACATCTAATTCAAAGGATTATATTCGTAAAATGAGGCTTAGGGATGAAGAATTATCCAAAGGGTGGGGACAAATTGTCACCCCCCTTTCTGTCGAAACTGCCGGAGGTACCCAAAAGCTGAATTGCTCAAATACGGAAGGTATTTTTAGAATAGTTCAGTCAATAACCTCTCCCAAAGCCGAACCTTTCAAGCGTTGGTTGGCACAAGTAGGCTATGAAAGGATTCAAGAAATAGAAGATCCGGAACTGGGGACAAAAAGAACAAGAGCATTATATAAAGCAAAAGGCTACCCCGAAGGATGGATTGAAAAACGCATGCGAGGCATTGAAGTACGAGAAACCTTGACAGATGAATGGCAAAAACGCGGAGTAAAAGAGGGCAAAGAATATTCAATTTTGACGGCGGAAATAGCCAAGGCGACTTTTGGCATGACTCCAAATCAACATAAGAAATATAAGGCTTTGAAGCGTGAAAATTTGCGAGACCACATGACCGATCTTGAGCTTATCTTTTCTATGCTTGGCGAAGCGGCCACGACTGAAATTACTAAAAACAAAAATGTACAAGGGTTTCCACAGAATAAAAAAGCCGCACAGCAAGGCGGTGAAGTTGCTGGAAAGGCACGAAAAGATGTTGAGCAAAAAAGTGGGAAGAGAGTTGTGAGTAAGGAGAATTTTTTGGGGTTGGCAAATGAGAAAAAGAAGCAAATATCTAATGAAAAGAAGAAAAAATGAAATTAACTCAGAAACAGCGTGATCAGCTTTGGGGCGAAGTGGGTCCATATTCCGAGGCTAAACTTATTATTGAAACAAGAATCTTGGATGATCGGGTTTCTCGCGTTTTTGTTGTAGTTGAGGTTGCGATTAATCCGCTAACTTTTGAAATTATCAGTAAAAATAAAAGGCAGTTCATGGATGACCCCATGATAACTCAACTTATCGAGCACAGCGAAAACAGAGGACAAAATTTCGGTTATGTCTCAATGGCTTTCATGGGAGAGTACTTAGATGAATCTGTGATGAAAGAGGCAAAAAAAGCTATTGAATATGCAAAAAAAACCATTGTCAAAATGCATAAATTCGTAATGGATTTACTCGATCTTTAAAACTCCTGATCCAGATCAAGAGCAATTCCAACTAAACAACAACAATTTAAGTCAAAAAATGTCAATACAAGCGAAACAAATACCGGCGGGATGGAAAAAAGAACTTCAAAAAGAAACTGCGATCGTAGCATATCTTGATTTATCTAATATGTTTCATTGGCAGAAGGTTTTGAGATGGCGATTCAGATTTGAGGATGTAGTTTCGGAACTATTTGCGATTCATGGCATGAAAGAGGTCAGGGTTTATTACGGCTTGGATGAGAGGAATTTAAAAAGATCACAGAGTTTCCATAAGCGTATAAGAAAAACCGGAGCTATTTTAAAGGCAAAACCGGTTAAATATATCAAAAAAACTATCGGTGAAGCACTGCTATTTAAGGAAAGAACACTAACTTTATTTGATGATGGGGTAACGATTAAATTAAAAGAACTCGTGGAAGAAGTGCAAAAATCGGGAATCCTGATTGAAGAGCCAAAGTGTAATTTTGATGTAGAAATGACTATGGACATCCTCGACGACCTGGAAAAAGTGTCAGCGATTATGCTATTTTCCGGCGATTCGGATTTTCATGCTCCTTTGGAAAGATTAAAGGTCAAAGGGAAAAGGATTTATGTTGTTGGCGTTCGCGGGCAAACATCAAAAGAGCTGTTTGAAATTTGTAACCGATATATCAATTTCGGTCATTTCTACCAAGGCAAGAAAAATCGCCCATATAGCGAAAATCCCACCACAAGTGGCGGGACCGCGTGAATAGTAAGAATAAATCTTACATGTAAATTATATCAATTACTCATTGCCAATGTCAATCAAAGCTAAGCAAATACCGGCGGGGTGGGAATTATCTACTTTAGGTGAAATCGCTGATGTAAAAAATGGAAAAACAAACTCACAAGATGCACAAGAATATGGGGATTACCCATTATTTGATCGTTCATCAGTCATAAAACGAAGTAATAAATATCTTTTCGACAGTGTAGCTATTATTATTCCCGGAGAAGGTGCTGAATTCATCCCCAAATTTTTCTCCGGTAAGTTTGATCTACATCAACGAGCATACGCAGCTTATAATTTCAAAGAAGGAGTAAGTCCTATGTTTGTTTATTATAATATAGATTGTTTCAAAAAATATTTTGAAAAAGTAGCTGTTGGTTCAACAGTAAAATCTTTACGATTACCTCACCTTATTGAGTACCCTATCTTGCTTCCTCCTTCTCTTGAGCAAACCAAAATCGCCACCATCCTATCCAAAGTCGACTCCGAAATTGAAAAAGTGGAGCGGATTATTGAACAAACCGAGAAATTGAAAAAAGGCCTTGTTGCAACACTATTTTCAACTCATATAAATAGTAAAAAATACCGAATTTATGAAATCGCTGAAGTCACCTCAAGCAAAAGAGTTATGGTTGCAGATTATGTAGAAGAAGGAGTTCCTTTTTATCGTTCAACCGAAATTATTAAAAAATCAAAAAATATACCAGTTACTAATCCTCTCTATATTTCAGTTGATAGGTTTAATAAATTCAAAGAACGCTTTGGTGCCCCTGAGGAGGGAGATTTACTGATAACAGCTGTGGGAACAATTGGTGATATTTATTTGGTTAAAAATGAAACTTTTTATTTTAAGGACGGCAATTCAGTATGGATTAGAAAATTGAAAAACTTAGTTCTACCCGAATACTTAAAAATGATACTTGCCTCTAGTTTTTACAGAGATAAATTGAACAAAATATCTGGTGGATCAAGTCAGAAAGCATTAACCATTAAAAAATTAGAGACCGTTGAAATCCCTATACCATCAGTTGCTGAACAAAAAAAACTGATTGTAATTCTCACTTCGATCGATATGAAAATATTAATAAATCAGCAAATTAAATCTCACTTTCTAAAACTCAAAAAAGGCCTTATGAATGACCTTTTGAGTGGAAAAGTAAGAATAATTTAATAACTTAATTTAACATTATGAATTTATCAGAAAGTAAAAATAAGCAAAAATGGAGTACAAAATGTAATTGTTATTTAGTTTGTAAAAAATGTAAATTTATCATTTCTCAATTTGAAAAATGCCATAAATGCAAACATGAAAGCAATCAATCATATTTTCCTTCAACAATTAATGTAGTTCTTAATGTACTTCAAAAAAATTATCAAAATTCCAATTCAAAGGAGCAAGAAATAGCCGTTATTGTGTTTTTCTGTATTCTAGCGGAATTACTTAGTAAAAATCTGCTAGTAGAGTTGATGGTTAATTTAAAATTACCGAGCAACATTCAGAATAAACTCCTGCTGGATAACAAGGAGTTTGATAAACGGCGTGACTTATTTAAAACGATCACAAATCAGTCATTTGAAAAAGTTATAGAAGGTATTGATAAAGAGAATCAATACAAAAATTTGCTTGTGCTTTTCAGACGAATATATAAACAGCGCAATAAACTTATACATTCCGGAACTGTGTATGGGTTTAAGGATAAAGATTGCAAAGAATGTGTGGATCAGATACCTGTTTTAATTAATATGTATGTTGCTCTACATAATAACATAATTGCCAAAAAATAACCTAACCCCACCCCCCCATGCAACTTGATCTCACCAAAAAACAACTAAAAACCCTTCTTGAATTAGTTTATCTCGGCAATTGGATGGTAAACGCTCACCGTGACGGTTCAAAACAAGACCCCATTATGCAGGAGCATGACGATATGGCTAAATTTATTTATTCCAAAGCCGGTGAAGCGGATTTGAAAAAATATGTTCAATATGACGATGGAATGAAAAAATGGTTTCCCACTCAATATTTGGAATTAGACAGTGATGCAGCCAAATTTCACATAGAATACAACGATAATGATTTTTGGGATTCTCTTATCGATCGTTTGGGCGCGCGTGATTTAAGCAAACTATATGAATTGGTAGAACTGCAGGATATGTCTCTTTTTGAACGAATGAATGAACAAGGAAAATGTAATGAAAAATATGAAATAGAATTTGAAAAAAACGGAATTGATCGCCTTATTATTGATGAAACTGTAGGCGTTAGACAGAAAATTAATCGCAACGATCCTTGTCCTTGCGGAAGCGGTAAAAAATTCAAAAAATGCTGTGGCCGATAACCTATAAATAACGCTAAAAAAAGCCCTGTCGATCATTTTGTTGACGTCAACAAAACGATCCAAATCCCAAATAATCTCTAAAGAATAACCCATGCGCTTCAACGAACAATACACCGTCGAAAATCATATCATCTCATTCTTTGAACATGATCTTGGTTATCAATATATAAAACCTGAAGAATTTAAAAAACTCCGTGAATTCGATACCGAATATTTAGTACTCCCTCTCCTAAGAAGGGCTATTAAGCAAATCAATCAAATTGAAGATGATACCGAAGTAGAGAATGTTGTTCGAGAAATTAAGAAGATTGAGACAAATGAGGGCTTTCTCGAAGTTATGAGGAACGGTGTTAATTTGAAAGACCCTCAAACGCATAAAATGAGAGATTATCTGCTCATAGATTTTGAAAATCCTGATAACAACGACTTTATAATAACCAATCAGTTTGTATTTGAAGGCAATGAAGAAAACATCCGTCCTGACATGATCGTATTTTTGAACGGATTGCCTATTGCGGATATTGAGGCCAAGAGTCCGACGGCTTCGGCAACAGTAAATTACGAAAAAGCCATTGATCAGATCAAACGATATGAGAGAACTGCTCGCAAACTCTTCCTTCCTAACTGCTTCAATGTAGCGACCGATGGCATGAAAACAGTATATGGTGCTACCGCATCACCAAAACAATACTTTTTCCAATGGAGAGATGACCAACTCGAAGAGGCGGCAGGTGGTAATCTTGAAATGACATTGATTTCATTGTTTCAAATGAATAATCTTTTGGATATCATTCAAAACTTTATTGTTTTTGAAAAAGAAAAAGGAAGAACAACCAAGAAAATATGTCGATATCAGCAATTTCGGGCTACTAATCTGATTGTGAGGCGAGTTATTGAAGGCAAAAAGAAAAAAGGCTTAGTTTGGCATACGCAAGGTAGTGGCAAGAGCATAACCATGTTTTTTACTGCTTGGAAATTGCGTTTTAATCCCAATTTAAAGAATCCCAAAGTCTTTATTCTCGTTGACCGTATCGACCTTGATGATCAAATTTTCGAGACCTTTATAAACTGCGGAGGACAAAATGTAATTCGTGCAACTTCACGCCGTGACTTGGAACAAAAAATTAAATCTCCTGAACGAGGAATTTTCATCTCTACCGTTCAAAAGTTTAGTGAGCTTTCCAAGGAGACAATTAATCTTGATGATAATGTGATTGTACTTTCTGATGAGGCGCACAGAGACAACGAAGGTATTGCTGCAATAAAACTGCGTAGCTCAATGAAAAACGCCTTCTTCTTCGGATTTACAGGTACACCGATTGATAAAAAGACTCTCAACACTCATCGAAATTTTGGAGAAGAAGGTGAAAGGTACCTAGATTATTACTCAATCCAACAAGCTATAGATGACGGAGCTACTCTACCTGTCACCTACGAAGCCAGACTTTCAAAATTCGCCATCAATGAAGAAAAAGTGGATTCACAATTTGAAGAGTTAACAGGTGAGCTTTCAGATGAAGAAAAGCAAGAACTGATTAAGAAATATGGCAAAAAATCCGCCTTGGTTAAGCTGGGAAAACGTATGAGAGCCGTGGCTTTGGACATTGTGGAACATTTCAAACTTTACATTGAACCAAACGGGTTTAAAGCCCAGATTGTATGTTATGACCGTGAAGCTTGCGCGATGTACAAAAAATTACTTGATGAACTGATACCAAAAGAATGGTCAAAAGTGGTTTATTCTCCCGGCGATCCGAATAGCAACGATGAACAATTAAAAAAATATAATACCAACAAAAAAGACCGGGAAAGAATTATTGAGGCTTTTAAGCGCAAGGATGATCCCCTCCGGTTTTTAATCGTCTGTGACATGCTTTTAACCGGCTTTGACGCGCCGATTGAGCAAGTGATGTATCTCGACAAACCTTTGCGTGATCACAACCTCTTACAGGCAATCGCAAGAACAAACCGCGTCTACAAGAAAGAGAAGGGTTGCGGGAAAATAATCGATTATTATGGAATCACACGAAATCTGCATGACGCTCTTGATTTTGATGAAAGTGTGATTGATAGCGCCATGATTGACATTGAGGAATATAAAAACAAGTTTAAGGGCTTGTTTAAAGAGATTAAGGATTTATTTACAGGGGTAAATACAGAAGACCCATCAATGGATAATCTGCGCAAATGTATAAAATTATTCTTTGAAGACGAGAATAAACAACAATTCTTTTATAACAATTACAACAACCTGAAAATTCTTTTTGAAATTCTATCGCCTGATCCTTTTTTGGCTGATTATCTTCGCAAATTGCAGTGGCTGGCGAGTTTTTATATTGCCTTTATCAGGGAGTATCGGAACGAAGAATCCGGGCACGGTTTAAGCGAATATGGTGGCAAAATGCAAGAACTTATACAGTCGAGCGTCGATTATGAAGGAATCACAAAAAATTTCAGAGAACTTAAGATTAACGATATTTATACGCTAGAACGACTTGAGAAAATGGAGGATGAAGAAAAAGCGGTCAATCTTGAAAAAATGTTGAAACGAGAAATCTCAATCAATATTGAAACAAACCCGGTTTTCAAAAAGTTTAGTGAAAGACTAATAGCTATTCGAAGCGATTTTGAACAAAATCAGATTGATCTCGCACAGAGAATAAAAGCCTATTATGAGCTTATGGAAGATATAAAACAGATTGGAGAAAAAGCCAAGGATATGGGGCTTAACCTTAAAGAATATGCAATTTTTACAATAACTGAGGGTTTTTCTAATAATGCAACAAAGGACGATCTAATTGAATTTGCAAAAGTACTAACGGCGCAACTTGATAAAATTCTTGATCGTGAATGGCAAGAATCTTCTAAAAGAGAGGCATTCTTGAAAGATGTTAAGCGAGAAGTACAAATTTTAATTCTTAAAGAATTTAAAGAAAAAATCAGCATAAAAGATTTTCAAAAATACTTAAACGAGTTAACGGACTTAATAATAAAAAAGTTCTAATGACAAATGAAATAAAATTTTATGATCGTAAAGTACCCTACTCAATAACAAAGAGTAGTCGTGCTAAGCGCTTAAGGATCGCCGTTTATTGTAATTGTGATGTTGTTGTGACACTCCCACACCATAAAAATATTGAGGATGTGGAATCCTACCTAAGAGAAAAATCAAAATGGATTTTAGGAAAGTTAGATTTTTTTAGAGAAGCTAAAGGACTCAAATTTAACGACAAGTCTGTCATTTTTGAGGATAACAAAGATAACGCTTATCAGTTAGTAATCAAAACAATAAAAAAATTCAATAAGATATATGGGTTTAAGTACAACAAAATTACAATTAAAAATCTCAAAACAAAATGGGGCAGTTGTTCTAAAAAAGGTAATTTGAATTTCAATTATAGAATTGTGTTTTTACCTCGCCATTTAGCCGAATATGTCATTGTTCATGAGCTCTGCCACCTGAAAGAATTGAGTCATGCAAAGCGGTATTGGCAATTGGTTGAAAAAACATTGCCAAGCTACAAAGATCTTATCCGTGAATTAAAAAGTGATTATTAGTTTAAAGATTACTAAATTTCATCGATTACTATGATTTTTCACCGTCCCCAAAAAATAAAACAATCTGACCACGAAGGCGAAAATGATGGTTTCACTAAAAAATACGATGTGAAACATCTTGTTTATTATGAAATGTATGCAAAACCGATTGAAGCCATTCAAAGAGAAAAACGAATGAAAAAATGGAGAAGGCAATGGAAAATTAATTTAATCGAAGAATCCAATCCAAATTGGAACGACTTATATTTTCAATTGACAGAAGGCGACGAGGACTCCGTAACGAATACGGAGTGACTATTTCTAAATAAAGGATGACAATGTCGGAACCGGCGTCTAAATCAGCTATCTCAATTTCTTATAAAACCGATACAGCCAATACCAAGAAGGGCGCAATACAAGCTCACATGCCTGAGGATATTCGACAACCTGTCCACCGAATTTCTTTTTGAATTCCGTCACGCCCGCCCAAGCATGATTCTTAGATCTTTCGGGCGAAATTCCCAAAAAATCATAGTGTTTGCACCCACGCTTTTGAGCTTCTTTTACAGCTGCCCACTGCACTAGGTAAGGTGCCATAAGATTGCGGTAATGATGATCGGAAGCACCATAATAATAAATCCCCCATTCATCAATATAAACAAAAATGCCACCGGCAATAACGCGCCCTTCGTATTCTGCCAAAAGGAGTTGAGCATGATCGCCTAACGCGGATAGCATCTTTTCGTAATAAGATTTGGGATGTGCGCCAAAGCCATCCCGCCCGCCGGTAATAAGCAAAAGACGATGGAACTCACTCACATCTTCGCTAGGTCGAACCTGAATACCATGTCGTTCTCCGACTTTGATGTTATAGCGCCCCTTGGGCTTCATCTGCGCGAGCAATTCCTCATCGGACAGAGTAAGGTCGAGCACGAGACTCGTCTGAGGATGATGATCGTAATTGGTAATTTTTAATTCTAAATTTTTAATTTTTAATGATTGATAAGGAGATAGTCGTACAAAAACCGATTGCTCCTTTTTTCCAACCCCTTTGATCTTTTCAAGGATTTTAGATAACGATTTTTCATTCGTAAAAAGCGGTCCACGAGGAACCTCCAGCCAATTCAAGGCAAAGGGCAAAGAGTGCTGAACGACAAGCGCGGTCGCGCCATCGACCTCAAGCAACCGGGTCTTTCGTCCAACAGAGATCTGAAAATCGCCCCAAAGAGAATGTTGCCACAAATTACGCCGAGGATGTTCTTTCCAAAAATCCATGATCATTTATTTAATTTCACCGTCGGCAAACATTTGAATCGCCTTAGGGTACCACTCTTTTTCAAGGGCTTGTACCTTGGTTTTTAAAGTGTCTTTTGTGTCTTCGTGGCCAACAGAAACTGATTTTTGGAGAACAATGGGGCCGGCATCCACAGCCTCTTCCACAAAATGAATGGTCATTCCGGTTTCTTTTTCACCCGCATCTAAAACGGCTTGATGCACATCCAGATTCATGCCACCGGCGAATTTAGGAAGCAAACTGGGATGAACATTGATGATCTGATGAGGATACCGATTAATCATCGGCGCGCTAATGATGCGCATGTACCCAACGAGGACGATCAAATCAAGGCGATAAGGCTCAAGAACGGTCATCACTTCCCGATCGTATGCCTCACGCGACTTACCTTTAGGATCCACAAAATGAACCAGAATATTGGCCTTTTGAGCTTTTAGAACAGCACCGCAATCCGCAACGTTGGTAAAAAGACAGGCAATATCGACAGTCAAACGACCCGCGTCACGCTCATCAATCATCGCCTGAAAATCCGTACCATTGGCGGAAGCGAAAACCGCGATTTTGTACATAGTAAAAAATTAGTAGCGAATGGATTATAACAAATTCGCAAAGCTTTCGTAATACCATTCATTACATCATTATTTCGTTATATCAAAAAAGTTTGGATAACGATCGATCGATTGATCAAAAACAATGAGATAACGTTTGTATATATACCAAATCACAGACTATTTATTTACCCCTCTCCTTTTTAAGTTTTTCTATGGTTTTATCTTCTCCTTTTTTTCCCTCCATTTCTTTTATCTGTTTACTTAATAAATTCCCCAGCTCTACCAATGCTCTGTGAGACAAAGTAACTCTCGCAACCTCCTCTGTCTCACCTTTAAAATTCTGAATATTACCCTTACTGGTCTGCACTGGTTTAATTTGATAGAAAATTAAGCTAGCGTCATATTGACTTATAACACTCGAAACAAATTGGGCATATTTCGCCTCACCGATTTCTTTTATATTAGTTTCCGATTGTTGCATAGGATTGAAAAAAATTAGATGATAATGATGATAGTGAAGGTGCTTGCGTCGCTTGGTATTCCATATCTTTTTTTTCCGATGTAGCTCCGACAACTCCTCCGGTTTTATAATTATAGAAATATGCGAATTCTTGTTTTTCAGTTTCTTTATCTACTCCAAATATTTCTAAATCTATTTCGAGTGCGTCACTTATGAGCCAAATTGTAGAACATTGCATATTCTGTCCTGATTCAATTCTGGCAACTGCACTTTGACTCATGCCTAATTTTTCAGCAAAAGTTTTTTGTGTGTAACCCTTATCTTGCCTGAGACGCGAAATATTTAAACCAACTTCCGATAGCCACAATTCGAATTCCATCTCTTCTTTTAATTCAGGTTCTTTCTGAAATGCCTTTTTAACGTACCGATTAAAGTTTTTCATAATTTAGAAATTAACAATGGTTTTAGCGCGGTTTATTGTAACACCTAATTCTTTCGAGGGGGTTTTATTGCCTTGTTTATCGAAAGCATGAAGCAAATACAGGTAATTTTTTGTTAAAGCAGTATGGATTCGATATTTCTTCCTTTTGATTTTGAGTTGGATGATTATAAGATTCATTTCCTTTGCGCCACGGTTACCAACGTGTAATGGTTTGTAGGAATCACTATCGATTTGAATTAATTCCTCGCCGTGTTTCGCTAATTTAACGATCATATCAACCAACTTCATCCAATGCTTTTTGTTGTCTACCTGCACTCCGTTTAAATATTTTTCTACTTTATTGTGGAAATCCGTTTGTCTACTCATTATATCATTAAAGTAATACTATTACAATGTAAAACAATAGAAATATATCATATGAGATATAACAAATCAAGAGATTTTTTTAACTTATTAAAAAGACAAATAATGACCTATGATTGCAAACTAATTCTCCCCCAAATCCATTATGTTCGAATAAAGACAATCATTAGTATCCATAAAATAATCTTCCGCAGAAAATTCACGATCGGAAAAAGTAACGCCACTCCCGCGCACTAAAACAAAAGGAATGGAGGCGTCGCCATTACCCATAACCGGTTCTGCGGCGGAAGAAAGATTATCGGCAACAGCATGCTGGCTATAATGGAGCGTTTTGCCAAACAGATCCTTGTTGCCACGTTCATCCTGGACACCCTCAAAGCCCGCCCAACCAATCGCCATGCCAATCGTACCACGACGGAGAGGGTGAAGATTGGAATCGCTGATGAGCACGCCCAAGCGAGTCAGGCCAAACTGATGTTTCAGCGATTGGCACAAATCACGAGCGGATTGAAAAGGATTTTTGGGCCATAAAATAGCCTTGCCTTCCGGAGCATTGCTTTTATCGATTCCCGCATTGGGAATCAGCATCTTATTTTTTAAAGTCATCACCATCTCCCCTTCACCAAAAACACGATCCGATTCATTCCGGACAAGCACACTCAAGTGATCCGTATCCACCAAACGCCCTTCGGCATAAGAAACAGCCTTGGAAGTAATGATCACAATATCTTCTTCCTTAAGCGAGAGGTTGTTTTGCCCGAGAGCGTACTGAAACACGAGGAGTAAGTCGCTTTCGGAGTGGAGGACCTTGGTTTTGAGAGGAATCAGTTCCATACATTTGAAGGATTAAAATGCTGGCCACAATCAGCCAAAACACCATCGCGAGGTCGTTTTTCCAAAAAGGAGTGTCAAAAAAGCCGTGCAAAATGATACCCCAAAAAGCGACGAGAGGATAGGTGAATCGCCGATGAACCAAAAGATGAATAAAAATAAGAGATAAAAACCCAAGCAGACCGGCATTCAGCCAAAAAGCGAAGAAAATATTATGAGGATGAGGAATATTCCATTCCATAGGAGCTTGCCCCAGAACGGCAGGGGCCGCATTCTGATAATTCGCCTGGAACAAACCCGGTCCGATACCGGCAAAAGGATGGGTTTTAATCAAGTCCAAAGTCACCTGATAAATTTCGAAACGCACCGTCGTACTGGAGCGGTTTTCAAAATCCAGAAATTGCTTAAATTTAGGACTATTGAATTGGGTAACCGCAATGAACAATAACAATGCAATGAGCGAAAAAAGCCCAAAAACCGCATTTTTGGCACGAAACCCTCCACGAAAAAGAAAATAAAACACATACAAAGCCAACGCGCCGAAGACAGCCAAAATAGCCGCGTAAGATTGAGTGAAAAAAAGGGAATACAAAAGAATGACCAACGTGGCAATATCAAAATAATCACGCGTTTTCATCGCCACCGAATGATGAAACACCCAAAGGACATTGAGTAAAACAGCCGGTCCCAAATAAAGCGCCATGTAATTGGCGGATTCATAAAACCCGCTAAGACGTAAATCGTACGTGATCCCCCCTCCAAACCACAGCATGCCGTAAGCGATTAAACTGACCATCACTGCCGAATAGACAAAAAATCGCAATAGATGCTCCGCCTGTTCACGACCGCGCAAAACCTGAGTCAGAACCAAAAAATAAAGCAATGGAGCGACGATCCACCCCTTCCAAATGCCCAAAGCCGTTTGTTGAGCATTAAATAAAGTTCCATCTGGCAATGGAATAAAGGCGGGGGCGGCGACAACCCCAACAGAAACACCTAAAAAGAGCAAAGCGGCACACAAATAATACAAAGGCAAAGGTTTGCGCCAATGGAGCAATCGGGATCGGAAAAGATAAAGAAGCCAGACAAAAAACAGAACATACGTATAAAGCTCCAAAAGCGTAAAAGGAACCCCCGCAAACTGAACTCTCAAAAAATAGGCAGGGAAGAATAACGGTGAAAAATAAACCAATTTACGAAGAAAATTATCCAAAACCCGATCAGTCATGATGCATGGGGATTATAGAATAAGGAGCCGCTTTAATCATCAATTTCAGGAGCCCCCTTTCGCTTTTCCATATGATGAATTTTGGACTTGTAATACTCAATTTGAGTTTTCATTTTATCAATCGCGTCATCAAAAGCGTTTTCAATGGAATCCGAATGGGATTCGGTACGCAAAGTGTCTTGAGGAACGAAAAAAGTCAAATGACACTTGTAGGCATCCTCTGCTGAACGGGATTTTTCGTATATCAGATCAACGCGAACCTCACTGGACTCATCGTCCAAACGGGCGGACAAATGAGACAAATGCTCAATTTTTGAATGAATCATTTCTTCCTGATGGGGAGATAAATGAATGTGCTGAACGTTTATTTTGATTTGCATAAGTTTTTACATTAATTAAGTATTTCTATTATGCCAATATGTTCGGATGAAATCAATTTCGATATTCACGAAGTCAGATATCACGAAATCATGAAATCAATTGATCCCTGATTTCATGAACACTGATTTCATGAAAAGTTGTATCACCATAAAAAAAATGATAGAGTAAAGTAAAACTTAATAAAAAATAAAAATGTCATTCAAAATCATTGCAGACACATTTTCCATCGCCAGAGACGCCACTCACTTCATTCAATTGAAAACGGTTAAAAAACCGCGAAGTGATGAGCAGATATGGTTGGCAATTGAAATTGAGGGGGAAACAAAATATGCCCGTTCGATCGTTCAAAACATCGTTGAAGTGATCGAAGAGATGTTTTTTGAAAAAACAGAGCTGGATACTTACGAACGTTTTGAAGGCACGCTCAAGGAGGTGAATTTGATCCTCAAAAATCTGGCTGAAAAACATGGTGAAGAGGCAACCGGAAGTATCAGCGCTATTTTGGGAGTGTTCAGCGGCAACGAATTGCACCTCACCCAGTCTAAAAACGCGGAAGCTTATTTGATTCGCCGAGGAAAATTATCGATGATCAGCGAAGGATTGAGCGGAAAATCGAAGGACTTGTTCGTCAATATTGCAAGTGGAGAATTGATGCCTGATGATAAAATTATTTTCGCGACCTCCCGTCTCCTCAGACTAATGACCCAGACGCAATTGGTGAATATTTTTGGTGATGGCGTCACAGAAGCGGTAGATGGATTACGTGAACTGACGATTGCCGAAAACGATCTCAATTTAGGGGCAACCTGTATTCACGTTAAACTGCCTCAAAAAAACAGCACACCATTAGAACGAGCAAAAACCAACCCCCGGTTGCTCAAAATTCAACAATGGGCCAAAAAAATCCAAAATATCGTCGCAGAAAAAATCAGTGAAAAAACAAAGGGAACAAAAGTAAATTTCAATCGAAAGGGAATTTTAATCGCACTCGTCAGTATTGTTCTTATTCTGATGATCAGTGTGTCTGTATTGATGGATAGCCGTCGAAACCAGGTATTGCGTGACGAATACCGTCTGCGCATTGAAACCATGAATCAGGATTTATCGGTGGCCAACACAAAAGGCTACGCCAATGACAAGGAAACCGCGAACGCCATTCTGGATAAAGTGGAACGCGAAGCGCGCGATATTTTGGGAACCAACTACTTCCGCCAGGAAGCGTTAGCCTTGATGGGGAAAACCCAGGAAATACGGGATAGCATCAACAACACCATACGGATAAAACAGGTAAAACCGTATGTGGATCTGAAAACAAAAAATCCATCCATCCAAGCGCTGGGAATGGTGACCTTAGACGAAAACTTCTTTGTGTACGAATACAACAAAATTTATGAAGTGATCCTGGATCAGGTTTTGGATCCAAAAGTGCTAGACGACAATGAAGTCGTCACCGCCAGTACTGCGATGGAAGATCAGGGCGTTGTCGTCCTCATGACCCAATCCGGACGAGTGATGGAATATCAAAATGGTCAAGTAAGCTTTGCCGATACCAATGATGTGAGCTGGGAATCCGGAGTGGCATTGGCCGCTTACGGACGCAATGTTTATGTTTTAAATCCGACTAAAAATCAAATTTATAAATATTCACGATTACGAGGCGCGTACACGAGCATGACGGAATACAACGGAGATGCCGACTTGAGCAATGGAATATCAATGGCTATTGATGGCAATGTTTATGTGCTACAAAAGGGGGGAGAAATCACCAAATTATTCAAGTCTAAAAAACAACCTTTTCGCGTAGAAGGCATGCCGGGGGACATCTCCGAAGTTTCTCAGATCTTCACCATAGCGGAATTGAATCAACTCTATCTGCTAGACACGATCAATAAGCGCGTAGTAATTGTCGAAAAAGATCGAAACGGTGTCGCTCATTACGTAGGAGAAGTGGTTTTTGAAGAGCTGGACAATGTGAAGGGATTTTATGTGAATAAAAACGAGGACAAGCTCTATCTCTTAACGGAAAGTGAAATCTACCAAGTCGATATTTAGCTAATAAAGAGGGATTTGTGAGAACCATAGGGTTTGTGTGATGTGTGGGAATCTACCATCCTACACAACTTACAAATCTTACAAATTCTACTAAACAAAAAACATTTGGATCGTATTTTTGCTATAATCCAATCATTCTAATCCACACACATGGACAATATAAAACAGGCCATTCAAGCATTCAAAAAAGGGGAAATGATCATTGTTACCGATGATGAAAATCGCGAAAACGAAGGAGACCTGATTTTGGCAGCTGAAAAAGCGACACCGGAAAAAATCGCATTTATGGTACGTTACACCAGCGGTGTGATCACCATGCCGATGGAAGGAGAGCGTCTGGATGCGTTACAATTGCCCATGATGGTTTCGGAAAACACGGAACTTCATCGTACCGCTTTTACTATTTCGGTGGATCATAAAGACACAACGACCGGCATTTCCGCCAAAGACAGAAGCTCAACAATCCGAGCCCTAACTGACCCCAAAACAAAACCAAAGGATCTAAGACGACCGGGGCATATCTTTCCCCTGCGCGCTGTGGAAGGAGGAATTTTAAAACGCGCCGGACACACCGAAGCGGCAGTGGATTTGGCAAAACTAGCCGGGCTTTCTGCCGCAGGAGTGATTTGTGAAATCGTAAATGATGATGGCACGATGATGAGACTGCCTGATCTACAAAAATTCGCTAAAAAACACACACTGCGCTTGATCACCATTCAGGATCTGATCGAATACCGACGTCATCACGAAAAACTGATTGAACTCACTGCGAAAACAACATTACCGACAAGCTATGGAGTTTTTGAAATGATTGTTTACAGAAGCAAAGTGGATGATCATGAACATGTCGCGTTGGTCGTGGGGAATATTTCAAAAGAAAAATACGTGCTCACACGCGTGCACTCGGAATGTTTGACCGGCGATCTTTTTCACTCAGAACGGTGTGACTGCGGCCGGCAACTGGAAAACGCGATTAAAACCATTCAAAAAAAGGGGGTGGGTGTATTGCTCTACATGCGTCATGAAGGAAGAGGGATTGGTTTGGGCAACAAAATCAAAGCCTATGCTTTGCAGGACGAAGGTCTGGACACCGTAGAAGCAAATGAGAAATTAGGTTTTCCAACGGATTTAAGAAATTACGGAATCGGCGCGCAGATTTTGAAAGAACTAGGGGTAAAAGAAATCGATTTGCTCACCAACAACCCCCAAAAGATCATCGGACTTGAGGGGCATGGATTAAAAATCCATAAACGCATTCCGCTGGAAACAAAACCCCATGCCAAAAACCGAAAATACCTGTGCACCAAAAAGAATAAAATGGGACACCTTCTGGAAAATGTCTAATTAATCTAATCACCTAAGCAAATCCCAATTTCAAAATCCTAAAC
>Ga0210006_1001309_pt1 | contig 17392 bp, 14 predicted proteins | sample CryGey02umfilter_2_FD_185452 | JGI IMG/M metagenome (GOLD analysis project Ga0210006, IMG submission 185452) | Groundwater microbial communities from aquifer in Utah, USA - Crystal Geyser 4/10/14 0.2 um filter (SPAdes) (version 3) | ecosystem: Environmental > Aquatic > Deep subsurface >... | reverse complement strand
AAATATTGGAATTCAAGCAAATACGGGAGATTTCGCAATTGCGGAAGATGATGAAAGAGTAGTGGTAGCGATGTCAAAATGGAACACAGGTTTTCCAACAAGCATCAAGTATTCCGAATACCTCAAGCCGGTACAACCAAACCCGGAACCGGATCCGGCCGATGCAGGTTCCGACGTACCACCTCCGGAGGATGTGCCGGTACCACCGGTGGACGCAGGAGCAGACATTCCACCAGCCGAGGATGTGCCGGTACCACCGGTGGACGCAGGAGCAGACATTCCACCAGCCGAGGATGTGCCGGTATCACCAATTGACGCAGGAGCAGACATTCCGCCAGCCGAGGATGTGCCGGTACCACCGGTGGACGCAGGAGCAGACATTCCGCCAGCCGAAGATGTTCCGGTACCACCGGTGGACGCAGGAGCAGACATTCCACCAGCCGAAGATGTGCCGGTACCACCGGTAGATGCAGACACAGACGGTAAAATCGACCCACCTGATATGTCGACAAATGACGCAGAGACAGAAACGAAACCAGAAGTTTCTCCTGATGATATAATCGCCGAAGTTCAAGCGGAAATAGAAGGAACCTCTGACGCACAACCAGACATAGCGCCACAAGACGGCATCGCTGACGCACCACCAGACATGTCACAAGAAGTAAAACAAGACATCACTCAAACCCCAGACAACCAAACACAACCAGACACATCCAAACCACCTGAAACATCAACAGGCGTAGACACAAGCGGACAACCTGACAACGCACAAACAGCAGACTCAGGCAATCCATCCGCAGACTCACGGCAAGCAGATTCAATCCAATCCGCAGACTCAACGCAACAAGGAGATGTGATTTCAAAGCCACTCAAAGTTAACGACGGATGTTCAGCCGGTCCAAAAAGTCCAAATTCTCCAAAAGGACCGGGAGCATTAATTGCACTTTTCGCAACGATGGTAGCGACAGTTTTACGAAGAAGAAAAAGAACGAATCCTACTGATTAATAATATCTACAACGCTTTTTGTGTTCCATGCTTTTGCGCCCTCAAACCACGCGACCTGAACTTCGAAAGTGGCATAAACATCATCCACATAAGAAAATTTCACACTTCTATAAAATTTTGAGGCAACGGCATCATTTGAAGAAGTTTGATAAAGTCCCGTCACATTATTTAAATAAAGCAAATAATCGGCATTTGCCTCAATCCCTTTTGACAAATCCAACTCGGCCACTATCAGACTGGAAAGCTCCCATTTTCCTCTTTTTTGATCACCGTCTTTCTGCGCAGGGCGGTAATTTGCTAAAACTGCAATTGCATTACAATTTTCGACCTCAGGATCCAGCCTAAGCCAACAATGCGGATCATTCGGATCCAACAATTTATTTGTATAAACAAGATTTTTCACAGCCTCAGAACCCTCTATCGCAAGCCCATTCGCAATTAAGAAATCTTTTGAAACAGCAGTCGTATTGACAGCATTTGTAAACATCCCTCCGGCAATAACGGCACACGTTACCAAAATCGATATTGTCATAAGCGCTTCCGTAAGAACCAACGCCTTTTTTTCTGCAAAAATTTTCATCATAAATTTGGTTTTACATCAAATCCTTCCGCAATTCCAGACGTTTGAAAAACTGTTATATATTTCAAGAAATCAGTCTTATCTTGTAAAAAATTAAATGCCAAGTATCTCATGTCAACGGCGGAAATAAGAGTCAACGCACTGTTTTTTTTCGCATAAACTGCGAGATTTCCGGTGCCGGTTTCATAAAACAGATAAATCGGAAAAAGAATATTTTCGTCACTCATCGCTGGAACAGTCCCATCTTTTTTTAAAACATAAGGCTTTGATGGGTCACCGGAAAGAGCATCTATGTCTTTTTTTGTGTAAACAGTATCTCCATTATCTAGCTTAAAAGGAATGGTTCCATTATCGGCAAAAACAGTGAAATCATTTCCTTCTTCCGGCAAAATTTTCACTCCAAATCTTTGGACAGGGACTCCATTAACAGTCTGCCCCGCAACCGCATAAGCACGCGGTTCACGCAAAATTGAAATGACTCCTTTGTAAGCAGAAACAAAAGCAAAAGTCCTTGTCGCCTGCATGTAAGACGAAAGCGCCGCAACTGAAAGAATTCCAAGTAAGGCTATCACAAGCAGAATTTCAATGAGGGTAAATCCTAAAGCTTTTCGCATGTGGTCATTATAAGACCTCCTTTAGCCCATATGCAAATTTTTCTTGTTTTGGAAGTAGTAGAAAGGAACAAATATCTTTTAGAACGCATTGTGTTCTATCTAGAAGAAAGATAGAAAATAATCTAAGGAAGCATAAGTTCTAAAAGATATTTGTTCCTTTCTATGCTTTCTATATTAGAGTTTTGCATAGGCTAAAGCGGACGTATATTTCAACGCCCGCTTCACACCTTGGTGTTGTTTGGGTTTTTACTTGGAGGGAGGGCCGCAGAAGAAGAAGTACTTCGCGGGATTGTTGGGCATGGAAGTGGTCTTGCACTGCAAACCGTTCTTGCAGTTGTCGCAGGTCCCACCACAGCCGTCGGGGCCGCACAGAACTCCGGTGCAGTCGATCGGCTTGCACGCCGAAGAAGGGGCACTGCACTGGCCACTCGCATTGCACGAGAGGCCGAGGGCACAGAGTCCGCACGTTCCACCGCATCCGTCATAACCGCAGTTCTTGCCGTTGCAGTTGGGAACGCAGGTCTTCCGGCATTGGCTATTCGCATTGCACGAGTAACCATCTCCACACGAACAGAATCCGCCACAGCCGTTGGGGCCACAGCTACCGACAAGGCACTTTGGCATGCATTGGCACAAGTTCTTCGAGTTGCAGAAGAACCCCGTGCCGCAACCGCCACAGCTTCCTCCACAACCGTCTTGTCCACATTCTTTTTCGGAACAAGAAGGTTGGCAGGAATTGCCTCCGCCGCCGGAAGAGCCGGAACCACCGCTTGAGCCGGAACCACCGCTTGAGCCCGAACTTCCGCTTGAGCCCGAACTTCCGCCACCGACATCGCTACCGTCAGCGGAAGATGCGCAGGCGAAATTCACCTGATCGCATGTACACCCGGAATCACACATGATGTTGGGACAGTAGCACGGCGAAAGGTTCGCCGCCATCTTCACGAATTGTCCACGCGTGATGGAGGTTTCGGGGTAGTACGAAGTGAAGTTCGTGTCAACGGCCCCATAGGCGTAGAGCGTCTCGACGTACTTGTATGCCGAATGATCGGAGGGGATCTTGTCGAAGCTTCCCTTGGACGGATTCTTCAACTTGATGACCCCAGCGTTCACTGCCGACTTCACGAGATACTCTGCCGCCGTCTCGAAGCTGATCGAACTGTTCGCCCAGAAAAGGAGGGCGCCGTTGTCGACGATTCCTTTCTGCAGGCCGCAAACCACCAGCGGATAGTACCAGTCTGTCGTCTTCACGTCGGAAAATGGTACGTATGCACTGCCGTTGCCACAGTCACTCACTTGGCCGAAGAGGTACATTGCGATTTTGAGCCCCTCGGCATTGGTGATGATGTCTCCCTGATGAAGACCTCCGTCGTCCTTGCCGTTGATTGCGCATTCTCCGTAGAGATACTGCGCGGCACTACGGACAGCGAACGTGAGGTACTTGTCATCCGAGAAGACGTGGTCCTTGTTGGCATTGCAACTCGTGATGAGCGGGCAGTTCGGGAGCGGTCCACAGGAAACCGACTTGAAGCCGGGAACCGGAAGAACCGCTCCGTCATTGAACTTCTTATTGGCAAATTCGCCGAGTGCATCGCAGGCTTCCTTGGGCTTGTTCGTCAGCTTGAGAGCCTTGTACTTGCCCTTGGAATTGTAGATGTCCTTGCCGATGGTGCACATGGGAATGAAGTTGCCGTCGGTGAAAAGCATGGAGACAGGCTTGCTGGTACTGCATTTCTCGAACTGGAAGTGGAGATGGAATCCCTCGGAGGAACCGGTACTCCCGATTTTTCCGAGGATCAACCCTTGGCAAATTCCATTGCCCTTGTTGACAGTGATGGAATTGTCTTGCATGTGTGCGTAGCGCGAGCAGAGGTTGTTGCCATGATCAACGATCACGCAATTGCCCCACGTTCCGCACCAGCCGGCCTTCTTCACGGTACCTTCAGCAGTAGCGAGGACGGACTTGCCCTCATCCTTGTTGCCGGGCAAGCTGAAATCCCAGCCGTACTTGCAGTAATCGCAAGTGGTATGACTCCACGTGCAGATGTCGTTGTCCGTGCCGTCGTTCTTGCCGTAGCCCTTGTTGTTGCAGATCTTGCAGTGACTCGCCCACGACTGGGTGACTTCCCAGTCGTACTCGGGGTCGAGCGGAACCTTGAAGCTGGTCGCACCGCCGCCGCCGTAGTCCACGGAATTGAGATTGTAGCTCTCATCCGTGGAGTTGTCGACGACCTCATCGATCGTGTCGTAGTCGTTGTTGGAGTTCTTCACCTCCTCGTTGTTGGCACCGTAAGCGCCGTAGTAGTTGTTGTTGACTTCCGAGGTCTCGCACGCCGAAGCGAACGCGATGACCGCGGACATGATGACCAAAAAACCGTAACGCATGACCGTCTCCTTCTCTCTTTGCACTTCTTCGTCTCCATGGACCGTCCACGGAAATCCTTTCAAATCAACCAAATCAAACTAAACCAAGATGTCAAAGAACATCTCGTGAACAGTTCATTTTTCAGAACATTCACAGGAATTGAATCGATTCGGCGAAACGCGGGGAATCAGAGGAGATCCGCGCATCTACCAGCCAAATCTAACATTTACAAAATAAACCCAAAACAAAAAAGTCAAAGAAATAAAATTTTATAAAAATTGCATTGGCTCTCTTAAAACAAAAATCTGATAAAAAAAGTGTTGTTGAGAATCCAACAACAGAAAATGCTTGCAAAATCCTACAGAAGTGTAATATGTATTAATTAATAATTAACCCCCAAATTATGAAAAAACTTCTCATAATTCCAATATCAATTCTAGTCTTAACGGCTTGTGCAACAGTAAAAACTCCATCTCTACAAACAGAAGGATCAAATTCAACACAAGAAATTCAAAAAGAAATATCCCTTTCAGTAAAACAACAGCAATTACAAGACGCAAGAGGGGAACGAGCGGAATGTGACAAAAAAGATGAAAGAAAATGCACAATTGAAATAGCAAAAAAAATGGAGGTCATAGAAACAAAAAATGAATTTCTATGGAATTATCTATATCTGCTTGAAACACCAACAAAGGAAGATAGCGTAGTATGTGATGAAATAACAAAAGGTTCAAAAGACCAAGCATCCTGCTATTGGAGACTTGCAATGAGATTAAAAGACCAATCAATTTGTAGCAAAATTACACCATATCAAGGCGAAGAAGGCGGAGAAACAATGGTCACAAACGCCGAAAATTGTAAAAACACGATAAGTTACAAGTATGGAAAAACAGAATGGGAACTCGCAACAGGAATTCCTTTACACGGAGATGGGTTCTCTTATGAAGGAAAAGTATCACTAAAAGGCTGGATGGAATTGGATGAATATTATAATGAACAAAAATTGTTTTTCCATATTTTAGAAGAAGATAAAATCAAATTGCCGCAGATCATGCAAACATCAAAAAGAGAACAATTTATATTGGTTGATGAAAATAGAGAGCAAATGTCAAAAGATTCAGAATCTAAAATGACAAAATATACAGAAAAAAATCCGCTAACAATCAATGTCACAAAACTATACACACCAAATGAAGGAGTGACACAATTAACAGTGGAAAAATTTCCACAATAATCCTTAAGCCACAACAAATCCGATAATCTTGCCGGGGACATAAATTTCTTTTACCACTTTGCCCTCGGTGAGATACTTCAAAACATTTTCTTGCATACGTGCGGCAGACAGCGCTTCTTCCTTGCTCGCGTCTTTTGAAATCTCAACTTCTCCACGAACTTTTCCATTTACTTGAACACCGATTTTTACCGTATCATCGATAGTTAATTTCTCATCATATTCAGGCCATTTGCTGTCAACCACACTGAATTTTCCTCCCAAAATTTCCCAGCATTCCTCGGCGAGATGTGGAGCAATAGGCGCAACCAATTGCACCAAAACTTTTTTCGCACCGATATCGATTCCATTTTTCATGGCAAAATTCAAAAATTCCATAAACGCAGAAACCGCAGTATTAAAATGAAAAATCTCGACGTCCGCTCCGACTTTTTTTACAAGTTTATGTAAATTTTTCTTCAACAAATCCTTGTCTGTAGCCTTTTCACTTTCTCCATTTATAACGTTCCAGAATCTGTCCACAAATCTCGCGATACCGGTAATTCCTTTATCATTCCAGTCTCCACCATCCGTGAAAGGTCCCATAAACATCAAGTACATCCTGAAAACATCACTTCCATATTTTTCAACAAATTCATCAGGCCCAACAACATTTCCTTTCGATTTACTCATTTTTGCACCATCTTTAGTAATCATTCCTTGATGAACGAGATGTTTAAAAGGTTCTTTGAAAGGCACAAGTCCAAGATCATGAAGCACAATATTTATAAATCTCGCATACAACAAATGCATACAAGCATGTTCAGACCCACCCACATACATGTCTACAGGAAGCCAATTTTTGATGGTCGCCTTGTCAAACGCCTTATCATCAAGTTTACTACACGGATATCTCAAATAATACCAACTGCTACAAACAAAAGTATCCATCGTATCAACTTCACGAGTCGCTTTCCCTCCGCATTTCGGACATTTACATTTTTTGAATTTCTCATTTTTTTCAAGAGGGGATTTCCCGTCGCCACTTGGAGCAAAATCTATATCATCCGGCAATTTTACAGGCAAATCTTTTTCCGGAACCAAAACCTCACCGCATTTATCGCAGTAAACAACAGGAATCGGCGCTCCCCAATATCTTTGCCTTGAAAGGAGCCAATCACGAAGTTTGAAATTCACAGTCTTGTTTCCAAAATTTTTGCCTTCTATATAATCCATGATTTTTGGCAAAGCCTCGCGATTATTCATTCCACTAAACTCTCCTGAATTAAACAAAATTCCATCCTCCGTGTAAGCCCCCTCAAAATCGTCAGGATTTATCTCATTTCCATCCTCAGAAATCACAAACTTAAGAGGAATATTATGTTTTCTCGCAAATTCAAAATCCCTTTGATCATGCGCATCCGCCATAACTACGCCGGTTCCATACATCAAAACAAAACTCGCCATATAAACAGGAATTTTTTCTCCATTCACAGGATTGATTACGTACTTCTCAAGGAAACATCCGAGCTTGTCTTTTCCGCTGACAGAAGCTCTTTCGATCAAAGTTTGTTTTTTGATTTTTTCTCTCATTTCAGCGACTTCTTTTTCGTATTTTGTACCTTTCACCAAATCATCAACGAGTGGATGTTCAGGCGCTATAACGACAAAAGTCACACTATGAATTGTGTCTGCGCGAGTTGTATAACAAGTCAAAATGCCGCTTCCATCTTCAAGCGGAAAATTTATGTTACATCCGGAACTTTTCCCGATCCAATCCTTCTGCATCAAAATAGTTTTTTCCGGCCAATCCAAGCCTTCGTAATCCAAAAGTTTATCACCATATTCACTAATTTTGAAAAACCATTGGCTCAAATCTTTTTTAGTAACGTCGCTTTTACATCTGTCACAAGCCCCATCCTTCACTTGCTCATTCGCAAGCACCGTCTGGCACGAAGGACACCAATTCACAGGTGCATTTTTTTTGTATGCCAAGCCATTTTCATAAAGTTTACAAAAAATCCACTGAGTCCATTTATAATACTCGGGTGAAGAAGTCACAACTTTTTTGTCCCAATCCCACATCGCTCCCATTTCGGTGAGCTGAGTAATCATATGGTCGATATTTTTTGCAATACTTATATTTGGATGCACACCCGTCTTGATCGCATAATTCTCAGCAGGAAGCCCAAAACTATCAAAACCCATAGGCTGAAGAACATTAAACCCCTTCATCCTCATGTATCTTCCATAGCTATCCACAGGCGCAAAATTATACCAATGTCCGATATGAAGTTTGTCTCCGGACGGATATGGAAACATCGTAAGATTATAAAACTTCGATTTCTTCGATTTCAGATTCGTATTAAAAAGTTCGCTTTCTTTCCACTTTTTCTGCCATTTTTTTTCAATTTCTCGTGCTTGGTACATAAAAATTGTATTTGAAAAACTTAAGCAGAATTCTACTCGGATATTTGAATTCAATCAAGAAAAAGGCTTATCCCAACTTCTTTACCATAAATTTTAGCTCCAACTGATCTTTTATTTCTTGAAAATTTGGATAAATATTTTCAATCCAATTTGAGTCTGTATTTTCTGGAGAATTTTCAGGAGTGACTTCTTTTCCTTTGTTCAATTCATTAACTTTGTCGGTTATATCTTTTATCTGCAATTCAACTGCAAAAACTTTCTCATCTTTAAGAAGTGGCTTAGCATCAATCAAAACTATGATTTCATTTTTACTGTTTAAAAGTCTGTATGGACCCATCCCGTCAATAGATTCGCCAGTTTGGAAAAGTTTTCCATATATCGAAACGAATCCGGAAAGATCTTTTGCGTTTATGAAATCAAAAAATAAAACATCATGAAATTTTACACATTTTACCGCAAGCATGTCACAAAACAACTGATTCGCAAAATCAACTTTTCCTTCGGAATTTATGATGACTACGGGGGATTTTATTCCATTTGTAATCTTCGCAAAATCCACTTTCTCTCCCGCTACAGGTTCAGAAACGACCTCTTTCCCAGCCTCGTGCGCTCCTAAAACATTGGCTTCACCTTGCCCTAATTCGCCGCTATTCTTTAAGAACAAAGCCATCATTGCAAATGACACAAGAAACAGCCCGAAAGCCGAAAACGCTATTTTTTTATTCTGTGATAAATGTATCATTTATATATTTATATTTATTTCTACACTATCATTATACAACAAAAACAACAAAGCGTCAACCACTAAGGAAAGCTAATTTACTCTGTCACAACCTCTCTCGCTGAAAGATGTTTTTCGGAAGTCAAATCGAGGAAAGTATAAGTCCAAACAGTGTATGAAAAAATGTCGATAACACCGTTGAGATAAGAAGCCAAGAACAGGCAGATAATCCCCACGATTCCGCCGATAAGAAGCCCCGTTATTGCAAGAGTAACGGTTGCAACATATCCGGTAATGCCTATGATAAGCGCAGGAATCGCAAAAACCATTATAGCCTGTATGAAAATTCTGACACCGATAAGAATCATAAGAATTGTAATCAAAACTGTGTGTTTCCAGCTCAAAATGACCAATTTAGCACTTGCTTTCATCGACTCAAAAACTTCTTTTCCATCTATAACAATGAAAAAATCCGTATAAGTAAAAATAAGAATCAACACAAAACTCACGATTATCAAAAGGAAGAAAACGGGGAGTAGAAGCTTAAAAAGCACAGGTCCAAGATTCCTGACGACAAAAGACATCTCTATTAATAAAGAAAAAAATGAAAAAGTTTTAATAATCATATGGTATTCAAAAAGCTGGAGAAAAGACATTATTCCATATTTTACTCCGGTTCCGATAGAATCTTCTTGCCCGTTCCTATGTCTTGCGATAATTTGTACGGAAGCCGCTCTCGCAAGGGTGGGAAAAAGAAAATAAAGAATTCCAAAAATTGCTACAAATACAATCATTGGAACAGTCCAACTAATATGCGTATTAATGAAGTCCCAAATGAAACTGGTTACTTCTTTCAGAGCACTGCCTTGTTCATCTCCAAAAATATAAGATTTCTTGAATGCAAAAATCTGATAGGCAATAGTAAATATGCCAACTGTAGTTGTTAACAATGAAGGAATAAAGCCAAACCAGAAAATAAGCTTCTTATTGCTTTGTGTGTAAATCCACGAATCTACGATGACTTTTTTATAGTCCATGGCCATCATTTTACATTAACTCTTGCCAAAATCAATTTTTTTGTGTAAACTACCATCCGCTATCAATTTTATATACATTTTTACTCGAAAATCATGGATAGAGCAAAGAAAAAAGTCCTCATCGGAAAATATGGAGTACACCAGAAAGACACAGGTTCTTCACGCGTACAAATCGCTGTTTTGACAGAAAGAATCACTGAGCTTTCAGGTCATCTTGAATCACATGCAAAGGATGATCATTCAAGAAGAGGTCTTATCGGACTTGTAGGAAAAAGGAGAAAACACCTAAACTACATGAGACTCCATGATAAAGACGCTTACGAGACAATTTTGAAAGAATTGAAGCTAAGAAAGTAATTTGCCGTTTTTTAAGGCAAAGAACGCTCTTTAAAATTTTAATCAAACCCAAGCTGGGAGGTCTTCGGTTAAGTAGCAAGATTCAAGTAAACGAACATTCGTTTACTTAAACCTTGTAACTTAAGGAAGGTTCCGTTTGGGGATTATATAACTCCATAACCCAAAAAAACATGGAACCAAAAACAAGTACTATGACTCTCGCGGGGAGAGAATTTAAGATTACGAATTCCCCAATTATGTCATACGCAAACGGCTGTGCTGTCGTCTCTCTTGGAGACACGGTGATAATGGCCAACGCTTCGATGAGCGAAAAAGGTCTTGAGGGAGCAGATTTTTTCCCTATGACCGTCGACTACGAAGAAAATATGTATGCGGCAGGCAAAATCAAAGGAAGCCGTTTTATTAAACGTGAAGGAAGACCTTCAGAAAATGCGATTCTTATCTCAAGAATGATCGACAGACCGGTTCGTCCACTTTTCCCAAAGGGGACAACAAATGAAGTACAGCTTATATGCAGTGCTCTTTCAGCGGACATGGAAGTCGATCCGGCTACAACAGCTATGAACGCCGCTTCAGTGGCGCTTTTGCTTAGCGGCGCACCATTCGAAGGCCCTCTAGGTGCAGTAAGAGTCGGATACAAAGACGGAAAAATAATCATAAATCCAACATATACAGAATGCGACGAAGGACAAATGAATTTGATTGTTGCAGGAACGCTCGATGCCATCACAATGGTTGAAGCTGGAATGAAAGAGGTTACAGAAGAAGTAGTCTTGGAAGCGCTTGCAACTGCTCACAAATACATCAAAGAAATCTGCCAATTCCAATTGGATTATGTAAAAGGATTCGAAGTCACAAAAATAGAGCCGGTTCTACATTTAGTAAATGAAGATTTAGTAGCAAAAATCACAGAACAAGTTTCAGTTGATGATTTAAATACAATTGAAGGAAAGACAAAAAAAGATGTAAAAGTGAAAATTCATGCAATCGAAGATAAACTGATGACACACTTCGCAAAAGAAATTGAAGAAGGAGCTTACTCAAAAAAAGAAATCGCAGAAATCCTAAACAAAATGATGGAAAAGAATATGAGAAAAAATATTCTTGAAACAGAGATTCGTTTAGATGGAAGAAAGCTTACGGACGTTCGTCCTATCAATATCGTTTTGGACGTTTTGCCAAGAACTCATGGATCAGCAATTTTCCAAAGAGGAGAAACTACAGCGCTAACAATCACAACACTTGGAGGGCCTACAGATGCGCAAATCATCGACACGATGGACAAAGATAAGGTAAAAAGATACATGCACCATTATCATTTTCCTCCATATGCGACAGGTGACATCAAACGTTTGATGGGACCAAATAGACGCGAAATCGGACACGGAGATTTGGCTGAAAGAGCTCTACTTCCTGTTATTCCTGACAAAGAAGTTTTTCCATATACAATGTGGTTAGTTTCAGAAATTATTAAATGTAATGGATCAAGCTCTATGGCTTCTGTCTGCGGATCTACGCTTTCATTGATGTGCGCGGGTGTGCCTATCAAAAAACCTGTTTCAGCGATAGCGATGGGACTTGTTTCAGACAAAGAAACAGGTACTTACAAAATCTTGTCAGACATTCAGGGAATGGAAGATTTCGCAGGAGATATGGATTTCAAAGTAACAGGAACTCCTGATGGAATCACAGCTCTTCAGATGGATATAAAAATCAAAGGACTCCAAATTGAACTACTTAGAAATGCGCTTGCACAAGCCAAAGAAGGTCGTGACTTCATCATGGCGAAAATGCTTGAGGCATTACCTGAAGCAAGAAAAAATCTTTCAAAATATGCTCCACTTATCATGACGGTAAAAGTTGATCCTGATATGATCAGAGTTGTCATCGGAAAAGGTGGTGAAACAATTCAAAAAATTACTGCAGAATGTGATGTTGAAATGGATATCAGCGATGAAGGAATCGTGACAATCACGGCTCCTGATCAGGAAAAAGGAAACAAAGCTTTGGATTGGATTGGAAGAATTACATACATTCCAAAAGTCGGAGATGTCTTTGACGGAAAAGTCACAAGAATCATGGATTTCGGTGCGTTTGTTGAATTGGTACCGGGAAAAGAAGGATTAGTTCATATTTCAGAACTTGATACAAAGAGAGTAAACAAAGTTGAGGATATCGTGAAATTAGGAGATCCTATAAAAGTAAAATTGATGCAAATCGACGATCAGGGAAGATACAATCTTTCAAGAAAAGCAACCATGACGGAAGGAATTGCCCCTAAAACAGGTGGAACAGTCACGCAATCAAACATGGGAAGCCCTGACGATGATATTGTAGACGGAACATCTTCAGTTCGAAGAGTTCACAAAAACTAAGAAGCGGAATCTAAATAAAGTTGACCCAAAAAGGGGAATGACGAAAGTTGTTCCCACTTTTTACTTACAAATATGCAGAAATATGCTCACCATGAGAGACAGCGCTGGCAAAATATTGAACACCGGCTTGGTCTTTTATAGAATGAACATCAGCGCTATCGGTCTGTGTGCCTTTTTTCACATATACCTCAAATTTTGTTTTGCCATTATTCTTTACTTTTTTATAGGCACTCGAAGCCCAGTTCCCATAACTCGCATCCAAAAATTTTACTTTATCTGGGCTAAATCCGGAAGCGACAGCATTCCGAACGGCAATTCCTCCGGCACTATGTCCAGACAGGGTAACAGAAGGGGAATTTATCTCCTGCCCAAGCATTGTGCTTAATTGAGAAAGAGTTTCTCTATGCAAAAGAGCAATATCATCATTTGTGCTATTATCTTTTTTCATCCATTCGCTGTCATATCCATTTTTCCATGCTGTAGATCCAACTGTACTACGCTGGCCGGCGCTCAGGGGATAAACGAGAATCATATTTCTATGTTTTTGAGAGGCAGATAGCGCTTGAGTAATACGATTTGCGCCTAGGCCAATCTTTCCATAATGATAATATTTCCCTGTGCCATCAAGTTTTGGAAATGGAACGTCAATCCAGTTTCCATGCATCCCATGAAAATGATAATCAATCTCTGTAGGTTGGCTCGGGTCAAATCCTTGAGGGATATAAATCACGACTTGTCTTCCGCCATTTCCGGCAAGCCGAACAACTTCACTTTTTCCGGGAAATGTTTTAATAATTTTATCAATGTTTGCTTGAGGAGTTTCACTTTGATTCGAATTTGGATCGATTCTGGCAGGCACATTTGAACCCTCATTTTGTTGTATAGGCGCCGCGGGTTTTGGCGCTACAGGTTCAGCTTTAGGCGCTGAACTTCCATTCTCGACTTTAGGCTCATCGGCGACCGGCGGCTCAGCTTTTGCAGTCCCGGAAACATCTTCCGCCACAACCTTTCTTTTCGCTCCGGATTTTATAAATTCTTCCAATTTTCCAAGAGTATAAGGTCCGAACATTCCGTCTGTTCCTTCTTTTGAATCAGTTTCCTGAAGCCCGACAGCCTTTTGTATTTCATAAACTTTGGTGACCAACTTCTTGTCATCTTTCATGTCTTCTTCAGAAACGGTTACCCCGATATCTTTCGATTTAGCCACAAAATCCTCATCGGAAATTTTCTTCTGTCCCAAAAAACGTCTGGTATATTCGGCTCTTGTCTCCAAAGATTTGTCGGACTCCTCCAATTGTTCTACAAAATTTTCTCCCATATCAAAAATTTAGCACAACGACACAAAAATTGCACGCAAAAAACAGATTGATTTAAAACTCCACAGGAATTACAATTTCGCATGCAAAACCTTGAAGCTGTACCAGCAAAAAGCGCCACAGAAGCACATTCACAACAAGCGAGTATGGTATAATGGCTATTACGCGACCTTGCCAAGGTCGAAACACGAGTTCGATTCTCGTTACTCGCTCCAAATGAGAAATCCTGTTTTTTGGCCCGAAATTTCGAAGCCGTCTTTCAGGCTACAAGCCATCTTTTGCCCCGTGAGCAGGAAGTTCGAGCCGATTTTTTGCAAGAAGCTTCTCTTCTCTTCTAAATTTTCAGTATCCGCTACGCGGATGGCTTGGTGAGCCGAAATAATCCATTCGCGAAAGAGTTCGAGCCAATGAAGTCCTCTTCCGCCGTTTTCTTTTAAATTCTCTTTTATTTCTATTTTGCGATTGAGCATTTTTTCTTTTGCTTTTGTATATTCTTCATTTGAAATCGTTTGTTCCAAATATGCATCTAAAAGCCTCATTTGCTTTTCTTCCAAAGTTTTAAGCTCCTGTTTTAGAGGAGCGGCGGAAGAGGACGAGGAAGTTTGCGCTTCTCTATAATCCTTTTCCCATTGTTTCAACATTTCATCTTTCCAACTTTCGCGAATGGAAACCTCTCTAAAAAGCTCATTTAATTGAAGTACCAGCTCTTTTTCTTCGAGATACTTCTGATGACACACTCGATTCTTCTTGGTGCAGCGGTAGTAAATATACGTGCGGCCTGATGGTTTAATTTTCTTGTCAGTTGTAACCATCCGTCCGCACTCGCCACACGTAAAGAGTTTCCGAAAAACAAAAGACTCAATTTCTTTTGTTTTTCGGGGCTTGCCATGATTTTCAATTACCCGCTGCACCTTATCAAAGAGCTTTTTAGAGATAATCGGCTCATGACTGGCTTGGTAAAGCTCTCCTTTATGATTGAAAACTCCATAATAAAATGGATTGCGTAGCATGTGATCTATCCTTGCAAGAACGAGAGCTTTACCAGTTCTTCGGCTCACCAAGCCCAAAGAAAGCGACAATTTTTGTAAATCTTCAAGTGTATAATCTCCTGTGGCATACGCCTCAAACATTTTCTTCACTGCCAGCCATCGCTCCGGATCTTTTACGATTGTGTGATGTCTTAATTCGTTCAAATATCCAACCGGAGCGAGGCTGGGCAGTTCTCCACGCCTTAATTTCTGGCGTATGCCACGTTTTATATTCTCTGAAAGATTATCAATGTAATATTTACTTTGCCCAAAAGCGATATTAAGCATGAATCTGCCCTGCGGAGTAGTATCAAACCAAAAGGTAGGGAATTTTAGCGCTCCTATTTTTGCTTCGTCTATGAGGTAAATAATTTTCCCTCCATCGATACTATTTCTAGCCAACCTATCCGGATGCCACGCTAAAATTCCCATATTTCCCAAAGACTCTATTTCTTTAATCATGTTGTTAAATATTGGTCTGCCGGGAGCCTTAGCCGTCTTGCTTTCCACAAATGCTTTTATTACTTCCAGATTTTCTTTTTGGGCAAATTCATGCAACTCCGTGACTTGTGCTTCTATCGAGAGCACTTGCCTGTCATCTTCATCCGTTGATTTTCTGGCATAAAGAAAATATTTCATAAGGATTAAGTGGTTATCGCTTTTGGGCAAAGCCGCGCTTCGCACGGAAAATTGTCGCTTTCTTTCTGAAAATTTAGAAGTTTCGCCTTCGGCGAAATGCAAAAAATCGGCTGTTCAGCAGCAATGGTAAAATTATCGTACCATTGTGCTGAACTTTGCGCTCCGCGCAAACGAACTTCCGGCTCATGGGGCAAAAAGTGGCTTGCCAACTGGGTTTTCCGTGGTCTGCGGCGGCCAAAAAATCGCAATTTACCGTTTGGAGCTGCCTGTATGACGAAGTTAGAACTTATTTCAAGGAGAAGTATGGAGGCTAGCCTCCATGGAAATTTTGGCAAATCCTGAAGCTCTTGGCCGCGCCGCCCGCCCCCGCCTCGGGCGGCGCGGAGAAAAACACTGTGCAAATTCAAGAGTTTGAAAGTGCGGGCAGGCAAAAATTCATTTCCCCCATACCCCCTTTTCTTTTTGCCTGCCCGCCCGAAAGAGCCGCCTTTTTCGGGGCGGTTAGAAATAGTGAGATACTTTTGAGAGAGTTTTTTTGTAGCCATCAATGCTAATTATAGTATGTAGAACTATAGTTAGCAATAACATAGAATAATCTTGTTTATGAAAAAGGAAATATTAAAAAAATTCGGGGTAGCAGTTAGAGAAGAGCGCTTAAGACAAAAACTTTCTCAGGAAGAATTAGCTACAAAAGCGGGTGTTCATAGGACGTATATTGGAATGATCGAAAGAGCTGAAAAGAATATTACTCTAGAGAATATAGATAAAATTGCAAAAGCTTTGAAATTACCAATTGCTAACTTTTTTGAATAAATGGCTTCATTTGAAGAATATATAGGAAAGTATTTCGGGGTTGATAAAGATTTATTTTTGAGAGCTCTCGATGCAAGTCCAAGTGCTAAGGGATATATTATAGGCGCAGTTAGTGAAGTGATTTTAAAAGATTATTTAGAAGATAAAGGATTCGAAGTACTAAGAATAAAAGAAAAGCCAAGTGGTGGTAATAATGCAAAAAGTTCCGAGGCTAGAGGAGATTTTTACATAAGGGAAAAGGGATCCAGTAAAGATGAATGGCTCGTCATTGAAAGTAAAGGATTAAAAAGCAACTCTGAATTCCGTGGAGGAAAGCTGGATAACAAAGTTAAGCTTTATAAGTTTTTACAACGCAGGGCATTTCCACCTTTAAATAGAGAGATTTATGAGAAAGGGTACAGCACATATTTGAAAGTTAAAGCTACTTGGGAAAAAAAGAATAAAGGGAAAAAATTCCCTCCATTTTTATGGAGTAAAGAATTTCCTGGGCCAGAGGCGTGTCGCCTAGCAAATGTTTGGAAAAATGACAAAGATTTGAAAAATTGGGTGGAATCACAACACGAGGATAATTTTTCAGAAGAAGCCTATCGTGAGGTAAAGGGGCCAATTGCGATACTTGAAACTCATCAACCTAGTAAAAGAGTGGCTCCTATTACTGGAATAGATCAAGCCGCACCGCTTGTAGTTGATTTTAATATTATGACTGTTGACCTTTTTCTGAGGACTGGAAAACATGAATTTGCTTTTATGAATGCTAACGAAATTAGTCATTCTCCATCATCTCCAGAGCATCTGTATCAAAATTACATAATTGACATTTTAGCGAAAGGGAAAAAAGATAGTTTAAATATTTCGCCTCCTTGGTATGATGACATTTTGGAGTGTATAGAAAAAACGAAGC
>Ga0210006_1001307_pt1 | contig 17407 bp, 21 predicted proteins | sample CryGey02umfilter_2_FD_185452 | JGI IMG/M metagenome (GOLD analysis project Ga0210006, IMG submission 185452) | Groundwater microbial communities from aquifer in Utah, USA - Crystal Geyser 4/10/14 0.2 um filter (SPAdes) (version 3) | ecosystem: Environmental > Aquatic > Deep subsurface >... | reverse complement strand
CGACGCGCCCGTGTCATTCTACCCCGCGTTTTACGACGAGCGCCTAGACGTTGTGATCTGCGGAAACGGCCCTTGCGGCCGCAGCTCCGCCTTTGCCTGGCGGCAAAGCCGGCACTGCGCCGCGGGCCGCTCTTCACGAAGCGGAGGCCGGCCAGACCTGCGCTTGTGCGCAGGCCAAGCCGGCTGCCTTAAACGACCATGTAACGGCCATGCGCTGCCGGCAGCGTAGCCGGCGCCCAGGCGCCGTCTACCTTGCCGGCAGTTCGCCCCACCGCCGCGCCCTGCGGTCGCGGCGCCCGGCCGCTACTGCGGCCCGGTTCGTGGGGCCGCAAGGCCGCGCCTTATAGCGAAGCGACTTTAAAGTCATCACAATACGCCCAGGTCTTCGTCGAAATGCTCGGCTTCACATACGATGAAACGGCCTTGCGGACAGTAGCGCTGCTTTTGCCTTCAGCAAATGCAGCACTACTGCCGTGGCCGCTCTTCACGATAATGAGGCCGGCCAGACCTGCGCCTGTGCGCAGGCCAGGCCGGCATCCTTAAACAACCAGGTAACGGCCATGCGCGGCCGCCAGTCCAGCCTTGCGCCGCGAATGCGCCGGCAGCACTGGCGGCCGTTCGCCCCACCGCCGCGCCCTACGGTCGCGGCGCCCGGCCGCTGCTGCGGCCCGGTTCGTGGGGCCGCAAGGCCGCGCCTTATAACAATGCTCACAGCTCGACGTTCCCTCGATAGTCCCGGCGTTAACGCCCAGCTCCGCGATTGCTCAATAAGGTAGACCGCGGCTAAACGCGAGTAAGCGCACATTTGCCCCGGACGGCAAGCGGCAATACGCCGGGGAATCCGCCTGCTGGCGGACCGGGCAACACGGGCGGTTCCCCTGCGGCCAGCGCACCGCGCGCCGCCTTGCCTGGCCGCCGCGGCCCAGCAAGGCGTCGTTCCCTCGCCGGCCGCATAGCGGCCGCACGCCCCGCCATAGGCGGGGCGGTACGCTCGGCGCAGGGAGCCGGGCGAAGGGAAAACGACCTTTACGATAACCAAATTGTTTATCGTAAGTTGCCCTTTCCCCGCCATATTGCTTCGCCCTGCGCCCGCTCCGTTCCTGATAGATTTTAAGGAGGCGGGCGGTCTTGGGTTAACATAACAAGTTATGTTAACTTCCGGCCTGCAGAGCGGGCGTGGTTACTCGCGGCGGAGTTCTTTATAAAGTGGAGTTCCTTACGCGGCCCGGCGCAGCCGCCGCCCTGCCGGCAAGGCCGGCCAGGCTTGCGGTTGTTCGCCCCACCGCCGCGCCCTGCGGTCGCGGCGCCCGCCCGCCATAGGCGGGCCGGTTCGTGGGCCGCCGGGCCGCATCCCTACGCCCCACCCCTGCGCGCCCGCGCCAACAACCGCGGCCTTGCGGGAATAAGATTTTGAGAATGCGGTATAATGAACAACAGGGGAACCACATATATGACCGAAATACAGGAATTAATAAAAAGTCTGGAAGGGCTAAGTGTTGAGTTTGATAAATTTCGCGAGGAGCAATATAATCGTTTCTTGCCGGGTAGAAATACTCTCCTTGAACTGGTCTCAAAAAGATTGAAAGAAACCCTTACTGACACCGATATTGATATTTCTGATGCTGAACAGGCCTATTATGATTTAACAGCTTGCCAGTGGAGAATGGGCCACATGGAGTATGGCAATAGAATAGAGGATAATATTCGATTTATTCTTAAACACGTATTTGGTGATGAGGGGGTTAAGCATGCGAAAACGGTTGCAGATGTTATTATTAAAAAAGGTGAAAGGAAATTAGCAATCGAGGTGAAATCCTTTATTGATATGACCGCAAAAAGTCGGCAAGGGCTTAAAAAGCTATCTGAAAAGAAGGTAGAGGCCGAGACGATAAAAGGATATGAAAAATATATCGTTTTTGCCCACAACTCTTGCGATGAGGAAATATCTAAGAAGTGTCTTGACCAAGATCGGCAGTGGATAATTTTATTGTCTTCCTGTGAAGACTTCACCCAAGCCAGTGAGCCTATTTGGAAGAAACATACCGGCTACTACCCATTGAGGAAGTTGATTAGCGTTGTAAATTATTTCTTGAACGAAAAAGGAGCTATCGTATAAGCACAGAATTGATAACAGACAGCGGCGGAAATGTTCTGGGAAACATTGAGACGATGCCTGATGGGAGGCAGTGTTTAACTGCCCGCCTTGGTGATGTGTTAGGATATTATGATCCAAACTCAGACACCACTACCGACAGGCTCGGCACCATAATCGGACAAGGTAATCTTTTAAAAACTTTACTACCTAATTGTTAATCTCCCCAGATACGCCGCCAGTGTCGCAAAAGTAGCACTTTACGTCACCGGGGGAGGGTAGGGTTGGGGCAACTAGGAGAAGTTTACAATATCCCCCCCTATGGGCCCTTGACTAGCAGCCCTCCAACCTGTATACTAATATATAGGTTGGAGGAATATAAATGACCACTCAAATTATCGGTTTAGATCAGGCGCGGCATCGGCTGTCAGGTCTTGTAAACGGCCTCGATCGAAGCCAGCTTAGATATCTTGTCAGCTCCCGAGGCCGGCCAAAAGCCGTCTTGATGAGTATCTCAGATTACCTGACTACCATCCTCAGGCAAAAGCGGGCCTCCGTTGTCGTCGAGCTCCAGCTTGAAGCTAAAGCCAAAGGTCTGGATAAAATCTCTTCAAAAGAGATCTCGCGCGAGATTCGCACGGCCAGGCGTGCTCATTTGTGATCCGCGTAGTTTTGGACACGAATGTTATTGTGTCCGGCCTTCTGGCCGCGGATAGTCTCCCGGCGACAATCTTAGACCTGGCCCTGCAGGGCAAAATCCATGCCGCCGTTTCACCTTCCATCCTGGCCGAGATGGACCGGGTGTTGCGTCGCCCGCGGTTTGGTTTTGAACCCCGGAAGATCGGGAGTTTTCTTGCACTGTTTAAATCCCGGTCCAAGTTGGTTTCTCCGAAGAAGACTCTGAATCTTTGTCGGGGCGACTCCTCTGACAACCGGTTCCTTGAGTGTGCAGAAGCTGCGAAAGCGGAATTCTTGGTCACTGGCAATAAATCGCACTTCCCGCCCCGTCACATGAACACCCTTGTGGTCACACCCAGGGAGTTCTGGGACGCCTATCTTTTGCGGATGGCTCTTTAGTAGTCTAAAATCGGATGATACACACGTTATTGTTCAGACTAAATAACCCTGGCCTTTATGCGGCCGCAAAAGCCCTGAAAGAATTAAGGGAACTTATTCATTGCTGCCTGACTGACGGAATACCCGGCAGACACAAAATCAATAAGATAAAAACGCGGCTGGCCGATATACAGCAGAAAGCCCGCGATAAAGGCTGTCGGTCAAAACACGTCCAGCTTATCCACGACATACAGCGGCTCCTGGAACTGGTCGAAACGACTTTCCGTGAAATCAGGGATTATAATCTCGAAAAGGATCGGGAGATAATCCACTTCTTCGCTTTGTATCTTTCCCTTCTGGACACTCTCGGCGAAGCTATCACAGGGTCCTTGTCAAAATCCGGCGCAGCCGCCGCCCGCGCCGGCAAGCTTATTGCGGAAGGCAGAAAATCGCTCAGATCTTTCAGAACGGATAATTTATCCCGTCCGGATAATCTTCCTGGCGGCATGACGCTGCTGACTTTATATGGTCACTTTGAAACATGGCTCTCCGAAACCGGGAAGCTGGCGGGGAATTTTTGTATCATACCAAAGGACGGAGGTTTGGGCAGCGGAAACACTCCCGTATTGCCTGTAGATAAAATGGACGAAGATTTTAACGAGCTTATTGAAGAGGCTGCGGCTTTAAAGAAGGACTTTAACCGATGCCACTACAGCTGGTACAGGTATTCCCCGCGTCATCCCGGTTACACGTTCTGGAAACAGAATGTCCTGCGGTTCATTAAACATTCTTTCGGCGAGCAGAGCCTCCAGTATACGAACCTGGTAGAGACCGAAAAGAACTACTCCGATAGTTTGCCGTCATCGGTCTTCTCCGCTTTTATGAAGACCTTGGAGAAAGCGCGTCACGCTCCCAGGCAAGTGTCTCCTGTCGTTTACGGTGCATGTGCCGTACCCCCCCCCCACGTTCCAGCAGTGCCTGTAGCCCCCTTGCCGGCGCAGCAGCAGCCTGCTGAGCAGATAGTCAAAGCTGCTCCGCCTGTAGAAACGCCGGCGGCTCCAGAGCTCCCGGCCGCGCCCCTGCCGCAACCTAAAAAAGAATCACGTAAAACGAAAGCAGACCCCCCCTTAAGGCCGTTCGGGCAGCTTGACCCGGAGGCCAAGGAAATTTATGGTCGTCTTCTTGCTGCGGCCCGGAGATTTATAATTCAGGCGGGCCGGCCGGCCGATGGAATATACGGGGAAGTGACCGACTTATGCGATTTAACTCTTGAAACTCTTAAAACAAACCCCGTGCTCCTCAACTATGCGGCTTTCGCCACCGCGGATAATTATCTTTACGCCCACACCGCCAATGTTATTATTCTCAGCCAGGCCATCGCGCTCGACCTTGCTCTCCCGCAGGAGGATACGCGCCTGCTTTCCTTCTGCGCCATGGCCCACGACTGGGGGATGACGGAATTCCAGGAACTTTCCTCAAAAAAAGAGTATTTAACAGATGCGGAATTCTCGCAGGTGGCGCTTCATGCGGAGGCGGGCGCGGCCAAACTCGATAACATGCCCGACCTCGATCCGCTTCTGAAAGAAAGAATTAAAAAGATAGTCTGCCAGGCGCATGAGCGTGTTGGCGCTAACGGCTATCCCTTCAGGCTTTCAGGTAAAGAAATAGATATACTGGCACAAATCATAGGGATAGCCGATGTTTACGAGGCTATGACGCACCCTAGAAACTGGCGCGAAGCCCTGCATCCGCATGAAGTGGTCAAGCAGTTCATGGAACAGAAAACCGGCCCGGAATTCGGCAGAAAGATATTAAAGGCCCTTATACACGCCCTTTCTATTTATCCCCCCGCCTCTTTAGTGGCGCTTTCAAGCGGCGAAATAGCCCGCGTGATCAGGGTACGCAAAGGCTCCCTTACAAGACCACTGGTTGAAATAATTTTAGACGCGGACTTCGCTCCAGTCCAGGATCATATTCTGGATTTGTACGAGCACCCGCTTCATGATGCTATAGCCAGGCCGGTTTTTCAGGCCGAGCTGGAGAAGAGAAACCCGGAATTCGCCGCCGGGCTTGAATCGGCGCGCTGGTGGGTGGAGGACTAAAGCAGGAACGCCGCAGATATCCCCCCGGCATATTCCTGGTATTTAAGGTTATGAAGACGAATAAAGCGCTGGCTTATGGTTTGGCTTGTCTGTATTACCTCGGTGAAAATAATGCCGGCCAATGGAATCCTGTGGAAAAGATCTCAGGATTCCAGCGCCTCTCGGCCGATTACTGCGTTAAGGTTCTACACGCCCTTGTTCGCGCCGGCTTTGTGGAATCCGGTGGCTGCGGTTATCGTCTTAAAAAAGATTTATACGATATAAGCGCATGGGCTTTGATGGAATCATTTATAAGCGACTTCAACGGCGCTCCAAAAACCCTGAGTGGTCGGTTACCCCTCAATCTCCATAGGACATTATTTGAAGCGACGAACCGCTGGCTGGTGGGGCTTACCGTGCAGGATATTATTGAAATGACGGAAATAGAAATACCGCAGGATAGAAAGGCGCGCAAAACCAAAGAGACTGGCCTTCTCCCTGCTTTAAGAGCCGGTAAATAAAATGGAAAACACAGGTCCTGGCGATCCTACGGAAAAGCTGATACTGATAGTCGATGATGATGACTCGGTGATGGAGCTGTTTGACTTTATAGCGCGCAAAGAAGGCTTTAAAACCGTAAAAGCGGCCAGCGGCGAAGCAGCCATTAAAACCGCCAGGCTCCTGCGCCCGGCGTTGATACTTCTCGACTTGATGCTTCCGAAACCCGGCGGGTTCGAAGTTATGCGCGAGCTGCAGGGTGACGACACCGCTGATATCCCCATAGTAATGGTAACAGGCCGCTACATGGACCGCTCCACACTGGCTATGATAAAACAGGAACCGAATGTAAAAGGCTTTATGGAGAAGCCGGTAGATCCGCAGGCCCTTGCCACCCTCCTGCACACGCTCCTTAAAACGCGCGCGGCCTCTGCCACCAAATCGCCGGGAATATAATAGCCGGCCCTACAGGTACTTTAAACGGGGGGTGTTATGCCGAAACAAATACTTGTTGCCGACGATGATCCGGTTTTGCTTAGCCTTTATACGCGCATGCTTGCCGGCACAAGGTACGCTGTTTCCCGCGCTTCCAGTTTTGCGGAAGCTACAGCACTCATAAATTTAAATAGTTACGACCTTCTGGTAACAGACCTGATGTTCCCGGACGGAGTGGGCACCGATTTAATAACAATCTTTGAAAGAAAACAAGGCTGCGCCAAGTGCATACTTGTAACCGGCTCCGGCACAGAAGTTAACCTAAAGCAGATTCCGTCTTTGGCCGGTTATTTTGAGAAACCTCTTAACGCGGAAGCTTTTATGGCCGCGGTAACTAAGATCCTGGCGTAGGATTTCCAATTACAATACTAAAACACAAAAGCCAGGTGGCGGCGCTCCGGCCGCTGTTCGCCTTCGGACTATAAAAGCGCACTTTTCCATACCCCCCTCCCTGCGGCCACTTGACAAACCTACGATAATGTATTACTATATTGTAAGCCCTTATGAGATTACGTCATTTAGATTGGGATGAAGTTAATATTGCGCACATTGCGCGCCACAACGTTACACCCGACGAAGTAGATGAGGCGTTTGAAGAGAAGCACTTGATCTTTAAATCCCGGGACGGTCGGTATATGCTGCTCGGGAGAAGCGCGGCCGGGCGCTACCTTATGGTTGCGTTTGCAGTAAAGGTTGGCGTGGCGCGTGTAATTACAGCGCGGGATATGAATAACGCAGAGAAAAAGCGTTATCAGTAAGGGAGCATATATGAAGAAAAAGAAATTACCCGATTTTAAGAGTGATAAAGAATTCGGCCAGTTTGTGGATAACCACGATATGGCCCCCTTTCTTGATGATATGGAACCCGTAGATCAAATGCTCCTTGATCCTAAGCTCGCGCAGAAGATCAAAGAACGTTCCAAGAAGCGGTTGATCACTCTTAGGCTGCCCGTGTGGCAGGTGGCCACCGCGAAAAAGATTGCCAAGCGCGATAACCGCCCGTATCAGAGGGTTATCCAGGCTTGGGTTGACGATGGCCTGCGCCATGAGGTCCGCAGCGCAAACCACGCGCACAGATAGGCTCACAAAATCACATCAGCCCGTACCGGCGCGGCCTAACGGCCGCGCCGTTCGCCTTCGACCCATAAAAGCGAACTCCCCCCTTCAGTTTTGATACGCTCCCGTCGGGCTACCTTTTACACATTGCGCCCATAGTTCGCATATTTAGTAATATGCGAACTATGGCCACATACCAATACAAGCGTGAACCCCTCACCAACGCAAACGCCGACCGCCTGGCTAACGCCAGCCGCTCCGGTATCGAGAAAGTGGTTATCTCAACGCTGCTCGATACCGGCCTGCGCGTCTCGGAGCTGGCCGGCCTCACCAAAGAGAACGTCCTCTGGCAGGACCGCCGGCTCCTGGTCTACGGCAAAGGCGGCCCGTTCGGCAAGAAAACAAAACGCCGCATTGTGCCGCTCACAGAGCGCGCCTTTACCGTGCTCTCGCACTACTTCTCACTCAACGACTCCTTCGGCTACACCGCCCGCGGCATCCAGAAGATCGTCCGCCGCGTTTCCAACCGCGCCGGCATCACCCAAAAGGTTTCCCCCCATGTGCTTCGCCACACATTTGCAGTCACTTGCATAAAGAAGGGTTTAAGTACCCGCTACCTTCAGCTTTTTCTGGGCCACGACCACCTTTCCACCACGGAAATTTACTTAAACGTCTCGCCGGAAGACGCCTGCGCGGAATTTAGGAAACGCTTTTGATTCTCCGGAATTATTTTCTTGACGCGCACTATTGCTTTTACTATACTTAATAACACTTAACAACCCTTAATAGCTGTTTATAACTATGCCGGCAAAAACAATCTTAATAGCAACACACAAAGGCGGGACCGGGAAAACCGTTACCGCAATGGCCTTATCAACAGCCATTGCCCTTTCAAAAAAGAAATGTCTTCTTGTAGACCTGGACCCACAGGGACACTCTACTTTGGGATTAGGACTTGAGCTGCATGAAGCTGACATCACAATCCGGGAGGTTTTCTCTGAACCCCCTCAGCCTATAGCCCGTGTCATTCGCACAACGCATGTGCCTGGTCTGGATATCGCGCCCTCCAATATCCGCCTTGCCCGGGTGGCACAAGCGCTATACATGCGGCCCAGGCGTGAAGATCTGCTTAAGCGCGCTCTTGATGCCATCCGTCCTCAATATGATTTTATAATCATCGACTGCCCCCCCTCCCTTGGAATTCTCGTAGAGATTGGCATCGCTGCAGCCGACCTTATTATTATCCCTTGCCAGATGGAAGCCAGGGCAGCGGATGGGTTGGTAGACCTTTTAGAGGTTATTACGCTGATCCGTGGCGAGCAGTTTAACGCCTGGCAGATTCTCCTCACTAGGGTTGATAGCAGAAGAACTATTACAAATGAAGCGGTCTTGGCTTCTCTGTCCCCCTGGAAAAACAAGATACTTAAATCCTGCATCCCACAGTCGGAACCTCTCAACCAGGCACAGATTCAACGAACCGATATCTACACTTTTGAACCCAAGAGCAAAGGTGCGCTGGCCTATCAAGCATTAAAACAGGAGATTATTAATAATGGCAAACAAAGCTAAGCGCCTTCTTGAGAAAGTTTTAGCCACAACCCGTGTGCCACAACCAACGCGGCTTATTGAGACTGATAAAAAAAGGGGTTATCGGGTAGTAGCAATAAGTCTCTACACCCCGGAGATTGACTGGGTAAACAACATTACCAGGACACTTATATCGGCCGGCAGCATAAAAGCCAATAGATCTCTCGTGGTCCAGGAAGCTATCCACCGGCTCCAGGAAGACCTTGCCGGGAAAGACCCCAATGAGGTTATTAAATATTTTATCGCCCGGGCGGCAAAAAGGGCCATAGCTTTATAAGTGTTAATAAGTGTTAATAATTCTTATTAAAACCATGGGGGATTAGTGGAACCAACCGAACAACAAGATGCGGAACAAATATGGAACTCCGCCCGTCCTCAGCTTGAAACAACACTGGGCAGCAGCTTTTGCTCACTATGGCTCTCTGCTTGCCGGGTAGAAGGAATCATCCAGCACGGAGCACTCACTCTTTTTGTACCCAACGCCATATTCCTTAAGAAACTCGACCAGCATAAAGACGATATTCTTACCGCCCTTATACCCAACGGTATATTCAAACTCGATATCCAGATAACCCCGTCTCCGGCTGAAGATTTTATTAAAAAGCGCGAGACTAAACCGCCAATAGAAGAACCCAAGTCCAGGAAACGCACACTTCCTGTCCGAGTACCGCACCAGCTCCCAGCCCAAAGTTTCCATGAGAAGATGCTTTTTGCTCTTCCTGTTTCGCTTGCCTCCGACACGCTCGCCAGCCAATGCCGCGACTGGCAGGTAGATATGGTCATGCGCGGGGGGGACTCCACAGTCAATTATCAATGGAAGCTTACCGCGCCTAAAGGCGAGCATCTGCCCGGGCCTGAAGCGGAAACCTTACGGCTGGCCATCGAGCGCGTTTTAACACTTCGCAGGAAGGAACGTCCCGTACGCCAGGTTGAACAATTTACCGCATACGATATCTGGCGGGCGCTTGGAAAAAAAGGAAAGCCCGGCAAGGATCATTACACCCGTATAGCCAACAACCTTTTAAGGACGGCTCAGACAAATTACCTTAAAGTATTTAACGCCTCTGACGGGCAGCATACAGGGAGGGGGGTTGAACGCTGGCATTTCTGGCGCAAAGTTTATGTTTGGGGAGACACGCTCCCTGATGGGACAAAATCACAGCATATAGCTATAGAGCTGGAGGATTGGTACCGTGAGGCAATTAATACACATGGACACCTTCTACCTTTTAATGATGAATTGATCCTTGCGCTTCATGGTGAAGTATCCCGACGGTTGTTGCGGCTCCTGGCGGCAAGATCCTACGGAAGAAGTAGTTCTTATATAGTTTTTCCTTACAAGAATCTTTGTGAACTCCTCGGGACTAAAGCCCAGGTAAAATTAAAAAAGGCAAAAGAAAAGCTTAATATAGTTCACCAGGAACTGTTACAGCTTCCCCAACTTTACTTAGAGTGGCAGAAAAAGCAGGGGCGCAGTAAACTTCAGGTAAGACTCCCTGTTCTGGCGGGCCGGCCGGAGTGGGTTGTTAACACCCAAGAATGGACAATCCGGTATCATCCGGGGCCAGGACTTCGCACTAAAGTGCGCCAACCGACCCAGTTAAAACTTCCATTAAACATTAAATAAACGCCTTTTAAAAAAGCTCAACTATTTACACTCCAAAAGCAAAAGGTGTTAGTATTTCCTATAAACGGCCATCAAGGGGGCCATCTGACGGCCATCAGGGGGTCCTTCTGACGGCCATCAGGGGGTCCTTCTGACGGCCATCAGGGGGTCCTTCTGACGGCCATCTAAGGGACCGCTCTTGCTCCCCTATTATACGCGCGCGCGAAGAGTACAGAAGTATAGAAGGAGAGAAGTAGATAGCGCGTGCGGAATAAGCTTCTCCGCACGCGCAGCGGGGGGTATCCCCCGCACCCCCATTTTGTTAAACTTTTCTAACCGAAAAACAACCCCAGAAATCTTATTAGTCGGGATGCTGGGATTGGGGGGGGGGGGAACTAGATAGAAAACTTGTTTTGGGTAGTTACCTTTTTTACCTAAAATCTTTAAAAGAGTGTTTTACAACCCGACACTACGCTGTCGGGTTGATGTGGTAGGCTATATCTGTCCAGACGGATAAACTGTAGAAAAAATATAAGAGGAGGGTGTTATGAAAAAAACGCTTTTATTTATCGCTTGGCTGTCACTGATGGTTGTGCCATACCGCGGCGCCATAGCGGCTGAGGCTTTGTCTTTTGAGTCTCAGCTGCTTGAGGTCCACAAAACCATTCTCTCCCAGGCAGTCACGCCGCATAAAGAAATTTATTCACAACCTGGAAGAACTCCTAGCTCCGAGGTTGATTGGCTGACCTCGGTGGCGATGACTGTGGGAGGAAGCCAGACCGGAATTTTCTACATTACAGAAGATAATCTGGAACTAATGGTCCTCGCCGATATGATGAATAATATATTTAAATTCTACGGCGACCTAAAAGCTACCGCAGAACCCCTCTATCCAACTGATATTGCCTACGGATACCATCTTAAAGGACCGGACGTAGACGTTAAAATAGAACGGTGGGAGTCTGGTGGATATTTGATAAGAGGGACCTATACAAGAGCAGACAAGGAAAAACCTATTTTTATATCCATCTTGCTGTTGTCAATAGATGGCGGCTGGAAAATATTAGAAAAAGGTATATCTCTGCGGATTCAACGTACGACGAATGGGGCTAATATAGACGGCGATATTAATCTGGCTGCTGGTGGAAAACGCGAGATGGCCATTCTAGGATCATGCCTGGTAGCGGTCATTCATTCCCCACGCTAGCGCTTTAAATTGAAAACCCCTAACAGCCGCGCTGGAGGCAAAAATCAGGGGGAGCACTACGTAAACCGCCCCCCGAACCGCCCGCACCTGCGGCCTGTTCATTTGCCGTTCCCCTCCACCCTCCCCAGGCCGCCCAGCTCGTCTAAAAGCCCTATTCAGCCCCCACAAATAAGCTAAAATACATTTTCAGCTTTTCCGGTCTTTCTATGCCCAGAACCAAACCCAAAACCCTGCCCTCCCTGGCCGCGCGCCTAAAAAAAGCGGGCATCCGCCATTTCGATGAGCTGATCCATGAGCAATCCGAAGAATGGCTTATAAAAAACTTCCCCGTGCATAAAGACGAGTATCCCGTCAATGTCACCCGGCTCATGCGCAACCTCCTCTGGCAGATGAAAGAAAGAATCGCCAGCAATGAGAAACCGCCCTTCAAAGAGCTGCTCCGGACCTACTGGTACATGTACGTCAAACCCACCCTGGCCCGGGCCGGCGCCCTGGCCGAAGAAACGGATCAATACAAGCAGCTCTCGGAACACCTCGCCGGCCTGGTGAGGATATACCAGGTCATGAAGTACAAAGACATTGGCTTCCGGGACGAGAACGAGGCCAACCGGAAAGTGGGCCTCTTCGCCAATGTCATCGTCTTCGCCGAAAAGGTGGGCCACTTCGCTTACCTCTCGGAGCTCTTTGAGCAATACCATGTTTCAGTCATCGCCCTGGGCGGCCAGCCTTCCGTTCTGAATATCGAGTATTTCGTAGACGCCATCAAAGCGGCCAAAATCAACCTCAGGCGTTCCTTCTACCTGTTCGGCATCGTGGACTTCGACCCCTCGGGCTGGATAATCCGCGACGCCTTCGTTAACAACCTCCGCCATTACGGCATAAAGAATGTCCAGACCTTTGAGCTCGTCCACCCGGACATGCTCAAAACGCCTGAGGAAGTCATTGCGGCCCGCTACCCCGTCAAAGCCGGCAAAGAAATGGAAGAGAAAAATCGGCGTTGGTACGAAGAAGTCACCAAACGCCATTACGCTTTTATGAAGTATCTCGTTGAAGAGAGCGCCGGCAAGCGCAAGCTCTACGGCCTGGAATCCGAGGCCGTCTCCACGGAGCGCATCAACCTGGAACTTGAGCGCATCATGAAGCCCGTCATCGGCGGCAACGAAGAGAAACTAAAGGTTTACGAAATGAACAACTTAGACATTGCCAACCAGGAGCTTATCCTTTTCAAAGCCACGCACCCGGAGATCCCATGAAATCTGAAACCAAAACCATAGTCACCGGCATTATTAAATTCACCTCCGTCAAGAATTACATCAACGAAGTTGAAAAGATGCGCATCGCCAAAGACGCCGTCAACAAGTATATCGCCGAGTTTGATGACGTCCAGAACGTCGTCATTAAAGAAGCCAAGCGCCTGGCGCTGGCTGAGAAGCGCAGCACCATCCTCAAGCCGGACGTCGCCGCCGCCCTTGAGAAATACCTGCGCCGGAAGAATCTCCCCTGGACTGAAACGGCCAAAGAAGTCATCAAACACAACCCCACCGACCTCGGGAAGATCTCCAAGGCCATCCGCGACTGGATAAAAGAGCACGAGAAACCCCTCCGGACAGCCAGCGGCAAGCTGAATAAACTTAACCAGGGCCAGCTCGCCGCGGCGATCGCCGATAAGTTTAACCTCCAGCTCACTGAGACCGGCGAGATCATAGACTTCCTGATCGCCCAGGTCGCCCAGGACCTGCGTGCCGGCCGCCGTACCTACTTCAGAGGCTTCGCCTCTTTCGTCAAAAAAATCCATCCCGGCCGCAAGTACCGCCACCCCAAAACAGGCGAAATCATCCAGCTCCCGCCCAGGCCTTACGTGGATTTCACGGTCTCGCCGGCCTTTCTCAAAACCCTCGGTGCGGCAAAGATCCCCCGCGCAAATAAAAAGAGAAAGCAATGATGCAACCCCAACTTATCAGGTCGATCGCCAGGAAGTTCTCCCTTCCCCCTTCCGACGCCGCCGCAATCATAGATTCAATACTTGCAAGAATGACCGCCAGCCTGCAGAAAGGCGAGCGGGTTTACTTTAAAGACTTCGGTTCTTTCACCAAGAAGACGCGCCCAGGGCGCCATGTCCGGCACCCCAGGACCGGGCAGCTCATCTGGATACCGCCCCGGCCGGACGTAGACTTCAACCCGGTCAAGGGTTTACTGAAGGCCAAGCGGCGCTGAGCTCCCCAGATTTACGCCCCCATACAACCGGCGCCGGCGGCTCCAGGAGGCGCTTTCCCGGCCAAAACGACCCTTCCCCCCTAAAAGCCCTTTAAGCGCGTTTATCGCCATTTCTGGCGAAATGGCTATTTAAAAACGCGCAGGAATACCCCAAGACAGCGTTTCCACGACGTGCCTGTGTCATTCCATCCCGCGTTCTACGACGAGCGCCTGGACGTTACAATCTCCCCTTGAAATTCCGGGATTTGTCTGCTATAACATACCCGGATATAATTCAACTGCTTAAGGGTTTTCACAAACTCTGTAAACAGTTGAAGTTTTGTTTTTTTAGGGGCTGATATGGGGACGGGTTCAGACATCGGTAGAATTTTGCGGGCTACCCTGCCCGCGGCGGCGATAATTATCGCAGCATCCATAATCCCCTTCTCTGCGGTATGCCTGCCTGTACGGCAGGCAAATGGCGATACCACAACATCAATAACCGAAAGCAGCCGGACATATAAAGACCCGGTCTGTAATTCCATGGTCAAAGACCTGGAAACCGAAATAGCTAAGACAACCGCCAGTCTGAAAAACTGCGGAACCCAATCTTCCGCTTCCCCTAAAGCCGCCGCGGCCAGGGCCAAAGAATGCGAGCAGCACGAGAGGAAGCTTAAGCTCACTAAAGAGAATCTGCTCCGTATCAAGGAACAATGCGACAAAGGCCTTACTCCGGATTATCTGCCAAAGGTTATAGAGGACCCTACTGCGGTTCCCTGTGCTCAATGCGGCGCGAACAAATCGCTGTTGAAGGAACCCCCGGCAAGAGTTCTAACCGGCCTTCCCATGTCCGGCAATGTGATGGATTTAAAAGGCGGCGATCCAAACCTCAGATCAGTCTTTGGAAAATCCGCGGCCGCTCCCGCCCTGGCCGCGGCAGGTGTGCCGCCTCCCGAGTTTATTGGGGCCTGGTGTTGCAACAACCAGTTTGTTGAAGCCGCTAATATAACAGCTTTCTATGCGAAGTGTTGCAATATATGCGGCGAGCATTGCGGGACAACGCCGCCTGTCGACCCGCCACCTGTTGACCCCCCGCCCGTAGTTGTTCCTCCAGTAGAACCGCCGCCTGTAGTCGTACCACCCACTGAGCCGCCGCCGCCCGTAGTCCAGCCGCCAACCAAGGGATCCGGTTTCCTGGCCAAAGTGGGCAACTTCTTTAAAGCCATCGGAAAATGGATATGGGACAACGTCCTCAAACCCATCGGGGATTGGGTTAAATCATTGTTCGGGAAAAAACCTGAACCCCCAAAGCCTGAACAAGAAAAATGCTTGCGTATTAGCAAGCGCATTCAAGAGGTAGAAAAAATTATTACTGGCTTAAAACAGGGACAGAAACCAGAGGATATTGTGTCGGGAGGTCCACTATATTATGCTAATACACGGTGTCTGCCTATTGTGGGGGCGAAAACTGTGTATTCCGATTCATTTTACGCATCTGACCCTGAAATACAAGAGGCCGTAATAGCGCATGAAAATGTTCATGTACAGCAATGCGGAGATTATGGTTGGTTGGAGTACGGTCAGCGAGTAGAAACTGAGATAATTTCAATAGAAACTCCCGCATATGCGGCGGAAAAGGTAGCACTAGAAAGAATATTTACAGGGCAATGTAAATAAAAGAGTGTTTAGGATAAAGTATGAAAATCTGCACATATGCCATGTTTTTTCTGACAATGGGACTTGTCATAATGATTTTTCCATATATTATGACTTTGTTCAATCGCTTTAACAAAGACAGGGTTTTGGCCTGGCGTAAATTCTTTGTTATTATTTCCATTTGCTACTTGCCATCTATTATTATTCTAGCTGTCGCAAAACTTTACGCAAGCAATAAAGCGGTGTTTTACTTTCTCCTTCAGTTATGGGCTTACGGGTATTACTTCATCTATATTGGCCTCTTAATTTTGATTAAGAAACTCATAAATCTCCAATTGGGTTGGTGGCAAGTCATTGTTTTAGGCACGATATGTTATTTAGCAACTACCATAGGGTTGCTTCCAAGATTACTTGAGTTTTGTAAGGACTCGTTACCAATAATATCTGGTACACCTCACTATTGATAGTTACCACTGGCCAAAAGCCTTTTAAAAGCCAAGCGGCGCTGAGCTCCCAAGGTTTACACCCCCCTACAACCGGCGCCGGCGCCTCCTGGAGGCGCTTTCCCGGCTAAAACGACCCCTTCCCCCTTAAAAGCCCTTTAAGCGCGTTTATCGCCATTTCTGGCGAAATGGCCGTTTAAATTCGCGCAGGAATGCCCTAGGACGACGTTCTCCAGATGGGCCGGTGTGATTGTACCCCCTGTTTTACGACGAGCGCCACGACGCTATGATCTGCGGAAACGGCCCTTGCGGCCGCAGCTCCGCCTTTGCCTGGCGGCAAAGCCGGCACTGCTGCCGCGGGCCGCTCTTCACGATAAGGAAGCCGGCCAGACCTGCGCTGCGCTTAGGCCAGGCCGGCACCTTACAACAACACCCAGGCCGCGCAGCTCCCCCGCTTTACCCTCGATATGAAACGGCCTTCCGCGGCCGGCAGCTCAGCCTCACCCAGGGCGTCGGTTCAGCTGCCGGCCGTTCGCCCCACCGCCGCGCAAAGCCGCGGCGCCCGGCCGCAGCGGCCAGGTTTGTGGGGCCTCCAGGCCGCGCCTTACGCCCCACCCCTGCGCGGCCGCGCGCCCCCCTTACCGCCGTTGGCGGTAAGGCCCGCGCAAACGACCGCGGCCTTGCAAGAAAAAAGGAGGCCGGTCAGACCACGTTAAGACTTAGTTCCGGCCGGCTTCCTCAAAAATCATTAAAGCGCGGTTATCGCCATTTTTGACAAAATGGCCATTTAAATTCGCGCAAGAATGCGCCAGAACAGCGTTTCCACGACGTGCCCGTGTCATTATACCCCACGATTTACGACGAGCGCATAGACGTTATGATCTGCGGAAACGGCCCTTGCGGCCGCAGCTCCGGCTTTGCCTGGCGGCAAAGCCGGCACTGCTGCCGCGGTCCGCTCTTCACGAAGCGGAGGCCGGCCAGACCTGCGCAAACGGCGCAGGCCAGGCCGGCATCCTTAAACGACTAGGTAACGGCCATGCGCGGCCGCCAGGCCAGCCTTGCGCGGCGAATGCGCCGGCAGCCCTGGCGGCCGTTCGCCCCACCAACGCGGCTAAAGCCGCGTTGCCCGCCCGCTGCTGCGGCCCGGTTCGTGGGGCCGCATGACCGCGCCTTATAACGACGCTCGCCGCTGGACGTTCCCTCGATAGTCCGACGTTATCGCCCGGCTTCCGCGGTTGCTCGACAAGGTAGGCCGCAACTTATCGCTCGCAACCGCGCCCGTCCTGCAGGCCGGAAGCGGCAATATGGCGGGGAATTCCGCGAAGCGCGGAACCGGGCAACCCGGTCGTTTTCCCTTCGCCCGGCTCCCCGCGCGCCGCCTTGCCTGGCCGCAGCGGCCCAGCAAGGCGTCGTTCCCTCGCCGGCCGCATAGCGGCC
>Ga0210006_1001302_pt1 | contig 17434 bp, 12 predicted proteins | sample CryGey02umfilter_2_FD_185452 | JGI IMG/M metagenome (GOLD analysis project Ga0210006, IMG submission 185452) | Groundwater microbial communities from aquifer in Utah, USA - Crystal Geyser 4/10/14 0.2 um filter (SPAdes) (version 3) | ecosystem: Environmental > Aquatic > Deep subsurface >... | reverse complement strand
TGGATTCGATATTTTGTAGCAGCGTGCTTCTCGTAAATTTTATTTTATTATTAATTGCAACAATAGCTGGAGTTTCTTGATTATAAGATTGTTCTAATTTTTGTTTTTCTATTTCTAAATCGGTTATTTGGGTTATCAATCTAACTAAAAGTGGGTCGTTAATTCCTAATGATGAAGGAGCAATGTTGCTAATACTTTTGTTCTCTTGTACATACTTTTGAAGGTAAGCAATAAAACTAAGTTGGAGGTTAATGTTAGAAATTTCATTGTCTTTGAGTTTAACTCGTTCTAAAATTTGTTGCGATTTGTTGCTTACATCGGTAATTCCTTTTTCAATTTTAAAATTTTGACGTTGAATTTCTATGGTTTTCAAATCTTCTGAAATTGAAGTGAGTTGGTCGTTTATAAAATTAGCAGTGCTGCTAGCGATTTTATTTTTTTCTTTCACATCATGTTCTAAATAAACATCAATGAGTGTATTAATAAAATCTAATCCTCTTTGAGGAACTACATCTTCAATACTTATTAGAATAACTGAGGATTGTTTATTAAGTAGTGCAATATTTAATTTTGCTTGATAAAAATCAATATTGTTTTTGGTATTATTAAATTTAATTCTAAAATCTCTTTTATCGTAAGAAGGATTATTAAATAAATCTGCATCAAACAAAGCACGTTTGTTAACAGTTATTATTCCTATTGGTAAATAGATTTTTTCACCAAAGGAGTGGGGTTTTTTATAGGCATCCTTGGTTTGTTCAATTTCGTAGGAAAGTTCAAATTGATTTTCGTCTAATATTGTGATATAAGAATAGTTGTTGTAGGCATAAAAATTAAGCGAATCGTAGGTAATTTTAAAAGGAGATTCTGTGTACATCTCACTTTTTTTTACATTTCCAACAAGATAATAGAGAACATCAAGTTCTAGTCGATCAATAACCTCTCTTAAAAGTTGTCTAGATCGGAAAATTTCAATTTCATTTTCTATGTTTTTGGTTACACTGTAAACATTCAAATCCTTGAGTATATCCTCAGTACCTATGGATGTACTTTTATCATCTTTAATTAGAATTTTAGCGGAAACATTATAGACTGGTTTTGCAAACCAGTTATAGAAGTATGCCATACTTAATGTTATACTAAGCACAAAAACATAAACATACCAAAACCGTAAATAGGTTAGGAAAAATTGCTTGATGTTAAAATCATCTTCCGCCTCGTGTTGGTAAATGGTGTTATTTTCGTAGTTTTTTGACATAGATAGAAAAACAAAAATACAATTTATAATGTAACAATCTCGAAGATTCGGGACAACTTGAGGAAATTTCTAATTTCCAATTCCTATCTTTCTTTTTCAATCACGATGATTTCAACCCGAATATTTTTCATCGCTTCTTTCATGTTTTTAGGATGTTCAACTATCATTTTATCACCACCATATCCTTTGGCAACTAGGTTATTTTCATTTGCTCCATTTTCTTCTAAAAACGATTTTATTTTTTCGGCTCTAAGTTGAGAAAGTTCTTTGGCAGAGCCACTAAAATTCCATTCATCTCCCAAATGACTGTATTTTTTATCTTTCTTAATTTTTCTGTTTCCATTGGTATGCCCCTGTATTTCTATTGCATAATTTTCGTTTTCTTTAATAAAACTAAGTAGTTTTTCCAGTTCATTTTTTGAATTGGCTTTTAATACAGCGGTGTTTGGATGAAAATAAATTTTGTGCATCACAATTTTTTCGCCAACACGCAATGGGTTCAATGGTATTTTGATGCTGTTTTTGAAGTCATCAATAGTATCTGTATAGGTTTTATAGCCTAATTTTTCTATTTTAATTATAAGTGGATTATCGTTCACTAATTCCAACGCAAAACCTTCATTTTTAGTAGAAAAAATATTATTTTTTATATTGTACTCAGAGGTGATTATTGTAATTTCAGCATCAATAGGTTGCTTGGTATCATTATTTATAACCAATCCTTTAAACAAATTTTCTAAAATCGGTTCTTCTGTAGCTTTTGTTGGTGGGGTTGGTAGCTCATCAACAATGTGGTTTTTAATAATTTTAACACTATCTTTTCTACTTTCTTCATTGATAATTGTGGCTGCAATTTCTTCAACACAGGTATTTTGAATGGCTTTAAAAGCATAATTCAGATGCAAATTACTTAAAAAAAATTCGTGTCCACACCCTTTTCCATTTATATGCAAAATGCTAACATACAGTGTTTTATTTTTTTCTATATCAAAAACACCTTTTTCATCCATTTTCATTGACCGGATATCTTTTTTAACTAAATCATTACAAAAATCGTTGCCCACATAAGTATAAACAAGCATCTCATAGTTATCATTCGAATCTATACTTTTTAATTCATAGTTAATTTGTAGCGAAATGTTGGATGTTATTTTATACCAAAACGTATAAGCATCATCTTCTTGATAATAAATTTCTTCAGACAATAAATTTTCTTTCATTTCCGAAAGAGGTATTTCATGAGGATGATTGCAATCTCTTTGAAAAGTTTTTTGAGCTATACTTTTAATGCTCGAAGTCATTAAAATAATTAAACAAAAATAAGTCATCAAAATCTTCATACAACATCAAATATTACAACATTCTAAAATAAATAATCAACAAGGTTGTTCTACTTCATATTAAATTTAGTTGTTAACTTAACAATGTTTACTACATTTACTTGTAAGTTGCTCGAAAAATAAGCTCTAAATTGTCTTTTTTCTAATTTTAGTTGTATATTTGTTTGTTATAAATGATTTTTTAATTGAGTTATGCAAACAAAATATAGATTTTTTACGCTCATTTCTTTTGTTTTTATTTTGGTTTTTTCTTCATGTAACAATGATGAAATAAGAAAAGGATGCACAGATATTGGAGCAACAAACTATGATAATCTTGCTAAAGAAGATGATGGTTCTTGTGTGTATTTAGATTCATCGTTCACTATTTATTCCAACAATAAACTAGGTTTTTGGGGGAATTCAGTTACAGGTTCTTTTTCAGTTAAAGCATGTTTTACCAACGAAACTACTATTTTTTTAAATCCAGATACGGTTATAACTCCTGAAGATACAATTATTGATAATAATGTAACGCCACCAGACACAACAATAGTTCCTGCTGATACTACAATTAATGGAAAAACTTATTTATTAGTAAATTCAGATGCAAACGGAGAGTACGCTTTAGTTATCAGACTACTAAACAAGAGAAGTGCCTTAGAATTTAAAAATGGATATTTGGTTTTTGATGCTAAATTACATCCAGATGCTTTTAACACTAATTTCAATAATTTTGGATTAATGATTAATGGTAATCAACTTAATTTAGGTGCCGATTTCTGTAGCGAATACAGACACAGTGCTCCGTTGGAAGTTTTCACTTCAACATTAGACACTAATTCTTTTAAACAAATTAGTATTCCATTATTGGATTTTAAACAACGCCAAATGCAAGTCATTGATTTAGTTTTTGCGATAAAAGGTGTAAATGCTCCAGCAAACAAAAATTTATTGATAATTAACAATGTGAAGTGGGTTACTAATTTGGAGTAATAAAAAGTTAGTTTTTAATTTCAAACTTCAATGCTTCACTAATTGTAATTTTCTTTCCGTTAAAATATGCCACAACGAAAGCATCTTTATATCCTTTTTTATTGATTTCTAATAAAGCATTTTTTGCTTCCTGATAAACAGAAAAACTTCCGGCCGTATAGCGGAAATAAACATTATCAACTTGTTCGGAAGCTAAAGGAAAAATACCATCAAAATGTGCTTCAGGCAATTGATTTTGAAAAAATCCTACCTGAATTTTATATACCAACCCTTCTGGTAGCTCGGTATTTAGAGGAATAGGCACATTTTCATTATAAAAACCTTGTTTTTGTGTCGTAAAAATAGTTGCATCCACCACTTTAAGCATTTCTTCGCTTAATTCATTACGAATAGAAACCAACTTATCACCACTATTTTTCATGTCATTAGAAAAAGAAACTTGTTCTTTTTTTAGTTGCTCAATAACCATATTCAAAGCAATTAAATCTTCGCCTTCTTTGTTAATTGCTTCTTTTTCTAAATTAGTTAATTCATCTTCAATTTCAACCAAACGAGTCCCAAAAAGTTCTTTAATGGTCATAAAAGAAAACTCATCAGTTTCCAAACGTGAAACATCTCTAGGTTTTGTTTCCATTTTTTCTTCTACATTTACGGAGTCTTCAACAAAATCGAATAACAAAGAAGCTAAATAAGCATCGTCAACAGCATTTCCAAGTGCAAAAACTAAAGTATTAGATGTTTTTGTTTTTTGCGTGTTTTTTATTTCTTGAAACAGAAGTTTTGCATTTTGTTGATAATTAATGGCTCTTTTCATAACCAAAATTGCTTCAACAGAAGATTTGTCGGCTACAATCAAAGCACTATCAGCATATTCAAGAGCCAATTGAGTAAAAACAAAACCAGTATCACAATTGTTTTTAATGTGAATTAAATTTTTAACAGTTTTTGCGTGAAAATAGGCTTCTTTGCTAAATTGTGCAGATAGAATAGCATATGCTTGAGCTTTATTTTCGTAGTGAGATACATTAATGAACTGTGCATTGCTTTGTGTTTTTAAAACAATGATAAAAAATAAAATAGAGCTTAATTTAAGAATCCAATACCTCATTCTCCAAAGATACAAACAAAGATATAATTTAGGATGTTTCATTAAAAAATTTTGTAAATTGATTAGTTGTATTGAATAAAAACATATATTTGTTTGTTATTCACGTAGGGTGAATAGGTGTTATTGAAATTATTTTACGCATCTATATCATCTATTTAATTAAAAATCAGAACAATGATTAAAAATATATTTACTTTTCTTTTAATAGGATTGATGGCTTCTAATGTGATTTTTGCCCAAGAAATTACAGAAAAAAAGAAAAAAGAAAAAAAAGAGAAAAAAGAGAAAAAAGAGAAACAGCCCAAAACTGAGAAAATAACCTCAACCGATGAATCTTCAGAAGAAGGTGATAAAAGTTTAGGTGTTGTTTTTGATGGAGCTTCAATTGCTGTTTCTGCAGGATTAAATTATTACATGGGCGACATTGCAGCATATAAGTTTTTTCCTAGACCAAGACAATTTGGCGATCATTTTACTGGAGGATTCAAAGCGTCAATTGCACGAGATATAAAATGGGGGTTGGGAGCACAATTAAATTATCAAAGAGGTAGCCTTATAGGAACTAGAAAAACTGGAAAAAACTCTTCAACTGTTTCTTTTGAAAACCAATATTTTGATATGTCGTTTCAAGTGAGGTATTTACTTAATAAAGCCCTATTTAAAAAAAATGAATACAACCGTTTTTATATTTATGGTAGCATTGGTTTTGGTTCAATGTGGTATAGAACCCGTTTGTACGATACAGAAACATTAAACACAAAGGATTATGAAGGTTGGGTTGAAGTTGATAACACAAAGGGATTGGCTCAAAAAACATTAAGCGACAAAATTCCTAGGGCTAAAACATGGACAATTCCTTATGGATTAACTGTAAATTATAGATACAATTATAAAATTGATATTCATTTAGATATTACGCAAACGAGTACTTTTACTGATCGTTTGGATGCTTTTGATAGAAGCTGGACTGCCAAAGACAAATATAATTACATTGGATTGGGGATAACTTATAATTTCAATCGCACGAAAGACGATGCTCCCAAAAAGAAAGAGAAAGTAAACAAAAATGATACTGAAACTTCTGATAACTCTGATAACAATGAAGATATTAAAAGCAGTATTTTTTCTCGAAACAAATCCAATAAAAGTAAAAAATCATCCAGTAAAGATGATGAATTACTTAATATTCGTTTAAAATTATTTGAGACTCAGCTTAAATTGTTTGAAATGCAATATTTGCTCGGGCAGTAAATTTGTTACTACTTAAAAAAAATTACTTTAAATGCATCAACATATCGGTTGTCATTGCAGTTAAGTCGTAGTTGTGTTTCCAACCCCAATCTTTTTGAGCGGCAATATCTTCAATGCTTTGAGGCCAGCTATCAGCAATTTTTTGTCGTTCGTCTATGTTGTAACTAATTTCAAAAGTTGGAATGTGTTTTTTTATTTCTGCGGCAATTTCTTTTGGCGAAAAGCTGATACCTCCCAAATTATAACTCGAACGAATTTTTACATCTTCTGCTTTTGCATGCATCAACTCTATGGTTGCTCTAATTGCATCTGGCATATACATCATTGGTAAAAATGTGTTTTCGGACAAAAAGCAAGAAAAATTTCCTGTTTTTAAAGCTTGGTGGTAAATATCTACAGCATAATCCGTTGTTCCTCCGCCTGGTAAAGATTTATACCCAATTAATCCAGGATAACGAATGCTTCTAACATCAACATTGTATTTATTGAAATAATATTCACACCACCTTTCGCCAGCTTGTTTACTTATGCCATAAACGGTGCTTGGTTCCATAATGGTTAGTTGAGGAGTGTTTACCCTTGGAGTTGTTGGTCCAAAAACAGCAATAGAACTTGGCCAATAAACTTTTTTGATAAAACCTTCTTTCGCTAAATTCAATACGTTGAACAAGCTGTCCATATTAAGTTGCCAACCGAATGCTGGATTTTTTTCGGCAGTAGCTGAAAGTAAAGCAGCTAATAAATATATTTGAGTGATGTTATGCTTTTTTACTACATTCAACAATTGTTCTTTGTTTAAAATATCTAAGATTTCAAACGGACCAGTTTGTTCTTGTTGGGGTTTTTTTATGTCAGAAGCAACAACATGTTCATTGCCATACATTTTTCTTAATTCTTCTACCAATTCAGTTCCTATTTGACCTGATGAACCTATAACTAAAATTTTTTCTGGCATAGTAAACTTATTTTACTGAAATATTTTTTGTCGAAAGTACACATTTTGATAAATAATTGAAGTAATTAGTATCAATTCTTGATAAGAAAATTAAAGAGTATCAGCTATAAAATAATATTCGGAGTTGGTATTGAAACAAGTAATAAACTCATTTTCAGAAAGGGAAGTATTTTTTGACAACCAACTTTCTAATGTATATATTTTTAAGCCAATTTGAAGATTTAAAAAATCAAAAACATCTTTAGCTTGGGTGTTGTAATATTCGGAGGCACCTAAACCACATTCAAAAATAACAATAGGTTTATCTCTTTTCAAGAGTTGTTCAGCACCTTTTAGAACGCCTAATTCAGCACCTTCCACATCAATTTTTATAAAATTAATTTTAGTAGTTGGAGGAATTACATCATCTAATTTTTTGAGTGTTACTTCAATTTTTTCAATATCAGGATGCTCAATGTTGTATTTTCTTTTTTTAATACCACTATAAGCAGGAGCATTTTTAACATAATGAAAAGTGGTTGTTCCATTTGTTTCTGCAAGTGCATAAGGAAATATTTGAGCTTTGTTTTTAAATTCTTCCTTCAGTTTTTCATACAACACAGGAATAGGTTCAAATCCAAAATGTGTTCCTTGTGGAGCTTGTTTATAAAGTTCACAAAGTATTTCTCCTTTGTGGCAGCCAATGTCTATGGTGTTGGAATTGGATGTAAGGGCTTTTTTAATTATTTCTTTGGTAAGCCTGTCGTAATGTAAATTTTTGGTTACATCCAAGTGAAAATAGTTGAGTATGGAGCGAACGATATTTTTTAACATGAAAGCAGTAAAATTTTATTCAAAAACGGACAAAGATAAGGTTAAATTGTATTAAACTTTAGTTCTTTTTTAACGATTACTTGCTTTGGTTTTAATTTGTATTAACAACACTTTTACTTTAGGGTCATTCGCTACTTTTATTCTATAAAAATGCTCCTGAATTTTAGTAGTTTTTTTCGTTTCATTTTCTGTTAACCACAATAATTTTTCATGGTCAGGAAAATAGTACTGCATAATTTCATAATCATGATACGAGGAAGAAATAAAAGACAATTCTGGAAAAATATTGTCTTTTATATGGCTTATGGTTTCAGTTAAATTTTCTTCAGACAATTGGTATAAACCTGGCCAGTGCAAGTAATAACTTGTTTGAAACCCGCTTTTGGCAAATAGTTTCAAAAATTCTGGTTGTGATGCTTCTACAATAAATTGTTTTTTTGGAATAGTTAATTCTGTACATAAAAATTCTAGCCTTTTTAATGATAGAGTAGCATTTTCAGAAGATAAATTTTTGAAATCGAGCCAAAAATATAGTTCACTTTCCGTGTTTGATTTTAAATATTCTAACAAATTTAACCCTATAGATGGAGCTGGTGGATGGTTTACATCAAATGTTGCTAATACTGAGTCAAAAACTACATCCAATTCAACTCCTGAAAATTTAGAATTTACTTCTTTCAGTTTTTCAATGCTGTTTACCCTATGCACCCATGTTTTTTCATGATGTAGTTTTTTTAGGAAAAAATCGGAAACCAAACCTTTGTAAGTAATCGTTAATAGCGTTGCTAACACTATGCAAAAAATCAATATTTTCTTAATGGAAAGTTGCATTTATTCAGCGGGCTTTATTTCAGCATCAAAATCCATGTGCTGTTTTACAATTCTTTGTTTCACTTGAAAATTTGGATTAAAAATACTGTTTTCTTCTTGCATACCATCAAAAGAAATGTTTAATAAATCAGCTATAGAAAAAATCAATTGATCGGTCATGTATTTTCTGTTGGTAAAAGGACTGTATTTTTCTAACTCCGATTTTTGATTACTCCAAAAAACAAAAGGAATTTCAAACATAGGATAACTTCCTATAGCCTCACTATGTCCATTAAAATCAACGGTTTGATATACATCTTCACCATGATCAGAAAAGAAAAGCAATTGCTGTTTTTCGTTTGGAATAGCATTAGCTTTTAGCAAAGTAATAATTTCACTAATGATAAAATCATTATATAAAACAGCATTATCATATTGGTTGATGGCATCAAAGGCTTGTTGTGTTCCAAATGGAGTTGAAGGAATATCTTTAAACTGATTAAAATTTTCTGGATAACGGTTTTTATATTGTGTATGCGTTCCTAAAAGATGAACAAAAATTACTTTTTTGGTGTCATTTTTCTTTAAACTTTTTGCTAAAATTGGTAGTACACGCTCATCTAACGAACGTAATTCTTGTTCTCCCCCTAAATTGGTATAGTAGGAATAATCTGCTGCTTGTGCTAAAATAGAAACCATAGTTTCATTTATACCTATAGGAATTTGATTGGAAATCCAAGAGGTTTTGTAACCTGCTGCTTTTACTAATTGAACTAAGCTTCCGTGTTCTTTAGCTTCGGGATTGGCGGTGGTTGCAAAGGTGAGCACTTTTCCTAAAGCAGGAATGGTGTGCGTATGCGGACTAATCACATCATTAAAAACTAAAAGTTCACTTCTCAAGTTTTCTAAGTTTGGTGTAGTGTTTCTATGATACCCATAAATACCTAAATGATGTTTGGTAGTGGATTCACCAATAATGATAATAATGGTTTCTTTTAAACTATCTTCTTTCTTTACAACGGTTTTTAATAGGTTACTTTTTTGGGATGAGCCAAAGAAGTTTTTATATTTTTCAACTTCCGTTTTATATTTTTCATACCCATTAAAAATTTGAAAAACAGCATGGTATTTATGATGATTGGAATTAAAATAAACAGCTGTTCCAATAACAAGTAAAACTAAGCCCAAGGCTAGTTTTTTCCATATAGAATTTTGTGTTTTTACCCAAAGAGTTTCTATGAATAAAGCCAATTTATGGAGGTCATTAAAAATAGCTTTAAATGAGCTTTTTAGTGTGTATTGCTGAATAGCTTTATTGACTCCTATTAATATAAAAACAGATGGTATTAACAATATTAACAACCAAATAAAAATTTCTGTATTGAAATATTCTTTTAAATATTCAGAAGTTTCAGAAGGATTTGTTTCTATTAATATAAAAGCAGTTGAAGGCGTAATTCTTTCTTTGTAAATAGAAACATAGGCAACTTCAAAAAAAGTAATTACTAATGTGCTAAGATATATAAAACGCACATAGATAGAGCTTAATTTTTTATTGGAAATGAAATACGCCACAAAATACAAAAGCAAGTGCAAAAAAATGATTCTTTCAGGGATAAAGGATTTTCCTGTTTTTTCTGAAACAACATAGGACAATACAAATATTGGATACAATAAAAATAAGTAACTGTATTTAATTAATTGTCGGTGGAAAGGCATTTATCATTGCATTAATTAGTTGCTCTAATAATTAATTTTTGTGCTTCAATGAGCTTATTTTTATTATAAAATTGCACACTATAAATTCCTGATGAAAAACTTTCAAGATTAATTTGCAACAGCTTTTTGTTTAAGATATTTGCTTCATATACAATTTGCCCAAAAATAGTTATGATTAATATTTTTTCTACTTCAATTTTAGAAATATCAAAATTAACAAAAGAGGCAGAAGGATTAGGAAAAATGAGTACATTTTTTTCGGAGGCAGGCTGCCAAGAAGTTAAGTCATCTATTTTTAAAGGCATAAAATCATTTATAGTGTCAACAGTAAATTGATGGTTGGTAACAACAGTATCAATTACAATAATCATTACATCTTCTAATCCATTTCCAAAACTTTTGGTAAAGCCAGCAATTTTTATGTCTTCATTGGCATCAAGCACAATACTTTTACTTTCTTCATCTTGTGTTCCTCCAAATGTAGAAGAATTAAATCCCCAAAGCCCATTTGATGTAATTTTAAAAACCAACGCATCTTTTCCTCCATTACCTGCTGCCGTTGTATGTCCGGTATTAAAAAAATCTCCATCAGCCAATTCTACTATATCATAAATAATTTCTTCCCCTTGATTCCCAAAATAATTACCCCAAATAAAATTTCCACTGCTATCGGCTCTAATTAGGTAAAAATCATTATCATTATTAGGTGTAAAACTCGTTGTAACTCCTCCTAATACATAATCTCCATTTGCAGTTTCTATAACTGAATTTGCTTCTTCATACCCTGCTGGACCATAAGCAACATCCCAAATTAAATTTCCTGTTGGACTTAATTTTATCATATACATCTGTACAGAATCTGTAGTTGTAGTGGTCATTCCAGCAATAACGATGCTACTATCGGAAGTTTCAATAATGGAATTTCCTTTGTCAATTAAATTTCCACCTATGGTTTTTGTCCAAAGTGTATCTCCATTTTTATTGGTTCTCACCACAAATACATCCGATTGACCAGCGGTGTTGTTATAAGTTTCTCCGCAAAATACAAAACCACTATCGTAAGTGATGGTTAAATCATACACAAAATCCCAATCATTGCCTCCGTATTTTTTTGTCCACTCATAGTTTCCTAAACTATCTCTTTTCATCAAAACTGCATCATAACCACCATTTCCATAACTGTTTGAAGTTGTTGCAATAATATATCCTTTATCGTAAGTTTGTTTCACAGCATAGCCCCAATCGTTGTTTGTTCCGCCTAATGAGTAGCTCCATTCAATATTAATAAGCGAATCTACTTTGAGTAAATAAACATCTGTATTTCCTGTTGTGTTGGTAGAATTTGAACCAACAATAATATAGCCTCCGTCCGAAGTTGCTTCAATGGATTCTCCAACATCTATTCCTATTCCTCCAATAGCATATAAGTGAGCAATGGTGTCTTTTTGGGCCAAGCTAAAAAGAGGAAGTAATATAAATAATATGTGTATGATTTTATGCATTAGTATATGATTACAAAGTTACTCAAAATTGTGCTTTTATTCCCACAAAACCATTATTGGCAAATGAAGTTGAAGGAGAAATAAAAGCATCTATATTATTGCTACCAACAAATAATGTGTAGCTGTTTTTTAGTTGATATGCCAAGGCTAATCCTAAATTTAGTTTTCCATATCCTCCGTAAGAAAGATGAACTCTAGTAATAAAATTTGGAGTAACAAAATAAGAAGTATTAGTATAAAACAAAGGAAAATAATTAGCAAAAATCTTGTAGTAAACCCCTCCATTAAATTGCCATTTTTCATTGATGTATTTAGTGTAATCAATAGTAAATGAAGTTGGTAGTAGTTTTGTCTCTCCTTGTTTCTGTTTCATAGAACCAATGTTTTCTATAAGAGAATCTTTTGAAATAGTGTTTAGTAAGCTATCGTTTAAATCAAAAATATTATCTACTTCTATTCCCTCAAAGTGATAAGAATCATAAGTCTGATAGTTAATTGATTTTTTATTCCAATACACAAACCCAACATCTTTTAGGTTTAAATAGATTTTATCTCCATTTTTGAGGTAAAGTTGTTTAAAATATTCGGTGGAAACGCCATAGCCATTAAAAGCACTAATTCCGGTATGATTGGTATCGCTTCTATAAAAAGTGTAATCTAATGTTAAGTCAATTTCTCTCCCATATTCTTCTGTAAACAAAGTCCCTTTATTGATCTCCATTTCGAGGTTTTCTTGGGCTTTAATAAACGAAACAATTGCTCCTTCAGTTGCCATTTTCCCTTGTTTTTTTTTGTGAGAGATAAAACCAATATTCAATTGTTGGTATTTAAAATAATTAAAATCGGTATTGCCAATATCGATGGTTTTTCCTGCAAATTGTTTGTTGCCATCAAAAGTAAATCGAAATAAATCGGACGAAAACTTGCTGTCAGCGTGTTCTTTTTGACTTAGCCCAAGAATAAGAGAAACATTTGTTTTTCCTACCAGTGTATCAAATGGAATGGCAACATTTAGATGATATTCTAAATCGCCTCCTAATCTATTGTTGTTAGAAAGATTATTATAGGCATCATTTTTAATTGTTTTATCTATTTTGCCTCCAAAAACGAATTTATTGAGCATTTCACTGTTCATCACATTAGAGCCATAATTATAATACATTTCACTTGAAATAGTTAATCGTTGAATGGTATCTTCAAAAAACTGATTGTTGTATTGAGCATTACCATAACCACCTAAAAAGCAACAACTGATAACTAAAATCAACTTTTTCATTTTACTAACTTGCTTATTTTAGGTTGACATTATAAGTAAAATCTCCTACTATTTTAAGGTCTAAATTATAACCTTCATAAATTTTTACAAATTGAGGTTGACCTATGGTTGTGAAGGAAACTTTTACAGCAATTTTTTTGGCATTATATAAATCGTTAATGGTAGAATTGGTTAGCGAAAATCTCAGCATTGAAGCTTGTTTTGAAGTAACTCTTAAATTACTATTCAAGGGAGCCGCTTCAATTATTGATGGTGAAGAAATGGTTGAAAGTGGTTGATTGAATGCATCAAAAAGTTGAAGTGAAATAGCTGCATTAAACGGAAATCCATTGTCAGCAAAAAGTACTAAATCTCCATTTAAAATTTGACCTGATGAGCTTTCCTTATCTAAGTCAATGTCAATGGTATCAACAAGCGTAAGGTTGTTGGCTATTATTGACAATGGAAATTCTACATTCAAATTTGCTTTTAAGGGATGGTTTTTAAATACAAAATCATTGTTGCCCGAAAGATTTCCAAATGGATTGATGTGTAAGTTGATATCAAACAACAGTTGGTTAGGAAAAATTTCTATCAATTGGTCGATGTTTGAGTTGCTTGTGCTGATAAGCGTATTTAAATAGGTATAATTAACTTCTGGAACAGAAAAAGTTTGCAATGCTCGATTGATGTTTAGTGAATTTCCTATAATGGGATGAGTGAGGGAAATGGTTGAAGCATTTTTTGAATTTGTAGCGGCTAATTGATTGAGTGTGATTTGAGCATCAACACCAATTCCATTTTCAAAACTCAAATTTACATCAACTTGGTTGAGGTCAAGTGTTCCTGCGAGGATTCTGCTGAAAGCATTAAAATCGGTAGTTTCAGGACCAAAATGATACTGTTGATTACCAAAATAACCACGCACATAAGACGGTACAACATCAATTAACTTGTTGGATATAGTAATTTTCTCTCCTGCCTGAACTACCACTGGACCTGCTGCAAGGGTATCTAACCTACCAACTGCTCTTGTAACAAAAGTATTCACTTTCGTTTTGGAAATACCAGTTAAATCTAATTCATAACCACTAATATCAACACTTGTTGTAAAATAACCTGCTTGTGAGGTTGTTCCTGCTGGGATTAATTCTTGTAAAATCAAGGTATCACCATTTTTTGTAGCAATAGGTATGGTGTACGTAATAATTACTTTTTCTTTGATTTCACTCCATATTTCTAATTCTATTCTTCCTGATTCTATTGATGCAAGATTTAGTTGAACACCATTACTAACGCCAAGTGTTGTTTCTTTATCGGTGCTATAAAAGGCATCACCTGGTGATGGAAAAGTGGAAATTGGAAATGAAAATATTTCTGTGATGTTGGTATCAGGAATTCTAAAAATAGAATCCATATCAATATCAAAAAGACTTGTTTGGTAAACAATTTTTAGTGAAGTGTCGGGGTTGGTTACCAACACAGAATCAGGCAATAAGTTGTCTAATGTTAATGATGTTTTCACTAAAGGAGCCAACAAATCAACATCCCAATTGGGGCGTTCAAAATCTTTTCTACAGGAAAAAAACAACAAAAGAATTACCAAAAAACTTATTTTAGAACTTTTATTCATAGATGTAAAGGTAAGTTTTTTTATTATACTCAATATACAAATCGTTTGAAGGATTAGAAAAAATAGGCAATTAACTGATAGGTTAATTTTTCAACCATATTCCATTTGTTTGATTTCCTTTTTCAGAAATTATGGAATAATAATAAGTTCCTTTAGAAAATTGAGATGTGTTTATTGTTAGTTGAGTTGAACTCCAAATTTCATCAATTATCTTTTTTCCTAAAATATTGTAAATGATAATGGTAGATGTTTCAGCAGTTGCTCTTACAATAGTAAAAATGGAGTTGCCAGGATTAGGAAATACACGAATGTTAGCAGAAGAATTAATTTGTTCAGAGATTCCTACTATTACAATGGAATTACAAACAGAAGTATCAGAACAAATGCTATCGAAAACAATTACGGCATAACTTCCAGAAACTGTTGGAACATAAGTTTGATTTGTTGCTCCAGAAATGATGATATTTCCATCGCAATTTATCCAGAGGTAAGAAGCACTTGTATTTATGTTGTTCGCTGTTAATGTGTCTCCATTAACTGTAACAGAAACATCAACAGTATCTAGTATAGATAAATTTGTAATAATGGTACTATCGCAGCCCAAAGCAGAAGTCATTACATCTGTATAAATTCCTGTAGAATTGTAAGTGTTTGTTCCAACAGTTATTGATTGTCCATTACAAAAAATAACTATGTTGTTGGTGATTATGGGTGCCAACACGGTTAAATTTGTTATTACTGTACTATCTATAGAACTTGAAGCAGTTAATGTATCTGTATAAATTCCAGTTGAACTGTATGTGTTTGTTCCAACAGTTATGGATTGCCCATCACAAAGCGTAACATTTTGATTGGTTGTTATTCCTAAAAATCCGAAAGTAAAAACTGCCGAAGATGTTGCAATTGAATTAGAAAGCACATTTCCAGTATTAGAAGCTGTGCACAAACCTGTTACGGTGCTATTTTCATTAAACCAAGCTGTTCCATCCCATCTTGCTAGGGTTACTGCTGCACAATTAGAAATTCCACTTGAAGTAGCGTCTTCCCAATAAATTCCAACCTGTGTGTTGTCTGTTGTGTTGAATTTATCTAGTGTCCAATGTTCAATAGTACTTACGGTATTTAGTGGTGTATTCACTGGAGTTGTTGAGGTAAAAGAAGCATCAACATACTCAGCAACAAATTCACTATTTATATTGGTTGGAGCAGAAATTTCTAATCTACGCCATAACCCATTTTTGCCAATCGGAAAAACAAAAGCATCGTTTCCAATTTTTTTGAAAGGTCCATTTACAAAACTTGAAGCATTTCCTGAAGTTGACGTTGCATTGTCGATTAAAGTAATCGAATTGGTTGTTGAAGTTGTTACAGTTCCATTAGTTAATGTAAGTGCTTTATTTACTATAATAGGTTGATTTAGTGTAATTCCTTGAACAGAAGTATTATTAACAGTTAAGTTATAGAATGTTGTTGAACTAGCTCCAGATATAGATTGAGCTGTTGTTCCTGTTAGGGAAACAGTGTTTGAATTTTGATTAAAAGTTCCGTTGTTGATGAAATCTCCTTTCACATTTATGTTTGTTGGAGCCGAATGGGTTAAAGAATTTAAAGTGCTTATATTGATGGAATGAAAATCATAAATTCCTGTTCCTTGCAAGGTGGTTGTTCCATTAAAATTGATGGTCGAAAAGGTTCCTATAAAAGCTCCATTATTGTTTATTGTATTTGTGTTTGTGATATTGAATGTAGAGCCTCCTAATTGTAAAATTGTATCTGCAAGTGAAAGGTTTTCAACTAATGCACCACTAAAGTCAACTTGTACTATACCACCTATTTGAAGGTACATATTTACAGTACTTCCTGGTAAATTTACAATGTTTCCGTTTATGATTGCCGTTCCAGCAAATAAATCCATTTTTGGAGCTCCTGTTCCCGGTGCAACACCAAACCAATTTACATCACCATCCACAAACAATGTTCCTCCATCCATAAAAAATGTTGGTGTATAATTTCCTGCCACATTTTCCAACATCAATTCAACGCCAACAGTTACAGAACCACTTATGAAAAAAAACAAGCTTGATTTTGTTGCGTTTCCATCAGCTATAACAAGTGTTTGAGCCACATTAAGAACGCCTCCCATCATGTTACATTGACCACCAAGCTCAAGAACAAATCGCTGTCCAGTAGTTACAGTACCATTGTTGATATCGCAAGTTGCATCATCTCCAATAATAAGTCGCTGATCAACATTCAATATTCCTCCGTTAACGGTTAAATTGGCTCCTAAATCAACAAATAATCGACCATTATTTCCAGGGGCAATAGCTACAGTTCCAGATTGAAGTAGTAAGGATGAGTTTGGATTTACTACTGAAACATTATCGCCTGTTGTTAAATTTGCTTGAATTGTCAACAAAGCTCCATTTGCAACAGTAATTTGATTCGGAGTGAAAACGGAATTTGTGCTTATGATTGGCGAAACAGCATTTCCAGTGTAGTTTGCTGGATTTATGGTGATATTAACTCCGTTTAAGGGCCAAGAAGACCAGTTGGCAGAATTGTTCCAATCAGCATCAACATTTCCAGTCCAGTTTTGGGAAAAAAGTGTCGTAGAAATTAATAAAATTAAAGTGGTAATAAAAATATTTTTCATAAACGTTAGAATATTTGATTTTTTGTAAAAATAAGTTTTTTTATTTTCTATCAATATAAAAACTATTTGCTTGAGCCAACGAAGTTACTATCAAATCATTAATACATAAATTATCGGGAAGCGTTGTGGTATAATAAATAATAGAGGCAATATCTTGTG
>Ga0210006_1001301_pt1 | contig 17435 bp, 14 predicted proteins | sample CryGey02umfilter_2_FD_185452 | JGI IMG/M metagenome (GOLD analysis project Ga0210006, IMG submission 185452) | Groundwater microbial communities from aquifer in Utah, USA - Crystal Geyser 4/10/14 0.2 um filter (SPAdes) (version 3) | ecosystem: Environmental > Aquatic > Deep subsurface >... | reverse complement strand
ACCTGCCGCAAACACGGCATCGGTCCCACCCCAGCCCTGACCCTCCTCTTCGAAGGTAACCAACCCCTCTTTATGAAAGAAAACCCGTAGGGAAAAACCGGGGGGATGGGAGGGGCTGAATAGTTACAAGGGATTAAGACTAAGACCATGAGTATTATTACGCACATCCCTGGAGATCAAAAAGCAGACCTGAAAAAAAAGGGATTAAGACTGACGGTGGACAGCATCTAGGCTTTCCAATGTGCGATCAAAAAGCAGACCTGAAAAAAAAGGGATTAAAACTTCTTTGACGTCGCTTAGTAGTGACGTGAGCGTGAGATCCAATGCCGATATTCCACTTTTCTCGCCGCCCGAGTCGTTCATGAATTACCGCCACGCCTACCACGCCGGAAACTTCGCCGATGTGCTCAAACATCTGGTGCTGACCCAGCTCATCCAAGGGTTCAAGCGCAAAGACAAACCCTTTGCCTACCTCGACACCCATGCCGGGTCGGGGATGTACGACCTGCGCAGCGAGCAGGCGGGCAAAACCGGGGAGTGGCGCAGCGGGATCGACCGCTTGTGGCGCGAACGCTCCCCCCAGGGGGCGCTGGCCGAATACCTCGGGGCGGTGAAAGCGGCCCAACCCGAACCAGGGAGCGGGCCGACCCTCTACCCCGGCTCCCCCTGGCTGGCAGCCCATCTGCTGCGCCCTCAAGACCGGCTGCTGTTGATCGAAAAACACCCGGAAGAGGCGGCGCTGCTGCGTCAGACGATGGGGCGCGATTCCCGCGTCGCCATCCACCAGCGCGACGGTTTCGAGGCGCTCGGCGCACTACTGCCGCTGTCCGAAAAGCGCACCCTCATCCTGATCGACCCCCCCTTCGAGCAAGAAAAAGAATTCGAGGCGATGCAGGCGGGGCTGCAAGCCATCCAGCGTAAGGCGGCCACCGCCACCGTCGCTTTGTGGTACCCCCTGAAAGATGCCCAGGCGGTCGCCCGTTTTCATCGCGGCCTGAAGGGGACAGGCATCAAAGAGATCCTGCTGTGCGAGCTCTGGGTGCGCGATCCCAAAACCCCCGCCATGCTGGTCGGCAGTGGCCTGGCTTTGGTCCGTCCCCCCTTCCAAACCGACGCCGCTTTAAAAGCGGTGTTGCCCCAGTTGACCCGCACCCTGACCCAGGGCGAGGGGGCTGGATTTCGCCTCGAATGGCTCGTGGCCGAATAACTTGGAGGGCCTCAAAGACTTCCTCACCCGGCTGCGCGACGCCCTGCGCGATCTGCTGCCCATCGTGGTGGTGATCGCCCTGTTTCAAGCCTTCGCCATCGGCCAACTCCCCCCCAACTTAACCTCGATCGCCAGCGGTCTGCTCATCGTTGCGGTGGGGCTGGCGCTCTTTATTCAGGGGTTGGAGCTCGGGGTTTTTCCGGTCGGAGAGAACCTCGCCTACGACTTCATCCGCAAGGGTTCCCTGGGTTGGCTGTTGCTCTTTGCCTTCCTCATCGGCTTTGCCACCACCATCGCCGAACCGGCCCTGCTCGCCATTGCCGAAAAGGCGCAGGCGATCAGCGCCGGGCGCATCGACGCCCTGGGGCTGCGCGTCACGGTGGCGGTTTCGGTGGGGTGCGCCATCGTGCTTGGGGTGCTGCGCATCCTGCTCGGCCACCCGATCCACTGGTACATCATCGGCGGATACATCCTGGTGGTGCTGGTGACCTTCTGGACCCCACCGCAGATTGTGGGGCTTGCCTACGATTCGGGGGGGGTGACCACCTCGACGGTGACGGTGCCGCTGGTGGCGGCACTGGGGATCGGACTGGCGACCATGATTAAGGGGCGCAATCCGGTGATCGACGGCTTCGGCCTGATCGCCTTCGCCTCGCTCACCCCGATGATCTTCGTGCAGCTCTACGGCATTGCTGTTTATGCGGGGGACGGCGGGACGACCGCCGCCGCCGCCGCCACCATCCAGTCCCCATCCCCCGATGGGCCGCAAACCGAGGATGCATCCTCGGCGACACCGCTGACCTTGCTCATGGATTTGCTCGGGGTGGTCAAAGACATATTGCCCATCGTGTTGGTCATCGCCTTTTTTCAATACGGCATTTTGCGCAAGGCGATTCCTCGTCTGAAACAGGTCGCCATCGGCTTTGGGCTGGTGATTTTGGGGCTTTACGCCTTCATCGTTGGGCTTGAGATGGGGCTGTTCCCCATCGGCGAGACCATGGCGATCCAGCTCACCGCGGGGGGGAAGCCGTGGGTGATCTACCTCTTCGGCTTCCTGGTCGGCTTTGCCACCACCATGGCCGAACCCGCCTTGATCGCCATCGCCCTGAAGGCCTCCGAGGTCAGCAAGGGGCGGATCCATCCCTTGGTTTTGCGGGTGTTTGTCGCCTTCGGAGTGGCTGTGGGGATCGCCCTGGGGTGCTACCGCATCGTCCAGGGCGACTCGATCCACCACTACCTCATCGTCGGCTACCTGGGGGTGATCCTCCTGACCTGGCTGGCGCCCCGGTACATCGTCCCCATTGCCTACGATTCGGGAGGGGTGACCACCTCGACGGTCACCGTCCCTTTGGTGGCCGCCCTGGGGATCGGCCTTGCCACCAACATCGAGGGGCGCAGCCCCCTGGTCGACGGTTTCGGTTTGATCGCCTTTGCCTCGCTCTTCCCCATGCTCACCGTGATGGCCTACGGCATTCTGTCGGAGCGGACCGTTAAGCCCGAATCAAGGAGTCAAAAATCATGAGATTCTCTGTGCTGATCTGCATCGCCCCGCAGGAGCGTGAAACTGCGGTGATCGAAACCTGCCGCCAGGCGGGGGCCGGAGGGGTCACCATTCTTGAGGGCAAGGGGATGGGTTTGCAGGAAAAAAAGACCTTCCTCGGCCTCACCTTCGAGGCGATGGAGTCGTTCCTGGTCTTCGTTCTGGAGCGCTCCCTGGCCACCCATGTTTTGAAGGCGATCAAGAAGGGGCATCAGGACCACACCATCGCCTTCATCATCCCCATCGAACATCTGACCGGCATCGATTTGAACCAAGTCGACCGCTTCGTCGATCAGGTTAAAGAGGAGATCTGAGTATGAAATTGGTCGCCGACATCATGAGCCGCGACGTCGCCACCATCGCCCCCCTGGCCCCTGCCCGTGAGGCGCTGACCACCATGCGTCGGCACGGGGTGAATTCCCTGGTGGTCGACAAGGGGAGCCCCGCCGGTGCCTACGGCATCGTCACCTACACCAGCCTGCTCAAGGCGATCGTCGCCCAGGAGGGGGACATCGACCTGCTGCATGTCTACGACATCTGCGCCAAACCGGCCCTGAGCGTCCACCCCGGTCTCGACATCCGCCACGCCGCCCAATTGATGGCCAATTTCAACGTCAAGCGGCTGTTGGTTTTGGAGGGGGGCGATTTGGTGGGGATTGTCTCGATGAGCGACATCATCGAGGCGTTGGTGGAGGAATTGGAGGAGTAACAGCCGAGCCTGAATGGGGGCATGCGAGGATTGAACGGCTTTTACCGCAGCATCGCTTCGGCGGCAGCGGTCGCCTTCCTCAGGCATAGGCTAGGTTGGGGTTGGGGTTGGTTGGGTTTGTAGGAGCAGTCCCCGACCGCGAATGCGCAGAAACCTTGCGACCCCGACCCCCGCCTGCCCCAAAAGGCATCGGCGTCAGGGACGCCTCCTACGGTAGCATTGGGCGGTTGCCCCAACCGTTTCTTTGCTGAAGAAAACCGGCTTCGCTTCTGCCATAACCGTCGCCACCCCACACCTAATGAGGGTAGCCCCCCCGCATCCAAACGATGCGGGGGAGTCCTCATGCATAGGTCGGCTTAAAGGCCTGGTCGGTCTGCTCCACCGGTCCGTTTTCACCCCAATAGGGCGACAACTTGCGCAGTTGGGCGACGATGGGGGGGACGGCAGCGATGACGCGCTCGATCTCTTCGTCGGTGGTCTCGCGCGACAACGAAAAGCGCACCGTGCCGTGGGCTGCGGTGTAGGGGATCTGCATCGCCCGCATCACGTGGCTGGGTTCCAGCGAACCCGAGGTGCAGGCCGAGCCGCTGGAAGCGGCGATCCCGACCTTATTGAGCAGCAGCAAAATCGCCTCCCCCTCGATGTATTCAAAGGCGATGTTGCAGGTGTTGGGCAGGCGATTTTCGACATCGCCGGTGACAAAGGCATTGGGCACCTGGGCCAAAATCCCCGCCTCCAGCTTGTCGCGCAGCTTTTTCACCACCGTGTTTTCGTGCTCCATGGCCGCTTGCGCCATTTCGCAGGCGATGCCCAGCCCCACGATGGCGGCGGCGTTTTCGGTCCCGGCGCGCCGTCCCCGCTCTTGGTGACCGCCGCGCAAAAAGGGGCGGAATTTCACCCCGCGCCGGGCGTAAAGAACGCCGATCCCCTTGGGGGCGTGGAGCTTGTGACCCGAGATCGACAGAAAGTCGATGTCGCTGTTTTTCAGGTCGATGGGGATCTTGCCGACCGCCTGGACCGCGTCGGTATGAAAGAGCACCCCCGCCTGCTTGGCCATGCTCGCCATGGCCTCGACCGGAAAGAGGGTTCCGGTTTCGTTGTTGGCCCACATCACCGAGACGATGGCGATGTTGCCCCCCCGCTCGCGCAGCAGCGCGGCGTATCCCTCAAGATCGATGCGACCCTGCTTGTCGACCCCAAGCCGATGGACCGTCACCCCTTTTTTCTCAAGGTATTTGCCCAGCTCCAGCACGGCGGGGTGTTCCACCACGCTGACGACGATCTCGGTGCGCTCGGGAAAGACCTCCAGCGCCGAGAGGATGGCGGTGGTGTCGGACTCGGTGCCGCACGAGGTGAAGACGATTTCGGAGTCGTATTCGGCCCCGATCAGCGCCTGCACCTGACCCCGCGCCTTTTTCAGCGCCCGTCCCACCTTGTCGCCGAAGCTGTGCAGGGATGAAGGATTGCCGAACTGCTCGGTGAAAAAGGGGAGCATCGCCGCGACCACCTCGGGGGCGACCCGGGTGGTGGCGTTGTTGTCGAGGTAGATGGGATTCATGGCATGGCCCCTTGGGTTGATTGCATGAGTTCATGAAAGCGGAAGGTGATTCATCCAGAAGAAGCCGCCTTCGCTTTGGCCCCTCTGACGAGGCTCAACATGGGTACGCCGGGTGGGGCAACCTTCCCATCGAACGGCTACCCCGGTTGGACCGCCGAACCCCCACCTATCCTCCCCCTGTCAGGGGGAGGGACGCCGACGGGATGCCGGGTCAGCCCCGCATCGCCAGCGCCGCGGCCGGAACCACCTGCACCATCTCGCCCAGAGCGGCAATCAGTTTGACCTGGATCCCCTCCAGGGTGGCCGAGGCCATGGAGCAGCCTGCGCAGGCGCCGGTCATGTGGACGAAGACCTTCTTGCCCTCGACCTCGATCAATTCCACATCGCCGTGGTCGCGCCGCAGCTGGGGACGAATTTCCTCCAGGGTCTGCTCGATGATCTTGATCCGCTCCAGCGAGGTACGGGGCCGTTTTGCGGCAGGAGCCGGGGCGGGGGCGACTTGAATTTGCACCGGTTGTGCCGCCGGGGTCGCCGCCGCTGGGGCCTTGCCCAGCACCGCCTGCAACACCTCCTCGATCCCCTCATGACAGGTGGCGCAGCCTCCCCCCGCCTTGGTGTAGAAGGTGACCTGCTCCAGGGTGGTCAGATTGTTCTCGCGGATGACCTCTTCGATCATGCCGGCGTCGATCCCGAAACATTTGCAGATCAGCGCCCCCTCCTCGTGATCGTCGCTCCACGCCTCACCCTTGTAGTTGGCGACCGCAGCGTGCAGCGCTTCGCGCCCCATCACCGAGCAATGCATCTTTTCGGGGGGTAGGCCGTCGAGGTAGTCGGCGATGTCTTGGTTGGTCACCTTGAGCGCCTCTTCGACCGTCTTGCCCTTGATGATCTCGGTCAGGGCCGAAGAGGAGGCGATGGCCGAGCCGCAACCAAAGGTTTGAAAGCGGGCGTCCTGAATCACGTCGGTCTCGGGATCGACCTTGATCATCAAGCGCAAGGCATCGCCGCACGAAATCGAACCGACCTCCCCCACCCCGTTGGCCCCATCGAGGACCCCGGCGTTCTGGGGGTTGAAGAAGTGTTCTTGGACTTTCTCGGAGTATTCCCACATAGCCTCAATCCCCCCTTAGCAAGAAAACGACTTGCCGCAGCCGCAGGAAGACTTGGCGTTGGGGTTTTCGAACTTGAAGCCGGAGCCCTCCATGCCGTCGGTGAAGTCGACCGTGGTTCCCTGGATGAAGGGGGTGGTGTCGGGGTCGATGAAGACCTTCACCGCGCCGAATTCGAGCACCGTGTCTTTGCTGCCCGGTTCGTCCTCCAGGCTCAGGCCGTACTGAAAACCGGAGCAACCGCCGCCGGAAATCATGATGCGCAGCCCGGCATTGGGGTTGGGGGAGCCCTTGATGAAGGTGGAAACGGCGGAGATGGCTTTGTCGGTCAGTTGGATCATGGCGGGTTCTCCTCGTGGCGTGCGAAACGGATCGCCCCTTATCGCAGGGGGCGTGCCATATCGAGAAGTTGTTGTTTTTCAATCAATTGCGTCGTTTTTGTCTTTGTCGCAATTGCGACCATACCCGACAAACAAGATCGGGAACTGACAGCCCCGTCCCCTTGTTCAGTCGCCATCAACCCTCAGATGCACCACCAACCACTCCAGCGCTCGATCGAACTCAACCCCCTCCCGCGCTTCCCGCAACGTCAGCCCCCCCTCCCCCGGCGGATACTCCAAATGCAGTCCATACCGCCCCTCCTCCTGCCCATAGGTATAGAGGTAGGCGGTCAGTCGAGGATCGCAGGGGCTGAGCAAACGCACTGCATCGGCGGGATCCGGATCGGGAACGGGGAGCACGAAGCCCTCGGGCCCCAGACGCTCGGTGAGGATCAACAACAGATGCTTGATGGCGACATCCTTCGAGAGCGCCCAAATGTTTGGGGGCATAACGACATCTTTTTATCTTGTGTATTGAGATGTTTTTTATACTGGTAATAATACAGCCATTAAATCTTACTTTTTCAGCCGGGAGCACCCATGTCACACCCTCAACAACTCACCGCCTTTGCGGGCACCACCCTGATCGGCCAAGGCGATCTACCCACCGTGGCGTTGCAGGCCCGCGCCGTCCGAGCCCACGATCCCGAGGCATCGATTCTGATTTTCGACGACGCCTCGGGCCGCACCGTCGAGGTCGACCTGCGCGGCAGCGCCGAGGAGGTCTTGGCCCGCCTGCCCCAACCCGACCCCGCCGAGGGGGAGGAGCCCCCCAAGCGGGGCCGCCCCAAGCTGGGGGTGGTGGCCAAAGAGATCACCCTGCTTCCCCGCCATTGGCAATGGCTGAGCGAGCAACCGGGGGGGGCCTCGGTGACCCTGCGTAAATTGGTGGAGCAGGCGCGCAAGGCGGGGGTCGCCAAGGAGCAGGCCCGCAAATCCCAGGAGGCGGCCTACCGCTTTTTGGATGCCATGGGAGGCAATCTGCCGAACTTCGAGGAGGTCTGCCGCAAACTTTTTGCCGGGGATTTCGGGGGGATCGCACCGCTGTTGACGGCATGGCCCGCCGATGTGCGGGGCCATGCCTTGAAGCTGATCGGCAGCGCCGAACGCGATGCCATCGAAGCGGTCGAGGGGTGGCCGGAAGATCGCTGAAACGCCGAAAAACCCCGAATCGCCATTGAGGAGCGCCGCCATGAACACCCAACCCTCCGAGATCCAGGATGTTGCCGACACCACCGCGTGGGTCGCCCGCTAGGGAAACGCTGATTAAAGGCCTCCTGCCTTGAATCAGCACGCTTCGCAAAAATCGTCGTTTTTGCTTCGCTTGCAACATCAGCAGAGCTTTGGCTTCTACCGCATTGCCTCAAACGCAATCGCGCCGAGGGCGGCGCTCCTACCGCATTGCCTCAAACGCAATCGCGCCGAGGGCGGCGCTCCTACCGCATTGCCTCAAACGCAATCGCGCCGAGGGCGGCGCTCCTACCGCATTGCCTCAAACGCAATCGCGCCGGGGGCGGCGCTCCTACCGCATTGCCTCAAACGCAATCGCGCCGAGGGCGGCGCTCCTACCACGTCGCCTCAGACGCAATCGCGCCGAGGGCGGCGCTCCTACCGCATTGCCTCAAACGCAATCGCGCCGGGGGCGGCGCTCCTACCGCATTGCCTCAAACGCAATCGCGCCGAGGGCGGCGCTCCTACCACTTCGCCTCAGACGCAATCGCGCCGGGGGCGGCGCTCCTACCACGTCGCCTCAGACGCAATCGCGCCGAGGGCGGCGCTCCTACCGCATTGCCTCAAACGCAATCGCGCCGGGGGCGGCGCTCCTACCGCGCCGCCTTAGACGCAATCGCGCCGAGGGCGGCGCTCCTACCACGTCGCCTCAGACGCAATCGCGCCGGGGGCGGCGCTCCTACCTTGTTGCCTCAAACGCAATCGCGCCGGGGGCGGCGCTCCTACCGCATTGCCTTAGACGGACGTTCCTGATTTTGGCGCCCCATCCGTGGGCCGCTCGGAAGCGCTGATTTAATCGGCGTTTCCGCGCAGCCCCCTCCCCAATCCCCCGCAAAATCCGCACAATCCCGCCCCCATTCCCTTTTCGTTTGGCACCCTGTCCCCATGCCCTCCATCCGACAACGCCTGCGCGACCTGGGCGCCCTGCCCGGCCATGAGAGGCTCGTACTGCGCCACTGGCTCCAGGGCGCCCCCCTCGATACCCGCAGACGGCGGGCCGAGGACTTCCTCCCCAAGTCTCTGCGCACCGCCCTGCCCGGACTCAGCGAGCGCTGGCACGACCTGGCCCGCATCCACGGCGAACACCCCGGCGAGGATGGATCGCTGCGCCTGCTGGTGCGACTGGCCGACGGCCAAACGGTAGAAAGTGTGTTGCTGCCTCGCGATGGGCTGTGCGTCTCGACCCAGGTCGGCTGCGCGGTGGGGTGTCTGTTCTGCATGACCGGCAAAAGCGGGCTGATTCGGCAGCTGAGCAGCGACGAGATCGTCGCCCAGGTCACCCTGGCGCGCGCCCGCCGTCGGGTCAAAAAGGTGGTCTTTATGGGGATGGGAGAACCGCTGCACAACCTGGACAACGTCATGGAGGCGATCGATCTGCTCGGCACCGAAGGGGGGATCGGCCACAAGAACCTGGTTTTCTCGACCGTGGGCGACCGCCCCCTCTTCGCGCGTTTGCAGGCAGGCGCCGTCAAACCGGCTCTGGCGATCTCGCTGCACACCACCGACCCGGCGCTGCGTCGCCGTCTGCTGCCCAAAGCCCCCGACATCGACCCCGCCGAACTGATCGCCCTGGGCGATGACTACGGCCGCGCCACCGACTACCCCATTCAGTACCAATGGACCCTGCTGGAGGGGATCAACGACACCGACGCCGAGCTGGAGGCGCTCGCCCGGCTGCTGGCCGGCAAATACGGGATGCTCAATCTGATTCCCTACAACAGCGGCTCGGAAATGGGATTCCAGCGCCCAAGCTGGGAGCGGGCCGCCGCGATGGCGCGCCACCTCCACCGCTGCGGGGTGCTGACCAAGCTGCGCCACTCGGCGGGGCAAGATGTGGAGGGGGGATGCGGGCAATTGCGGGCGCGGGCGCTGGGGGAATCGGCGTAAAGGGCTCCGCCGTTGGGTTCAGCGACGTGTCGCAACACCAACATCAGCTTTGCCCCACCCGCACCATCGGCTGTTGACAGCTCGGTTTGGGCCCCTTCATCCAGGGAATCCGCTGATGAAAGGCCTCCTGCCTTGAATCGGCACGCTTCGCAAAAACCAAAAGCAGAGCTTCGGCGACTTAGGTCGCCTCCTACGACAGCGCTATTTTGGCGGCCCAGCCGTGGGCCGCTCGGAAGCGCTACGACATTGGCGCCGCCCTAAAAAACGCAACAAAAAACCCCGGTCGATCCGAAGATCGACCGGGGTTTTTTAGTGGGTACAACATCCGGACCTTCCCGGCCCCGAAGGGCCGGTGGTCCGCCTTATGGTTATTACAGAGCGGCCAGGGCCGCGTTGAAGGTGGCGCTGGGACGCATCGCCGCTTCGGTCTTGGCATCGTCGGGGTGGTAGTACCCCCCCATGTCGACGGGGCTGCCCTGCACGGCGGCAAGCTCCGCCACGATCTTGTCTTCGTTCGCACTCAGGGCCGCAGCCAAGGGGGCAAAACGGGCCTTGATCTCGGCATCCTCATCCTGGTCGGCCAGGGCTTGAGCCCAGTACATCGCCAGGTAGAAGTGGCTGCCGCGATTGTCGAGGCTGCCCAGCTTACGGGCGGGAGACTTGTTGTTCTCCAGCACCTTGCCGGTGGCGACATCGAGCGCCTTGGCCAGCACCGCCGCCTTGGGGTTGTTGAACGCAGCCGCCAGATGCTCCAAGGAAACCCCCAGGGCCAGGAACTCGCCCAGCGAATCCCAGCGCAGGTAGTTCTCTTTCTGGAATTGCTGCACATGCTTGGGGGCCGAGCCGCCCGCGCCGGTCTCGAACAGGCCGCCGCCCGCCATCAGCGGAACGATCGAGAGCATCTTGGCGCTGGTGCCCAGCTCAAGAATCGGGAACAGGTCGGTCAGGTAGTCGCGCAGCACGTTGCCGGTCACCGAAATGGTGTCCTCACCCTTGCGGATGCGGTCCAGCGAGAACTGACAAGCCTCGGCCGGGGCCATGATGCGGATGTCGAGCCCGGCGGTGTCGTGATCCTTCAAATAGACGTTCACCTTGGCGATCAACTGAGCATCGTGGGCACGCTGTTCGTCGAGCCAGAAGATGGCGGGAGCTCCGGTGGCGCGGGCGCGGCTGACCGCCAACTTAACCCAGTCGCGGATCGGGGCGTCCTTGACCTGGCACATGCGGAAGATGTCGCCGGTTTCCACCGCTTGCGACAGCAGCTCGTTGCCCGCCTCGTCGACGATGCGGATGCTGCCGACACCGGGGGCCTCGAAGGTCTTGTCGTGGGAGCCGTACTCCTCGGCCTTCTGGGCCATCAGGCCGACGTTGGGGACGCTGCCCATGGTGCGGGGATCGAAGGCGCCGTTCTTTTTGCAGTCGTCGATCACCACCTGGTAGATGGTGGCGTAGCAACGGTCGGGGATGACCGCTTTGGCATCCTGGCGCTCACCGGCGGCGTTCCACATCTTGCCCGAGTCGCGAATCATCGCGGGCATGGAGGCATCGACGATGACGTCGTTGGGGAAGTGCAGGTTGGTGATCCCTTTGTCGGAATCGACCATCGCAATCGCCGGGCCGTTTTCGTAGGCGGCTTTGATGTCGGCCTCGATCGCGGCGCGTTGCGCTTCGGGCAGCTTGGCAAGCTTGGCTTCGAGGTCGGCAAACCCGTTGTTGAGGTTGACCCCCAGCCCGTTCAACACCGCGCCGTGCTTGGCGATGACGTCGGCGAAGTACACCGACACGATGTGCCCGAACATGACGGGATCGGAGATCTTCATCATGGTCGCCTTGAGGTGGGCCGAGAACAGCACCCCCTTGGCCTTGGCGTCGGCGATCTCTTGGGCGATGAATTCGCGCAGCGCCTTGGCGCTCATGTGGGTGGAGTCGATGACCTCGCCGGCCAGCAGGGGGGCTTCGCCCTTGAGGACGGTCGCCGCGCCGTTGCCGTCGACGAACTCGATCCGGTATTTGCAGGCATTGGCGATGGTGGTGGCGGTCTCGTTGCCGTAGAAGTCGCCGCCCTCCATGTGGGCGACGTGGGTCTTGGAATCGGCCGACCAGGCCCCCATCTTGTGGGGGTTGTTGCGGGCGTATTGCTTCACCGAAGGGGCGGCGCGGCGGTCGGAGTTGCCTTCGCGCAGCACCGGATTCACGGCCGAGCCGAGCACCTTGCCGTAACGGGCGCGGATCTCTTTTTCGGCATCGGTCTGAGGATTCTCGGGGAAGTTGGGGATGTCGTAGCCCTGGGATTGCAGCTCGGCGATGGCGGCCACCAACTGGGGGATCGAAGCGCTGATGTTGGGCAGCTTGATGATGTTGGCTTCAGGGGTCTTGGCCAGCTCCCCCAGCGCGGTCAGCTCGTCGGGAATCTGCTGCTCGGCGGTCAGGTTTTCGGGGAAGTTGGCCAGAATACGCCCAGCCAACGAAATGTCCCGAGCCTCGACCACAACGCCGGCCGCCTTGGTGAAGGCATTGACGACAGGAAGCAGCGAATAGGTCGCCAGGGCGGGGGCTTCGTCGATCTTGGTCCAGATGATCTTGGCTTTGCTCATTGCGGTGCCTCGATGGGGTTGGAAGGGAAAAAAGGAAAGGGTGTTAGCGCTATCGAAAAGGGGGGTCATTATTGATTTATTGATGTGGTCGTCAAGCAGAATGGCCCCGGAAAATCGCACGGAATCAGGTTTTTTTGGGTGTCGAAAAGGTCACAATTTTTGACGGTTCGTTCGGGATTTCGATCAGGGGCAAGCGGAGCAGACGAAGGGGAGGGTTCGGGTCGGGGGGCTGAATTTCAGAAGGAGGGGGCTGGGGTTTTGGCAACGCCTGAAGCGCCCGGAGACCGGACTCCTACCCGTGGATTTCTCGGGGGGGCGCTTTTACAGGGGCACCCCCGACGCGATTGAAGGGGAAAAACGCTCCGTCACGCACCCCGCCTCCCCAACCAAGCCGCCGCCCCCTCCCCCGCCACCCGACCACTGGCTAGACACGCGGTGAGCAGGTAGCCGCCGGTGGGGGCCTCCCAATCGAGCATTTCGCCGGCAACGAACAAACCGGGACGGCCCGTCACCATCAGGTTTTCGTCCAGAGCATCGGGCATCACTCCCCCAGCGGTCGAGATCGCCTCGTCGATGGGATTGGGGGCGATCAAGGTGAGCGGTAGATTTTTGATGCGAGCCGCCAGCGCCGCCGGATCGCCCAGCGCCTCCCCCCCCGGCAGTCCTTCGCGCAGCAGCGCCGCCTTGATTCCGGTGAGTCCCGTGCGCTTACGCAGCCAATTGCTCCAAGAGTCTTTACCCCGTGAATGGCCCAAGTCGCGTTGCAGCGCCTCCAACGAGCGGTCGGGGAGCAGGTCGAGATGCAGGGTTGCAACCCCTGCGGTCTCTTGCACATCGCGCAGCCAGGCCGAAATCGCGTAGATCGCCCCCCCCTCGATTCCCCCCGCCGAAACCACCGCATCCCCCCCCTGGCGATGTTCGATCCCCCTGGGGTCGCGGCAGGAGGCGACCACACCCTTGAGAGGGCAACCGGCAAAGCGGCCGCGCAGGTGATCGCTCCACGCAACCTGAAAACCGCAATTGGCCGGACGCAGTTCGGCCACCCCGATCCCCGCCGCACGCAGCCTCCCCACCCAAGCGCCGTCGGAACCGGTCGCCGCCCAGCTCCCCCCTCCCAACGCCAGGATGGTCGCCTCGGCGTGGACGAGCCGCTCCCCTTCGGGGGTCTGAAAACGCAGGGCGCCGCAGTCGTCCCAGCCGCTCCAACGGTGGCGCATATGAAATTGCACCCCCAGGTCGCGCATCCGGTGGATCCAGGCCCGCAGTAGGGGGGCCGCCTTCATGTCGGTGGGGAAGATCCGGCCCGAGGTGCCAACGAAGGTTTCGATCCCCAACCCCGCTGCCCAATGGCGCACCGTCTCGGGGCCAAACCGGTTCAGCCACGGCTCAACCCAGGAGCTCCGGTCGCCATAACGGGCCACAAAATGTGCCCAAGGCTCGGCATGGCTCAGATTCAGCCCCCCCCTGCCGGCTCGCAGCAGTTTGCGGCCCGGCGAGGGCATGGCGTCGAAGAGGTGGACCGCGATCCCGGCGCTCGCCAGTTGCTCGGCCGCCATCAAGCCGGCGGGGCCGCCGCCGATCACCACCGCTGGAACGGTCTGGACAGGGGTCATGATTCGAGGCTTTCGAGCCAAGCGAGCGCTTGGCGGTAGCGCGCCAGGCGCAAGAAATCGCGGGGGGCTGGGGTGGCCATGCGGGACAGATCGCTGTTGTCGATCAGGTCGGCCCGTTTCACAGCGCGTCCGATGGGATTGGCGGCGGCGCGGCGGACGAAGTCGAAGTAATCCTCCCCTTGCCGCTGGGTCACCGCGTCAAGGGCGGCCAAAACCGTGTCGTCGAAACCCTCGGCGCGCAGTCGCTCGAAATCCCAGCCGGGACAGTCCTCGACCACATCGTGGAGCGCCGCCACGATGCGGGCGGTATTTGAGGTTTGGGCCAGCATGACCCGCAGGGGATGGAGCAAATAGGGGGCGCCCGCCTTGTCGCATTGCCCGGCGTGGGCCTGGGCGGCGATGGCGACTGCGCGTTCGAGTGTGCTCACGAACTCCTCCAACCATCGGGAACAGCGTCGCTTCATCCTCCCGAAGTAGAGGCATCGGGGCAACAAAAAACCCCGGTGGGCTCAAAGCCGACCGGGGTTTTTTGATTGGAGCGGGTGATGGGAATCGAACCCACGTTAGAAGCTTGGGAAGCTCCTGTTCTACCATTGAACTACACCCGCATATGGCAGCGCATCCGCTCGCCCGCAGAGCCCGAAACCGCTGGATCCCTTGGGGGATGCGGATTCTAGGGAAAGAGCCGGTTGTGTCAACGGGGCGCGTTCAACGCCTGGAAGACAAGGTTTTTCAAGGATTGGAATTGTTATCTACCTTGGATGATCCCGATCTTGTAACCATCTGGATCCCCTCGCTGACTGTCGTGCCGTGTTTCATCGGCCCTGCCGTACGAACACACCTTGCGGCTCAGCGCGCCAGACCCAGGCGCTGGTCGGGCGCCACAGGCCATCGGACCCTCGTGGTCACAGTCACCCTAGACTCGGAGCGGGAAAACCCTGTCACCCCTGTTTAGAATGTGGAAAAACAACGTCGGGGGCGTCGTGCGTTGGGCGACCATTGGCTTGAAATGCGCCGTCCCAACGGCGCGAAGCCCCCAACCACTCATGTTCAAACCCACCCCCGTGTGCACTCGATGAAACCCCAGCGGCAGGATTTTGGTGGGGTGAGGGGGTGGTGACAACCGTGGAGCCGAAAAAGCCCCGCCCGGTGAACCGGGCGGGGCTGAAGCGCAAAGACATCAAAGAGCATCCAGCTTGGACCCTATTGTCTCTACTTGTCCTCAGGCCTAATCCAACCAAAAAACGCCTTCGACTCAGTGGTAACGTCGAGATCGACATACCAGGGAATTGTCGGAGGAAACATCGTAGTTGCCTCCCCAACTTGATTCACCACACGATCCGGATGGGTTCTAAACCCCATGGGCAATCCAGGGGAGGTCAAAATACCGGCCATATAACCATGATCGATAAAATTTGGAGCCAATGAAAATGGCATCCCCGGCACTGGCATTTCGTCACCGCCCACCACGCGTTGATCAAAAAAGTAAGGTGCTCGGGGAATGAGAGGGTCTGAATACATAGGACTCCATGTTGGAACCCCCGAAAGTGAACTTGCCGGATCGATCCCGGCAATTTTCGCCAGAATAGGGGAATAGAGACCAAAAGGGGGCTTTACTTGCCATCTATTACTAGTTGGATCTGGATGCTCACCTGTCTTGGTTGTCAAACTTAAATGACCATCTACAACATCTATGACGAGTGCAATATTTGCTGCATCTGACCATCCAAAACCTGGGGTAGAAACCCCCAACAAAATCCTCCAACTCTTGCTTGATTCGTATTGGGTGGCATAACCAATATCTCGATACACGCCCGATTGGACAAAAATAAAAGGTGATGATTTCGTGAAATCAGGAGTCATTTCTACTTGGTACACTTGTGCTGTTTGACTTTGGATTGACCTAGAAAATGTAGAGGTTGTTTTATCCCAAATATATGACGTTAATGAAACCGTTGTTCCCCCGAGCTCGATGGGAAGACCGCACAGGCATTCTCCTGCGCTATTTTGGTAAATATCACAACTATTTCCGGTAATATTATTTACGACAGAAAGAACACCGACCCCACTCGGTATGGGCACAAACTGCAGAAAACCATTTGGCGCTAGATCAGGCGCCATAGCTGAGCTTGTCCAGTTATCCATACTCTCGACTTGAACCGTCACAACGCCAGCATTACTGGCGCCAGTTGCAGGGGGCTGGTAGGCGGCATGAAATTGAAGCCTTGCCGTATCATCCCGAAGCGCTCGCATCACCGTACCATTCCAATAGCGGACATCATTCCACTCATGCAGAAAAACCTTTTTCCATGGCGTTGCAGTGCAGCCTGGATACGTTAATGATTTGATGCGCTCCGTCAGATTCGAAAGGATTGCAGCGCGTGAATTGGCACCGTTCAAATAATGCGCCACGAAATCGTGCCCGAAGAAATCGCTGGAACCCGCTCCAGCCATTCCAAGCCACGTCGGGGGAGGGGGGCAATAAACACCCAAAACATTGAGCGGACCAAAAACCCTTCTCGCCACTACATTAATCACCGAATCTTCAAGCACGGTGAAATGTTGGCCCTTTGGATCGGCAACCCGACCCGCTGGCGTGGCCACGGACACAATTGCCAAGCTTTGTTCCCATGCCGGATTGATGGCGAGCAATTGATCATATTCTTGGTTGGCATAAAGATTACCCTCGGAATGGGCAACAATCACCACACGGTAGTTGGCATCAAGATAGGTTTTGTACATTCTAATGTGATCGGCCATATCGTGATCGTAAATGGCTCGCAGAACGCTACCAGTAATTGCGGTTGCTATGGGTATGTACCAGTCCAAATATGCGGATGGAGAACGAAGAGTCACCCTACCTCCCAGCATTCTCCACAAATCGCTCGTATCATCCCCAAACTTGAGTGCATAGGCTTCAAGCAATTGGCCCAACGCATCGATTCCGGGATATTGGGAGTCGCTACGGGCGAAGGCCAAGTCATATTCAATTTGCTCACTTGGAAAACTCTGGGCCTGTGCTTGTTTAAAACGATTTTTTAGAGCATCCCTTGACTCAACGGACATGGGCCCTGAGTTAAACATTCCATTTCCATAAACAATGGCGGTTTTTGGCAAGCAGGTGGCCTTAGCCATAAAGGGCGCCAAACCAAATGCAATGAAGCATACAACGAGCAATATCCTGTTCATAACAGCCTCCTTTTAGTTTGATAATGTATTGGGGTCGAAATTACATGCCTCATTATCTGGCCCTTGATAACCTCGCAAAATCATCCCACTCAAATGTCTATCGGCCGCCAATACCGCCCTTGATCGCATCATCGTGTTCATGGCAATAGCATGCAAGTCCACAAAGGCAATATGTGCCTCCTTTGGTGTTGGTGCTATAAAATACAGGCAGCTTGATGCACGACTTGTTACACCAATATTTTGAAATGTATGATCAAAACTGAAAGACCCTTTCATATATTCTTGCAACGACACCGCCACCTGCCGCAACGCCATCCTCATCCGCTCCGAATTCGGATAATTCGTTTCGATCCAAATTTGAACGTCGTCCCGCACCCCATCGCCATCCGAATCGATCCCCTCCACGGTTGCCCTGCCTG
>Ga0210006_1001295_pt1 | contig 17486 bp, 12 predicted proteins | sample CryGey02umfilter_2_FD_185452 | JGI IMG/M metagenome (GOLD analysis project Ga0210006, IMG submission 185452) | Groundwater microbial communities from aquifer in Utah, USA - Crystal Geyser 4/10/14 0.2 um filter (SPAdes) (version 3) | ecosystem: Environmental > Aquatic > Deep subsurface >... | reverse complement strand
GACTGCCTTTTAGAGCGGCAATAGCAATGTTGGCCTTTTGGTTGGGGGTAAATGTTTTACGCATATGGTGATATTATACCACCAATTTGTATCTTAATGGGTTGTCTCGTTTTGCCAGACCATTATAATATCTATATTAAAGCAATCTGTTTCTCTACAAGTAAAAAATATCTACAAAAGTAGAAATTGAATATCTATATTAAAGAATCAGGTAAAGCACTCGTCGGACAAATCTACAAAAGTAGAAATTGAATATCTATATTAAAGAACAAACACAGACACAAAGTTTAATAAAATCTACAAAAGTAGAAATTGAATATCTATATTAAAGTGATGAATAGGAGCTATACCGAATTATCTACAAAAGTAGAAATTGAATATCTATATTAAAGGTGGTGGAATACTAGAATACACCCTTAATCTACAAAAGTAGAAATTGAATATCTATATTAAAGAAGAGTAATCCTAGTAAATACTAATATATCTACAAAAGTAGAAATTGAATATCTATATTAAAGTTTTGAAGATAAATTTGATAAACAGGCATCTACAAAAGTAGAAATTGAATATCTATATTAAAGGCAAAATTTGCAAAAGAAAATTCTTTTATCTACAAAAGTAGAAATTGAATATCTATATTAAAGTGATGAATAGGAGCTATACCGAATTATCTACAAAAGTAGAAATTGAATATCTATATTAAAGTGAGACTTATCAATCTAGCTTCGTTTATCTACAAAAGTAGAAATTGAATATCTATATTAAAGAATTCCGCAAAGAAATATCTTTGGTTCATCTACAAAAGTAGAAATTGAATATCTATATTAAAGGTAGTGGTATTAGTAGATGTGCGAATGATCTACAAAAGTAGAAATTGAATATCTATATTAAAGGCTAGTACTCTTCCCTTGAGGAATTGATCTACAAAAGTAGAAATTGAATATCTATATTAAAGAGAAAAGGAACTAAAAGAAAAAACAATATCTACAAAAGTAGAAATTGAATATCTATATTAAAGTTTGACTGCTTCGTCAAATGAATCCAAATCTACAAAAGTAGAAATTGAATATCTATATTAAAGTTGACTTTCTCTACTATGGGTAGATGGAATCTACAAAAGTAGAAATTGAATATCTATATTAAAGGATTGACTGTGCCTTTTAGACTTTCAAATCTACAAAAGTAGAAATTGAATATCTATATTAAAGTGATAAGTTGGTACTTGATTTGTGTGATCTACAAAAGTAGAAATTGAATATCTATATTAAAGACCTGCTGTTATGTTTTCTCCTGTGGATCTACAAAAGTAGAAATTGAATATCTATATTAAAGGGAAAGAATAAAACAAAATCTAACAGGATCTACAAAAGTAGAAATTGAATATCTATATTAAAGGTATTTCCTCTAATTTAGTTATTGTATCTACAAAAGTAGAAATTGAATATCTATATTAAAGCAAAGATATTTCTTTCTGGAACGTCTCATCTACAAAAGTAGAAATTGAATATCTATATTAAAGTGCTGATACTACTTACGCAACTGACACATCTACAAAAGTAGAAATTGAATATCTATATTAAAGACACCAGAACGTGTAAAAGAAATATGATCTACAAAAGTAGAAATTGAATATCTATATTAAAGTCTGTACCCATAAATCAGTCATTAGTATATCTACAAAAGTAGAAATTGAATATCTATATTAAAGTTTTTTGTGTCCGCCTCCCTTGCGGAATCTACAAAAGTAGAAATTGAATATCTATATTAAAGGACACGTTGTTAGTATGAGACGCACATCTACAAAAGTAGAAATTGAATATCTATATTAAAGGTAAAGATACTCCAATAACAGGAAACTATCTACAAAAGTAGAAATTGAATATCTATATTAAAGTCTTAACTTTGCTAAACTTAGCGAAAAAGATACAAATTTTTATCTAAGATAAAAACGACTTTTGCCTAAGTTTAGCAATTTTTAAAATATTAAGACTAGGGTTTATATACTTTTTTAATATATGCATCACAATTTCTATCAATTTTTCTACTTATTTGAATTGTAAAGGGCTTAATTCAGCTAAATATTACAACTTCTTTATCTTCATTAGCTGCATAACCAAATTTCAAAATTTTCTTTTTACAACAATCACCTATACTATATATTAGTATGCTATCTTCATTTGTAAATTGAGGTTCATAATTATATTTTACCTCATTTAAGATGTTTTGTAAAATCCTCTGACTATTCTTGATTTCAAAAACAGAATATTGAATTCTATGACCATATTTTTTCAAAAAGTTTGAAAATTTTGTTCTTCTACTATCACTAGAAAAATCATAAGAAACTATAAACATAATATTTTTTATTTAATTTTAAAAACTGGAAAATCTACTCCACCATCTTTCATAATAAAGTAATAATATTCACGCACAAACACAAATATTTCTTCTTTTTGCTCCATAATAGCTTCAGAAAAAAATCTCAAATATTTATTTTGTTTATCATAAGAAAGAAAATAAGATCCATCTTTAGTTTTTTTGAAATCAGCAAAATCTATTTGTTTTAGATTAAATGATTTTGATATTTGTCTATCTATAATTGAGCGGAATGGCTCCATAATATCACAAGACAGTGATTTTCTTTGAAAAAATAAAGTATGATAAACACCTTTATATGTATCAAAACCATACAAAAGAAGAAGTGCATCAATAAAATTGAATAAAAAAGTATAACCAATATCCAACAAAATATTTATTTCATCCACTTTAGTACGTGGCATTCTTCTATACCAATTAAAATTTTCAAAATATTTTTTGAAAAAGAATTTTGATGAATTACCCTCTATTCCTAAAAGCGAATTACTATCTATAGATTTATTTATATTTATAAAAATTTTTTTTAATTCCAAACGACCGTCTTTGATATGTTTATTTTCTCTAAGCAAAGAAAATTGATTGATTATTTTATTTTTTACAATACGCTTAGCCAAATCCAAGCTATCATTTTTACCTTTAGTATATTGTTTTTCACGCAACAAGAAATTACCAGCAGATTCAGAATTTATCGTAGCATAAACTTCAAAATTATTTTTTAAAAGAAAAATGGAAATACCATACTTATTACAATTTCTAATAAGTGGCGTAGAAATAGTAAAATCACCAATTATAAAAACTACAAATATTTTATAGCAAGATAATTGATTGATAATTTTTCCGTCTTTTACAAAAGTAAGATTATCATTTTTAAATTGCAATTTATTTTCCAAATCTTTTTCTGCACGAATAAAAAGAATTTGTTTTTCTCTAAAGTCTGGTAAACTCAACATATTTTGAAATTACAAAGTGAATTATAAATACAATTATTACATTTTTCTTCATTTATCTTTATATCGTTATTTTGAAAATCAAAATTTCTTATTTTTTTCACAGTTTCCTCCATTTTTTTCAAATCTTCTTTTGTGTATTCCAATTTCCAGACTTTGTTATCTGAAATTGAATACATTTCAATATTTTTTACTTCATAGCCCATTTCCTCCAGACAAACTTTTTGAGCGACCAGTTGCAATTTGTAGCCATCGTATATTTTGACTATCTTATTTTTTCTTTCACGCAAAGTTTTTGTCTTTGTATCATAAATATCTATTTTTCCCATAAGCAAATACTTTTCACTATAAACCGAAGTACCTTGCAAATACCTTTTTTCAGTAGAATATTTACTTTTATCTATGCTTTCATGCTTTATCTTACCAGCCACTTGTGCACTACCATGATAAACACGCTCATTGTAATTTTGGTAAATACTATGAAAATAGATAGAATAAGGACAAAAGATAAAATCATTAAGTTTTGTTATTTGAATATAATCTTCCATATTATTTCTTTAAAATTAAAAAACGCCTGACTGTAGCATAGTTAGACGTTTTTGTCAATATTCTTACTTTTATAAAATACTATTTTTGAGAAAAATTATCCCAATCGGTATTTTTTATAAACAAGTCTGGTTTTTGTGGATTTTCATTAATTCTATCAACAATCATTATACCTTTTCTGGCAATGTTGTATGCTCCATTAGCATCACCATTTTCAGGCAAATCTATCTGATATTTTTTACGACTATCAAAAAAATCATTTATCTTTTCTGACCAAATTGGTGATTGAATAAAATCACTTTCATTTTCATTTTTTGATTTATCAGAATTTCTAATTTGATTTAATAAATTCCAATAAAAAATAAATGATTTCCAATTAAAATCCTCTTTATCAAACATTTGGTCACTAATATTTTTTGATTTATCCATTCCTTCAAAAATACATTCAAATTCTTTGTGTAGACTATATTTTTTCATATTACCAAATTTCCCATCTACATTTTTTTCACTTCTATTCCAATATAATCTTTCCAAATTTGGATAAGCACATAGTTCCCATTTATCATATGAAAATTTGAAACACTTTTTATCTGAATCAAAATAAATTTTAATATTAGCATCTTTCCATTTTTTCTTTATATTTATAATTGTTTCTGCATTAGATATGTAGATTGTTTTTCTCCAACCTGTCACAGGATCAGTTTGGGATGTATAATCAGGACGAACATAAAACATAATTCCCCACTGTTTAGCTTTTTCAAATTTACCAACATCTCCAGGTTTTATATATGGAGCCAATTGATAAGCATTTAGAGATCCGCCTAACTCATTAGCTTCTTTTTCTTTCAAAATAAGATGATTTAATTTTTTTACTAAAGCTAATTCAAATTTTTTATATACTGATTTTTCTACTTTTGCGGTTCTTTTAGCTTTGAATTCCGTATTCAAATCTTCCAAAACTACAATTGCATTGTTTTCTATAACTAACTTATAAATTTCATGAATTACTTGTGATAGATAACCTTCCTTCAAATCTTTTATTTTACCAATTGTTTCCCAAGATTGACGAGCTTCCATCATTTCTTTAGCTCTTTTAGATAGTAACTCATTATAATCAACTATTTTATTACCACATTTTATTTTATTAAAACTTCCCTGTTTTATTATTTCACCATTGTTATTTACTAAAGAATAATAAAGTAAATGTTTTTCACCACGATCAATACCTAGGATACTAACATTATCAATATTTTCTTTAACAAAATTATTAATTAATTCTTTAAATTTTATATTTTTAGGTTTACCATAATTTATTGTTATTGGTACATGTAAAAAAAATTTATCATCAGCATATCTTTTAGCATCAAGAACTTCTTTTTCATTCACTATTTTTGTAATTAATTTATCCCTTTGTCCTTGTCTAAAAAATATTTCTCCACCACCATTTAAAGCTAATTTAGGTGATTGTAAATTTCCGTCCAAAAACATTTCTAACCAATAAAGAGTATGAATATTATTATTTCCTTTTCTTTCTTTTCCAACCAAATCTTTATTTACTATTTCAAATAAATATAATTTCTCATTTTTTACACCATCTTTCAAAACATCAAAATTAATTGAATTGAAATGCATATCAAATGACTGTTCTAAAGCTTCTTTTATTTCTTTATCAAATTCTTTTTTATTATTATATTCTTTTTCTGAAATTACCCTAAGTTTAGGATATTTAGTAAGATAATTTTTTTGAATAAATTCTTGTAATAAAGACACCGCTTTTAAAGGATCAACTTTCCCAATTTCACCATAACTTTTACCATATTTACCTAAAAAACCTTTACCAGCAAGGGTCTGGAATTTTAAATTTGTTAAAATAAGTCTTTTCCAATTTGAATCTTCAACATATAATTTATTTTCCTTATCAGTTCTAAAAAATCCTCTATCTTTTAATATACCTAAATAAAATTTATCACCATTTTTTAGTATAACAGCACCTTTATTTCTTTCCTGTCCATCACTCCAACCACCAAGCAAACTGCCATTTTCAAAATTTAATTTTATTTTATTTTCATCGAATGGCTTCTTAGTTAAATAATTTCTAAATGCATCATAATACTTTCTTAATTCTGTTTCTTGCAAATATAAATCTATCGTTTCATAAAAATTATCATCAGTATCATTATTTTCATCAACTTTATGATATTTTACCATTCTTTCAATAGCTAAAAAGGCATCACAAAATTCTTTTATAAAAAATACTCTTTCTTTTTTATCCAAATTTTGAAATTTAGTTTGTTTTTTAATTTCAAATTCAGAAAATTTATTATCCAAATCTTGAAAACTTTTGTTTATTTCATATTTCCATATAGCCAAAAAAGTTTCCCAACCATTGGAAGAAAATAATTTTTCGTATACACCCACAGACTTATTCTCTTTTATTTCGTCTTCATTTATCTTTCCTTTTTTAAATAAATCTTCTACATTAGTTTCACTTTCCAAAATATTTTTTAAATCAGCCAAAGAAATCTTTTTAGGTATTGTATATTCACCTGTTTCTTTATTTTTATTTTTTATTATTCTTTTTCCACTAAGCAACTCTGACAATTTATGCCAATTGATAAACCACATACTGGAAATAGTATTGATACTTTGTTTATTAAAGTATATTTTATCCAATTCATAATCACTTGGTTTATCAAAAAAAAATTTATATAATTTTCTAATCTTTTCTAACAATTCTTTTTGACTAAAACTTTTTCCATCATCTTTGTTGTTTTGTAAATTTTCTAATTCTTTCCATTCATTACCAACAATAATTGAAAACAACCCAAAGATTCTCTTACCACAACCAATTTGCTTATACAAAAATTTTAATTTTGGTGCTTTTGGTAATACACCCTTATTCTGTTGAGAAAACAAATTAAGTTCTTTGTTGATTTCTCCCACAATTTCCAGATTAAATTTTTCAATTCCTAATTGAGTTAAACATTTATCATAATTTTCCAAACTAAATACTTCTTCAAATTTTTTAATCTGAGGCACTTTTTTAAATACTTCTTCAAATTTTTGTTTATTATCCAAAAAACGTGCCAGATTTTCATTTATAACTCGATTAGCCACACTCGTTGATTTATCTTCATTAGAATAATAGTTTTCTCTATTTTGGATAAAACCTGAAAAATAAGTAAAAAAATTACCAAATTTTTCTATAATCTCTTTTTTATCTGGATTTTTTAATTTCAAAATTTCTAAAACTCTAGCTTCAGTCAATATTTTGTATCCAACATCTTTTAATTTTAAATTAGGATATTTTTCATCTCGCCATTCATCTCCTTTTTTATTAAATAATTTTACAACTTCTTCCCTCAAATATTTTTGCAAAACAACAATCTCTTCTTCCTTTTTATTTTCCAATTCATATATAATTTCTTTTATAAGTTTTTTATCTTTTCTAAACTCTTTTTTTTCTAATAAACTTTTCTCTAACGCAACTAGCTTATCAACTGACAACTTTACATTCTCCAAAGAATCAGTAATAAATTCTTCGTGCAATTTATCAAACATTGGTTTCATTTCTTCATTATATAATCTATCTATATCTTTATCTTCTTTAATCACTTCTGCCAAGGATTTTGTTTCAAGTGTAGGTCTAAGTTCAAAACGTAATGTTTTAGTTAAACTAAATAAATTAGTAAAATCTTTAAAAAGATTATTATTCATAAAATTAAGTTAATTTCTTAATGATTTTATCATACCACCATAAAAAACATTATGCAAATACAAAAAAATAACTATAATAAGCTATTTTAATTTATTCACCTCTCCAAAATAATCGTAATCGGTCCAGCATTTACCAAACTCACTTCCATATGCTCGGCAAATCTTCCAGTCTCAACTTTTTCAATTTGTTTTTTCATCTGCTCTACAAAATATTCATACATTTCTTTGGCTTTCTCTGGCTCTTCACTTTCTGTAAAACTTGGTCTAGTCCCCTTCTTACAATCACCATAAAGAGTAAATTGAGAAACTAATAGCACTTCACCACCGACTTCCAAAATATTTTTCTCCATAAAACTGTTCCGTCCAGCATCAGAAAACAAACGAAGCTTACAAATCTTTTCAACTAAATAATCAGCTTTTTCTCTAGTATCACCTTTTTTGATGGCAATTAACAATAAAAAACCGTGAGAAATTTGCCCAACGGTCTGACCACCGACTTTGACTTTAGCTTTCTTAACTTTTTGTAATACTACACGCATAAACGGAATAAACAATACTAAAATTACAAATTCCAAATAATAAACAAACAACAAATCACAATCTTTTACTATTGTATATTGTAATTTATTTGGAATTTGTTTATTTCTTTTTGTATATTTTTAAATAGTTGTAATCTCCTTCTCTTTATCTTCCCCAATCACTCTCACTTTATCATTGAAATCTTTGACAATCATTTCCAAATCATCTTGTTCATTGAATTTTTCATCTTCAGAAATAGTTTTGACCTTTTCTTGTTTGTCTATTTCTGCACGCACATCTTCACGAATTTTACGTAGTGCAATGCGAGCTTGTTCCAATTTTTTATGAAGAACTTTAATAAGCTCTTGGCGACGTTCAGCATTCAAATCTGGGAGTGGCAATCTAATAAGTTTTCCATCATTTACTGGACTAATTCCTAAATCAGAATTACGAATAGCTGTTTCTACCGCTTGCACCAGACCTTTGTCCCAAGGATCCACATTGATAGTCTTGGCATCAGCCACAGAAATAGAAGCAACAGCTTTGAGTGGTTGTTTGGTTCCATAAGCTTCTACAAAAATATCTTCTACTAGCGCTGGTGTAGCACGCCCTGTACGCAAACTAGAAATCTCTTGCCTAAGGAAACCAAGAGCTTTTTCAAAAGATTCAACATTAGATTTGGCAATGTTCATAAAATTTTGTTTAGATTGATAACTAATTTTTTGGTGGAATAGTGAAACCTAGATAAAGCCAACCTTCGTTTTGTGGATGCGCATACAACACAGTCGGTATTTGTTTGGATGGCAACTTTCTAGTTTCCCAAGTCTTACCACCATCCATACTTCTATAAAAAGAAGATTTGGTATCAATAGTACCTGTATAATAAATTTCTTTGTCATTACTACGACTAACAGTAAAGCCGTAAATGTCCACACTTCCTGGTGGCGTAACCAATTTGATAGGTTCCCAATCTTCACCCCCATTACGAGAAGTAAGCACACCATATTTGGAAATCCAATAAATCTCATCAGCTTTGCTAGGATATACCAAAAAACGTTTGAAATCAAGACTACCTGGATAATCCCTTAATTTTGGACTCAAATCTGTCCAAGTTTCACCAAAATCTTTGGAGCGAAAAAGACCTTTTTTTAAAGTTGTAACGTATATCGCACCTTCGCTGTGAGCATCAAAAACAACATTACGAACGTAGTCGGGAAATTCTTTTAAAACTGACCAACTAGTGCCACCATCAGTACTCTTCAAAAGATTACCATTACTTTCAGAAATATAAATATTTCCAGAATTAAAAGGATCAAAAGCCACATCAGTAATAGAATCAGTTGGTCTAATTTCTGCAAATACTTCTTCCCAAGAACGTACACAGTCAGTAGTTTTAAGAACTTGACGACCATTGGTAGCATAAATAGTACACTTGTTTTTAGGGTTTATAGCCACTGAGCGTACCATTGAAACATTGAGAGGACTTTCTGATTGTTGCCAACTTTTGCCACTATCAAAACTATAAAATAAACCGCCTTCACGTGATGCCCAATATAGACCTTGTGAATCTTCTGGGTCTTCAAAAAGTCCATAAACACTCATAGTATTCAAATTCTTATTACCCTGATTCGTCGGCATATTGGAAATTGCTGTCCAATTTTCACCTTTATCAATACTCACAAACATACCAGCTGGACCAGAGGTAGTGGCCTGACTAGTATCACCAACGTTTAGACATCCAGCTCCTGCCAAAAACACTACAGCAAGTAATATGGATAAAAATCCTATTTTTTTGTACATATATTTTTATAAATAATTTTTTTAAAATAAATTTAGGGAATTTGTAGTAAAATATTTTCTACCAGTAACCTTGGGTGAACATTTTTGATAAGCAATTCATTAGCCTGGTTAATACTATTATACAAATTCAAAGCTGTTTGTCTGTCCAACTTATTACTTTTTAAAAAAACATGCAAATTGATTTGCCAAATACGCAAAACCTCACGTAAATATTTCCTAGCTTGAATATGATCTTTTTTGTCACCAAACAAATCTTCAACTATTTTCAACTTCTCATAAAAAAATCTCCCAAACAAATCTTCAAAACGCTTGACTTCTTGACTATATTCTAAAAAATAATCCTCATCCATTGTCAATTTTACAGCTATTCCTGGTAAACCACAAGAATAATTGAGAATATATTCCTTTTTTTCTATAGACAAAGTAGTCTTATCCAAAAAATTCTGAATCAAATCTTGCAAAACTGTGGAAAAAAAAATAGATTGACAACGAGACAAGATAGTTGGTAATAATTTCTTTTCATCATCGGTAATCAGAAAAATAATAGTTTTGGACTTTGGTTCTTCCAAAGTTTTTAGCAAAGCATTGCTAGCATTGACACTAAGCAAATCAGCATTGTCAATAATCGCCACTTTGTAACCACCCAAAAAAGAATGCTGAGACAAAAAAGAGACTAATTCTCGGACTTGATCTATACCAATATCTTTACCAAGCTTACCAGTCTTTGGTTTGATAATTTGTTCTAGCAAAAATAAATCTGGCGAAGTAAACAATTTCTCTATAGACAAACCCAATATTTGGGCTGACAAAAACTTGGCTACAGTAAATTTGCCTACATTTTTTGGTCCCACAAAACAATAGGCATGACTGAGCTTATCATTTTCCCTCACTTTTTCAAAAAAATCCAACACTGCTTTGTGTCCCAAAATCTCTGTCATATAGCTATATAATAACACAAAATAGGCAAAATAAGCAAATAAGTTGCAAGAAACAAGTAACCTGCCTGTCGGCGGGGCACGGCAAACAAATATTATGAACTAAGCACTGACCAAGTTTCTCTAGCGCACTTTTTCCAAGAAAAATCTTTGGCTCTCAATAATCCCAACTGAATTTTTTCTTGACGTGTTTTTTCATCTGTCAAAATTTTTTCTATATTACTAGCAATTTCAGAAATATTGTTTGGATCAACAAAAAGACAAGCCCCACCTCCTATTTCAGGCAAACTACTAAAATTTGAAGTCACCACCGGAATACCGGCTGACATTGCTTGCAATATTGGTAAACCAAAACCTTCATAAAATGATGGAAAGACAAAGACTTGGGCTGAAGACAAAATAATTGGTAAATCTTTTTCTTCCACCCAACCAGGCAAAATTATATCTTTTTTATAGGCACTATTGTTTATGGCTTGTTCAACTTCAGTAAAGCCAAACCCCGGTTTTCCAACCAAAATTAATTGCAAATCATTATAAACTGAATTGTTTTTCAAAATTTCAAAAGCTTTGATAATTCCTAAAGTATTTTTTTTGTGTTCAAGTCTGGAAGTACTGAGTAAAAATTTTGTTCCTATTTTGTATTTATTCAGAACTCTATTTTTTTCTTCTGCCAAAAAATTATTTTCATAAGTTTGATTGAAACCATGATAAATCACTTTTACTTTTTCTTCTGGAAAATTTTGTGAAGACAACCTTTTCAATTCTTGTTTGGTAAAAATACTTGGAGTAATTATTTTCCAAAGTTTCTGCAAAGCTTGTTTACTGCTAAAAAGTGAATACCATTTTTCAAAAGCATTGTAACTATCAGGAAAATCTAGGGCAGCAATATCATGGATAGTCATCACAATTTTCTTAGGATGGACAATTGGGAAAACATGAGCAGGTACAAACAAAACATCTGGTTTATGAAACAACATTTCCAAACTTAATCTAATTTGTGTCCAAAGTCTTTTTGGTGGCCAACTTAGTACTTTGTTCTTCCAATTTTTTGGCAAATTGGATAAGTCACCTTGCAAATTTTCTGTGCTATACAAAATCACTTCCACGTTTTCGGGAATTATTTTTTTCAATTCTTGAATCAAATAAAAAGCATACCACTCTACACCAGTCTTTTGTAAATTGTTGGCGCGTGAAGCGTCAATACCTATTTTCATAAATATAGTTAATTACCAAGAGCCTCCCCCACCACCACCAAAACCACCGCCAACAGACCCACCACTAAAACCAGAAGATCCTCCAGAATTCTGCGCAAAACTAGCCCTAGCCTCTGAGCCAAAATTACTAAGTTCATTTACAAAACCAATAGCCGAAAAAGTAGCCAAATCTGTTCCCGAATACCATACAGGCTGTTCAAGATAAATATTTTCAAATTGTTTTGCCCATTGTTTTTCCAGTTTGAAAACCATAGCATACGGTAAAAATTTTTCAAAAGTTTGTGGATTTTTTTCTGGAGCATTGTGGAATTTTATTCTTTCCTTTTCAGCAACTCTAATATATTCTTTGAGACCCAAAATATAATTCTTAGTCTTAACACCTTTGATTGTTCTTTTGGTCATAAAAAAACCGAAAAGAATAATTATTATACCAGAACCAACTAAATTTGTTACAGCAAAAATATTAATAAATGAAAAAGTAAAACTTGCCAAAAAAATAAAAGCCATTCCAATCAAGTTATAAACCAACTTTACAGTCGCGGGATTCTTCACAAAATAACCATTACTTGCAACAAATCGGTATATTTCTTTGTGTGCATTTTTCAAATCACTGGTAAGTTTGTATTTCAAATCTGACAATTTGACACTTTGACTACCCTTATTGAAAAAAGCATTGAGCAAGATTTTTTGATATTCTTTTAGATTGTCATCAGTATCTTTTAGTCTGTCCAATTGATAATCCACCTCTTTTAAAAATAATTTTTTATTTTCAAGACGGTTAATCTTCAAATATCCAGAGATTGCCAAATAAATTATTTCAGCACTTATATCTTGCCTATCTACTTTTTCATCTAATATTGTGCCCACTACAGCCGGAGGCAAATTGTCTGGTGAATCATACTGAGCGATGATAGGATCGTACAGATTTTTGTCTCTACCTCTGATATACCACATCCAAAACATAATTACAAAAACAAATAACGGTAAAGCAAATAAAAACAAAATCATTTGCCACACAGTTGGTTGAGTCTTTACAACTGTAGCCACAATATTTTTGGCAAAACCAAATACTACAGTCATACCATAATTTGGGGAAAGAGCTTTGCTATTGAACACAGCCTCAACAACTTCTTCAGTACTAGAAACAGAAAAATTAAAATTAAAAGAAGTACATTTATCGGTACTACCTGCCAGCCCAGTATAACAAGTTATCTGACTGTTTTGAACAGCTGAACTTGCTGGTAATTCTACAGTAGTTTGAACATTTTCTATAGCCACATCCCAACCATTACCAGTCACATTCCAATAAAGCTCGTCATGATCTTCAAAATAATTGATAGCGTATTTGACGTCATAATCAATCACATAAGTTTTTCGACCAGTAAGTAATACATCAGCATCACCAATTTTGATATCTTTTTGTCCACTGCTATTACTAACTACAAAATTCAAAGGCTGATTATTTTCATCATTAACACTTATATTATCTATATTTATACTATATTTCTTGCCAGCTATATTATACTGATAGGGTATATCACGAAAAATACCATGACGCTCGGCACTACCAAAATCATAGTCTATTTTTTCTTGTACATGAAAAGTAGCATCTGAATTTATTTTTATATCAGCAACAAAATTATTTATTTTTTCTTCAGCATGAACCGGCAAAACAACAAAAAACAAAGAGAGTATTACACCCAAAAAAAGTTTTTTAAACATAGGACAAAAAATTTCAAATTACTAAATCCAAATTTCAAATCAAACTCAAATGAATAAATGACAAAGATTTAATATTTAAAATTTGAATTTGATTTGACATTTGAGCTTTGAAATTTGTGATTACCCAACTATAAATGAATGAATAATTTTTTATAAAAAACCAACAACAATTATCTAGTTGTTAGGATAGAACGTTTATAATTTTCCAAATTTTCTAGCGCAATACCAGTACCTTTGGCTACACAAAGAAGAGGCTCTTCTGCCACATAAGCCGCCACACCAATAGCCTGAGCAATCAGTTCATCAAGATTACGAAGCTGACTGGAACCTCCAGACATAATCATACCCTTGTCCATGACATCGGCAGAAAGCTCTGGTGGAGTTTTGTGCAAGACTTCTTTGATAGCTTCTATCAGTCCTTCCAAATCATGTTGTAGAGCTTCGGTCGTGTCATCAGAAGTCACCAAAATAGTACGAGGTAAACCAGTCACCATATCGCGTCCTTTTACTTCCATAGTCAAAGGAACATCCATATACATAGCTGAACCAATATCTATTTTCACTTTTTCCGCACTTCGGTCCCCTATAGCCAGACCATATTTACGACGAATAAATTCGGCAATAGATTGATCAAACCTATTACCCCCAATACGCACTGAACCAACCGACACAATGCCTCCGAGAGAAATCACGGCAATTTCCGCCGTACCACCACCAATATCAATAATCATATGACCAGAAGCTGAACCAATCGGAATATCAGCACCGATAGCAGCCACGACTGGCTCTTTGATAATATAAGCAGCTTTGGCTCCAGCAGCAAGTGTCGCATCCACTACAGCACGTCTTTCTGTAGAAGTAATACCAGCTGGCACAGCCACCATTACCTCTGGACGAAAAATACGCATACCACCAATTGCTTTGTTAATAAAATAACGAAGCATTGCCTCAGTCGTACGATAACTAGCAATCACTCCATCTTTGAGAGGTCTTTCAGCAATAATAGAATCAGGAGTACGTCCAATCATTTCTTTGGCTTCAGCACCGACAGCCAAAACTCTACCATCATCTTTGGAGATAGCCACAACTGAAGGTTCATTGACAACAATGCCTTGTTTTGGTACATAGACGAGTACATTTGTTGTTCCAAGATCAATGCCAACTTTTTTCATAAACATCTTTAGTTGATTACTTTTTTATTATTTACTCAATTTACTAAATTAAAAATTATAATTATTTTATACCAGTATTGTCCCATTGTCATATTGCCCAATTGTGATTTTTAATTTGAAAATTATTGAAAATTTGACAACCTGTCCACCTTTGTGTCCGCCTTCTTGTCCGCCTTGGGTGGATGGTAGATGGTGGATGTGTCAATGAGACAATAGAACAATATTAAGTTAAAATTTTACATCAAACTCCAAATCTTCTTTTAAATCTGAACTATAATCATAAATATTATCATTCCAATTCACTTCATTTTCAGCTGGCACAGCAGATGTCACTACATTAGTACTATCAAATTCTAGATGAGTAGTCAAATCAACATTATTCATACCAATCTCTTTTTGAACCAGTAAACTATAGGTTTTATTTTTGATACTTTCAGTAATATCACTAGGTAAGTTGTAGGTAAAGCTAACTGTTTTTTGATCACCAGGCTCAATTGATATATAAGTACCAAACCATTGTCTATTATTTTCTACTCCAGAATCAACCGCAAAAGTATTCTTACTTCCATCAGGTTGCCAAATCTGATTACCCACCTGCGCTGAAATCAATTGCGCACCAACAGGGACATAAATTCTAGTATAACTAAGATACCTAGTAGTGCGCCAATCAAAACTTCCGATGTGAGTATAAATCATACTCGCTGTAGCCTGATAATTATTTTTGTCAAAACTAAAACTATAATTCAAACTACGTTTGATAACTCTATCGGTCTTTAGAGCGCCAAGATTAGCATCCACCCACATCAGATAATCATCTGAACCAGTTTTCATACGACCAGACCAATCATTACTCTCAACTATCTTTTGCAAATTAGGCGACAAAGAGTAAATTACTATATTTTTTTCTTTTAGTAAACTTAGAACCAAATCTTGGTAAGTATAGAAATTCTTTAAAAAATTATCTTTCAAATGATTCATGAGGGCGAGCATAAATGGTTTCATAATATTTTTTCTCTCAGAAAAATTGATACCCTTATCATCATAGCCATATTCTACTTCATACTCCAATTTTTCTATCACATTATCAGCTGAAAAATTTATACCTTCCACAGTAAATGGTCCAGTAACTACCATCAACTTTTCCAAAACATCCGTCGTAATACCAATAACTCCTGAAATATCTGTGGCGCCAATATTATTTCCTGCCCGATAAAACTCCAAAGTTTTTCCAGAACTAATAGCAAAATCTGGTGACCAATTACTATCACGAAAAAACCATCTATCTACTTTCAATTTGTCAGAAAGAATTTTTGGTGCTATAGTCGCTGAGGAAGTATCGCTGATATTTTCTGTACCATCCATTTGTAAAATATTCATTTTGCCTTGAACAAATTGCAAAGTAGCATAAGAACCAATAAAACCACCCCCCGGACGCAATTCAGTATTATTCAAAAATAAAACTAAATAAGTTTTAGGTTCGTTAAAACCCAAAAACTCTGGCAATAAATTTATTATTTCAGCATTATTTTGTCCGACTTGTTTGACAATCTGTTGTTGCACAAAGTCTGATTGCAAAAGTTTTTCTGGAGTTAGATTTTTGACAAAACTATAGATGTAAAAACCACCGGCAAACAAAGCTAAAAATACCACCAGCAAAACCCAAGGCCATTTTTTTCTTTTTTTTCTAAATTCTAGATTCATAAAATGAAATTATTTCCTCTTCTTTTGTGAAACATTAAAACCAAGATATTTACCAAACATCAGACGTGTCACCGCGTCAATCGCAGGAATAGCTGACAAAAAAATCATCGTAATTGGTAACAGAGCCCATTGTAAAAGCATCACGACGTAAAGATGTTTAGGTTGTTTTGTCTTTGGTCTAGGTAAAAGTGGTAGACTAAAAATAGCAGACAAAACCAAACCAATCATCGACAAAGACATCAACTTTTCAAGCATGTGAGGAGCATTTAGAAACAAGGCACTCTGTCTAATATTTTCATCAGCCAACCACAAAGGCAATCTTCCCAAGATGGTAATGATAATGGCTGCCAAAGACCAAGACCACTTCCCTTCCCATTCCACAAAAACCCATTTTATTTTTTTCCATAAAGGAATTTCTGGATGTTTCCCAAATTCCCAAATCAAAAATGGTACATGCTCCACCCCCCAAGCCCAACGACGTTGTTGTTTGTATAAATTTGCCATACTCTTCCACCACTTTTCGTCACGTACTGTATCCATAGAAACAGGCATATACATTGGTGTCACTGTATAATTGCCTCCATAAGCCAAAAGACATTGATAAAAAATTCTGGAATCTTCACTTACAATTCTTTTTTCATGAAAACCAGCTTTTACTAGAGCCGTAAAACTCATAGAGTGGGATGAAAAAGTAACCAAAGCATCTTGACGAGCCAATGACGTCATCATCCAAAAAGTAGTACCAAAAGCCATAATACGCAAGACTGACGGTGACTCCCACATGTTATTGTTGTAAAGTGCTACTGGTTGAAAAGATGTTCTCGTGGGATCAGGGCTAAT
>Ga0210006_1001290_pt1 | contig 17516 bp, 15 predicted proteins | sample CryGey02umfilter_2_FD_185452 | JGI IMG/M metagenome (GOLD analysis project Ga0210006, IMG submission 185452) | Groundwater microbial communities from aquifer in Utah, USA - Crystal Geyser 4/10/14 0.2 um filter (SPAdes) (version 3) | ecosystem: Environmental > Aquatic > Deep subsurface >... | reverse complement strand
TCGCAGGATCTCTTAATAGTAATTATCGGCTTTTGTCTCTTAATTTTGGCCATAAATTCATTTCCGTTAAAAAATCCTGATGCCTCAAATTCCTTCTTGAAATTTTCTGTGGTTTTAAATTAAATAGCTCGGTCATGAAAACCTCCCCTATCCCCTCCTTCGCAAGGAGGGGATTTCGAATTACCAGTTGACTTACTTTTTCTCCGTGAATTCCCCTTCAATCGGGCCCTGGTCTTTTTTATCTTCGCCAGGTTGCGCATTTCCACCTTCAGCTCCGGGCTGCGCGCCTTGTCCGCCTTGCGCGGACTGATACATAGCCGCGCCGATTTTCTGCGCCACCGCGCTTAATTCTTCCATCTTCTTTTTAATCTCGTCAAACTGGTCGGTATCTTTAATTTTTTTCAAAGCTTCAACTTTTTCCTCCAATTCTTTTTTGTCTTCAGCCTTAATCTTGTCGCCCGCGTCTTTAATTAATTTCTCGGTCTGGAAAACCGCGGCATCCGCCTGATTTTTTATTTCCACCTGCTCGCGTTTCTTTTTGTCTTCTTCGGCATGGAGTTCGGCTTCTTTTTTCATTTTTTCCACTTCTTCTTTGGACAAGCCGGACGAAGCCGTAATGGTAATTTTTTGCTCTTTGGAAGTGGCTTTATCTTTGGCTTTAACGTTTAAAATGCCGTTGGCGTCAATATCAAAGCTAACCTCAACCTGCGGAATGCCGCGAGGCGCCGTTGGTATGCCGTCCAAAATAAACCGGCCTAAGGTTTTATTATCGGGCGCCATGGGACGTTCGCCCTGAAGCACGTGAATTTCCACGCTGGTTTGGCCGTCAGCCGCGGTGGAAAATACCTGCGACTTGGAAGTCGGGATGGTGGTATTTCTTTCAATCAGCGGGGTCATCACTCCGCCCAAAGTTTCAATGCCTAAAGTCAGGGGCGTCACGTCTAAAAGTAAAACGTCCTTAACGTCGCCTTGTAAAACGCCGGCCTGCACGGCCGCGCCCAAAGCCACGACTTCATCAGGATTGACGGTTAAATTTGGCTCTTTGCCAAAAAATTCTTTAACGGTTTTTAACACCAAAGGCATGCGCGTCATGCCGCCAACCATTAAGACTTCTTCAATGTCTTTAGCTTCCAACTTGGCATCGCGCAAAGCCGCCTTGACCGGCTCAATGGTTTTTGCCACCAAATCGCCCACCAATTCTTCCAATTTAGCCCGGGTGATTTTCATAACCAAATGCAAAGGCCGGCCGGTCGGGTCAACCGTGATGAATGGCTGGTTGATTTCGGTTTCCGGCATGGTGGAAAGCTCAATTTTAGCCTTCTCGGCCGCTTCTTTGATTCTTTGCAAAGCCAACGGGTCTTTACTTAAGTCCGCGCCTTCGCTTTTTTTGAATTGTTCTATGATATAGGCGATTATTCTTTGGTCAAAATCATCTCCGCCCAAGTGCGTGTCGCCGTTGGTGGATTTCACTTCAACCGTGTCTGCCGAAACGTCCAAAATGGAAATATCAAAAGTGCCGCCGCCCAAATCGTAAACCGCGATCTGCTGGCCCTTTTTCTTTTCAAAACCATAAGCCAAAGCCGCGGCCGTAGGCTCGTTAATGATACGCTTTACGTCCAGGCCCGCGATTTTACCCGCGTCTTTAGTGGCCTGCCTTTGCGAATCATTAAAATAAGCCGGCACGGTAATAATGGCTTCGGTGATTTTCTCGCCGATTTTAGCTTCAGCATCGGCTTTCAATTTAGCCAAAATCATGGCCGAAACTTCCTGCGGAGAGTAGTCTTTGCCGGACATCACCACTTTTACGCCGCCATTGGCTTTAACGATTTTATACGACATGACTTTCAGGTCGCGCTGAACTTCGGCGTCGTCAAAACTTCTGCCAATTAAGCGTTTAATGGAAAAAATCGTGTTTTCCGGATTGGTCACGGCCTGCCGTTTGGCCGACATTCCCACCAATCGTTCGCCGTTTTTACTAGTGGCCGCGATTGACGGCGTAGTGCGCGCGCCTTCAACGTTTTCAATAATCTTGGGCTGTCCGCCTTCAATTATTGCCATGGCGCTATTGGTAGTGCCCAAATCAATTCCTAAAATTTTTGACATATACACTATTGTCATTGCGAGGCATTCTGCCCCCTTGATCAGCTCCCCCTTGATAAAGGGGGCTAGGGGGATTTATTCTGCCCCCTTTAACAAAGGGGGTTAGGGGGATTTTATCCCCGGTAAAACCTTCGCAATGGTAAATTAATTTATTATTTTTATTCTGTCATTGCGAGGAGCGTAGCGACGAAGCAATCTCACGAATTTAAAATTTAGATATAGATTATTTCATCAATTCCGCTCTTCGCAATGGTAAATTAAATTATTATTTTAATCATTATTTAAATACTGATTTAAATCATTATTTCTTTTCTTTTGTCATTCCCGCGTCCGCCAGCCGGCGGAGCGGGAATCCAGAAATTATTTTAATTAACTTTTGATATTTATTTATTAAATAAACCCACGCTTTTTTCAAATCAATTCCCACCCCATAAAAATTAGGCTTTAATTCAAAAATTCCTTTTCCCTCCTGTATCACATTATTTTTATTTTTTATTTTATTAGTTTCCTGTAAATTTAAACTATCATTATAAGCAAATATTCCTTTACTTGTTATAACATACCTATGCTTAAAATCTTTATCAGTAAAAATCTTAAGCAAACTTTCTTCTGTAAAAATCTTCGCAAACCATTCTCCTGTAGCAGATGCAATTTCAAGCATTCCAGTTAACTCGTCCTGTGAAAGACCAACTTCTTGTCTTTCATAAGCTAATTTGAGTATTTTTACATAAAGGCTATCTTCTGTTTTCATAGATATATTTTTATATTTAATCATCCAGATACGAGCAGCAAAAATATTCCTACGGTAATTATTTTTTTGGCGGAGTATATTTTGATATGAAAGGATTTTTTTCTTGAGCATCTTCTTCGCCAGTTTTATAACTTTTGTCCTTTTTTAATTGAGCAAAAGCCATAATAAACATTCCTATAATAATACCTAACAAAATATAACCAGAAGCAGGAGATGATAAAAAATTTTGCATAAATTTTTTTTATTAATTTTTTAACCCGGGGTCAAGCGGTAGGCACATTCCTACCGCCCACCCCTGGATTCCCGCCTCCCCTCGGCAAGCTCGGGGCAAGTCGCGGGAATGACAGATTAGAGATTGTCATTGCGAGGAGCGATGGCGAACGCGGATCCCTCGCTATCGCTCGGGACAAGCTTCGCAATCCCACGAACAATAATCTTTAGACTAAATTTGCCATACGTGAGATTGCTTCGCCCCACTGATGTGGGGCTCGCAATGACATGCTTCTTATTTCTTCCCCGTCTTTATCTTAATCGTCTTGGGCTTGGTTTCCGGCGCCTTTGGTACGACAATTTTCAAAATACCGTTAACCGCTTCGGCCGAAGCTTTTTCGCCGATAACATGCGACGGCAAAGGCACGCTCCGGTAGAAACTGCCGCGCCTGATTTCTTTGCGGTAATAATTCTTTTCTTCCACCTCGCTTTTCTTTTCGCTCTCGCCCTTAATGGTCAAAACGTCATTTTCAATGGAAATGTCAACTTTTTCCGGGTCAATTCCGGCTAATTGCGTTTCAATATAGACTTTATCTTTGTCCTGATAAACGTCCACAGCCGGCATATAACCGGTCATGCCGCTTCGCGCCGGCATTAAATTTTCAAACATTTTATCCATATCCTCAAACGGTTCGAGGAATGGCGTCCATTTTATGATTGGTGACATATATTTGTTTCGCTGTCATTGCGAGGAGCGTCAGCGACGAAGCAATCTCACGGACATCAATCTTTTATCTGAACTTGACATTCGTGAGATTGCTTCGTTCCCTCCGGTCGCTCGCAATGACAATTAGTATTATTTTAATTTATAAACAATAACTTTGGCCGCTTCAATCACTTTGCCGTTCAACCTGTAGCCGGCTTTCACCTGCTTCGCCACTTTGCCATCCAGGCTGGCGTCTTCAGTTTCTTCGCTACTGACAGCGTCCATTAAATTATGGTCAAACTTTTTATCTTTAACTTTAATTTCTACCACGCCGACCTTCGCCAAGGCATCCTTAAACTGCTTAACCACATACTCCACGCCCTTAAGCCAGTCGTCGGTTGATTCGCCGTTATGATGCTCCAGAGCCATTTTTAAATGGTCGTAGACCGGTAAAATTTCTTTCAACATCTGCTCATTGGCGTAAACCGCAAATTCCATTTTTTCTCTGACCGTTTGCTTTAATAAATTTTGGTAATCCGCCAAAGCGCGTTTGTACTTATCTTCATAACCGTTAGTTTTTTCTTCAATATGCTTTAAATAAAATCCGATAGTTTTAATGGTAGCCGGGTCAATTTTTAAAGTTTTTAAGGCTTCATTAGGCTGAAGCCAAATATATTCTTCCATCTCATTACTTTTGGTTATTTTCCCGCCCGACATTCTGGCGCAAAAATCCAAAAAAATAAAATGCTTTTTTTTAAAAAATCCTACCGGTTCAATCGCGTCCTGCCAGCCGATGAATTCTATATTATCTATTTCTAACCCGGTTTCTTCCATTATTTCTCTTTTTAAGGCTTGCTCACTAGTTTCTCCTATTTCAATATGCCCGCCCGGTATGTGCCAGTAATCCCCCCACTTCGGGCATTGAATTAATAAAATTTCCCCGTTGTCATTATATATAATCGGTCCGACGGTCGGCTCCGGATATTTTTTCTCTTCCGTCATAAGATTATTTTTCCATTAAAATATTATTTATAAATTTCACCAAGGCTAAATTCTTTTCATAATTCATTCTAACCGGGCCTAAAATTCCGACTAATCCGATATTGTCGCCCAGTTTATATTTTGCCACCACCGTACCGCAATAAGCGCCGAAAGGATTTTTTGAGCCGATTAAAATTTGCGGGCCGTATTTCAAATCATTAAAAATACTGCCGATTATCTCATCCACCCGATCAATAACTTCAGAAATGTCATATATCAAATTAGTTTCCCGAAACTCCGGCTGATGCAGGAGGTTAGAAATACCGGTGTAATAAAGATCATGTTTATGAAATGCCCAAAAAATTGCCGTTTGAGAAATCTTGGCCATAGCTTTGGCCGCTTGTTTGAAATTCTCCTCGTCTTTTTCCGCCAGCAATTTTTCAAAAACTTTAACCTCGGCTTCGCTTAATCTTTCTTCGCTTAAATTTTCCAAATAAAAATTATACGCCTTTTCCGTGGGAATGCGGCCGGCTGAAGTGTGCGGCTGGGCGATAAACCCCAGCTCTTCCAGCTCGGCCATTTCGTTCCTTACCGTAGCCGAAGAAATGTCCAGATTATATTTATCAACCAAGCCTTCCGAACCCACGGGCTGGGCGGTTTTTATATGCTCTTTTATAATGGTTTTCAGGATTAATTCCTTGCGTTTATCCATAAAATTTCAGTATATTTCCATTTTACACTAATTAGCACTCACCTGTCAAGAGTGCTAATCCGCCCCCTTTATCAAGGGGGTTTCAGCGTTTACTAAACCACCAATCCAACACCTCCTTGGCCACGGGCACGGCCGCGGCCGAGCCTTCGCCGCCCTGCTCAATTAAAATGGTAACCACGATTTCCGGATTATTATAAGGCGCGAAGCCGGTAAACCAGGCGTGCGTGGGTTTGTCCGATGCCCACTGGGCCGTGCCGGTCTTGCCAGCCACGGGCACGGCCACCGACAATAAGCTCTGCGCCGAGCCACTGGTGACGGCCTGGCGCATGCCCTGGCGCACGATCTCAATCGTTTTCGGGCTCACTACCTGGCTTCTAATCGGTTTGGCGTCGGCCTCAACCATCAGCTTATCTTGGCTGTCTAAAACCTGCTTGATTAAATGCGGCCGGTAAAGCGAGCCGCCGTTAGCGAACACGGCCGTATAGTCCGCCACCTGTAAGGGCGTTACCAAAATATCGCCCTGGCCGATGGCCAAATGATAAGTGTCGCCGATATACCACTTCTCGTGCTTGGTTTTTAATTTCCAATCAGCCGAAGGCAAAAACCCCGCGGCTTCGCCGGGCAAATCAACGCCGGTTTGCGCGTCCAGACCGAACAGCCGCTCATACTTGGTCATTAAATCAAGGCCCAAACCTTTAAAATCCTGATAGCCGCCGCCGATATAATAGAAAAAAGTATTAATGGATTCGGCCAGCGCCCGTTTGACGCTGGCTAAGCCGTGGCCGCCGGCTTTCCAGTCCGGGAAAAACCACTGGCTGATATGCAGGCCGCCGGTGCTTAGAAAACTGGTATTCTCGTTAATAATCCCTTCGGCCAGGGCCGCGGCCGCCACCACCGGCTTGATAGTGGAGCCGGACGGGTACTCGCCGGAAATGCAGCGGTTAAACATGGGCTGGTCCGGATGGCCGGAAATTTTTTGATACTCACTAACCGTCAGGCCGCGCGCGAAATCATTATTATTAAACGACGGCAGGCTCACCATGGCCAAAATTTCCCCGTTATTCGGATCCAGGGCGACGGCGCAGGCTTTGTTTAAACGGAGTTTTTTTAATCCACTCGCTAAGGATTCTTCCAACTTTTTTTGCAGTTCAATGTCAAGCGACAAAACCAAATTATGGCCGTCCAGGCCGGCTTCCTGATTGATGATTTTTTTCTCCTTGCCCAAAGCGTCGACTTCAATCTGTTTTTTGCCATTAACGCCTTTCATTTCGTTTTCCCAAAAATTTTCCACTCCGGTTTTGCCGATGTAATCAATCGGCAAATATTCTTTACCAAATTTAACCAGTTCGGCTTGGCTGATTTTCCCGGTATAACCCAAAAGGTGCGACAGCGACAAGCTGTATAAATCATACTCCCGCCTGGTTTTGTTGGTTAAGACCACGCCAGGCAGGTTGTCTTGCTCCAAATAAAGTTTTAAAGCTTTTTCATAGTCAAGATTATCGGCGATAAATAGCGGCTGGTAGGCGTCAAGCGAACCCGGTTTGATTCCGGCCAGTAAAGCTTCAATTGCCGCCGGCGCCAGCTCCGGCAGATTTTCGCTCACGCGCCCAATTACCTCGGCTCGCGCCGCCTGGTCTTTGGGCAAATCGGCCGGGATAAAATACAATAAAAAATTGGCCGAATTCCTGACCAAGGGCCGGCCGGCCCGGTCATAAATCACGCCTCTTTTAGCTTCCAGCCGCTCTACCCTGACGCGGTTGCCTTCAGCCAAATCATAATAATAATCTCCCTTAACCAGCTGCAGCCAGGCGGCGCGGCCGATGGCCACGCCGAACAATAGGAGTAAAACTAAACTTATTATGCTTACTTTGCCGATAGCAAAATTTTTACCCACGGTTTTTCCGCCTCGCTGACCGATTAGCGCCGACTGCTCCAGCCAATCGGCGCCGGCGTGCCGGCTTAATTTTCCCGACCTAACGCTGCCCTCTTGGATAACGAACGGGTCGTTTTTTTTAAATTGTCTTCTGATAAAAATCATGATTTATTTTTTACCAAAAATACCGGCTTAAAATTTCTTAACAAAAAATGAATAACGTAAAAAATTAACAGCATACCCAAAAGATTCAGGCCGATTTGCTTAAGGCTGGCCGCTAAAAAATTACCGCCCAGCGAAAATTCGTCCGGGCTGATTTCGGCCAAAATAAAAACCGCGGCGTAAATAATCAATTCATAAATCGCCGTGGCCAAACCGGTAAGCGCTAAAAATGAATAAAGCGAACGGTTAGTAAAAAAATAATCTAATAAAAAATTGGCGGCGATAACCGTGAGCGCCAAGCTCACCAAATAAGCGCCGAAGGGCAAAAAAGAAAATAATTCTAACACCAGTCCCAAGCCAAGCGCCCAACCAAGCGCCAAATCCAAACTGGCAAAACCTAAAATAAATAGTAAAACTACCAATAGCAAATTGAGATTATTAAGCCAGCCGGAAAAACCGCTGATAAAAGCGATTTGCGTCACGGCCAAAACTATAATTAAAATAACGTTGGTGATAATTTTAACTGCCATATTTTTAAGATGAGCTCATATATCTTAGCAAATTGACAACAAAAAAGCCACTGGCGTCAGTGCCAATGGCTTTAAAGTAACTAGTGGCAAATCCTACTCAACGTCGCCCATCCGCTGTAAATTCAGAAGTTTATTATAGAGGCCGCCGCTCATTCTGGCCAGCTCCAGGTGGCTACCTTGTTCCGCCACCTGGCCGTCTTCCAGCACGATAATTTTATCGGCTTTCTGAATGGTGCTAAGCCGGTGGGCAATCACGATGACCGTCCGGTCCTTGCTGATTTTACTTAAAGCTTCTTGAATTAATTTTTCGCTGGATGAATCAAGATTAGAGGTGGCCTCGTCAAAAATTAATATTTTCGGATTGGCTAAAACCGCCCGGGCAATGCCTAGGCGCTGCCGCTGGCCGCCGGAAAACTTTATGCCCCGCTCCCCGACCAGCGTTTCGTAGCCTCGAGTCAGCTTGGCGATAAATTCCTCGGCGTTGGCGATTTTAGCCGCGGCGGCAATTTCCTGGAAACTGGCGCCTGGCCGGGCGTAAGCGATATTGTCTTTGACACTGGTGTTAAAAATTTCCACGTCCTGCGGCACGATGGCGATAAACTTTCTAAAACTGTATAAGTCGTATTCGACTAAGGGCTTATCATCAAGCAACACCGCTCCGGCAGACGGGTCGTAATGCCGGTAAATCATGCGGGCGACCGTGGTCTTGCCGCCGCCGGAAGGGCCGACCAAGGCCGTCAGGCAGCCGGAATTAATTTTAAAACTGACCTTATCCAGCGCTTTGATTTTGCTGTTGCGGTAAATGAAAGTGACGTCTTTAAATTTAACCGTGCCCTCAAGCCGTTTAACCTTTAGACCGTTGGCCGGATTAATTATGTCCAGTTCCTGGTTATTTAATTTATATAAACGGTTAACGGCTTCGCTTGAATCCATAATCCGGTCATACAGCCGGGAAATCCTGAATAATGAAATCAGGGCTTTTTCCGAAATGGTAATGATAAAGACTAGGCTGCCGATGGTAATATTGCCTTGCCAGACCAAATAAACGCCGAACAGCATAATTGAAACTCGGCCCAAAGTTATCGCCAGCATCCGGGAAAAATTGAATTTCAGCATTTTAAAATATTCAAACAAAGCCACCCGCTTGGTGTCTTGCTTGATTTTGCCGAACTCTTTTATTTCCCTGTCTTCCTGAACGAACGATTTTACCGTATTGATGTTGATAATCGTCTGGGCCATCCTGCCGGCCGCTTCCTCGTACTGGTCATGCCGGTATTTTCGCAAGGGCCCGATTTCCAAATTAAGTTTAGCCGTCAGCCAGGCGAATGGCGGCACGAATAAAGCAAAAATCAAACCGAAACGCCAGTCCACGAAAAACATAATCAGGGCGGTCAGGATTACCTGAACGATGGTCGGCCCGACTTCCCAAAACGAATTGCCCAACAGGTCAATTATCTTATCAATGCCGCGCTGAATTTTAAATATTTTGTTGCCGGTGTTCTCCCGTTCGTGATAGCTAATTCCCAATCGCACCATCTTGGTCTGGGCGTTGACCGACAGGTACTTTTCCACTTCGGTAATTATCTTAAAAATCGCTTTATCGGCGAAATAATCAATTAGGGCCACCACCAGATCAAAAACTAAAATCAGGGCGATAAAAATCAAGATGTCATTAATGTATTCGGGCTTAAAATTAGTAATCAAATCAATAATCCGTTTCAGCAAATACGGCCCGACAAACTTAAATATTTCATAAGCCACTACCAAAACCAACACATAAATAATTTGCCGGCGCGACGGGACAATCAGGCTCCAGAGCCTTGACCAAAACTGGCGCATCTTAATGGGGTTTTTGTCCAATTTCAGTTTTAGTTCGTTTTCCTTCATAAATACGACAAATAAAAGCGGGACATAAAAATGCCCCTATTATAAATAATACGTAAAATAAGAAAGAATATTACACTTATTTCAGCAAATTCTCCCCCACCCGGAAAATATCGCCGGCGCCCATTAGCGCCACCACATCGCCGCGCCCTACCTTCTCCGTCAAATATTTTTCCAATTCAGCCAGGCTTGGAATATATTTTGTGTTACCACCTATCTTTTCCACTAGTTCCTGGCTGTTCACTCCGCCCTGTTTTTCCCTAGCCGAGCCGTAAATATCTAAAATAATCAATTCATCAACGCCGCCGAAGCTACTGACGAAATCGTTAAATAAAACTTTGGTGCGGGAAAAAGTGTGCGGATGAAAGGCCACGATCAATTTCCTTTGGCCGTATCTTTGGCGCAGAGCGGCAACGGTGGCTTTAATTTCGGTCGGATGATGGGCGTAATCGTCAATGATAGTGGCGCCCTTAAATTCCCCGAGCACCTGCATTCGGCGCGCCGTGCCAGTGAACTCTTCCAGATATTTTCTGATTTTGAATAATTCGATGTTTAGCTCAACGCTGGCGGCAATCACGGCCAAGGCGTTTAAAATATTATGCCGGCCCGGAAGTTGGATGGAAAAATCGCCTAACTCTTCCGGCTTTATTTCGTCGCCGGACTCAGCCTCGTCCGCCACGCCGAATTTAACTTTAAAATATTGCTTTTGAAAGTCGCTTTTCAAACTGTAGGCCACGTAATCGGCCGCCTCATTGATGGCGTAAGTAATAACTTTGGCGCGGCAATTCACGGCCGCGACCTTTCTGATTGTCGGGTCGTCAAAATTCGCCACCAACCATCCCCTGACCGGAATTTTTTTTATGAATTCGATAAAAACATTTTTGTAATCTTCAACGGTTGAAAAAAAATCCGGATGGTCATAATCAATGTTATTGAGTATCACGGCTTTAGGCTGATAATTTTCCAATTTGTTTTGGTACTCATCGGCCTCAATCACTAAATAATCCGAATTGCCAACAAGCGAGCAGCCGTCAAATTGCGGCACCCGCGCGCCCACCATGACGTTTGGTCCCAACCCGACCATTTGCATGATATAGCCCAGCCAGGCCGTAGTGGTGGTTTTGCCGTGCGAACCAACTACGGCGATGCCGTATTTCTGGTTAAACACCTCACCCAAGGCCTGGGCGTAAGTCAAAGTTTTTATTTTCCCGGCCAAGGCCGCGGCCACTTCAGCGTTGGTCTCGGCGTTGTAGGCCGTGGAATAAATTATCAAATCCGCGTCAGGCGGAAGATTTTTCACGTCAAACTTTTCCACAACTTTAACGCCGCACTTTTTAAGCACTTCATCGGTCATGTATTTTTCCGGTCCGTCCGACCCGCTGACCGCGGCGCCCTGCTCAACCAAAAACTGCGCCAGCATGGTCATGCCCACGCCCTTAACCCCGATCAGGTAAATTTTTTTAATTTTATTGAAATCCATAAGTTAATAATAAAAACTTTAAAATCGCCCTGGGGTTTGGGGCGCCGAACTAAGCGCCAAGGCGCGAGCATTTAAAGATTAATCGAGGCGATAGCGCATTGAGGCACCCCAAAACTTTTTGCTTACTTTTTAGTTATAAAAAGTAAGGCCCGCGGCAGCAGCCGCAAAACTGTCTCAACTTTACGCAATAATATAAATTCATTAAACAATTATTCTGTAGGAAGAACTTCTGCGATTTTAACCCTGGATTCCGGCTCGTTGGCCGGAATGACAAAAAAATTTAAATATTAAACTCCCCTGCCTGCCTTAAAATTTTCTTTTCATCCAAAGTCTTAACTTCCCTATTTCTCATTAACATTTTTCCATTAACAATTACGTTTTTCACATCTTGGCCGCCCACGCAATAAACTAAGTGCGAATATGGGTCATAAAGCGGCGTTAGATGCGGCTGGTTTAAATTTATGGTTATAATATCCGCCATTTTGCCGGTTTCCAGGGAGCCGGTTTCCTTTTCCAAGCCAAGAGCCCTGGCGCCGTCAATCGTCGCCATTTTAACCACTTGTTTGGCGCGCACGGCCGTGGGGTCGAAATTATTGACTTTATGCATTAAAGCGCAAGCGCGCATGTCGGAAAATAAATCTAAAGTGTTGTTGCTGGCCGCGCCATCAGTGCCCAAACCCACGGTTATCCCCATTTCCAGCATCCGCTTAAGCGGCGCCGCGCCTGAAGCCAGCTTCATGTTGCTAATCGGGCAATGCGCCACCTTGACTCCGCGATTTTTATAAATTTCCAAATCCTGGTCGGTAAGCCAGACGCTGTGAGCGGCTGTAAATTTATCCGAAAGCAGGCCGAGAGAATCCAAATATGCCGCCGGAGTTTTACCGAAAGCTTTCCTCGCGTCCTCAACTTCATTTTTAGTTTCGCTGACGTGCATATGCAGGCGTAAATTTTCTTTTTCGGCCGCCTGTTTTATTTTCAAAAGAGTTTCTTCGGAACAGCTGTAAACCGCGTGCGGCGCTAAAACAATTTTAACAAGTTCATGATTTTTAAATTCGCTGGCCAAGGCCATGGTATCTTTAATGGCCTGGTCAGCCTCTTTAAAATCCAACCCGACAATGCCAACTAACGCCCTGATACCGGCTTTAATCGCCGGTTCGGCCATGGCGGAGCCGAAAAAATACATATCATTATAGCAAGTCACGCCGGCCTTAAGCATTTCCAAACAAGCCAATTCACCGGCCCGTTTCACAAAATCTTCGTTAACGTATTTGGCTTCGGCCGGCCAGATATGCTGATTCAGCCAAACCTCTAAAGGCAAATCATCGGCCAACCCGCGAAAATAAGTCATGGCCGCGTGCGTATGGCAGTTTATCAGACCGGGCATGACAATTGAATCGCCCGCGTCAATGATTTCTTTAGCCTGATATTGGTTCTCTCTTGCTTGACCCACTGCCAAAATTTTTCCAACCTTTACGGCAACATAGCCGTCCCTGATAATAGACAGCTCGTCATCCATTGGCAAAACGTATTTTCCTTTGATAATTAAATCGCAATCCATATTATATTGTCATTGCGAGGAGCGTAGCGACGAAGCAATCTCACGAACAATTATACTTTATCCAGGCTCGTCATAAGCGGGATTGCTTCGCTTCTTTCAGAAGCTCGCAATGACATTTAAGATAAATTTAAAATTTTATTTATAATTTTAACCAGCGCCTGGTTGGCGCCGGCCTTCATGGCTTCTTTAATATTTTTTGCCAATCGCTCGCGCCTGTCGCCATCCGACAGCAAAGCTTTTATCATCTCGACAAAATTTACCGGCGTCAAATATTTTTGCTCAACCGCCGCCGCCGCTTGGTTATTTTTAAAATAATCGGCGTTAGCCTCTTGGTGCGACTCCGGCATGGGGATGATTATGACCGGCTTGCCTAGATACGACAGCTCGGACAAAACGCCCATGCCGGCGCGCGTTATTACTAAATCAGCGGATTTCATCGCTCCCGCCATCTGTTCAGCATCCAAAAATTCAAACTGAAAATAATTTTTGATACTTGATACTTGATACTTGATACTTTTCTCTTTACCTGTCACGTGAATAATCTGGCAAACCTTGGTCAGCTCATCCAGGCTTTTTTCAACCAACTCATTTATCGCTCTTGCTCCGGTTCCGCCGCCCAAAATCAACACCACCGGCAAACTGGAATTTAATTGAAAATTGGAAATTGGAAATTGGAAATTTTTTCTTATCGGGTTTCCAATCCAGACCGCCTTTTTACCGTAATCTTTCAATGAACTTTCAAAGGTCGCAGTCACGACACGAGCAAACAGCGCCATTAATTTATTGGCCAGGCCTGGCATAACATCTTGCTGGTGAATTATAACTGGCACGCGTAAGCACCAAGCCGCCCAAACCACCGGCACGCTTATAAAACTGCCAGCGCTCATCACTAAGTCGGGGCGCCAGGCGAGCATTATAAAAACCGCCTGCCAGAAGCCCAATTTTATCAAAAATAAATCCAGCAGATTCTTAAAAGAAAAATAGCGCCGCCATTTGCCGCCGCTAATGGCTTTAAACTCAATGCCTTCTCGCCCCACCATTTCGCGCTCCGGCCCGAATTTAGTCCCTAGCCACAGAAACTCAAAACCGACGTCATTTTTCAGCTCGTCATAAATAGCTAAAAGCGGCGCCACCGACCCGCCGCTGCCGCCCCCGGTCAATAATATTTTCTTCTTCGTATTCATAATATTTTATAGTTATTTCTTAGGCTGGGAAAAATTATTTTTATCGCGCATATAAAATTGTAGCGATTTTTACAAAAATTGTAATCAATTTTTTGTAAAAACGCCCAAATTTTATCTAAGCAGGAAAAACAATTTTTCCCAGCCTTATTTCACCTTCCCTGCCGGCTGATATTATTTAAAATCCCAACCGCGGCCAAAGCCGCCATCATGGCCGAGCCGCCGTAGCTGATCATAGGCAGAGGCACGCCGGTCATGGGCATAATATTAACCATGCCGCCGATATTTATCAAGGCCTGCATGGTGATCCAGCTGACAATGCCCACGGCTAAAATTTTTCCAAAATCGTCAGGCGCCCGCCTGGCGATGGTAAAACCCTTATAAAAAAGCGCCAAATACAAACCGATTAAAATAACCGAAAAAATAAAACCGGCCTCTTCGCTGAAGATGGGAAAAATGGCGTCATTTTGCGCTTCCGGCAAATAGAGAAATTTTTGCCGGGACGCGCCCAGCCCCCGGCCCCAAAAACCGCCCGAACCCACGGCAATTAACGACTGGTTGATTTGATAGCAATGCTCTTTGAGCGAAAACGACGGGTCAAACAAACATTTAAAGCGGTTGGCTTGATAAGGATAAACGTTAACCATGATGGCTAAAGCCAACCAGCCCAATAAAACCAAACCGACAATATGCTTTAATTTGCCGCCGCCGATAAAATAAACAATCAGGGAGGTAAAAGCGATGATAGCCAGGGTGCCGATATCGGGTTGCAGGAGCATCAGCCCGGCGATGACTCCCAAAATAACCACAAACGGACCGATACCGGTGGAAATTTCCGCTAGCTTGGTTTTCCGGCCTTCCAGCCAAGCCGCCAAATATAGTAAAAAGGTGATTTTAACAAATTCCGCTGGCTGAAGCGAAAAGCCGAAAATATTTATCCAGCTCCTGGAAGCTCCCCAGCCGGCGGACAAGCCGGGGATAAAAACCAAGAGCAATAAACCGATAGAAACAACCAGCATGAGTAAGGCGGCTTTGCGCCAAATATGATAATCGGCCCTGGAAAAAAACCAAAACGCCACCGCGCCCAAAGCCAAGCCGAACAGCTGGTGCTTAAAGAAATAGTAGCTGTCCTGATAAGTGTTATAAGCCACCACCGCTGAAGCGCTGGACAGCATTATCAGGCCAAAAACCACAATGGCGCCGGCAATAATCATTAAACCTTTGTCAAACTCCCGCTCTTTGTCGCTAGAAGTTATTGTTTTTTTTAACCAACCGATGAATGAAGCCATGGCGGAAATTAAAAATTATTTATAAAGTCTTATCCAGCAAAAACACCACCAGCCCGACCGCCGCGCTCACCCCGCCGATTACCCAAAAGCGCATGACAATTTTCGGCTCCGGCCAGCCGATGGCTTCAAGATGATGGTGGATGGGCGAAGACAAAAATATTTTCTTGCCTCTGATTTTTTTGGACAATTGCTGTAAAATCACGGAAACCGATTCAATCACGAAAACTAGGCCGATTAAAGGCAAAATCAAGGCCGTGTTGGTGAGCATGGCGATGACGCCCAGAGTAATCCCTAAGCTCATGGCGCCGGTGTCGCCCATAAAAAAGCGCGCCGGATTAATATTAAACCACAAAAAGGCCAAGAGCGCGCCGGCGATCACGCCGCAGAAAGCGGCCAGGTCGTATTTGCCGGCGGAAAAAGCGATTACGGCGTAGGCGGCGAAGCAGATTAGCAAGATGCCGCCGGCCAGCCCGTCCAGCCCGTCGGTTTCGTTAACGGAGAAAGCCGTGGCCGCCAGAACAAAAATAAAAATAAGCAGATAGGGCCAACCCATTTGGTAATCGCCCGAAAACGGCACGTGAAAGACGTCCCAATCCAATTTAAAATAAAACCACCAGGCGCCAACGGCGGCAATTAAAGTGTAAATCAGCAAACGGTGCCTGATCTTAAGGCCGCCGCCGCCCAAAATACCCCGGCCGCTTACGTCCAGCCAATCATCCGCCAAACCGATTAAGGCCGTGGCCGCCAAAACGCCCAGCGGCAGGAGCGTCTGGCTGCGCGACAAAAAATTAAGCTGCGTGAAAATTTCATAAGGAAAAATTTTCGGCAGATAATAAAAAACCGCCGCGAAAATCAAAACCGTCAGCCAAACCAAAATCCCGCCCATGGTCGGAGTGTTATTTTTATGCTCGTGCAATTTAGTGAAAATCGGCGTGGTGCCATTAGAGCGGATTTTTTTCCCTAATTTATACTTGTATAAATAATGAGTTAAGAGCGGCGTCCACGAGACCGCGAAAGCAAACGCCAGAGCGCTTAAGAAAAAAATTTTAATGATGTAAAAGTCAAACATAATTATCTAAAATTAATTAAATAGATAGCCATGGTGCCGGCGATTAAAAATAAGTTAACCAGCGAGGAAAAACCCAAGAGCAGATGAACCACGAATTTATTTTTATGGTAAATATTTAAAAGCAGCAAAAAATTTATTACCATGAACGATAAGCCCAGGGTGGGGATAATGTAAATATCCCTGGCCTGACCGATTAAATTCACGCCCAAATCAACGTTATAATGCAATACCACCAGATTCTGGCTGACATTTTTATTGACATAATAAGCCAACAGCCAATTAAGGATATTCAGGGCGGCCAAGAGCGAAAGATAGACTCTGACGAAGCTGAGGCCGATTAAATATAAGGCCGCTTCGGCCAATTTGGCGCGGCCAACATATAAAAAATTTAAGGTTTTATGCCAATCAATAACCATATTTATAATTTACCACACTTCCCCGCAAAATAAAACCCAGCCGTTGTTTACCAAATTTATGATTTTGTGTTATAATAAACTTAACTATGTTTACCGACAAACAATTAAAAAACATTTTAGAAAAAGCCGACATTATGCCGGCGGCCGAGTTTGAAAAATTTTCCAGCAAAGCGGCGAAATTCGGAAAAAACCTGGAGAATTATTTAATTGAAAAAAAAATCATCACCGCCACCTCGCTTTACGAAAGCGCGGCCGGCTATTTTAAGGTGCCTTTTATCAATTTAAAAGACCAGATCGTCAGAAAAGACGTTCTCTTAAACATCCCCGAACCAATCGCCTCCACCCATCAAATCATCGCTTTTTCCGCCGATAACAAACAAATAAAAATCGCCTGTTTAAACCCGGAGGATTTGGAAATTTTTGAATTCATCAGGAAAAAAACCAGCCTGGAGCCAAAAATATACTTAACCACTCCGGACAGCCTGGACGAAGCCTTAAAGCAATACCATAAAAACCTGAAGGCGGAATTCAAGGAACTGGCTAATGAAAACCTGGAAACCGGCGACGCCAATCTAAAGAAGCTGGCGGAAAATCTGCCGATCGTCAGAATCGTT
>Ga0210006_1001285_pt1 | contig 17572 bp, 18 predicted proteins | sample CryGey02umfilter_2_FD_185452 | JGI IMG/M metagenome (GOLD analysis project Ga0210006, IMG submission 185452) | Groundwater microbial communities from aquifer in Utah, USA - Crystal Geyser 4/10/14 0.2 um filter (SPAdes) (version 3) | ecosystem: Environmental > Aquatic > Deep subsurface >... | reverse complement strand
GCGCCGAACCTGTCTATGTCAAAACGGGAAGCGCCGGTGGCTATCATTTCAATGGCGCAACAGGCCAGGCCGAATGTCATAGGCCATAAAGATGAGGCCTTTCCCCATTTTAAGACAGCTTCGCTTGATGCCAGGAAGAACTTTCCTCCAGGAAATTTTTGTATAAGGCCTGCCGCTGGTATTCTTTCCATCATTGCCATTGGAATATCCCTTTTTTCCAGGCATAGAAAAGGCCGATCAAAAGTATGAAAATAAAGGCCATCATTTCTATGTAGGAGATCATCCCGAGCTGGCGGAATACCACGGCCCAGGGGATAAGAAATAATGCTTCTATATCAAATATAACAAAGAGTAGGGCGACAAGGTAGTAGCTTACGTTAAACTGCACCCTGGAGTTCCCTTTGACGATCTCACCGCATTCATATGGAGCGGTTTTGACGGCATTGGGGTCATTTGGGCGAAGCATCCAGGATATAATGAACGCTGCCGCGACAAAGACGATGCCGAAGATGAAAAATGAGCCTACAAAACTATAGTCCGTAACTATAGGCGCTTGGGGCATAAAGAAGGGTTCCCGGCAGTAAATTTACGAATATAAAAAACAAATCATTTATATATATATATTGATTATGTATAAGTGTCAAGGGTGCTTTTATAAAAAATTTTTCGTATTCTGGAATAGGGGCTTTTTTTATTGCAAAAATACATAAAAAAGCGTAAACTGACACGCCTATGGACAGTAAACCGCGATGGGACAAAAATGAATTATTTTGTAATGACCTGCCTGCTAAAATTTGGCCGCGGTTAGGAAGGATCCTGGTTACAGGGGCCTCCGGTTATATAGGAGGCAGATTAGTCCCGGAATTATTGGCGAGAGGATATAAAGTCCGAGTCATGGTCAGGGCCGCGTTTTCTAAGTATTACTCTATCTGGCCTAACGCGGAAGTGGTAATAGCGGACGCGCTTAACAGAGATAGTTTAAGAAAGGCGCTTGAGAATATAGACTCAGCTTATTATTTGATCCATTCATTACGGCTTGGGCCGAAGAGATTCGCTCAGGCGGACATAGATGCCGCGGGAAATTTCAGAAAAGTCGCGGAAGAGAAGCAGTTAAAACGCGTTATTTATCTTGGCGGCCTTGGCGATATACGAGGTTCGCTGTCCCTGCATCTTCGCAATCGGGCTGAAGTCGCCGAAGAACTTAAACGCGGAAAAACACCGGTGACGGTCCTTCGCGCGGCGATCATTGTCGGATCAGGGAGCGCTTCCTATGAGATCATCCTGCATCTGGCAAAAACACTTCGTATTATTTTGATACCGCGCTGGGCGAGGAATAGATGCCAGCCGATAGCGATCCGGGATGTGATCAAATACCTCGTGGGTGTCTTGGAAACGCCGGAAACATCGGGCCGGTATTTTGATATTGGCGGCAAAGATGTTTTGACGTATGAAATGATGGTCAAAATACTCTCAGAACTCAGGCAAAAAAAGATCCTTTTTGTGCCTTGCCCGGTTTTGAATATTCCATTTTATGCCTATATGGCGAGTCTTTTTACTCCGGTTCCTGAATCTATCACAGAGTGCCTGATGGAAGGGCTAAAAAATGATGTAGTTTGCCAGGACACAAGCATCAGAAGCCTTATACCGTTTGAGCCAATTTCTTACAGGGAAGCGGTCATAAGGGCCATGTCCAGAGAAGAGCAGGATAAGGTTTATACAAGATGGTCCGATGCCTATTATCCGGCTTACGAACTGATGCTAAAACTCCATGAACTCAAAAAAAAGCCGGCCTATACAGTGAGCTATTCTATAACAACAGTAAAAGATGCCTCGCGGCTTTTTGGGTCCATATGCAAGATAGGCGGCAAGGAGGGCTGGTTCTATAGCAATTGGCTGTGGCGTCTTAGAGGGGGCATTGACCGCGCGCTGCTTGGGGTAGGGTCTGCCCGCGGAAGAAGATCTGACATCAGCTTAAAGGCCAATGATGTCATAGATTTTTGGAGGATAGAAGACATACAGGAGAATAAGCGCTTACTCTTGCGCGCTGAAATGCGCCTGCCTGGCAGGGCGTGGTTGGAGTTTAACATCAGAGAAGAAGATGGAAAAAGAAACCTCAGCGTTACAGCCCATTATGACACCAAGAGCCTTTTGGGCAGTTTGTATTGGTACGCGTGTTTGCCTTTCCATCATTTTATTTTCTATAATTTGATAAAAGAGATCAACAAGAGGAGTTAATAAATATCCGCAGGTTGCCCGCGGCCGGGTGGACTGAAATTTCTCTTTTACAATCACGATTAAAATTATATAATAGGCAGGTTTAAAGGCTTAAGCGGCATAAAATGAGGATCTTAGCTGAGTATGAAATGGTTTATTTCGCAAGAGACGATCAAGGCGCCATTCCAGAAAATTCTTGAGAAGGGCTGTGGGGAAAAAGTCGCGCGTTGTTATCAATGCGGCAAATGTTCAGCAGGCTGCCCTATGGCTTTTCAAATGGACTACCTCCCCAATCAGATCATAAGAATGATCCAGCTTGGCATGGAAAAAGAGGTCCTATCGAGCAAGACGATCTGGCTTTGCGCTTCGTGCTTTACCTGCACAGCCAGATGCCCTCGCGAGATCAACGTTGCTGAGATCATGGATTTTTTAAGAAGGCACGCTTATCGGACGCGGATCATACCCAGCGGAGATACTGAGATCCCGCTATTCAATAAGATATTTTTAAGGAACATTGAATTATTCGGCAGGCTTTATGAGGTTGGCCTTATCGGAATGTTCAATCTTTTGAGCGGAGAATTTTTTAAAGACTTTACTGTAGCGCCCAAGATGTTCTTAAAACAAAAAATAGGGATATTTCCGTGGAGAAATAAAAACGCGAAGGCGCTTAAAGATATTTTCAGAAGATCAGGCGGTTTGGAAAAGGCGCAAAGGGGCAGGTTGCTATACCCTAAACTTATTTTTTTAAATTTATCAAAAAAATTTATCGGTAAGATAGAAAAACTGAAATGATCTTTAGGCCTCGGATAGGACAGCGATGAAATACGCTTATTTTCCAGGTTGTTCTCTGCATTCTACCGCCAGAGAGTATGATCGTTCCGCGAAAGAAGTAGCTCTCGCTCTTGGCATAGAACTGGCTGAAATTCCCGATTGGATATGCTGCGGAGCGACGCCCGCCCATATTACGATGCAGCTTTTGTCTATAGCGCTTCCCGTCAAGAATCTCCTGTTGGCAAAGAAGATGGAGGCTTGCGAAGTGGTAACTTGCTGCGCCGCTTGTTTTAACCGCCTCAAAACAGCGAATAAGTTCATGAAGCAGCGCGGAGAAGAACAGCTGAAGATCGAAAAAATATTGGGTGAGCCCTATAGAGGCGAAGTTGAGGTAAGGCACTTTCTGGATGTGCTCGTTAATGTATTTGGATCAAAAAATCTGGAAACCCGCGTGATCAAAAGATTGAAAGGGTTAAAAGTCGCGTCTTACTATGGCTGTCTTTTGAACCGGCTTAAAGACGTTACCGGGCTTGATGATGAAGAAGAACCGCGCATGATAGATGATCTTATGGAGGTTCTTGGCGCTGAAGCTGTTAAATGGCCCTATAAGACCGAATGTTGCGGTGCCAGTTTTTCTTTGACTAAAACTGATGTCGTGCTTAAGCTGTCGGGAGATATACTGCAGATGGCGTATGATGAAGGCGCTCAGGCTATAGTTGTGGCATGCCCGATGTGCCAGTCAAATTTAGACATTAGGCAAGCGATGGTTAACAAGAAATATAAGAAAAATTTCAATATGCCCATCATTTATTTTACACAGTTGGTTGCTTTGGCGCTTGGCGTAGAAATGAAAAAATTAGGGTTTGAGAAGCATATGGTCGATCCGCGCCCATTATTAAAAGAAAAAGAAATTATATTTTCTAAGGCATAATTATGAAGATCGGTGTTTTTATCTGTCATTGCGGAACAAATATTTCTGCCACAGTGGATGTGGAAAAAGTAGCCCAGGTTACATCCAAACTCGCGAAAGTCCATTTTTCCACTACTTATTTGTATATGTGTTCTAATCCTGGCCAGGAATTAATAAAGAAAGCGATCAAAGAAAAGGGATTGGACAGGATCGTGGTCTGTTCATGCAGCCCCAGCCTTCATGAAAAGACATTCAGAAAGTGCGCGGAGGAAGCTGGAATAAATCCTTATCTGGTGGAAATAGCGAATATCCGCGAACATTGTTCCTGGGTGCATAGGGATAAGAAAGAGGCTACCCTTAAGGCTATTGATATTGTGCGGCTCGCTGTTGCTAAAGTCTCGCGTGACAAGCCGCTAGTAAAGACTTATGTTCCGATAGAAAAAAGGGTTTTGATCATTGGCGGAGGTATTTCGGGTATCCAGTCGGCCATTGATATTGCTTTTGCGAAATATCCCGTGACGATCGTGGAAAGAGAGTCGTCCATAGGAGGCCGCATGGCCAGGTTTGATAAGACATTTCCTACATTGGATTGCGCGGCTTGTATACTGACGCCAAAGATGGTCACTGTTTCGCAAAGTCAATATGTCACTATTTATACTTGCTCCGAGATAGAAGAGGTTAGCGGCCATGTGGGAGATTTCAAGGTCAAGATCAGGAAAAGAGCTCGTTCTGTAGATATAAATAAATGTACTGGATGCGGCGCCTGCTACGCTAAGTGCCCCGTTAAAGTAAGCGCTAAATTTGATATGAATTTGGGCCTGCGGAAAGCGATCTATGTGCCTTTTCCACAAGCCGTTCCTAATGTCCCTGTTATTGACAGGCAGAATTGCCTCTGGTTTTCCGCTAAAAACGCCTCAGGCGGAACTAAAAAAGCGTGCGGCCTTTGTAAAAAGATATGTAATTTTGGGGCTATTGATTATGACATGCAGGATGAGATCATTGAAGAGAAATTCGGGGCTATTATCGTAGCTACAGGTTTTACTCAGTTTGACCATTCCGTATACGGCGAGTATGGTTATGGAAAATACAAAGATGTAGTCACAGGGCTTCATTTTGAAAGGATGGCCAGTTCTTCAGGCCCTACAGGAGGTAAGATCATCAGGCCTTCTGACGGCAAAGAGGCGCGGGATGTTGTTTTTATCCAGTGCGTAGGTTCGCGCGACGAGCAAAAAGGAGTGCCTTACTGTTCAAGGATCTGTTGTATGTATACGGCAAAACACGCTCTTTTGTTAAAAGAGCATAATAAAGACGCCCAAGCCTATGTCTTTTACATTGATATCAGGGCAGCCGGGAAAAATTATGAGGAGTTTGTGAAAAAGGTGCAGGATGAATATGGCGCTATTTATCTAAGGGGCAGGGTTTCAAGGATATTTGAAAAAGGAGGCAAGATCATCGTGCGCGGCGCGGATACGTTAAGCGGCGCGCAGATTGAGATAAAGGCGGACCTGGTAGTTTTGGCAACAGGCTTGATAGCGCGGCCCGAGACCGTGAAGCTCGCGCAGATGCTTCATATTCCCTATGACCAGAACAGATTGTTCACAGAAGCGCATCCAAAACTCGCTCCCGTGGAAACCGTAACGAGCGGTATCTTTTTAACCGGGGCGTGTCAATCGCCTAAAGATATTCCGGATTCGGTGGCTACGGCGTCAGCAGCGTCCGTTAAGGCTCTTGGCCTTTTGCTCCAGGATAAATTAGAAAAAGAGCCGTTAATAGCCAAGGTGGACAGGAACCTTTGCTCGGGCTGCAGGGCCTGTGTTGTAGCATGCCCGTTTAATGCCATAGATATGAAAGAAATTGAAGACAGGGCGCTTAAATGTAAGAGAGATGTGGCGGAAGTCGTTGAAGGTGTATGCACGGGATGCGGTAATTGTACGGTTGTATGCCGTATGTCAGCGATAGACATAGAAGGATTTTCTAATCGGCAGATCATGGAAGAGATAGAAGCGTTATGATAAATCCAAGAACTCAAGAACTTAAGAACTCAAGAGCAGAAAGTTGGGAACCCAAGATCGCGGCTTTCTTGTGCAACTGGTGTAGTTATGCCGGCGCCGATCTGGCTGGGACATCCCGCAGGGAATATCCTCCCAATATCAGGATCATTCGTCTTCCATGCTCTGGCAGGGTGAACCCTCTTTTTGTATTAAAGTGCCTTATGGACGGCGCAGACGGGGTATTGATCGCGGGCTGTCATACTGGAGATTGCCACTATTCCGAAGGTAATTATTACGCGCGCAGGCGTTTTGCCATTTTAAAAAAGTTGTTTGAATTTTTGGGCATAGACCCCAGGAGGTTCCAGATGGCATGGGTTTCCGCATCTGAAGGTGATAAATGGGTAAAAGTGGTCAAAGAGCTTGTGGAAGAGATTAAAAAAGCAGGGCCTATCTTGGCAAAATCATGATCGAAGAATTAAGAAATAAGGCAAGGGAATTATTAAAGACTAAACAGGTTGAAGCGGTAATCGGCTATCAACGGGCGTCTGATGGCCTATCCGCTATACCTTGCGTTATTCGCAGTGAAGAGGAAGCTGGCCGTTTGATATGGGATGCTGCCTGTGTTTACAATCTCTGCGGTTATCTGAAGGATTTTCGCGCTAAGAAGTTAGGTATAGTGGCTAAGGCCTGTGATGTGAGAGCTATGATTGTTTTAATTTCGGAGAACCAGTTAAACAGGGACGATGTTTTTATCATTGGCATGGAATGTTGCGGGGTTGTTGATGAGAAAAGGGCGCGGGTTTCCGGCAGGGATGGCAGTGATATAAGCTCCGCGGATAAATGTAAGAGTTGCGCTTCTTGCGTGCCTCTGGCCTATGACTGTCTGATAAAAGAAAAAAGAGAAAAGGCGAAGGTCAGTGAAGACGCGGATAAGGATAAATATGAGCCAGTGCGCAAGTTGGAGGCAAAGTCATTGTCCGAGAAGTCAAAGTCCTGGAAAGATGAATTTAAAAGATGCATTCGCTGTTACGCCTGTAGGCAGGTGTGCCCGATGTGCTATTGCCCGAGGTGCGTGGCTGATCAATTCATGCCTGTCTGGTTCTCTAAGGCTGGCGGCATAGAAGGGAATTTTTCCTGGAATGTGGCGCGGGCCATGCATTTGGCAGGAAGGTGCATTGACTGCGGTGAATGCGAAAGGGCATGCCCCGTAGGCATACCTCTGAGGGATATAAACAGGAAGATCGAAAAAGATATTAAAGAGTTGTTTGGTTATGAAGCCGGCATGAAGACAGACGCGAAACCGTTCCTTGCCTGCTTTGATAAAAATGACCCTGAGGATTTTATTAAATAGAGTTAAAACTGATACTCTTTTAAAAAAGAATATGACGAAGTTCATTAAAAAAGAAGATCTATATAAATTGCTTAATTCCTTTCTGAAAGATTTTGAAATTATTGGGCCCAAGCAAATAGCTAATAAAGGCATATTTTATGAGCCGCTGGAGAGTATAGAAGATCTGTATCTCGGAGAGCTCTTCGCCATAGAGCCGGCAAAGAAATTTTTCTTAGAGTCTTCAGAATGCCTGTTTCATAGCGGGTTCCTGGATGGAAAGGCTACGGTACAAGACGCGCCTTTGCCGGATAAAAGAAGGATAATTATTGGCCTGAGGCCCTGCGAAGCAAAGGGTTTAATTTTATTGGATAAGGTTTTTGACTCTGAGTACAAAGATAGGTCTTATATTAATAACCGCGAGAAGTCGGTTATTGTGGGCCTGGCATGCGCTAAGCCGGACAAGAGTTGCTTTTGTACTTCGATGGACGGTTCACCTACAGGGTCAAGGGGCATGGATGTTTTGCTTTTCGCGGTAGAAGATGGCTTCATCGTGGAGATATACTCGGATAAAGGAAAAGAGGCCTTTAGTTCTTTGGGTAAGGAGCCCGATGAGCATCAGAATAAAACGTTGAGCGCTTATAAACAAAAAAGAAGCGAATTGATCGGGAAAAATTTTAAAGTGCCCGGAGATCTTTCGCCGATCTTCGAAAGCGATTATTGGGATAAAGTTTCTTTTCCTTGTTTGAGCTGCGGCGTTTGCACCTATCTTTGTCCGACCTGCCATTGTTTTGAGCTGGTTGATGAAGGAAGAAAGATGTACCGCTGTAACGATGGATGCGCCTTTAGTAATTTTACGCTTGAGGCGTCAGGCTGGAACCCAAGGCCTACGAAAAAAGAGCGTTATCGCCAAAGAGTATTCCATAAATTTGATTATTTTAAAAAAATATTTGGCGAGAACCTTTGTGTTGGCTGCGGCAGATGTATCAGGCATTGCCCTGTGAAGATGGATATTTCTGAAATAGTGTCTAATGCGCCATCAGGCGCGGGAAAATAAGCGTGGAAACCAAAAATATTTATTTGCCGCGGTTAGCTGAAATTACGGATATCAAACAAGAGACGCCGGATATAAAAACATTTAAATTGAAATTATCCCTTGTTTATAAGCCTGGCCAATTCGTTGAATTTTCAGTTTTTGGAGAGGGCGAGGCGCCGTTTTGTATATCAAATTCTCCGACTCGCGGGCCAGGTATAGAGTGCAGCGTAAAAATGACAGGAAAAGTCACTCAGGCCCTGCATGAATTAAATATCGGCGATACAGTTGGGATAAGAGGCCCTTACGGCAATGGTTTTCCTGTGGAAAATTTAAAGAACAAAAATATTTTATTTGTTGCCGGAGGTATTGGCCTGGCGCCTTTGAGGTCATTGATCAATTATTGCCTTGACCGCAGAGAAGATTTTAAGAGCATTACTATTGTCAATGGCGCGCGGAGTTCAAATGACCTGGTCTATAAGGACGAATATCCTATCTGGGAAAAGGCGAAAGATACGCGCCTTTATTTAACTGTGGATTGCCAGGAGGATAATTGGTCGTGTATGGTAGGCGTTGTGCCGAGGATCTTAGAGCAAATAAAACCGGTTTGTCAGGATAGCGTAGCGATAGTCTGCGGGCCTCCGATAATGATCAAATACACGATGCCCGTCCTTCTAAAACTGGGATTTTGCCCCGAGGCAATAATGACCACATTAGAAATGAAGATGAAATGCGGCATGGGTAAGTGCGGAAGGTGCAATATCGGGCCTCTTTATATCTGCAAAGATGGGCCGGTGTTTAGTTACGCCCAAGTTAAAAATTACGTCAGTTAGATAAAATATGAATATGGGCATCAAGGTTTGGTTAAAAGCGGTACGAGCGCCTTTTCTTACGGCTACGATAATCCCCGTTCTTATGGGTTATTTATTAGCATGGCATGATACGTCAACTTTTGTATGGCAGTTGTTTTTGCTAGCGCTTAGCGGGGCTATATTTATCCATATCGGTACTAATTTGGCGAATGATTTTTTTGATCATCTGATGGGCTGCGATGAGGCGAATCTTACGCCGACTCCATTTAGCGGAGGCAGCCGGGTGATCCAGGATGGCCTTATCAGCCCCAAAAAAATTCTGTGCGTTTCTTTGACCTTTTTTATTTTGGGCGCTATAATAGGCTTTTATCTGAATTATGTAAGCGGAAAAAATGTTATTCTCGTGTTAGGGGCTATAGGTATTTTTCTCGCTTTTTTTTATAGTGCCAGGCCGTTTAAGATCGGTTATAAATGTTTTGGCGAGGTCTCTACGGGCTTAGGTTTCGGGCCTATAATGGCCATGGGCGCGTATTTTGTAGGCGCGCGACAGTTGTCTTTTAAGGTATTTCTTGTTTCTATACCGGTTGGAATTTTAATAGCGTTAGTTCTTTTTATTAACGAATTTCCAGATCATGACGGAGATAAAGCCGTTGGAAAACGGACGTTAGTAGTATTTTTAGGAAAGAAGAACGCGGTTATCCTTTATCAGGCGCTGCTTGTCGCGCTGTATGTTATTATCATAGCGTTGGTAGTGGTTAAATTTTTGCCTTATTTATGCCTTTTTTCGCTCCTTACTTTGCCTGTGGCATTCAAGGCATTCATGGCTTCGGGGTATAATTATGAAAAGATTTATGAGCTGTTGCCTGTGAACGCGGCTACGATAAGCCTGCATTCAATAATAGGATCTCTTTTGTGCGCCGGCATAGCAGTGGATAAGTTTTTAATACTTAGGAGATAGGTGTATGCTATTAGAAGAAATTTACCGTCCAATCAAGAAAGACCTGGCTGGTATTGAACGTACTATCAAATTGAATATAGCGAGCGGCGCTAACGCGTCAGTCTTAAAGATAACTGATTTTCTTCTGCGCGCGGGCGGCAAAAGGCTAAGGCCGGCTTTGGTTATTTTATCAGCCAAGGCAGCTTTGGGTTCCAATCGGAGAACGATCTCCGGGCAGGTGAACAAAATAGCTTCCGCTGTTGAATTGATCCATCTTGCTTCCTTAATACACGATGATGTCGTTGACCATTCACAAATTCGCCATAATAAGCCCACGGTCAATTCAAAATGGGGAGATGATGTTTCTATTATTTTAGGCGATTATCTTTATTCGGTTGGGTTTGACTTGATATCTTCCTGTAGGAATTTTGACATCTTAACCTGTATCAGCCAGGCGACACGTTGGATGTGCGAAGGTGAATTGATCCAAGTCTGCGAGAGGGACGATTTTGATATATTGAAAGAGCGCTATTTCGCGATCATAAAAAATAAGACAGCTAATCTATTCGCCGCTTCATGCCAGGCAGGGGTTTTAGCGGTTGGCCAAAATTCAACTCTTCAGGCAATATTGAAAGAATACGGGTTGAATTTGGGCGTCGCGTTCCAGATCGTTGATGATTCGCTTGATTTGATAGGTGATATGAGCTCTCTTGGAAAAGAACCCGGGGCGGATTTTAAAATGGGTGAATTGACGCTGCCGGTTCTTAACCTTATTTCAGAGCTAAAAAATTGTGACAAGAGGAGAGAACTGATATCTCAGAAGAACAACGTGAAGGCGTTCCGGGAGGTTAGAAAAATATTTATAAATTCTCATGCATTAAGAAAAACCAAAGAAGAGGCGGGTTTTTATGTGAGAAAAGCGAAGGATGCTTTAGGAGCGGTAAAGGATTCATTGTTTAAACAGAGTTTATTCGAGTTGGCGGATTATGTTGTTGACAGGATGAAAGTATAAGATTGACTAATAGCCTCAGCTGGGCTATATACATAAATTAAAATGTGGATACCTGATTTTAAAGGAGGTATAAAATGAACATAGGTGAGAATTTCTGTTTTTCTAAAAGCACTAAATTATTTGTAGCGAGTTTTATGTGTGTTTTAGGATTAAGCTATATACCGCTTCTTTTAAGTATATGGATAGATACGGAGATGAAAGTCTGTAATATTCAGCAGGCATACGGAGGTTTTGAATTTGCTGAGATGGTTGAGCATACCGGAAAGCATATTTCCTGGTTTGCGTTTACTTTCGGATTGGCTGTCTTGACCTTCCTTTTGACTACGAATTATTCCCAGAAAGTAAAAAGTGTGTTCGCGGTGCTGCCGTTCGTTCTTATAATTTCTGATATTGGATCAATGTGGCTTATTCGTTTTGCGCCAAAAATATTTTGTTGGCAGCTATGGTTCTCAGGCTTTCTTCTGGCGATATGTTTTTTGACAATATTCCTGTTGACCGTAATTAACGTATTGTTCAGGAAATGTGAACAAGGCGAAAGGAAAATATAAAAATGGCGAAGGTATTTAGAAAAATTTTGATGTTGAACATATGCCTTATCTTTTTTTCAGCGTTTTATCCCGTGAATATAGAGCGGCATTTTTACGTGGAACTATTCCCGCGCGAGCTTATTAATTTAGGCCCAGAAGACGCGTCCGCAGAAACTCTTTGCTCTATTCAAGACGCTGTTAAGATACTTTTGCCTGAGGCGCAGAATGTAAAAGAAGAGGTTAAAACATTGACTCAGGAGCAAAAAAATGCGATTGCTAAAGCCGCGGATATACAGTTTGACCCTGGATTAGATAAAGAATATTGTTTTTCTATAGGTGAAGTTGATGGAAAAATAATAGGTTACGCTGTTGTGGATAATGTCAAGGGAAAGTGGGGTATTATTAAGTATATGCTATCCTTTGAGCCTGACGGTAAGGTTAAGGACGTTCTGGTGCTGGAACTTAAAGAAAAACGCGGCAGGCCTGTCAAAAATCGCAGGTTTTTAGACCAGTTTGTTGGTAAGACAATGAATGACCAGGTCAAATTAAAAAAAGATATCAATGGAGTGGCTGGCGCTACGATCTCTTCGCGCGGCATGACAAACGGTGTCAGGAAATTAGTCTATGTTTTCAATGAGCTGTATAAGAAATAATACGGACGCGTTATTATTGGAAGGCTCTTAAGCAGATTTTGAAAGGACAGGCAGGTTTATGGCGCCAGGCAGAAAGAAACAACTCTTTGCCTGGAAAAGGAGAAGTTGGCCTATTATTATGGTAAGGTGAGATTGTATACTTCTAAGAGGATGCGAGGGGGTGATGCGTAAGGCTTAATGCTTGAAGGTGTCCTAATTAATGCTACGTGGAAGGGGGAATAAATAATGATGCGTAAGTCAATAATAGCTATAGCAATTATTATGTGTTCAAGTCTGCCAGTATCTTCGGTTTTTGCTAGTTTAGACCAGGATACTCAGGCAAAGATCGGAAGTTTAGAGGCGCAAATTAAGGTTTTGCAAGATCAAAACCAGAGACAAATGCAGGCTCTGCAGGTTCAGCTGGACGTACTTAAGGGTCAGATCGCTGTTCAAAGCACAGAGTCTAAGGAGAAAGACCTTAAACTCGCGAAACTGGAAGCAAAAGTTAAACCTTGGTATGATAAGGCAATGAAAAGCGGCAGTTTTAAGTTGCGCGACGCGTTAGGCCTAGAGGAAGATTCCAAGTTAAATATGGCAGGTGAAATCACAATGCGATACCGGCAGAATCAAAATACAGACGCGACAACCCCGGGTTTTCAATTTTATGAACTAGAATTGTTTTTGGACGCGGCATTGCATAAAAATGTTTCTATTTACTCGGAATATGACCTTATCCACGAAACTCACGCTCAGGCAGAAGATGTTTGGATAGACCTGCATACTGATGAAGGCCTTCTCGCCTTTGCCGGCGGGACAGGTATGAAGATTGGTACTTTTCACTATCCTTTTGGTTGGGATAATGATGATGAGGAAGGTTATGTTTATGGCGGGCGTACCTCAGCGAATACATCCTTGATTAGAGGACAGCGAATTGATGGCTGGAGGTTGCGCGAAAGGCAAGTTGGTTTAGCTGCTTACTATAATTTTGACCCAATGAGGGACCTGAACATTTCATGGGTTGCCGGCGTGTTTAATGGTAATGGAGATGCCAACCATTATAGTGGCTCTGACAGAGACCAGGCTAAGGATTTAGCAACCCGCATAGAAGCGAAGTATAAAGACGCGGTAGTAGGTGTTTCTTATCTGTTAGCTCCTCATACTCGAGGCGTAACGGCGAATACTAATAACACGGCGCATAGGAGAGATATAATACGTTACGGTGTGCATTTTAAATATCCCGATGTGACTTTTCCAAGCCAAGATATTTCTCTCGGAGGAAAGCCTTGGTTGCTCTGGGGAGAGTTTATTTTGGGCGATAATAATGCCAATCGTGATATAGCGGCCGCGAATGTATCGCAACACGTGCGTGGTGGTTATATTGAGCTGGATGCCGCGTTGAAAAAAGATAAACTGTTGGGTTTCTTAAGGTATGATTACTATGATCCAGATACAAAAATAGGCAGAAATAATTCTTTTGGTATTACGCCTGGGGTTAGGTTCAATATCTGGAATAGTACGAATATAGTCCTTGAGTATGAATTTTATGGCGGGGCTGCGAATGCGCCTACCAGCATAACGAAAGAGGATAGATTAGCTATCCAGATGTCAACACAATTTTAGGGCTGTAATAAACTACCAGGCTCATTTTTGGCGATGAACGTGCGTCCGTTAAAGATGGCTTGCTGATTTTAAGGTATCAGGCTGGGCCAATGGCTTATTTCGGCGGCCCAGCTTGATATACCGCGAATAGGGGGGGGTATGTTCATCGCGTCCGTCAGTAGTTATAAAAAAGTACTTTGTTCCTTGGTAGTTTTGTTGTTTATATCCGGTTGTTCTACGCTAGCTGTTAAACGAGATGAGTCGAGGGCTACGAAGATATTCAATTATCCATACGATAAGGTTTGGGCGGGCTTAATTAATGTAATTTTTAAAGAAGGGGATACGATCGTTAAAAAGAATGAAGAAAAGCGCATGATCTTGACTGGGTACGACAAGATTACCGTAGCAGAGTTAAAACGTATTTCCCAAATGCCTCCTTTATTTCAAAGCAGCGGTCTTGCCGGGGCTTGGCTTTACGCCAGGATCAAGATTGATTATTTTCTATATCCTGTTTCTGAGACAGAAACGCAAGTAAAAATGATCGCCTATCTGCAAGGATATAACGCGTCGGGCGCGAGGTGGATAAATATCTTGACTGATGGCACAAAAGAAAAAGAAACCTTTGACGCGTTACAATTAAGCCTTGAAAAAGAAAATAATTAGTTACGCGGTATGCTTGTTTGGATTAATTTGTATTTTAAGCCCAACATTCGCGCAAAATAATAGTTTCTTCCCGAAACTTTTCATTGATGGCCTTCAAAATTATTTCTATGTTTATTATTCACGGTCGGAAACGGGCGAGGCGGCTGTTTCACAAGAGCAGGTTTTAAAAGATATCAAGGAGATGACATTAAAGTACTGTGATGGCATAGATAAGGAAGGATTGGCCGGGAAAGATAACCTTGATGATTTGACTAATTTTCTTGATAAATATCTTAATAATTATGGTAAATCTATCAATATATTCACTGTAGAAGGTTCAAGCATAGTAAATTGCTGGCTGGGAGATCTAGCCGAAGAGAAGATAGAAAAAAGAAATATCTGGAATAAAGAAATTGAGTTTTATTCTAAGGGAATAGATAATCTGAATATCAGAGACTTCACTTATTATTTAAATAAAGGCAAGGAGTCTTTGCAGGTAGGCACAAGAGGAGAAGTAATATACTATAATTTAGAGTCATATAGTATCCACGCGAATACTATTTGGGATTTTTTTATCGATAGAATTAAGGAAAATAGGTATAAACGCTATGATCCTTCAAGGGTTAATCGTTTGCGTAGGCGCCTATATTATAGGATTTGGGGAGGTTTGTACTCTGCTTCTATTAAAGAAAAGGAAAACTTAAATGATGCCAAAGCGCAGTTTATTGATAAAGTAGCGGCTGTATTAAAAGAAAATAGTATTTTTCATGAAGCGGGGCACGTCTTTGTAAATAGATATCTTAAACTGAAAGATTCTTCAGAAGAAGAGATGTTTGCTTTTCTCACGGAATTAAGATATGGGCCTATGCCTTATGATTCTTTAGAACTTATCATTTCAGCTGGTTATCAGAGTTCCATGGATAATTATAAGTTAGCAGGCAGAGAGATCATTTCTTATTTTGCTTCTTATATAAAGCGCAAAGAGGATGGTGAGGGTTTATCAAGGATCCCGGTGGACAGGATACATTCTATATGTGACGATATTTATAAACAGAGATTTTAAAAAGGAGGCAATGGATGGCAAAGATATTAATTATTGACGATGACCCAGATATTGTAGAGGGTATGAAGGTGGTGTTGGAAAGCAAGCAGCACCAGATAAGTGTCGCGCCAAACGGCAAGGAAGGGTTGAAGAAGGTAAAGGAGGAGAGGCCGGACCTCATTATTTTAGACGTCATGATGACTACTATCAACGAAGGTTTTGAAGTAGCGCGCGACATCAAAAAACATCAGAAAACAAAAGATATTCCAATACTTATGGTGACCGCTATAAGGGATAGGACCGGGCTTGATTTTAAGGGCGAAGCCGGAGATAAGGACTGGCTGCCTGTGGATGATTATTGCGATAAACCGCTTAAACCGCGCGAGCTTATACGTAAGGTTGAACAATTATTGAGCAAAAAATAGCTTAGGAACGTAGAGAGGTGTATGGAAGACCTCAATCCTTGCACAGGGCTTGTTGAGAGGCTTTTCTGGCTTATAAGATTAAGATGGATCGCGGCTGCAGGCGTTTTATTGACTATTTTTCTGATTGGCCAGGTTTTTAAATTTCAACTGCCATTTTTTCCGCTTTATATTGTCGTAATTTTCCTCGTAGTTTCCAATATACTCTACATCAGATTGCTGGATCGTTTTGCCTCTGTTTGTAAGATATTTGAGCCGGCTATGGCTGATAGCGAGTCGTTCGGGATAATTAATGGTATAGCTAATGCCCAAATAACCCTGGATATGCTGGCCCTTGCAGCTCTGATCCATTTTTCAGGAGGCATAGAAAATCCATTTATCTTTTATTCTATATTCCATATGATCATCGCAAGCATTTTGCTCTCCAGGAGGGAAAGTTTTCTTCAGGCTACATTTGCAAGCGCGTTATTCATCGTTGTTGTTGCATTGGAATATCTCGGAGCTTTGCCTCATTATTGCTTGAAGGGTTTTATCCTCGTAGACCTTCATAGAAATCTTACTTATATTGGTGGTATCTTTTTTGTTTTTGTCACTACTTTATATATAGCGGTATATATGGCGACTTCTATATCTATTAGGCTAAGGCAGCGTGAAAGATCCTTGAGGCAGACAAACGAGTTGCTGAAAGAAAGGGACCGCGCCAAGAGCGAGTATGTTTTACGGGTTTCACATGATATTAAAGAGGATCTTGCGGCGATCCAAAGTTGTCTTGAGCCCGTTGAAGTAGGTATTACAGGAGCGCTCAATCCCAAACAGCTGGATCTGATCCAGAGGGCTGTACAGAGAACGACAAAACTCCTGTTTTTTGTCAAGGCTCTTCTGGAGATAACGCGCATAAAACTGAGCAAGGAGATAAAAATAGACTATTTTTCTTTTAAGGAAATAGTTTCTGAAGCTATAGAGCAAGTTTCCCAAAAGGCCGCGGCAAAAAATATATCGCTTGTCTTTTCTGTTGAACCTAGCATTGACAGGATAAGAGGGGCAAGAGAGTATTTGCGGGAGATGATCGCGAATCTTCTGGCGAATTCCGTAAAATATACGCCCAGAGAAGGCAGGATCAGTGTTAGCGTCGCGGATAAAGGCAACTCTATTCTTCTGCAGATCAAAGACACAGGTATAGGTATACCAAAAGACGAACTGCCGAAAGTATTTGACGAGTTTTACAGAGCTTCCAACGCGAAAGAAATTGAGAGGGACGGCACGGGCCTGGGTTTATCCATAGCTAAACAGGTAATAGAGAGGCATAAAGGAAAGATCTGGGTTGAATCAGAGCAGGGGAACGGAAGCACTTTTTATATAATGCTTCCTAAATAAAAGGCTTCGTATAAGAGCTGTTATTTTTTTCGTGTAGCTTTACTACCGATAATTAATGCAGTGCCGAATTTCGTATTTTTGCGCCTCACGTTTATAAAACCCGCATCAGTACTTTGTTAAAATTTCTTCTTTCGCGATTTTGTTTTAAGGTTTTTTAGCTCCTGTTGGTTGTTCTTTGTCAGAGAAGCATAGGATGAGAAAAGAATAAGTTTAAGCAGGGCCTGTTTGCATTCGTTTAGGCTTTTGCCTTTTAAGCTGGAAGAGATGGAGCGGTAAAGATATCCGTTTTGCCTGATCCAGTAAATAAGGCTCCAGACTAATAAAACA
>Ga0210006_1001283_pt1 | contig 17583 bp, 27 predicted proteins | sample CryGey02umfilter_2_FD_185452 | JGI IMG/M metagenome (GOLD analysis project Ga0210006, IMG submission 185452) | Groundwater microbial communities from aquifer in Utah, USA - Crystal Geyser 4/10/14 0.2 um filter (SPAdes) (version 3) | ecosystem: Environmental > Aquatic > Deep subsurface >... | reverse complement strand
AAAGTAACTGTAAATTTTGCCACATCTCCCAAGGAAATTTTATAAACAATTTCCGGAATATTCATTGATGAAGAAATTTCGTATTTCCCAGCTTGAAGATGATTAGCAGAGCCTGTTATTAAGATTAAGGTATATGTCCTAAAAAATAATCCCGACTTGATAATCCCCTGCTTCTCTAAATTGTTGGAAATGTCTTTAGAGCCTTCTCCCTGAATGACTGGAAAAATTTTCGTTTCTTTAGACGCCGGATTTTTTGGAACAAAAATTTCCCACCAACTAAAAACTACTACACAGAAAATAGCTAAAACCAAAAAAAATACAATTCGAATAGTGTTTTTACTGAGGTTCATTATTTTTCAACCAACGGAACGAAAACGAATCCCGGGTATTCTGTTTCTTCAAATTCGTTTTCTCCTTTTTTCCCCAAAAGCCATATTGAATTTTCAACGGGGGCAACTATTCGCCCGCCCACCTTAAGCTGTTTTTTCCAAGGTTCGGGAATTTTCTCTTGAACACTAGCAGAAGCTAAAATCTTATCGAAAGGCGCTTCTTTCTCATAACCCTTGGAACCGTCGGTGCAAAGAAATTCAACAATCCCCTTTTCTATAAAATTATATTTGGCTACATTTTGTTTGCCAAATTCGCAAAGCTCTGGCACAATCTCAATAGCAATAATTTTTCCGTTAGGTTTTTCATTTTTACTTTTTACCCCGTTAGAAAGCTCTGCCTCTTGGGACGGTTGAGATAAATACAATTCGCTACCCATCTCGGAAGGAACGGTTGAATCTAGGGGCTTGCCCTTTCTTACGGGGTTTACTTTTTCATTTAGCTCTCCGCCGCTTAATATAAAAGCAAGGAGGGCGGTGGTCCACCCTGATCCTGACCCTATATCCAAGATTTTTTCTCCGGGTTGGGGCGATAATAACTCCAACATAAAAGCCACTACTAAAGGTTGTGAAATTGTCTGACCGTAACCAATCGCTAAGGCCTCATTAAACTCGGTTAGTTCTTTGAGATCGTCGGGTAAAAAATCAGCCCTCTTAATTGTTTTGAAAGCCTCAATAATATGAGGTGATTTTAACCAACCATCCGAGATTAATTCATCAACTAGAGGCATTTTTTTCGAGTTCTTTAAGCTTATTTTTTAACTTTAGTTTATCGAGGAAACTAACTCTGTCAGTAAATAAAATACCATTCAAATGATCTATTTCGTGTTGTATAATTCGCGAGAAAACATCATCTGTTTTAATAGCTATTTCTTTTCCTTGCTCATCAAGAGCCCCTACTATAATTTTTTTGGCCCGTTTGACTTTTGCCACTATTCCGGGAACACTAAGACATCCTTCTTCTCCAGAAATTTTTTTCTGGCTTTTTTCAATAATCTGAGGGTTAACTAAAACCAAAGGAATTATGTCATCTTTGACGATAATAATTCTTTTTGAAACTCCGACTTGAGGAGCGGCTAAACCCACTCCTCCCTCTTCCTGCATTGTTTCTATCATATCATCAATTAAAATTCTCATTTGCCAGTCGATTTTCTCAACTTTTTCAGCTTTTTTTCTTAAAATCGGATTCCCGTACTTTTTTATCTGCAATAAGCTCATTTTTCTGGATTTTATCATAATTTCAGTTAAACCTCAATTTTAAAAAGCCCTCTTTAGGGCATATATGAATTTTCGCTTATAACTGATATAGCTGAACCGCTATTTTTTGCAATTCTTTTTAACCACAATTTTTTTCCAGTCCTCATAGCACGATATACCCTGAAAAATCACTCCGCCCAAGAAACCAAACGAGAATTTGAAAACCGGAAGATAATGCCAAATAACCGCTGTGGCTAAAATTAAACTGCAGATTAACCAATGATGCACATGAACTTTATATTTTCCAATATCGAATTTCCAGGATCTAAATGGGTTTGCGCAGGGATCACCTGTTCTCTCGCCAGAAAAAAATTTGCCGAAAAAATAACCTATAACCGAACCCAAAAAAACCTGAAATGATAATGAGGCCAGCAAGCCACCCAAAATAGTTTTAGTATTTATAAATTTTTTTGGTTTCATTTTCGAAGAAAACAAGGTTCTTGAGCAAAGCGAAGAGTCCTTAGAATACGCTTTAGCGTTCAAGAACTTTAAGTAATAGCGAAAAGTTCTTAGAATACGCTTTAGCGTTCAAGAGCTTTAAGTAATAGCGAAAAGTTCTTATTTTGAGCGAAACGCCTGCCTGCCGGTAGGCAGGAGAAACAAGGTTCTTGAGCTTTGCGAAAGGTTCTTATTACTCTTTGACGAGCTTAATTCCTAAACCCGCAACTTGAGTGCCGGCGAAAATCAATATTCCAGCCAAAATTGACCAGCTAATCAGATTAAAAATCTTAGATATTATATCCATCGGTATTATCTCTTTAATCTTTTCACCAATCATTGTTTCCACTTGTTTTTGAATATCTTCTGGGCTTGTAGGCGTTTTTCCCGTGGGAGACGGCGAAGGAGAAGGACTAGAATTTTGAAACTTGAAAATTCCCGGTGGTAAAGCCTTTCCGGTAAAGATATTATAAGATTGAAGAACAACAAAGAATATCACAGTTAGGCCTGCTGCTATTAGAACATACCCTAAAATGTGTTCAATCTTCATAATTTCATCTAGGTATATTATACCAGAATTTCAAGCGTTCTCTTTGAAATTATCCACAGGACGACCAATCCTTATTTTTTCCGCCTCCATGAACATCTTGCTGGTTGTGTCCGCCGAAGCACTTCGATAAACTCAGTACGAAGGCGGAGAGGTGGGATTCCTCGCCCAAGGCGAGTCCGCCTTTGGCGGAGAAGAGTTACCTATTTATTTAGTACTCAAATAATTCTTTAAGATTTTCTTAATACTTCTGAAACCCCAACCAGATTTTAGATATACTTCTCTCTTTTTTGCATCTTTCCTATCGTGAAAAGCTTCATAAAAAATAAGCTTATAGGGACGAAAAGGTTTAGTAGAAGGGTTTTTCCCAGAGCTATGCTCTCCAATCCTTTTTCTTAAATCTTCTGTATAGCCAATGTAAAATGAGTTATTTTTAAGGCTTTGAAGAACATAAGTATAAAACATTTTAGGCGAGACGTACAAATTACTTCGTAATTTTACGTCTCAGCTAGGTATAAATATTTTAGGCGAGACGTACGAACGTTTATTTGCGTAGCAAATATTACGTTCTACGTCTCAGCAACGTAAAAACGTAAACTTTACGTTTTGTACGTTGCGGGGACGCATGGAATCGAACCCTGATCTCCTCTTTTGGAGAGAGGAATTTTGCCATTAAACTACGTCCCCATAAACTAATAAGGGCGGGGTTGGAGAGTACTATTCTGCCATTGGCGCGTAAAATGAAGTTAGGCAAGCTTCATCACGCGCCAACCACGTGGAAAAATTGCATAGCACTTTTTCTTTACGCGGCGAACTAAGTCCCCGAATTCGCATAACATTCGCATACAATTCGCATCTAAATTCGCGTATTCTATTTTATCTCTTTGCCTCTTTGTGTACCGTATGTTTTCTACACCATTTGCAGAATTTCTTTAATTCCAGCTTTACTTCGGCTGTTTTCTTGGTCTTATGGGTAAAATAATTTATTCTTTTACACTCTGAACACTGAAGTTTTATTAATTGTTTTTTGGTTGCCACTTTATTAGGTTTTTAGGTGTTAGGGTTTAGGGTTTTAGTAATAACTGAACGCTAAACTCTAAAAGCTAAATGCTAAATAATTTCTGAACCGGAGCCGAAGGGGAGAATCGGACTCCCGGCCTCTTTCTTACCAAGAAAGCGTTCTACCACTGAACTACTTCGGCATTAAAGGACGGGTGCTCCCTGCCCCGTAGTCAAATGCAAAGCATTTGTACTACTGGGGTGCTGACTGAGCTACTCAGGCTAATATAACTTAAAAAATCAAATTTTATAAAATTTCGTCACGCGCCAACCACGTGGAAAAATTGCGAAGCAATTTTTCTCTACGGGGTGGGCAGGGAGGGACTTGCACCCCCGAAGTCCAGAGGACGACAGATTTACAGTCTGTTGCGTTAGCTACTCCGCCACCTGCCCGTTTTATTCGCATACTATTCTTATACAATTCGTATATTAATTCGTGTATATATTAGCAAGATTTTGTTTACTTTTCAATCACCTTACCGTATTTCGCTCTCCATTCTGCTATTTTTTTGTGATTTCCCGATAATAAAACTTTTGGCACCTGCCAGTTACTTCCTTTTTCAGGTGAAAAAACTTCGGGTCTTGTGTACTGCGGATATTCTATAAACCCTTTGCCTTTGGTAATTCTTTCTTTCAAAAGCTGTTCTTTTCCCAAAACTCCGGGAATCAGTCTTGAAATTGTTTCTATCAAAACCATGGCAGGAAGCTCTCCGCCCATTAAATCATAATCCCCTATTGAAATTTCCATATCTGCGATATTTTTTGCCACTCTTTCGTCAACGCCCTCGTATCTACCGCAAATCAAAATAAGACGATCCAATTTACTAAGCTTATAAGCTAATTGCTGATTGAATTTCTTTCCCCTAGGAGTAAAAAGAATAACTTTCTGTTTTAGGTGTTTTAATTGTTGAACCGCTTGGTAAATCGGTTCAATCTTTAAAACCATTCCCAATCCGCCGCCAAACGGCCTGTCATCAACGGTCTTATGCCTATCTTTTGTCCATTTTCTTAAATTATGAACATTAATTTTTATCAGTTTCTTTTTCTGGCCACGCGAAATTAAGCTTTCTTTTAAATAAGAACTAAAAATTTCGGGAAAAATGGTAATGACATCAAAAATTATCATAAACGAATTAGCATACGAATTTTATGCAAATTATATACTAATAATTTATTCGTATATTCGTAAAAATTCGCCCGCCCGCCTTCCTGCCCTCGAATACCTTTATTTACAATCTCTCAAGAATAACTCTCGAAATAACAGCTCATTCAATTTTTGGGGAAGGCAGGTGGGTTCGTAATTCGTAGGGGTAAACCCCGTTAGAAGTCTATCCATATAAAATAATGTTTTTAAATCGAAAAAAAACACGATACTCTGGTATTAGTTTATCCAACGACACGCGAAAAAAAATTAAAAATTAAAATTTTTTCGCCAAAAACTTCTAACGGGGTAAACGAAAACGGTGCCATCAATTTATGATAACACCGTTTCCGCCTAATTGTAAAAGATTTTTACAGACTTAGGTCTTCGAGCTCACCTTTTGCAGATGAACCTCGTTCTACTCGAGGCATTCGTCCGCCTTCTGGCTCTTCGATCTTTAAATTCACTCTGGCGTGATTTTTGAGACCGACGATTCTAACCAAAGATCTTATAGATCTTGCGGTTGAACCAGCCTTTCCGATGATCTGACCCATGTCTTCAGGATGAACCTTTAATGAGAGTAAAACTCCCATCTCGTCAACCTTGCGGTCAACTTTGACATCTTCAGGGTGATCAACTAAAGACTTGATAATGAATTCAAGGAATTCATGATCGGCTTGTGCTTTTGCCATAATCTTAGTCGTTTCTCCTTTTTGTTATTAGCAATCCGGAGATTTCATTTATTCATACTCTTTCGATTTAGTAGCCCGACCTTTCAGGGACAATCTCCTTTCTAATCAACCGGGAGAGCCCGAAAAGCTACTATTTACTATTTTAATCTTCTTCCTGGATGTTGTCAATAATTTTATATATGTTACCATAAATCAGTATTAACATTGCTCATTCCAAAATATGAACTACCACGGGCAAAGCCCGTGGTGCTCGCGGAACAAAAATAGGAGGTTAAAATGAGAGACTTTCTTCTGATTGTTTTCAGCTATCTCGTCGGTTCCATTTCTTTTGCTTATATTGCCAGCCGGATTTTCAAAAACATAGACATTAGAACTGTTGGCGACAGAAATGCAGGAGTGGCTAATGTTTTTCGCCACATCGGAATAACAGCAGGAATTTTCACGGCAGTTGCCGATATTGGCAAGGGAACTATTGCTATATTTACGGCTCAGCTTTTTTGCGCTAACAACATTACTGTCCTTTTATGCGGTATAGCCTCCATTCTCGGCCATGCCTGGCCTATATTTTTTGGCTTTAAAGGCGGCCGAGGAGTAGCGACTACTACCGGCGTATTCCTTGCATTAATGCCTTTACCCACATTCCTTTCGTTGATGGTTGTAACACTGATTATTTTAAAAACTGGAAATATGACTTTCGCAGTTACCGCTCTGTTTGTCTCTATACTGACATTTGCCGCGCTGATAGAAAAATCATTGATGTTTTTTCTGTACTTTTTGCTTCTTGGTTTTCTACTAAAAGTAATCGATGTCGTTATTGATAAAAATCTGTCTGTTGGTGAACTGGAAGAAAGCAATCACTTAAGAATTCACAGGCATCAGAAAGTATAAACTAAAGCCCCGCACCGTCTGGTGCAGGGCTTTTTTGATTTAAGACCAAAGGTGCTCCCCTAGAAGGGATTGCTCATTAACGCAGACATACGGAGAGAGTCTGTACGTCGCGTTAAAATATGAGACAAAGTTTCGCCCGCTAGGAGAGCGCCTTTGACCTCTATCAATCTTTCCCATACTTCACCCGCCTAAAGCTAAAGCATTATAGCGAGTAAAGTATGGGAAGGAAGCCGACTAAATTATAAGTTGGTTTCCTTGTATTGCCTTCACGAAAGAGACCACATAAAAAGTAGTCCGCCGACGCAAATGAGAGAAATGCTGATTACAAGTTCAGCAATCTCCCTTGGTTTCCAAGACTCCCTGCCAAAAAAGTCTATAAACAGTATTCCTCCGATGAACGTCAAGATTAAGCCAAGAAAAAACATGCAACCCATCGCATCGCCTCCTTTCCACAGGCAAAGTAAAAACGCGACTTATTGTGAATGTGCTTTCCCCTGCTTCAAACCACAAACTAATTATGGACTGAAGTATGGAGGGGAAGCCGATTATGCTCGGCTTCCTCTTTTTTGAACGACTACCACTTCGGGTTCTTCCTCTTCTCGAGGCGGTCACAAACAATCGCGAGGACGATGAGGGCGACCAGCACCACGAAGAACGAAGGATCGAACATCTGCGTATCAAATTTCATCTTTTCCTCCTCGGACTTATCGTGTCCTCGCTTCAATTTATGAATTATTCACGAACTAAAGTGAGGAGGCCAGCTGCAGTTTGTGCAAAACTGCGGCTGACCTTTGCTCTACCACTCTTCAGGAGGAATATCTTCAATCCCCTGGAGAGGAATATCTATCTCATCAGGATCGTCAGGATCTACGTAGGATCCGTGCGCCTCGTGGGTCGCGACGTCTGCCCGTTTTAGGAAAAGCGCGCGATCACCATCGAGTAGATCCATAGTGGCATCAAAAGCGTCTGCGTCAGCCTGCTCATCTGTCAGGATGACAAAGTACCTCTTTTCTCCATTCTTCTCGAACTCCCTGACCTCGATATCTTTGCCCGAAGCCTTAGCCCAGGCTTCGCGGTAAACGGTGGCCGTGTAAAGATCATCCGTTTCCAACATACCAAGACTATCAGTGTAGCCCTCCGGAAGACCCCAAAGCACAATCGCTTCAGGGTTCTCGCCGCCATATCTGTCGATAAGTGCGACACGCGCGAGGCGGTTCTGCCAATCCATTTCTCGCTTCATTGCTGACATCATGTCGCTGGACCGTACGCCGAACTGCACCAAGTTGACACAATCTTGCACCAACCGCGCGCAGTGGACAAACGCGATTTCTGTGCCCAAATCCCGATGCAAGCGCCACAAGTTCGTTCCAACCATCTTCAGCTCTGTCTCATCCACGATCCCTGTTTGTCCACGAACAAACAGAGCGTGCCGGACGCAGGCCAGGGCCCAAGCGACGTATCTCCTCTCTTCTTCTCCAAGAACGGCCAGATTGATATCCTTTACCCTTTCACGGACATCATCTACATTCACTTTCGTCCCCCTTCGTTTATTTCCGGATTGTTCCGGTTTTTAAGGTGCCTTCTCTAAATCCGCACTGAGTTTATCGAAGTGTGAACTCGGAGAAAACGGCCAGCCCCTTACAAAGTAAAGCTGGCCAATAAAAGAACAAAACGAACTAGAGCCAATTATCTGGAAGCTCCAGCAAGAATTTGCCGAATTCAACGGCATCTTCCTGCAGTTTCGCCAATGGCCGGTTTCTATCTTCCGGTATCAACCTCAACCACGAGCCTTCCGGCCGGATTACCCACGTGTTATGATTCTCGATCTCCCGAGTCAACATGGGACGGTTCTGGCGCGCGACTAACTGAGCCAGCCTCACCGCTTGACCCCGAGGAACATCCACCCACGGATATGGTGCCCCATGATTAAGATGTCCTTCACAAGACATCTTGGTCCTGATCCCCCATTTCCAAAGACTTTTCACAAAATCTCGAATATAAGGATCGAGACACAATTCCATGGCCACCAACAATCCTCCGCAGTGCGGGCAAAACGCAACGCCTTGCCCATCCATCAACACACGTCCGCACTTTTCACATGCTTTCGGTTCCATCTCTTTTTCTCCTTTTGTCTCCATAAACGAAATGGCTTCTCCTTTTTTGAGCCTAACAATCTTGTTTTGGTAAACTCAAAAAAAGATAGGAGAGCCGCGCGTAGTGTGCATACGCGTTGGCTCTCCCCTGACCAGAAGTGTTTAGGCCGGACGAATCCAGCCCTTACGGTCGCGAGTACTGAAGTGTCCATGGAGACGCTGGATACCAACAGATAACAAAATCATCCAGCTCTCATTGGAATCGTCCTCGCGCTCGATGGACAGAGTTCTAGCCCTTACAGCATGGTCGACAAGACGATTCGAGAGGCCGGTGTAGCGGAAAGTAAATTCCACTTCCCTGCCCTCGAACAGACCAAGCATCAAATCGTACTTGCTCGGTCCATTAACGATCGACATCGTTTCCGTTTCGGTTGCCATACGGCACCTCCTGATATTTTCGGCCAGCTTAGCTGGGCCGACCTAACCATAACGGTTAGGATTTCCTAATTTCAGTCCGCGAATCGGAACTCACGGACTCAATCTAGGAGGGCAGGCAAAGTGCGGCCTGCCCTAAGAAGGCTACTCGCCCATTCTACCTCCGAAAGAACTACTACGCCAGTTGGAGGTGCGGCTCGGCTTCAACGCGTATGTTGGCGTATGGAGAAAGAAAATCGTCCATAAAAGGCAGACAGACAGCAGCCCAATCCATAGGATATACGGTTGGGTACAAGCAGACTCCACTGCTAACTGACTCGCCTATGAGCCAGCTATCTGCCTCCTTGCCGCTGACGAGGTCGGCCACGCTGAGGAGCTTGTCTACATTGAGCCCAATACGCCAGTGTCTCGATTCGGTGTTCACATGAACTATCACGTTCAAACCGATCTCTGACGCTTCCTTCAGCATGCGCCAAAGCTCGTTGAGCCTCGCAACGCGGTACAGGTAAACATCCGACTTTACCTTCTCCTCGATTGCTCTTTTTACCACCACAAGAGCGTCCATCTTGACCTCCCTTAACCAGCTTTCCTGCTGGTCATTGATTGAAGGCTTTCCTTCTCTGAATCCACACTGAGCTTGTCGAAGTGCGGACTCGGAGAAAGTGGCCAGCTACAGTTTGTGCAAAACTACGGCTGGGCGACTCGAGTGCGATCCGATTGTTTTCCGCAGGGAGAGTTCGGATCAGACTCGCCCTTGCAACTTGGTTTCGTGAACTCCAAGAAACAATTCTTTTTGCATCTCTGCTTAAAGAGATGCCGAGGCCATCTTGACAGTGGCTCTGTTGGCAGCGGTAGCTGCCAAAGAATTCCTCTGCATTGCCTCGTTGCGCAATGCCGCCTTACGAACGGCAATGGCTGCGACTGGGTCTACCGAGACCTTAATCTCAGCTGCTTCCCGCCTCGCGTAAGCGAGCGGGAGCTCTGGGCAGTCTCGGCGGCAGTAGGTCTCCTCGTGATTGTCCGGAAACCGGACAACCCGCTGGAGTCGCCGATCCGCGATTACATTTGTCCCACACGTGCAGTGAAAAATGCCAGCCATCTCAAACCTCCTTTCGGTTTCTCTGGCTATTTCTGTCCCGTCTAAGCGGGACAAGAATAGCCAGAGAATTTCTCGCTTTTCTCATCTAAATTCAACACTGAGCTTGTCGAAGTGTTGTTCTTAGACGAGGAAGCGAGTGCAAGTGAGTGCTTCCTCTACTATTACCATCGTCGGGCTTGCGCTGTGCTTTCTCGGGACTGGCGCACCCGACTCTTTGGAGTTTCCGCCTTGGGCGGATTGGGATTATCCCCGCTTCCACGGCCTGATCCAAGAGGCCGCCACTATAACCCGTTGGTGGGAAGGCTGCCAATCGCGCTACTTTGCTGTAGCAGCGTTTGGCGTCCCGCCACGGCTTTCGACCGTGACGGAATGGCCGCCCTCGAACCCGAAAGTCCGAGTTGAGCAGCCGCTGCTTTCCTCTCGGAAAGCGGCGAGGCCTCTGGCGCTCCGCGAGAACGGTTCATCCCCGCGGAGGCTGGCCGCGACACGGCTGTTAGCCGCGTCGCGAATCACCTGCGACATTTTAAACCTCCTTTGTTAATCTCCCCTCTTCCATGGCATCAACCGCCGGATTCCGTCTGTTTCACCGCAACAGATCGGAAGGAAGAAGAGGCTTTTCTCTGGCTATTTCTGTCCCGATAAAAATTATAACGGAACAAGAATAGCCAGAGAATTTCCTAATTCCTGCTTCTATCTCTACTAACGACTGCCTTCTCGGCGTTACCAGTTTTACCCAACAACCCCGAGAGGCGCACTCGTTACTAGAAGAGAAACTTATTCGAAGATTGTCAGACCGCCCCTGGCGAACCTTATCTCGCTCGAGCGCGAGCACAACCTTCAAAATCGTTATCCCTTTTTAAAATCGCTAAAGAGCAATTCGGTCGAGAACTGTTCTCGACCACTCTACTTTTCCATTTTTCAAACCTCGTCCGCCAACTGGCGGATCTCAAGGGCTGAAGTATGGAGAGGGGCTGATGTGCTCAGCTCCTCTTTTTTCTGTTGACGACTTTGTCGAAGAAGAGAAACAAGGCGACGCAACCGATCCAGGTGCAGACGCCGAAGAGGACGATGACGAAAGCCGAGGCAACTACGAAGCAGGCGGCGCCTGCTAGGAAGTTCATCAGCCTATCTTTCCTCTCCTGCCGGCGTCGCTGTTCCTCAAGACGCTTCAGCGCCTGGAACCTATGGTAATGAACTCTGTTTCCTCCGCGAAACATTTGGACTTCTCCTTTTCCCTCTCCAGTCATAAGACCGAAGCCGCGTAATGATTTACGCAGAATAGGGAAAGAATAAAGGCCAAGCTAGATGTTAGGTATTAGATGTTAGATGCAAGTACGGGATATAAAGCTCCGTACCTAAAACCCAATATCTATCACCTCACACCTGTCCGCTGGTCTCCATTCTTCCCCCTCCCCCTTCTCCGCCAACTGGCGGATTCGGGGGATAAGGACATCCATATTTGCCTTCATAGTTTCCTACTCCGGTTTATTTTTCAATGTCCCTACCTTTCTGGATAAATCTCGCCCACATTGCTTCGCAAAGTATGGCGGATAAACAACAGCCGGCTCCCATTTGAGAGAGCCGGCTGGCGTCTATATAATATTATAATTAACTGCTTTGTAGAGCTTAGTCTCTAACGCTCTCTCCTTCGTCGAGACTAACGTTATAGATAGTGTTTTATGTACGAATTCTTTTCTTTTATTCTTACAACCCCATTATAGCATACTGTTATAATTTGTCAAGCCCACTTCACTTTACGTCCATCTTATACCTTGCATCTTACATCTCATACCTTATATTTTATGTTTCCCTATCAGCTGCCCTCATTTCTATTAACCCCGTTAAATTGTCGCCTTCGGCGAATTTAACAGGGGTAAAGGACATTTGACAGGGAGAGAAGGATAATCGCTAAGGAATCTCTATCGCTGAAAGTATTTTGTTACCACGACTGAGCGGGTATGATACTTTCGGCTGATAGAATAATTCCTGCGATTGATTGGGTTCCTTCTCTTTCTCGTGGGGGCTTTTTAGGGCCTCCCGGATTTATTGATATTTTATAAGGTGCAAATCTTTCTTTTCAACCTTTGAACCAGAATGATTTGAACCTTATTTACGAATCCCTAATATTCCTTACTCTTTCTTTATCACTCTCATTATAGCATATCCTACAATTTTGTCAAGAGCTGAAAGCAAAAACAAAACTCTCTCAAAAGGAGCTTTGAAAGCTATGTTAATTTGTATTAAATTTGTGTTAAGCTCCGTTGTGTTAAGCTCCGTTTAGTTGATAGTTGAAAGCTGGGTTAAGCTGTGTTAAACTCCGTTTAGCACAAAGCTTTTTATTGAATTTCTTTGAGACTTTGAGAAAACGAAAAAACTCCCCGTTCTGGGGAATTTTTTGAGGTTTAAATATTTATATTACTTTTGTGGATTTTCTTCTTTCGGAGCTTCAATGACTGGCGTTTCTGAAGCTGTCGGTATTTCTTTTATCTCTGCCGGTTCTTCAACGACTTTTGGCTCTTCCGGAGTTGCAGGAGTTTCTACTTGAGGAGTCTCGGTTTTCGCTTCTTCCACCGGAGGAACCTCTACTTTTGGTTCTTCCGCCTTCGCCGAGGCTTCCTCCTTCGGTAAACCTTCGGAGGACGAGTCGGCGGACAAGTCAGCAGGTTTTGGTTCTTCAGCTGTCTGCGGCGTTTCTGCCTTTGGTTCTTCGGCTGGTTTCTCTGGGATCGGCGCAGTTGTGACAGGCACGGCTGTTGAGATTGGTGCTTCACTTCCCTTCTTTTTAGATTTCTTGTGGACAGGAATTTTCTTGTCCTCAATCACTCCATTCTTAATCAACATATTAAAAACCGTGGCTAAGGGTTTTGCTCCAACTGAAATCCAGTATTTAATTCTCTCTGCTTTCAAGTTTGTCTGTTTTGTTAAAGGATTGTAAAAACCAACTTCTTCCACAAAACGGCCTCCTCTTGGAGGTCTTCTTTTATCTGTTACTACAATTTTGAAAGAAGGCTGATTCTTTTTGCCAACCCTGAATAAGCGAATGACTAACATAAAATTATGCGAATTCTGATGCAAATTATATTCGAATTATATGCGAATATTAAATCTTACCGCTTGAGTTGATTACCCTTTTTGGCTCTAAAGATCTTTGTCTAAAATTTACGATAATACCCAATTTTCTATTAGTAGCTTTTAGGTATCTTTTCATCTGCATAAAATCAGCTTTGGTAATATATTTCTCTGTCTTTATATCAATGGGAATTGTATTGTCTACCAGAAAATCTATTATATTGCCTTTGACCAATTCTCCTGAAAATTCAACCGGTGTATCTATCTCTCTTTTGTAATCCACTCTTTTTTCCTTAAAAACAATCTCCATTGCGTCGGCATATTGTTTATGACTACAATATCTACCTAATTTATTGTGTATGTAATAGAAAATTCCATTTAGTTTATAAGAAAGGTTTTTGTGGAGAATTTCTTTCTCCATATTATTATATTCGCATATAATTAGCATTCAATTCGAATGATAATTCGTATGCTACCAGTGTTTTACCTGTAATCCGTGCATTGCTGCGTCAAGCTCTGCTTCCTGTTTTGAAGAACCTTCCCCTTTGGCTATCAGCTCATCTCCTAAAAATACTCCGATAACAAAATGTTTGGCATGATCTGGGCCCCATTCATCAAGAACTTTGTAAGTAGGTGTAATTCCGGTAACATCCTGGGCCTCTTCCTGAAATCGGGATTTAGCGTCTTTTGAAAGTCCTTCTTTAATAATCCTCAGTAACTCTTTTGTTAAATGTTCTTTAATAAATTCCTTGCATACTTTATAACCCTGATCGAGGTAAAGCGCCCCTACAAAGGCCTCATAAGCATTGGCAAGGATATATTGACGCGCCTTTCCTGTTTCTTTGCTCTCCCCTTTTGATAGCAAAAGAAATTCGTTAAAGTCAAGATTCTTGGCAACGGCTGAAAGCATCTTAGCATTAACTAACGCTGCCCTCCAATTAGTTAATTCGCCTTCTGGTTTTTTTGGATATTTCTGATAAAGATATTCAGTTACAACAAGCTCTAAAACTGCATCACCTAAAAACTCCAATCTTTCATTGTGCTCTAAATTAAAATCCGGATTCTCGTTTAAATAAGACCGGTGAATAAAGGCTTGGGTTAACAAATCTTTGTTTTCAAAAGAAATACCCAACGCCTTTTCTAACTTGGGGAAATCTTTCACAATAATACACGAATTACCATCCGAATTACATACGAATTATATACGAATACCGGAAATTTCTATTTCGAACGAAGTGAGAAACAAGGTTCTTGCCGAAGGCAAGGTTCTTATTTCGAACGAAGTGAGAAACAAGGTTCTTGCCGAAGGCAAGGTTCTTATTTCGAACGAAGTGAGAAACAAGGTTCTTGCCGAAGGCAAGGTTCTTATTTCGAACGAAGTGAGAAACAAGCTTTGCTTATTCGCATATAATTAGCATAAAATTCGCATTTAAATTCGCATGGGTTATTTTTTTTCCTCGTTGACCTTTTTTTCTGGCTTATTTTCTATTTCTTTATAAACTGTTCCCAGCACTCCGTTTATAAATCTTCCCGAACTTTCGCCACCAAAACTTTTTGCTAGTTCAATCGCTTCGTTAATCGCCACTTTTGGCGGAACTTCTTCTCTGTTGGCATGAAGCAATTCATAAAGGCCTATTCTTAGGGCGTTCCTGTCAACTATTGTAATTTGCTCAATGGGCCATTCGGGAGCTGCTTTTTCAATAATTTTATCTATCTGGTCAATGTTTTTAACTACACCATCGACTATCTGCCAGATAAACTTTGTATCCTCCAGGCCAGGCCCGAATTCAACAATATTCCTTTCAACAATCTGCTTTAAATCGTCGGGTTTTTTCCCGTAAAAATCCCATTCGTACAATGATTGAAGAACAATACTTCTTGATAGATGACGACTGGACATAAAGATATGCGAATTCTAATGCAAATTATATACGAATTATATGCGAATAATATTTGCATAACAATTCGCATATAATTCGAATGTTAATTCGCATATAATGGTTTTACTTCTTGCTCAGTTCTTCCGCGCTTAATGGTTTTACTCCGCCTTCTTTTCGCTCTTTTGCTTCTTTTGCTTTCATTTCTTTTTCTCTTTTTTTTCTTTCCTTTTTTGTTAATTTTTTCAAAACATCTATTACTTCTCTTCCCTTATAATTTCCGCAATTCCAACAGACGCTATGCGGTAGCACAGGTTTTGAGCATTTTTGGCATATTGCCAAAGCCGGAGATTTAGCAAAAATGTGCATTCTCCTTTTGTTTCTTCTGGACTTTGTGTGTCTCTGCTTTGGAACTGTCATAGTAGTGGTAATACACGGCTGGTCGCTCACCCTCTTCCTGTGCTTCGCACAGGCGCTCGGCTTTGCCTCGCTTCGGGTTCACTCTCCAGAAATCCTCGGTTTCTGGCGATCGCTCCGCGACCTGTTTTCCTATACGGGGAAACCGAAGGGTTTCCCCGACCCCCTTCCGATGTGGAATGGAAATACTAAAACAAGCTGGTTTTTATATTAACAGAAACAAAAAAATATTTCAATAGCTAACCAAAACTCTAATCCCTGTGGGGTTACATTAAGAATTTTAGATAATTTTTAAGTACACTGCCAACGTTCGCCAAAAACTTTGAAATCATTGACGTAGGAGGAATTTCTTTCCATTCAGGAAGCGGAAGTTGAACTCCGACAGGACTATCGCCAGAACGAGTACAAATGCCGACGTTATCTCTGATAGTTAAATTTACTGTGTAGCCTAACGGGTTAGAACTAACGCTGTTATAAGTGTGTGAGGTACTGCCAATGGTTCCAATGGTATCTCCGTCACCAAAATCCCATAAATAACTAATAGCCGTCGTCGTACAGGACACTTTGTTATTCCCATTATCCCAACAATCAGAAGTATCGTTAAAATTCACAACTTCTCCTACGCTGGGACTCAATGGAGTATGGTTAAAGCTCGGACAAGGATATTTATGCAGGGGAGTACTAAAAGAGATTCCCGGTGGGGTCGTAGAATCCGGTGGATAAATCCATACAGAGGAATCTCCTTTACTATCCCATACTTTTGCGCGCCAATAGTAGGAGGACGTATTATACTTTAGCCCATTCACAGAACAAGCAAAATTGGGGGCTGGACCTGCTGGAACAAATCCGCTCAGTGGATCAGGACAACCTCTTGGAGGAGTAGTGTCTAAAGGATCAGAATCAAAATTTGTATCGTCGTCAATCTGAATCTGATATCCGGTTAGATAGTCGCCTACGTCTTGGTCGGTAAAAGTTCCGCTTAGTATGGCAGGCGGATCATTTCCCCAATCGCAGCAAAAATCACTAAAACTCACTCCAAGGCTGTTAGCTGATGGTGCCCGGTTGAAATTAAAAGAAGTGAGAACTTTGTAATCTGATTTCGAAGCACAAATATCTCCTCCAACAATCCCCCCCTCTTTGCAGTTAAAAGAAATCCAACCGACTACTGCTTTTTTTGTCCAGTCACCGTTTGTTTCATTCCCCCCCCAAGCGTATTGGTGAAATTGAATTGGGTTTACGTTTTCGTCTATCCAGACTCCATAGTTGCTTCCGTTCAACCTTATCCAGCCATCCCAACCGCCAGTGCTGGTGGTTGGTTTTAATCCTCCGCTGCATCCAGACGCAAAAACAGAACAAGCCCTCGCCCAACCCATAATTTTTTTAGGAACGGCATTATAATCGGTCCATGCCTTACAATCACCGCTCGGACAACCAAAAAGAGAATCAATCGGATATTTTGGATTGGTATTTGAGTTAAAAGAAATCCAACCAATATTTGACGACCAAGCATAGCCAGAAAAAACTCCAGTAGAAGTATCTACATTGACTCCATAATTTGAAATAGGCGTACCGGCAGAAGGGCATCCAGCACCTCCGTCTGATTTAAAATCTTCACCGGTTGGAGCGCATCCGTTGTCACAATTACAACTGTTAAAGCTAATCCAACCAATATTACTGGAATATGCCCAGCCCCAAACATTATGATCTGCTTTTGCAGCCTGAACAGAGAAAGAAATTACAAAAACACCCGACAGAATAAAAGTTAATAATCCTATAATTTTAAGAACCCCTTCGCTTCGCTCAGGGAACCTTGAAACACTTTGTGTTATTCTAAGAACCCCTTCTCCGCCAACTGGCGGATCAGGGAACCTTGGAAAACTTCGTTTTATTCTTAAATGGCGCATATTTTTTTAATGTTTATCTATTCCGCGAATACCACGGGCTTGACCCTGTAGTAGTTCATAATTTATTTAGTTAGGGAATCTGTTCTGGCGTTGGGCTTATTAATATTGCCGCTATTGGACTTTGCTGTAAAATTATACGACTTGCTTCAAAACGGGTTTTCGTTTTTATATTTTCATTTGCTTCAACATTTATCTGGTCGCCAACTTTCAAATCAGCAATAGTTATTTCTTCTTCCACAAAAGGCATTGGCGGAGTTGGAAAAATAGTTGTGACAGAAGGT
>Ga0210006_1001280_pt1 | contig 17589 bp, 14 predicted proteins | sample CryGey02umfilter_2_FD_185452 | JGI IMG/M metagenome (GOLD analysis project Ga0210006, IMG submission 185452) | Groundwater microbial communities from aquifer in Utah, USA - Crystal Geyser 4/10/14 0.2 um filter (SPAdes) (version 3) | ecosystem: Environmental > Aquatic > Deep subsurface >... | reverse complement strand
AAATGCTTGTCAGCCAAAGGCTGATCCGCCTAGGGCGGAAAAAGCCAAAAAGGCTGGAGAGGCTATAAAAAATATAATTTTCAATATACAAATAACAATTTAACAATGGAACAATGGGGCAATGGAACCATAAAATAAGTTTTTTAATTTATAAAAAAATAGACTTCGTTAAGTCTATTTTTTGCAATAATTAAATTATTTTTATTTTTCAATCACTTTATCAGCCAAACCATATTTTACAGCTTCGGCCGCACTCATGAAGTTGTCTCTATCAGAATCATTTTCAATAGTAGCTAATTTTTGTCCAGTATGTTTTTGTAAGATTAAATTTAGATTTTCTTTCATCTTGAGTATTCTCTCAGCGTGAATCTTGATGTCACTGGCTTGACCTTGGGTACCACCCATCACTTGATGAATCATGACTTCACTGTTTGGAAGACAAAATCTTTTACCTTTAGCTCCAGCAGCGAGAAGCACCGAAGCCATACTAGCAGCCATACCAATACAGATTGTAGAAACATCAGGTTTCACAAATTGCATAGTGTCGTAAATAGCCAGTCCTGCGGTGACAGAGCCACCAGGAGAATTGATATAAATTTTGATATCTTTTTCTGGGTCTTGGTTAGCTAAAAATAGAAGTTGAGCTATGACGATATTGGCTACTTGGTCATTGATTTCTGTACCTAAAAAAATTATTCTATCTTTGAGAAGTCTGGAATAAATGTCGTAAGCACGTTCACCATAAGTAGTTTTCTCGATGATGGTAGGGATGAGAATTTGAGAAGTTGTTTCGTTGTTTGTCATAATGTATATTTTGATTATGGGGGATACGAAATACGAAATTTACGAAATTACGAAACTTTCGTATGTTCGTACTTTTCGTATTTCGTATCCTTTTTTATATAATCTATTTTACCTTATAAGCTCACTTTTTTCAATGGTTTCCCAAACGTGTTTTAGGGCTGTTTCTATAGGGCCGGGTATTTCGAAGCCAGCGGCTTTTTTATGACCACCACCACCAAAGAGTTGGGCAACTTTTGATAAGTCTACATCTTCAAGAGTAGTGCGAGTACTGGCTTTGATATTGCCATTAGTTTTCTCTTTGAAAACGAAAATAGCTTTGCCATCTTTCAAATGATTCATCATATTGGACAATCCGCCAATTTCTTCTTCGGTCACATCACACTTTATTAAATCCGCCTGTTGTATATATGTATAAACTATGTTGGTTTTTTTGTGGACTTCAAGTCTATTCAAAACAATTCCCCATAATTGCAATATTGCTACATTTTTGTCCATGACTATATAATCATGGATTTTTTTGAATCTGGCTCCTTTGTTTATCAAATAGCTAGCCATTGATAAAGCTTCTTTGGAAGTGGCAGCATTGGAAAAGTTGTCAGTATCAGTGATTAGTCCAGTAAGAAGAGCAGTGGACATATCTGAGTTTATTCTTATTTTGTTTACCAAAAAATAATTATAGATCACTTCTACCGTGGAAGATAAATTATCTACTACCAAATTGTGTTGTCCAAATTTAACATTACTTGTGTGGTGATCAACGTTGATTAAAAAGGGATTTGTTTGTTTTTTGATAAATTCGTCAATCCCTGCATATGGTAAATCTCCAGAATCAAAGACAATTATAGCTCCATATTTTTTATTCCAAATGGCTGGGTCTGAGGTAGTTAAATGAATATTTTTTAAATACGTAAATTGTTTGGAGACATCGGTCTTGCAAAAAAGAGTATATTTTTTGTCAATTTGTTCAAGCATTTGAGAAAAAGCCGAAATAGAACTAGCTGCATCCCCGTCTGGATTTTGGTGGGCAACTAGCAAAAAATTGTCCTTTTCAAGGATTTCATTGTGAATTTGTTTGGCTATTCTATGTGGCATAGTTTCTTTCTTATAAAGTGGTTTATTATATAGGATATTGGCTTTGTTGTCAACTCTCGAGAAAAAGGGTATAATAATTGTGCTTTGCCTTTAGTGTATAGGAGGATTCATATGATTTGGACAGGGTTTGTAAAATAAATAGAGATAATTTGAGATCCTCCCCCACCAAAGGCGGACAGGTATATTGAGATAAAAATTTGTGTTGATTTGTGTAATTCAGAACTTTCTTTATATAAAGGAACTCGGATACAAATTTAACATTTTTATAAAATAAATTAGACGATTATATTGTATGTACGTAAAAAAGCTAGAAATAAACGGTTTTAAATCTTTTGCTAATAACACAACTTTAGATTTTGCCCCTCCTAAAAAAAATGGTCAATACAGTATTACAGCTATCGTCGGACCAAATGGTAGTGGAAAGAGTAATGTGGTTGATGCCATTCGTTGGGTATTGGGAGAACAAAGTATGAAACATCTTCGTGGTAAAAAAAGCGAAGATGTTATTTTTGCTGGTTCAGAAGGAAAAGGTAAGATGGGTTTGGCCAGCGTAACTATGAGTTTGGATAATACTGATAAGAGAGTAAATATTGATTATGATGAATTAGTCATTTCTCGTAAATTGTATCGTTCGGGCGAAAGTGAATATTTATTGAATAATAATGCAGTTCGTTTGATTGATTTGCAGATTTTGTTGGCTCAAGCCCAATTTGGACAAGGTTCTTACTCGGTGATTAGCCAAGGTACGATTGACAGATTGTTGTTGCAGACTCCAGTCGAACGTAAAGGTTTTTTTGACGAAGCTGTGGGTATCAAAGAATTTCAAATCAAACGCCATCATTCTTTACTCAAATTGAATAAAACAGCTGAGAATATTGCCCAAGCCGAAGCTATGCTTCATGAAATAGAACCACATTTGAAAAATTTGAAACGTCAGGTAGGGAAGTTGGAAAAAAGACAAGAGGTAGAAATAGGTTTGCGTGAAGTTCAAGAAAAATATTATTTTACTTTGCATAGTAATTTATCAGAAAATTTGGATAAGTTGCAAAGTAATTTTGACATTATCAACAAAACTTATGAAGAAACAAATGCTCGCCTGACAGAAGTTCAGACTGAACTCGCCAAACTTGCTCAAGAAAAATCCAGACAAGAGGTTTTTTCTGAGCTTCAAGAAGAATATCAGAAAATCTTACAAGAAAAAAATATTTTGGAAAGAGAACAATCAATAGTTTCAGGAAAATTACAAACTGAGTTTGGTAAAGTCGGCAAACAAAACGTAGGTTGGCTAGAGGGAAAAATTGATGAGTTTGTATTGCAAGAAAAAAATATTGAAAAAGATATTGAAACTCAAAATAAGAAAAAAACAGAATTGCTAGAAAAAATAAAAAATTTGTCCAACTCTTTGGAAGAATTACAAAGCAAAAGAATAAAATTACAAAATAGACAATTGGAAATTGAACATAATCTAAATGAATTGAAACAAGGAAAAGATAGTGTCCAATTTGAAGGTTTGCGAGCAGTCAACGCCATACTCATGCAGGTGCCTGGTAAATTTGGTGGCAAAGTCCATGGTCTGGTTGCTCAGTTGGCCAAAGTAGATGAAAAATATCGTCTAGCGCTTGAGGTGGCTGCTCAATCTCATCTTGGTTCAATTGTGGTTGAAAATGATGGAGTAGCCCAAGCTTGTATTCAATTTTTGAAACAACAACAACTTGGTTTCGCGACTTTTTTGCCACTCAACAAAATTAAAGGACGTTTTGTCACCAACGACATCAAAGATCTTGAACATACTTCTGGTGTCTATGGTCTAGCTGTTAATCTAGTAGATTATGACCTAGTTTATGAAGATGTCTTTTCTTATGTCTTTGGATCTACATTAATTGTCGAAGATATTGATATCTCACGTAAAATTGGTATTGGTAGGGTCCGTATGGTGACTTTGGAGGGTGATATCATGGAAACTAGTGGTTCTATGAAAGGTGGTTTCCGTCGCGCTAAAAAGGGTGTTTTATCGTTTGCAGGAGGAAATCAGGATTTTAGTGAATATGCTTATGAACAGCTTAAGCAAGAATTGGTAGAAAACAAAGTCACTTTGGATAAATTGGAAATAGAAATAGAAAATAGCAAAGGAAATGTACTAGAAATGCGTATGCAAGGTCAGGTGCAAGACGAAAAGATTTCTTTGATGCAAAATAGTTTGCGAGATGTTTCCAAAGAACTTTCTCAATTCAAACAAGAATTGTCTATGCACTCACTATCCAAAGCAGAATATAGTGATATGATGAAAACTTTTTCTAGTCAAAAAGATGAAATGGTGGTGCAAATAGGAAGTGTAGAAAAAAGATTAGAAGCAGTGAATAAAAAAATAGAAAAACTTAACTTTGAAGAAGAACAAAAAAGACAAAGGATTTTTGCTTTGCAAGATAGTATGCAGTCTGAGCAATTGTCTCTAAATAAACACGCTGATGAAAAACATCAATTACAAATGGAAATTGTAAAATTGCAAACTCATAGAGAAGATCTGGAACAAGAAATATTTTCTGAGTTACAAGAGGGGATTGGTAATATTTTGAGTAGGTTGGAAGAAAAATTTGCTGAAGGTGAATTGGAACATGCGAAAATTGAAATTGAAAAATACAAATATCAATTGTCACTGATTGGTGGGATTGATGAAAGTGTCATGGGTGAATATGCCGAAATAAAAGAACGTTTTGATTCTCTTTCTTTTGAACTTGCTGATCTTAGCAAAGCTTCAGCTGATTTGGAAAAGATGATTGCTGAACTAGATAAACTCATGAAGAAAAAACACAAAGAAAGTTTCAACAAAATAAAAAAAGAATTTGCTCGTTATTTCAAATTATTGTTTGAAGGTGGTAGTGCTGAATTGGTAGAAGTCTATGGTACTGAGAAAGATGAAGATGAGATGGTGGTAGAAGGTGAAGAGAATTTAGAGTTAGAAAACGAACTCGCCTCCGCTAAGGCTACGGCGCGCAAGAAAAAAATTCTGACTGGCGTGGAAGTCTATGCTTGTCCTCCTGGCAAGAAAATCAAAAATATTTCAGCCCTTTCTGGCGGTGAGAGGACAATGACCTCAATTGCGCTTCTTTGTGCAATATTACACACCAATCCATCACCATTTGTGATTTTGGATGAAGTGGAAGCTGCACTAGACGAAGCCAATACTACACGTTTCACCAAGATTCTTGGTGAGTTGTCTATGCAATCACAATTTATTATCATTACTCACAATAGAGTTACCATGCATGCCGTTGACGTTCTTTATGGTGTGACGATGGGTAATGATGGTATTAGTAAATTGCTTAGTGTTAAGTTGGATAATTAATTTTTTTAATTTAATTTTATGGAAGAAAAATTTATTCCAAAAGATATAGGAGACTACAAAGCTGAAACAGCTTCTGGTAGAGAGAGTTTGGACAACAGTTTCAATTTGGAAATACTGCCTTTTTTGAAAGAAGGTAATATTAATGCTTTTGCAGATTTGGGTGACGTTAAAGAAAAAATTAGAAGACTTGTTGAAAAACCTTTTATAGATAAACTTACTGGAAAAGCAATATATGAAGCCAAAAAGTATATTATGAGAAAGGACAATAAAGGAGAATTGCATACATCTTTTTCTTTCAAAAAGAAATATTTGATTAATAATGTGATTATTGGAGGGGAAAGTAAACATGTTAGGATAACCTTAGGTATTCCAGAAGATAGAGATAACCAACCTGAAGTCACAGAGGTAGAAGTTCTCAATGATGAAGAGTAATGGCTACACTTGACAAAAAAAGGCTATTCTGTTAAAATATGCCCTGTAAACCGTCACACGCTCAAGAAGGTTTATTTATATAAAAAAGTAATATTATGTTGACAATCCGTTTACAACGAATGGGAAAAAGAAAAAATCCAACTTATCGTTTGATTATTTCTGAAAAAGCTCGTGATACACAATACAATAGTTTGGAAATTTTGGGTAATTACAACCCAACACAAACTCCAAAAGTATTGGAACTCAAAGCTGACCGTATTAAATATTGGATAAGTATGGGTGCTCAAACATCTAACACTGTAAACAATATCTTGGTGCGTGAAGGTGTAATAGAAGGTAAAAAGAGAAAATCTGTTACTATTACCAACAAACGTAAAGCTAAAATGGGTGTTAAGAAAGCTGAAATGCTAGAAAAAGAAAATGCTAAAAAAGAGGCTGTTGCTAAAGCCACTGAAGAAGCAAAAGCTGTAGCTGATGAAGTCAAAGAAAAAACACCTGTTGAAGAAAAAGTTGAAGAAGTACAAGTTTAGAAAAATAACAAAAATTAAAATCTCGTTGTTGACGAGATTTTTGTTTTGTACGATTTATTGTGTATAAATAGCTTTTGTTTGTATCTTGACTAGTGGGTATTTGTATGTTATAATATTTTTGCGGTTTGAATGTATTTTTTGTCGAGAAAATACAGTATAAAATCGTAAATTTTATTAACAATGTAACATTGAAAAGATATGGTACAAGATCAAGAATTTATAGAATTCGTCATTAGAGCGATTGTAAACAATCCGGACGAAGTAAAAGCTACTCGTACAGTAGATGAACGTGGCGTGCTTATCACTTTGGATCTAAATCCAACTGACATCGGTTATGTCATCGGTAGACGTGGTAATACTGTTCGTGCTATCCGCACTTTACTAAAAGTTGTTGGAGCTAAGAACAATGCACTTGTAAACTTAAAAATCAATGAACCAGAAGGTTCACAACACCGTAGACCAGAATCCACACCTACTATCACTAGTAGTGCTATGGAAGATGTAGATACTAGTGCTATCGACAATCTAGATATCTAATAGTTATTTCAAATTTTGAAAGACCTCCTAAGTTGGGAGGTTTTTTATTTAAAAAGCAGGTATAGTACAATCAGCAGATACAGCAGATACAGCAAATTTTATCTCAATGTACCTGTCCGCCTTTGGTGGGGGAGGATCTCTAATTATCTCAATTTATTTTTAGAGTTTATAGACTAAGTAAGGTAAATGTGCTATTATATATACATAAGTTTATATACAAACCTATGCCTAAAAAACTAGAAGAAAATCTAAATATTGGAGAAGTATTGCATGAGTGGAGTATCCCAGAATATGAACAGCACGAAAGAAATCGTGCCTGGTATATTATTATGGGTGTTATTGGTGTGGCCTTGATGGTCTATTCTTTGCTTTCAGCTAACTTTTTGTTTTCGCTTATTTTGATTTTGTTTATTATTATTATTTTTTTGCAATCACATCAAGAGCCAATTATTATTCCTTTTCGTATTACTGATTTGGGTGTAATTGTAAACGATAGATTTTATCCATACTCTGAATTAAGTGAATTTTATATTATTTATAATCCACAAGATGAATTGAAAATGTTGTACATAGAGACAATTGGTAATTTTACACCTAGATTGCGTGTGCCTCTGATGGACAATGACCCAAATGAAATTAGAATCACTTTGCGTTCTTTTATAGATGAAAATTTGGAAAAAGAAGAAGAACCTTTTAGTGATATGATTGCTAGAAAATGGCGTATACACTAGACAAAATTAGTATAAGAACTTGGTTTAAAACCAAGTTTTTTTATTGACAAAAAAGTCTTTTTGGGTTATAATCTTTTCGTGTTTTAAAAAGGCTCTCGTCGTTTCCGCCCTAGGCGGACAAGATTGCTAAAATAATATATATTTACTTTTACCAAAGTTTTGTTTTGAATCAAGGAAAACCATGCTCTCGTCGTTCAATGGATAGGACTTCAGTTTGCGGAACTGAAAATCTAAGTTCGATTCTTAGCGAGAGCACAAGAGATACTCCCCAAAAAGGGAGTTTTTTGATACAATATATATAAGGATTAAGGAATAGTTTTTTTTCATTTTTTATGTCTTTGAAAACCAAAGTTACAAAGCTAAATAGAATAGGTAAGACCCTAGAAAAGAGATTGTCTAGTCTTAGGATTGTGACTATTGAAGATTTACTGTTTTACTTTCCATTTCGCTATGAGGACTACAGTACAGTACTAAACATAGCCAATCTCCAAAATGGTCAGGAAGTCACCATACGTGGCAAAATAGAGCTTATCAACACCAAAAGAAGTTCTAGACAACGGAAGATTGTAACAGAAGCTCTTATTTCTGATGGTAGTGATCAATTACGTCTTGTTTGGTTTGGTCAGCCATTTATAGCCAAGACTTTACATGTCGGAGATGAGCTGTATTTTTCTGGCAAAGTGAAGTCAGACATGTTTGGACTCCAGATGGTCAGTCCAGCTTATGAAAGAGTAAAAAAAGAAACTACTCACACGGCGCGCATTGTGCCTATTTATCCACTCACAGCTGGTATTACTCAAAAGCAATTACGTTTTTTGGTTAGTCAAGTTATACACCAAATTGACGAAATAGAGGAGTGGCTTCCAGATGATGTGCGTGATGTGGCCGATGTAATGGAGCTAAAAGAAGCTATTCGTGCTATTCATTTTCCAGAAAACCAGGATGAAATTAATCATGCTGAAAAGAGATTGAAATTTGATGAACTTTTTATTTTGCAACTTCGTGCTGAGATGCTTAGGCAATCTATCAAAGTGTCCAAAGCTCCCAAAATAAAATTTTCAGAAAAGGCTATAAAAGATTTTGTTTTATCTTTACCTTTTGAATTAACCAAAGATCAAAAAGTCGCTAGTTGGGAGATTATTAAGGACTTAGAAAAAGGTGTACCAATGAATAGACTGCTAGAAGGTGATGTTGGTTCGGGAAAAACTGTAGTAGCGGCCATGGCAACTTTGGATACAGTTTTGAATAATTATCAGGTAGCTATTATGGCACCGACTGAAATTTTAGCAAAACAACATTATGAGTCTTTTTGTGCTCTATTGAAAGATCATAATATAAATGTTTGTTTATTAACTCGTTCAATGAAAATAATAAATAGAGATAAGGAGATAAATAGAGATACAGAAAAGTTTTCTCCAGATATCTCAAATTATCTCAATGTATCTCAAAAGGAATTATCTGAAAAAATTGAATCAGGTGAAATGAATGTTATTATTGGTACACACGCTTTGCTTTCAGACAAAATAAAATTCAAAGATTTGGCTTTGGTAATTGTTGACGAACAACATAGATTTGGTGTGGAACAAAGAGCTACGCTCTTACGCGGACAGTCGGCATTAACTCCCCATTTTCTTAGTATGACCGCGACACCGATTCCACGGTCTTTTGCGCTGACAATTTATGGTGATCTTGATTTGTCTATTATCAAACAAATGCCAAAGGATAGAAAAATAATAAAAACCAGATTAGTTGACGATCATAATAGACAAAAGGCTTATGACTTCATTCGTGAACAAGTAAAACAAGGGAGACAGGTCTTCGTGATTTGTCCGCTGATTGAACAAAAAGAAAAAGATGAAAATGAGATAGAAATAATCAATTATAGTTTTACAGGTAGCCAAGAAAAGAAATCAGTATTGGTTGAGTATGAAAAACTTAATAAACAAATTTTTCCAGACTTAAAAGTTGAATATTTACACGGGAAAATGCGTTCAACAGAAAAAGATGAAATTATGAGTGACTTTGCAAGTGGTAAGATAGATATTTTGGTTTCTACTTCTGTCGTGGAAGTTGGGGTCAATATTCCCAATGCTAGTGTGATGATGATAGAGGGTGCAGAGAATTTTGGGCTAGCTCAGCTACACCAGTTTCGAGGACGTGTTGGACGAAGTAGTCATCAATCTTATTGTTTTCTTTTTACTACCAAGAGCTCAGTTAAGAGTAAAGAAAGATTAGAATTTTTTGAGAAAACTCATGATGGTTTTGCTCTTGCAGAATATGATTTGGAAGTGCGTGGGCCTGGTGCAGTCTATGGTACTTCACAGAGTGGTATGATGAATTTGAAACTTGCCACGATGAAAGATAATGACTTAATTAAATTAGCTCGTGATGTGGCACGTGGTATGGATTTCAGTAAATATCCAAGTTTGAAAAAGAAGGTTGGGGAGTGGGAGGAAAGTGTACATTTAGAATAGACGCGGATAATTGTGGATTTTGATGCAGATAGACGTAGAGTGGAAACTATTTTTTAAAAATAAGTTGAGATACAATAGAGATAATTGGGTTAATATACAAAACTATAGGCTAAAAAGTGGAAAATGTAGCATAATATAAAAATAAAAGTAACTTAATTAAATATGCTATATAAAAAAGTGTACATTTTGCTTAAAAAGGTAATTAAAAAATAAAAGTAAAAGAAGAAAATTATGTATGTATAAATGTCAGTGCCAGACGAATTTCCCCGCCCCAAATTGGCGGGTCAATTCGTCAATCCAAACAAAAGAAGAGAAGGAATGACAAGCGCCAGCTTGTCACAAAGCGTGATAAACAGGCCCACATCTGTCATTCCTCATCAGCGCCAATTAGTTGAGTGGGGAATTTCGTTATACGTTGCAAAAGAAAAATATTATTGAATTTATAAAAAATTAGCCTACCGTTTTGTCTATTAAGCCAGATAATTTAAAAAAATAAAAAAGCTATTCGTATTAATTGAGTAGCTTTTTTTGTTGTAAATTTTATTGCTTCATTTTCCCATTGTTATGTTGTCATGGTAAAAATTTGGATTGTTAAATAAAATTTATCCGAGTTATAATTTAGTTGTTACGTGTTACGTGTTACGTGTTACGTGGTGTTTATGTCTGCTTTATCAACTCTGCAATATTTTTGACATCAATAATCTTGATATCAGTTTTGTTTTTATTTTTTCCTAAATTAGTTATGACACGTTTCATACCAAGTGCGTGACTTTCTTTGATTCTTTTTTCTAATTGAGCGATACTTCTGACTTCACCACCAAGACCGACTTCACCAAAGACCACTAAATCTTTGCCAAGTTCTTTGTCTTTATAAGAGCTGGCAATAGCAAGACATACAGCCAAATCAGCAGCTGGTTCGCTCGCTCTGACACCACCAACCACATTGATATGAATATCGTATTGTCCGAGATTAAGTCCGGCACGTTTTTGTAATACTGCTGTGAGTACATGAAGTCTGTTTAGATCAAAACCACTGGCTTTACGAACAGGGAAACCAAAACTGGTTTTGTTGACTAAAGCTTGTATCTCAATGAGAAGAGGTCTGGTACCTTCCATGAGGCAGGTAATAACACTTCCTGGGGAGTTGTCTTCTCTTTCTTCTAGAAAGCAAGCTGAAGGATTTTTGACAGCTTGTAAACCCATTTCATTCATCTCAAAAATTCCCACTTCGTCTGTCGCTCCAAAACGATTTTTGACTGTACGTAAAATTCTGTAACTGTGGTGTCTGTCACCTTCAAGATAAAGGACAGTGTCCACCATGTGTTCAAGTGTGCGTGGACCAGCGACAGTTCCTTCTTTGGTGACGTGTCCTATTATGATAATAATTGTATTTGTTTCTTTGGCTGTTTCTAGTAGCTTGGCTGTACAAGCACGAATTTGATTGATGTTGCCGGATTCGCCTTCTACTTCTTGCGAATAAATAGTTTGAATACTGTCTATGATTACTAATGTTGGTTTTTGTTTGTTAATCGTAGCACAAATAGTTTCAATGTTTGTTTCGTTGGCCAAAAATAATTGTTCAGATTTTATTTGCAATCTATCAGCTCGCATCTTGATTTGTTCCACAGATTCTTCGCCTGAAATATATAGAGTAGGAGAAACAAGAGAAGCTAGTTGTATAGACAGTGTAGATTTGCCGATGCCAGGTTCACCGCCAAGCAATACTAGGCTCCCTGGCACGAAGCCAGAATTTTTTCCGTCTGCATCACTGCTACCAAGTACTCTATCTAGTTCAGAAATTTTGGTACTTATTCTTTGTAATTCTTTTTTGCTTATTTGTGAAAGTGTTTTGGTTTCAGTGGCTTTGTAATCTATTTTTGTTTTTTCTTCTTTTTGAATAGTTTTTTCTGTTTCTACTATTGTTCCCCATTTACTACATTCAAGACAACGCCCAGACCATTTGGTAAATTGGGCGTCGCAAGAGGAGCAGGTGAAGATGGTGGTTGGTTTTGACATTTTGTAATTTAAAAAGTTATTAAAGAATGATTATAAAGTGGACAAGTATTTTTATCTACTGATGATGATGTATTTGTTACACCTAATTGTAGAGCTCTTTTGACAACACCTTTGGCTCCATTGTCTCCTTCTGTAGCAATAGCTGTGGCTGTTCTTGGGTTACCACTGCTATCTGCATAACATTTGGTATTACTTGGTTTACATATGTGATCATTATTCCAATAATCTATCATAATTGGTTTGGCATCTAGATAATTGCATGATTTTTTCATTGCTTTATCTCCTGCTACAGGGCTATGATGACCTAAATACATAAAATATATTTTTGATTCAATACTAGCATTTGGACATATTGAATTTATTCTATCAACAGAAGATTTTAAAAATGCAGAACCAACTATTGTACTTACTTCTGGATTTCTTAAATTAGTACAATATTTTTTTAATCCATATTTTTTCAAGTTACCTTCACAATATCCTTGTTGTGTTTGAAATAAACCATCAAAACATTGTTCATTATTTACACTTTCATTATATCTAGATTCTGTAAAGGCAATTGCTTTTAAAACTCTCCAATCCACACCTGTACAGGAACCGTATTTTTGAAAAAGACTATCATATTTTGGATCACTTAAGTCTTTTGACGCTGTGCCACCTCCTGAGCTGGCTATACATTTATCATTAGATCCTTTGTTTAAAGCTGAGTTACTTGAACCGTAGATAGATCTGTCTGATATAGAACCACCATCATAAGGTCTTTGTCCAGAATCATATGTTGCTAAGTCTTCTCCTTTCACATACAATATTTTTAAATCTCTAAAATTTACTAAATCAGGATTTATAACATAAAGAAGAGTATAAGAAGTTGTAGATACTACAATTCCAATCACACTCATCATTATTCTTTTTTTTGCTTTGCTTACTATATCACTATTACCACCACTACCAGTCAACATTACGCCACTTATTATAATACTAAAAACAGCTATGAGTGAAATAATAATAATTCCATATTTATAAACAGCCGCGATATATTCACCTAGATAAGGTATACTTAGCCATTTATTTCCTGAATCGTCGGTTGTAACTAAACTTTCTACATTAACATCAGAAAATGTGAGGCCAGGTATATTTATTTTTGGTGTAGGTTTTTTTGTGAGGGCTGCTATTTCACTATCTGTTAGAGGTTCTGTTTTTGTTGTGGTTTGGGGTGTGGTTCCTGTATAAGAAGAACTACCATAAACTTGTTGCATGAGTAGGTCATAAACTATTTTTTTTCCTGTAGGAGTATTTAAATGTAAGTGATCAGAACTCAAACCATCATCAATTGCTTTATCATTATTTTTATCTACTACAGAATATACATCTATGTAAGCATCTATTCTTGGATCATTTTTTAGTCTTTGATTGTTTGTTATAAGATTATTGCCAGCAGGTTCAGTCCAAGAACTGTATCCTTTGAATGGTTGTGCACCTACTATAATAATTTTTATCCCTTCATTTTTGGCTTCAGAAATAATGATATCTAAATTTTGTTTATATTTATTTAAACCATCTTCACAATCAAATGAGCCGTCTGTTTTTTTGACACATCCTAAACCATTTAGTCCTGCGTATAATAGTAGTTCATTGTAACCTTTACCTTTTACATAAGTTCTCCAACTATTTAGAAAAAAAGTATAACCTTTTCCATTTTCTGTGGTGTCTTTACAATAAAATATGTGTGTATTGGTGAGTGTTTTTTGTAATTCTTGCAGGAATCCTCCATCTAAAAAACAGCCTTGCCAAAAACTTGAAGAACCAATAGCTGCTACTTTTATTTTTGTTGTAGCATTTTCTGCTTTGGTTTGGTATGGTTGAAATAAAATTATTATTATAAATAATAATAAAATATTTTTTTTCATATTATTTATTTAAACCTAACAAATCCTCCCAATTATATTCGGAAGTAGGATTTTGGATTTGTTTATTATCTATGAAAAAAGCTGGTACAGCTTGAATGTTTAATATTTGCGCAATTTGTTTGGTATTATTTATGTAATCTAAAACTTCTGGTGAATTTAGGCAGGTATTAAGTTTTTTGTCGTCCAGTTCAATTTCTTGAGCAATTGTCTGGAGTGTGACACTTGAAAGGTTCAAAGTATTGGCAAAAGCATCAGCTTTGAAATCTGAGAATTTTTTTTGTTGATTGGCACAGTAGCCATATTTTTCAGCTTCTATAGCTGGGTAGGGGAATTCTGAAAGTGGTAAACCTTTCCAGATTACTTTGAATTTGTTTGGGTATTTGGTTATTAGATTTTCCAGCATAGCACTTTGTTGATCACAAGAAGGGCAAGAAAAATCTTCAAAAGCAATGATAGTAATAGGTGATTTGGCATTCCCTATTATTGGATCTTGTGGGTAGAGTGGGATTATGAACTGTTGAGGGGTGTTGTCTTGTGGTTTGACTTTTGGAAAAAGTGGTTGATACTTTATGATTTCGATGAAAAAACCAAAAGAAACTACTAAGATAGCTGGTATAAAGATTAAAAGTATTTTTTTTATGGGGATCATATTATTTTATAGGAATTTCAAAAATGCCACTATCATTTTTGTCAGTAAAATAAAGTGTAGTACCATCCTCGCTAGTGTACATGGAATCTATAGTGTGAAAACCGTCTGTAGGAACAACAGTTTTTATGCCAGTTTGCATATCTATTTTGTAGATATCATCAGACACAACATCAGATATCTCTGGAGTGAACCCTGTACCTGTCTCCATACTAGTTGGTACGCCACAATAGACAAATCTGTTATCTGCCATTGTACATTTGGATGCCCAAGTATTTACCCCTAGTGGTTTGCGATTATTACCCATAGTGTCTGGTGTGGCGTCCACTATCCATAGCTCTGGTTTGTAATCACTAGCATTATTATAGACACTGTGTAACAATTTTGAGCCATCTGGTGACCACTCTATTTCTAATCCACGTCCTTCTACTACTAAGCCTTTGTAGTTTTCTTGGTTGAGACCTATGGGTAATATTTGTTGTTGGTCAGCACCCAAAGGATCTCCAGTGGCGGATAGAGCCAATATTTGTCGATTTGGTGACCAATCTACTATAACTTTGTCAGCGTTGTTTCCCATTGGCTCTATTAATTTTACATTTTGTCCTTTGGGGTCACTGGTTATGAGCCAACGATTGTTTGGATCAAGCCCGATACTTTTGGCAGCAATTTCAGAACCATCAGATGAAAAAGAAAAATCTTGCCAATGGGTTGGTAAGGTAATTTGTTTTTTTGTATCAAAATTATAATAAGTGTTGGTGCCATCAGGGTATTCTATGATAGTCTCGTTTGTTTTTGGTGACCAAGCAACATTGGAAACATTGAAAAAAACTTGATCACTTAGTGGTGTGATTGTTCCATCTGGAGTTATTTTATAAAATTTACCATCCTGTGTGTTGTAAAATTTTACGCCGTTTCCTGTTGTTGGTGCTACATTGGCACTTTGTAAACTCGTAATTTTGTTTACTAGTGGTTTTTCTTGAGTAGTATTGAAACGTGTATCTAAGTTGTTATTGTTTATGGTGTTTGATAAATTGTTACCGTTGTTTGTAGTAACTGTATTGTTGGTGTTAACTATGTTATTTATGTTGCCACCAGTATTTTGTCCATTATTAGCATTTGGAAATGTAGTACCAGGTGTTTCTGTAGAGGTACCTTGGTCGGGTATATTTGTTGTAGAAGTTTTTTTGAAAAAAACGCGATAAATAGCATAGCCCAATAGAATACAAACTATAATAAAAATTGTGATATATATAATACGTTTTTTGTCCATATGTTAGTTATTAGCTTCAGGTCCCTTTTGTAGTAGGCCTTGATTTATAAGTTGTGATTTTTGAATACCCAATTGTCTTTGTTCATTACTGAATCTTTTTATATTGGTTTGTAAACTTTTTATATCTTTTTCTATTTTGTCTATTTTTTCTTTAATTGGCTTTATTTTTTCGTTTAGAGTTCTTATTTGCAGTTTGTTCATTGCTTTCAAATAATTCATACTACCAGATACTCCAAACAAAAACATTGCAATAAAAATCAAAAAAATTGTAATCATGAAGATAAAGGCAAGGATACCGATAACAATTTGACCAATTAAAATTGTTATATTTGCCGCTGTCAATAATTTTTTGTATATCTCTAATGGTTTTATTTCATTTTCAAATTGTTTTTTTTCTTTGTTTTTTTTATTTATCAAATTTTGGTAGACTTTAATTCTTTCGGAAGTTTCATCTATTTTTTTGTCAATCTCTGCTATTTTTTTTCTATTTCTTATTCTGTTAAAAGCTTGTGTAGCCATATTTTTTTCAGGGGATAGATCCTCGTCTTCTTCATCGTCGTCACTTTCTTCTTGTTCATCTTTATCTCCATTATCATTTTCCTCTTCTTTTTTTGGAGTCTCGTCTGTTTCTTGTGGTGTTTCACCCAAACCTAGATCTGCTTCGTCTTCTGGTTTATCAGTATCAGTGTCTTCTTTTGAAGATTCATTTTGGTCGTCGCTATTATTATTGTCTTCCTCGTCACTTTCTTCTTGTTCATCTTTATCTCCATTATCATTTTCCTCTTCTTTTTTTGGAGTCTCGTCTGTTTCTTGTGGTGTTTCACCCAAACCTAGATTTTCCTCGTCTTCCTTTTTACTATCTGGTGCTTCGTTATTAATTTTGTTTTCTTCTGGAGGTGTTTGTTCTATTTCTGGTTTTTCGTCTGTTTTATTTTTGTTAGGTTCATCTGTGTCGTTGGGATTTTTAGTTTTGCTATTATTTGTTTTTTTTGTAGGATTTTTAGGTAAATTTTCTCGAACGTTATCATTTGCTGATCCAGACTCGTTTATATCTGGTTGATCTTCATTTCCTATGGTGTCTATAGCATCTTCTAGTTTGTTATCATTACCAACATTTTGATTTATATTGTCTATATATTGTTGCAATTGTGCTTTGGCACTATCACCAATTGTTCTTTCAATTTGTTCAGAGACAGCCTTAGTTGCTTCTGCTGCGCTTTCTGGTGTTAAATTTTGTGGTAGTATTTTTAAGATAGGTTCACTAAGGGACTGTTTTATATCTGCTTCTTCCAAGGCTTTCTCTTCTATTTTTCTAGCTAGGTTGTCAGCCATATTATTTTTTTAAAAGTGTATCGCGGATAGCTAGTAGTCTATAGCATTCAGTTATATATTTTTTAGTTTCTTCCTTTATTATTATTTCAGGAATTTTGTTATAAATTTCTTCTTGCCTTGTCAAAGTAAGTGCGAGTTTTTTTGCTACTAGATTAGTCAACTGTTTAATGTTTTTTTCAATTGAATTTTTATCTTGTTCTTTTACAGCCTCTTTTAATTTATTTTTGAAATATCTAAAATCATTTTCTAATTTTTTTTCTTCTTTTTCTAGATTTAAAGACGTAACTCGGTGTAAGTTTTGAGTATTTTTGTTAAAACTATACAATCTTTTTTCTTCTTCCTCGCTTAGTGGCATAATATTAAATAAGCTTATAATTTTTGTCGTAAGTCAAAGTATATTTTTTCTTTTTGGTATTTTTCAAATTTTCTACCAACAAATCTTGGACAGTATCGGCGACTATTTGAGAGATATTTCTGG
>Ga0210006_1001279_pt1 | contig 17595 bp, 25 predicted proteins | sample CryGey02umfilter_2_FD_185452 | JGI IMG/M metagenome (GOLD analysis project Ga0210006, IMG submission 185452) | Groundwater microbial communities from aquifer in Utah, USA - Crystal Geyser 4/10/14 0.2 um filter (SPAdes) (version 3) | ecosystem: Environmental > Aquatic > Deep subsurface >... | reverse complement strand
AAAAAGATTTATAAATGGATTATACATTTATTTTATATGAATATGATGAGAAGTGTAGTGTTTTTGTTGTTAATAGTTGCTTTAGTTGGAGTTGTAACTGCTCAAGAGGCCGTTATTAAAGCTGTTCCTCATGTTCAAGGGTGTTGGGCTCCTGGAGAAAGTGTTGATATTGATGTTTGGGTTAGTAATGAGGAGTTGAACGAGTCTACAGATGGTGTTCAATGGACGTTAATGGTTCCTGATGAGATACAACCCTATGTGACAATAACAGATTTCTGGGGTAATAAAGGGAATCCTCCAGTGAATGATTTTTTTGAAGGCAAGGGTATGTTTGTTGAGGCAGTTAACAATGTAATTGAGGATCTCCAACTTAGGCTTGCTAATATTGGAGTGGGTGTTCTTAGAAATTCAGGAAATGTGGCAACATACACGTTTAAACTGAGCAATAATTTTAGGACAGGAGGGTTTAATAGTTTGGTGTTTGATTTGGAGGATGTTGTACTTTGTACACCTGATGATATATCATGTGCTCAGCCTTACAGAATAGAATACGAACCATTTAATGTTTGTGGAAGTTTGAAGAGGAATAATTTCTGGCAGAAGATACTCCCAATCAAAGTTGAAAGAACTCGCGGATAAATTTATAAATTCTTATTAGTCTAACAATACAGGTCTAGAAATATTTTAAGGGTGATGTTGCTTGTTGTTTTAGTCTTGATTATTGTTGCGTTTTTTGTTATTGATGTGCGGAAACCTAGTTTGAGCCCTGTTGATGAGTCTAGTAAAATAAAGTGTGATTCTTCTTATGATGGGTTGATTCAAGGTGTTTTTGATTGTAGGGTTTTGGAGAACGATTGTGTAGGAAACCTTTGTTTATTGGAGGTTTTAGATAATATTAATGTTTGTTGTGGTGAGGGTGTTGTAGCAAATTGTGAGTCTTTAGTTAACGAGGCCAAAGAAATTAGAACCAGATTGAGTGGCTGTAAATAGTAACATTTAAATTTGCTATTTTGTTAAATTGGACATGAAGAAAGAGATAATTGTACTGCTTGCTATTTTTTTAATTGGTTTTGTCGCTGCCGTCGATGTAGAATTGGATGGAGATAGCGTTAATGTTATTGATGCAGATGACTTGTATGCTTATGAAATTACTTTAGGATATGATGGAGAAATAATAGATATCGAGTTTTCTGATTTCTTGAGCCAGGATGAATCAGACACGATTTCAGGAAATTTGACAGGGGATGATTTATTTGTATACGAATCTCGGTTTGACCCTGAAAGAGGAGGAATTTCAGGAAGTGGAAAACTTTTTGATATTATTCATTCAGGCAGTTTGGAACTGAAGTCTGCTTTTTTTGTTGATAATACCGGGCAGGAAGAAAGAAAAGATTATACAGGTGATGGGGAAGGAGAAGAGGAACCTCCTGAAGAACCTCCTTTAGAAGAGCCTCCTCCCGAACTAGGAAATTTTGATTTTTCTCCTAATGAGTTTATTGAAGATTTGGGTTTTGGGGAACAAGTAACAAGAGAGATTTCAATTTACAATTTTGGAGATGAAGACGCTGTGTTGAAGATTGGCACGGTTGGTTTAGACAATTCAGTTAGCATTCAGAGCGAAGTTTTTATTCCTTCTGGTGGGAATAATGCCGTCCCATTAACTATTAAAGCAGATCGGAAGAAAGCTAGTGCAGGGAAAATTTTCTTTTTGTATTTAGGGAGTCAGATAAAAGAAATCCCTATTGTGATTAATCCGACAAGTGATGACAAACTTTTCGATGTCTCTATTTCTTTAACTAATTTATTAAGCAGTGTAGTCCGGGGAGGAACCTTAAAGGCAGAAATTAATATTAATCAATTAGGAAGCTCAGATGAGAAAGAGGTAGCCCTTTATTACACTATAAAAGATTTCTCTGGAAATGATGATTATTTAGAAGATAATGCAAGGGAGACTTTTACAGTTCATTCTAGTAAATCTGTTGTGAGGTCTTTTGATGTAAGCTCTCTTGAGGAAGGTTCTTATGTTTTAAGCGTTGACGTTGTTTATGAAGGAGGTTATAAGACTGCTTCTGCCATTTTTGATGTGGAACCAGCGGTTTCGTTTGGTCCTATCCTGACAAGCCTTACGTCGAGACAGTTGAGGTATGTTAGCCTTACATTTGGTGTTATTGCTGTCTTAATTGTTGTTTTAGTCATATCTCGTTTTGTGAGAAAGAGAAGAATGGAAGGGAAAACTATTGAAAGATAAAGCTTAAAACTGCTTAAAATATGATTATTCTGTGGGTGCGTAGTTTAATGGTAAAATAGTCGGCTCCAGACCGACAGCTCGGGGTTCGATTCCCTGCGTACCCACTTTTAAAATGAAGGAAGAATTTGAGAAATTGTATTCTCAGGAAGGCGATAACCCTTGGACATTTAAGGAGCCTGATAAGGAGATAATCTCGTTATTAGATAGAAAATTAATTAATGGTGATGTTTTGGTGGCGGGTTGCGGGAAAGGATATCATTTTATTTTTTTAGCTTCTAATGTAATGTAACTGCGATAGATTTTTAGAAGAATGCTTTGAAATATGCGAAAAAACATGCGAAAGAAAAAATGTTGTGTGTAATTTTTTAGAAATGGACTTTCGTTAAATCTCAAAAATTCAAAAGAAATTTGATTTTATTTTTGATTGGAGATTTTTTTCACGAATTAATTGATAAGAGAGAAAGAGAAAAATATATTGAAACTGTTAACAGAGAGAAAAAAGATGGAAAATATCTCTCTGTTTCGTTCAGTGGTGAGTCTAATTTATTTGGAAAAGGAACTCTTAGAAAGGTGCTCAGTACTAATGTAACTTTGTATTTTCCTGCCTTGTTCTAGGCGAAGGAATTATTCAGCAGATATTTTAAAATAATTGAAGCGAAAAATATTGATTTACCTGAAAAACCCAATATGTTAGTTAAGCCGAATTATTTCCTGATAGGGCAAAAGTAGAAGAACTACATCTTCTTTATCTGTTTAATCTCTTCGTAACTTACAGAAGAACCTTTGAATTTGGTAGCATAAAGGAGAGCTTCCAAGGCTTTTTTGGATTTTAATTCTGTTAAGCCTTTTTTGTAAGCAACATAGACTAATTCTGGGGAACGAATGAATCTAAACTTGCCTATATTCCTGAAATCCTGGTTAGCGAGGTAAACTCTTTTGTGTAATTTCTTAGACATTAAGGATTCGAGGTTTTCGGGTTTTTCGAATAGCATCCTGGTTGTTCTTTCATCAATAGCAATTATATTTTCTATTTTCTTTTCTGTTAAAATCAAGCTTAATGCGAGGCAGGAAGATTCAGCTTCGCTGACGATGTTTATGAATTTGTTTTCGGCTTTGAAGGTGTTATTTATTCTTGATTGTATTTCTTTTGTTTTAGCATTAATCTCCTTTTTTGAGATGCCCAAGGATTCAGGGAGAATTAGGATTTTATTTTCCATTAACTTTTCAGCTCTTATAGCTCCAAGTTCAAATCTTGGGATTCCTAAGGGTTTGTCAATGATTTCTTTCCTTACTTGTTCAGTTATTACTATTTTAATGTCTCCTAGTTGGGATAGTTTTTCAAATAATTCTAGAAGTCCGTTAATTGACAAGTTTATTACAGGGCCAGCATCTAAGATTAAAACTTTCATTGTACAAACCTCCAGCGGGTTTCTACGAGTTCCAGCAACCGTTTAATCATTGAAGAAATCCATTGCCATCTGGAGCCTCCTTTTTGTATTTATTGATTTGCTGTATGGCCTTTCATCTAGATTTTTTTGTCCAATATATTCTGCCAATTCCCAACGGGTAATTCCTAATAGCTTGGATGTTTGGGATAGGGAGATTCCATGTTCATAAAGTTTTGATGCTTTGTTAATAGATGCTTTTCTAAGCACTTCTTGGATGTATGGTTTCAAATTTATGGAAAGGTTTGACAGAGAAGCGCGAGCTTTTTCCAAATAATAGTTAAATTTATCTAGTCTGTCTTTTTGCATAGAGTCTATAGCTAAATCTACCTGGCCATTGAATCTTTTGATAAAGGTGGGCCAGTTTTTTATTTGTAAATTTGATTTTCTTAGTATTATTTTACTTAATGTGTAAATAATGACTGCTATTGTTATTGAATCCTTGTCTTGATGGATTGATGCTGAATGTATCGTTTGATTTGATAAATGTTGGAGTTTTAGTGAATTGCTAGTTTTCAAGGCATGTTTGGCTTCCTCCAAGACATCAATTATGTGCTCTTTTTCAACCATTTTTATTTTAGGATATAGAGGTATATAAATATTGAGAATTTTGTTAGAGTGGTTAATGAAAAGGATTAAATAATTTGATTTTTATTCAAAGACATGAAAGTTATATTGGACACCAATTTTATTTTAACATGCATAAAGGATAGGATAGATTTTCTTTCGCAGTTAGAGGAACAAGGTTTTGAGATATTAGTGCCTCACGAGGTTTTAGAAGAGATGAAAGACATCAGGAAGAAGGTTTCCAGGGATACGAGAATTGTGATTGACGTTGCTTTTCAATTGTTTGATAAGGAAAATGTGAAAAAAGTGAAACTAGGCCGGCGGAGTGTAGACTTGGGATTAATAAAGAAAGGTCGGGAAGGATATTATATTGCTACTCTTGATGCCGAGATTAAGGGCAAGGTTCCTAAGAGGGTTGTTATTTTTTCAGGGAAGAAAGAGGTCGGAGTTGAGAAGGGTTAATAGTTATATTTAAAAAGCTAAATTTTCTATGTTCATTATGTTCTATCTGGCAGAGGTGCAAGACCACATAAGGGTTAAGCCTAAACATTTTGGATTGCCTACTCAAGAGTCTATTGAAAGGCAGCTAAATGATAGTTATATCGGAAGTGTTAGTAAGGATTTAGGTTATGTCGTTAGTGTTGTTAGTGTGGATGATGTTGGAGACGGTGTTATTATTCCAGGAGATGGGGCAGCATATTATGATTCTAAATTTAAGATATTGATTTGGAAGCCTGAATTACACGAGTTAGTTTATGGAACCATTTCAGAGATTGCTAGTTTTGGAGCCTTTATGGATATGGGTGTTATGCAGGGAATGATTCATATTTCTCAGACGATGGAGGATTATGTCTCTATGTCGAAGTCCGGAACTTTATCTGGTAAGGCAAGCAAGAGGAGTTTGGGAAAAGGAGATAATTGCGTTGCTAAAATTGTCGCTATTAGTTTTAAGTCTGGAGAGCCCAAGATTGGTTTGACGATGAGGCAACCAGGCCTAGGAAAAATAGAGTGGCTTGAGCAGGATAAGGCTAAGAGGAATAAGATTGCAAAGCGGGCTGAAGCCAAAGAGAAATCTAAGAAGGGAGGAAAGAAGAAATGAATTATGAAACATGTGACATAAGTGCTTTTTTGGAAAGAGTTGGTAATTTGGATGGTGATGAGGCCACGTATAGAGTTTTGAACTGTGGTACCCGAGGTTTCAGGGAAAGTGTTACTGAGGTATTGACTACTATTTCTGAGGCTGATTATGATAGTGGTTTTGTTCATATTTTAGATGAGCCTGGTAGAAAATATATGATTAGGAGGACGGAATAATGGCAGCGGAGAAAGCATGTAAGAAGTGTAAGACTCTTTTCACAGGGGCGAAATGTCCTAAGTGTGGGGGAGATGAAAAAGTCGATACTTATAAGGGAAAGGTTTATGTTTTTGAGCCCGAGAAATCTGAATTGGCTAAGGAGCTTGGGTTAAAAGAGAGCGGAAAGTTCGCGGTGAGGTTGAGATGAAAATTCAAAAAGATTTTAAGAATGATTTGTTAGGAAGAAGAGAAATTGAAGGGTTTATGGAACATACCGAAAATCCAGGAAAAGAAGGTGCTAAAAAAGCCGTTGTTGATTTTTTGAAAGTGGATGGAAATTTGGTTGTAATTAAGAGAGTTGTAGGAAATTTTGGGAGCAATGTTTTTTATGTTGAAGCTTATGTATATGATAACGAGGATGCTATGAAGAAGGTTGAACCTAAACCAAAGGAGAAGAAGAAATGAATATCCTAAGGAAAATGTCTGAAGCTGTAAGAAATTATTTTGAAAGTGGAAGAGAGATTGATAAAAAATATGCTGGGCTTTATAATGAAGCAATCAGAGATAATAGTAGAGATAGGTTAGATATATGGGATAAAGTTCATGAAATAACCAGGAGTAGGATTTAGATGGCGAAGAAAAAGAAAGGAGCAGATAAGAAGGGAAAGAAGGCGCATAAGAATAAGCCGACTTCGAAAAAGTACAAACATTACACTCTTGAGTCTGGAAGTGTTAAGAGGAAGCAACATTGCCCTAGGTGCGGACCCGGGGTATTTTTAGCAGATAGGAAAGATAGAAAGCATTGTGGGAAGTGTGGATATACCGAGTTTTCTGGAAAGAAGGAGTAATTTAGGATTATATAATCAAAGTAATCAGTGCCTAGTTCTAGATAGGAATTAATTTACTTTATATTATGAACCCTGGAAGAGGAGACCTTGCCCGACAAAAGAGTAAGACAGGGCGTCCTCTTCTGGGGAAAAAGAGGTGATAATAAAGAAAGCCGGTTTAGGTATTTAAATCTTTCGGTGTGTTGTAACTTCTAAATAGGAACAGGTTGTTTTTTGTCGTCTTTGTCTGGTGGGAAGCAAGGTTACTACTTTTTCAGGATTTAGTTTTTCGCTTAAACGAACTTATAGGGTGTTTTTAGAGTTAATGCGAATTTATCTGGCTAGAAATCCATATAAACCTCTTTGTTCTATATATGAAATGGTTAATGAAGAAAAACCTGATAAAGTGGGACAAGAGCAAATTCACGACCTTCTTTTTTCAGAGCAACTAAGCTGGCAGGCAATTATATATGATTTGGTTAATAGTGAGCAATTAGATCCGTGGGATATAGATATCGCAATTCTTGTAGAGGGATATTTATCAAAAGTTAGGGGGTTAGAAGAAGCGAATTTTTTTGTCTCTTCAAAGGTATTATTCGCGGCTTCTTTGCTTTTAAGAATGAAATCAGATATTTTGCTTTATCGAGAGCTTCCGGGACTGGATGATATTTTGTTTGGCAAAAAGGAAGAAAGGAAATATCAACAAGAACGGATTGATTTGGATGAAGAGATTCCCGAGATTATTCCTAGGACGCCTTTACCAAGATATAAGAAAGTTACACTTCCTGAGCTAATGGAGGCACTCGGAAAGGCAATTAAGACGGAAAATAGGAGAATTAAAAGAGAAGTAGTCTTGAAACAATATGAAAGAGAGGCCGAAGTAATTTTACCTAAGAATACTATTAATTTGGATGAGAGGATTAGGGACATTTACTCTAGGATTAAAGATGTGTTTAAAGATAGGGATGATAGGTTTCCGTTTTCTGAATTCAAGCATAAAACTAAGGAAGAAAAGATTATGAATTTTGTTTCTCTTTTGCATCTAGACAATCAGCATAGAATTTGGCTTGAACAAGATAATCATTTTGGTGATATTTGGATTTGGTTGAATAGTTTGTATAAAAAGAAGAATGCTGAAACTCTTGAAAGAATGGCTAAAGAGGTTGCTGAAGAAATCGTTGATGCAGAGCAGGAAAGAGACTTAGAAGAGGTTACAGGTTTTTCTGTAGGTAACAAGGTTTAAAAGTTATATTGGTTTATAGAATAGATGGATGACAGTGGTGAGAAAACATCTTTTGGTCAGATTGTGGCTGTTATGGGTGCTATTTTAATTGCTGTCGGTATTGCATGGCTGGTTTTTAAAAACTGGAGTTCTATTCCTGATATCCTCAAGGTTGTTATTCTTTTAATTGCTGTTGGAATATCTTATACATTAGGTGTTTTCTTAAGAATCTATGATCATGAAAAGATTGGAGAGTCGTTGATTATTTTAGGCGGGTTGTTGTATATCTTAAGCATATTTTTAATTGCTCAAATATTTGACTTGTCATCCACATTACAAACAAACTCTATGCTCTTGCTTTTAGCGTGGGTGGGTGTTTTAATTTCTGCTTATGTATTTGGCTCTTCTGGTAATTTGGTTGTTTCAATGGGTGCTTTCTTGTTTTGGGTGAGTTTCCAGCACATGGCTTTGCTTAACTTTGGGATATTAGATGATTTAGAGATTGGGCTTGGCTCCTTTCTTTTAGTTTTTCTTGTTGTTGGTATTTTGTTTTATGGATTGAGTTTGTGGCACCATTCTAGAGACCATAAGTTTGCAGGAGTTTATAGGTGGTGGACAGGGTTTTACTTTTTAGTTTTTGTTTATGTTCTTAGTTTTCAGGCTTTTCTTCCTTTAGTGTGGCCTAATGGATTAGTAATTCCTGGAGCCTCATTCTTGTTTATTATAGTTTTTTTAGCTCTGGCTTTTCTTTTCTTGTTTGTTGGGCTAGTAAGTGCTTTGAACCAGAGAAAACTTGAACTTAGAAGCGTGCTTATTTTAGCAGGCGGTTTGGTGTTAATGCTTGTTTTGATTTTGTCTGCAGCTTCAATATCAGGAAAGTTAGGGAGATGTGATGTTCTGTATTGCAATGATTTCGATACTCAAAATGGGTGTAATGCTGCAAATCTTCCTGACCAGATTTGTGAATGGCAACAAACAGAGAGGGTTTTGTATCAGCGTGATGGAAATAATGAGCTGATAACAGATACTTATTGTGAGACTGTTAATTGTAGGAACTTTGAGGATATTGCTGCTTGTGCTTCTGCACCCTCAAAGTTAAATTGTCGGTGGGATGCTGATAGTTCTTGGTGCAGAGAGGAAAGACTAGATGACTTTAGTAAGTATGATAGAACAACACAACCTTGTGGACAGTATGATAATAACAGAGATTCCTGTTTGAGTGAAGATTATTGTAGATGGAGACCTAGCAGAGGTATTGGCGGAGGAGGAGATGCTCCTTTGAGTCTCTGGATTACATGGATATTTGCCAATATTATGTTGTTGCTTGTAATCCTGGCCGTTATTGGGTATGGTGTTTGGAGACATAGTCCTAGACTTGTTAATCTAGGGATTACTTTCTTTGTATTAGGAATTATAACAAGGTATATTGGATTTATCATGGACTTTTGGGACTATGGCGGATTGAGTTTGTTGTTTATTGCCGGAGGAATAATTTTAATATTTGGAGGTTGGTTAATAGAAAGATGGAGAAGAAAACTAGTGAAAGAAGCAAAACAACAAGAAGAGAAGTATCAAGACTACTGGTAATCTTTATTGTATTATTGATTATTGTTGGAGGTTTTATTTTATACTCTTCTTGGCCTGTAATTTTTGGCAAGACGATTGTTTTAGAGACAGAGTCCTATGACCCTATTGATTTGATAAGGGGAAATTATATGCAGATAAGGTATGAGATAAATGATATTCCTGTTAAAGAAGGATTTGAACAAGGAGATACAGTGTATGTTTCTTTGTTTGAGACAGGAGGGATTTGGAAATATGAAGATGTTTTTCTAACAAAGCCCACTGGTGATTTTATCAAAGGTAAGATAAAAAGGATTGGTAGCGAGATGCATGTTGAGTATGGAATAGAGCAGAATTTTATAGAACAAGGCACTAGAGTTGAAAGAGGTATTATGGAAGTTGAGGTTAAAGTTGATAATTCAGGAAATGCAAGAATAATTAAGATAACAAAAGATGGAAAGTTAATTGCGTGATTTTAGTTTGTTGATTGTTTGTTTTTCAGAGAGAAGCTTTTCTTCTCCTGATTCTAAATCCTTGAGTTTGAATTTCTTGTTCTTTACTTCTTCTTCTCCTATAAATATTGCGTATTTTATTTTTAGCGAATTTGCATAATCCAGGGCTTTTCCTGGTTTGCCGAAGAAAATTATGCAAGAAGTTTTTTGTTTTCTTAGTTTTTTGGCTAAATCAATAGTTAGTTTATCTTGATTAAGTGATATTAAAATTACTTTTGTCTTTGGAATTTTGACTGTTGCTAAGGATGAAAGCCTTTCTAATCCGAATGAGATGCCTGTTGCAGGTATTTCTCTTCCTAAAAACTTTCCGACTAGTTTATCATATCTTCCTCCTCCTGCGACTGAGTTTTTTTGTCCCTGAACGCGGATTTCAAATATATTTCCTGTGTAATAGGATAAGCCTCTTGCTAAAAATGGGTTAAATGTAATTTTGAATCCGTAGCCTTTTCCTGCTTTTTGTAATTTCATGATTTCTTCTGCTCCATCAAATAGATTTTTGACGAAAAATTCCAAGGGTTTTTCCATTAGCTTGAATAATGTCAGGATTTGGTTTGTGTCTGCTATTTTTCGGAGATTTGCTTTTATAGTATCTTCATCTAGCTTGTCTAATTTATCAAGTTCCCTGATTACCCTTCCAGGATCTGCTATTTTTACAGATTCTATTATTGAATAAAGGAGTTTACGGTTATTTACTTGTATGTCTGGTTTTATTTTTAATTTCTTTAATATGTCTGAGAAGCAGGCAAGGCATTCTGCTTCAGATTCTTGGCTGGATTCACCTATGATGTCTATGTCGCATTGTGTAAACTCACGGAATCTTGATGATGAGGTTGGTTCATCTCTGAATACTTGCCCTATTTGGTATTTTCTGAATGGTAGTTTGATGTTTGGGTTTTCTTTTAAGAGCCGGGCTAATTGGAATGTGAATTCATATCTTAATCCTAGGTTTCTGCCCCCTCTGTCTCTAAGCTTGAATCTTTCGGATACTGCTTCATCCTTATTCTTTAAATTATCGGAGCGCATCAACTCATCAAATTCTATTGTAGGAGTTTCAACTGGTTGGAAGCCGTAGAGCCTGAAGTATTTTTCAATAACTTTTTTTACTGCTGTCCTTTTCTGAGACTCAGGAGGAAAGAAGTCCTGAAATCCTTTTACTGTTGTTGGTTCGAAATTCATGTTTCTTTTATAAGCGGAAGGAGAGAATCGAACTCTCGTCTCACGGACCACAACCGTGCGTTCTAGCCATTGAACTACAACCGCCATGTTTAGTTGAGTATTTAATGGTATAAAAGGTTTATTGGAGTTTGGAAAATAAGAGTCACAACTAGAAAAATTACTTTTTATGGGGATATCGAGAACATTGCAGTTCTCTAGTCTTGATATTCATGATTCTTGGAAATTTTGATAGTTTAAAAGGGTTTTGGTAAAAATTAAATACTCCTCTCTATCTTTTAGAGTATGAAGAAATGGGTTATTTGGATTATAGTTGCGATAGTGTTGATTCTAGCAATGATTGCTTTGGCTTATTTTAGCGGTAATGAGGAAGAGATTGTTTGTACTGCAGATGCTAAGGAATGTCCAGATGGGAGTTATGTTGGCAGAAATCCCGATTTGAATTGTGAATTTAATCCTTGTCCAGCCAAGAGGGACGACTATTGCAAGATGTTAACTAGGGAAGAATGTGATGATGATACCAGATGCGAGCATGTTATTTTGGATAATGATTGCGAAGATAGTATTGAGCGACCATGCGAAGACCCATTTGAGGGTTGTGTTCCTATCTAGAAGATGAAATTCAAATTTTACGCTATTAAATTAACTGGGATAATCGTGCTAGTTTTCCTGTTGCAGATGATTCCAGGCTTCACAGAGCTGTTTTTGCTGGATTCTAGCAAGATATTGGAGATATGGAGGTTTGTTACATCTATTTTCTTACATGGGGATATAGCCCATTTATTGTATAATATGTTTGCACTTCTCTTATTCGGTAGCATATTGGAAAAATTGATTGGAGAAAAGAAATTTCTTGTTGTTTTTTTCGTTTCTGGAATTTTAGCTAACTTGGTTAGTATTAATTTTTATTCGACTTCTTTGGGTGCTTCAGGAGCTATATTTGGGGTGATTGGAGCATTAATATTTATCAGACCTTTATTGCCAGTTTGGGCATTTGGTGTGCCGATGCCGATATTTGTGGCAGGGGTTTTATGGGCTGCTGGTGATGTGATAGGTATTTTTGTCCCTTCAGGAATTGCAAATATCGCCCATTTATCTGGAATGTTGTTTGGTTTGATTATGGGGGCGATGTTTAGGGGTAAAAGGAGAAAAAAGAAAAGTTATGTCGATGAGGAAAGCGTTAGGAAGTGGGAGGTCAGTTGGCATGGCAGATTATAAAAAAAGGATAGAAGATGCTTTTCGATATTTTGGAGACCATGTTGAATTTCATGATATCGAGTTGGATGAAGATGAGAGCATAATAGACAACCCAAGGATATTGGTAAATGCTTATGATAATGCTTTAAGTGGATTAAGAAGCTTTGTCAATGCTAGGATGAATCATGGCAATGGTTTTCAAGCTCATCTTGATGTGCTTAGTGATGAAGACTTGGGCAATGGACGATTGCATTATTCTATACAAGTTATCGTCGATAAGGGTCTTTCCGAAAGAGATAGGGAATCAGCCTTGAATAAATATTTGGCTAGCCTGGCTGGAGAGGTTAAGAATTTTAGAATGAGTGGAAAAAATAAATTTTTACGGAAAATTTAAATAGAATTTATTCCTAAAATAGATGAAAGGAGGTGCTTCCAACATGGCTGCAAGGAGGAGAACTGCTGCTCGAAGAACAACGTCTGCTAGAACGACTAGAAGGACTGCTGCTCGACGAACGACAACAGCAAGAACCACCAGAAGAAGAAGGAGGTAGACTCCAGTTTATTTTTATTTTTATTTATTTATTTATGATTTTTTTCAGTTTGATGGCTTCCTTTTTTTGTTTATCAAGTTTCTTGATTCCCTGTTTTTTTACCTGAATTTCTTTTTCTTTTATTTCCTTTTTCTGTGCTTTCACTCGTTTTTCTTCTTGTGATATTTCTTTTTTTCTTTTTTTAATTTCTTTTTTATCTGCTGTTATTTCTTCTCTTTTTTCTTTTGCCTTCAATTCGGCCAAATATTTGAAGAATATCTTTGTTGGGATTCTTATTATGTTAAGGACAAGGATTAATAGTATGAAATAGATTATGAGTGAAATTATAGCTATTGTATTTATTTCTATTTTCGAGAATACAAAGACTGTTGCAATATATGCTACTAGATTAGTTGTTAAGGGAGAACTTGCATATCTGGCTATTTTTTCGGGTAAAAAGTGTTCGAAATTTAGCCCCAATACCAATATTCCGATTCCTAGGACTGCTGCAGAAACAAACAATTTTTCCGGGAACGTTATGTAATTTATACTTCCTAATCCATCTATGCTGTGGATATGTCTGAGGAGCATTATTCCGATGAATAGGAGAACAAGCGAATTTGCTACATGTGTGTTCCATCCAGGTCTTTCATCTCTGTATTTTTCGAAATAAACAAGCATAACTATAGTGGCAATTGCTAGTGGAGCCACTACCCAAAGTAGCTCTGTTCTAAGAGTGAGATGCATAAAGTAACTTATTAATGAGATTATGTCCGAAGCCATACTTCACTTTTTGCGTGTAACGAATTGATAGTTTAATAATATATGCCCCTGCCGGACTTTCCTAAAATCAGGGTATTATGTGTAAGTTTTTTAGAAAAGTTTGTGGTTTAGAACCATTTTTTGCCTCTCTTTCTCAACTATTTTTACCAAAGTATGCATCCATTCAGGATCATTCTGGTCTAAGTCCTCTTCTCTTAACTCTTCAAGAATATTTAAATCTTCCATAGAGATATTTATTATTTCTATTTTTAAGTTATAGGATAAAGAAATTCTGAAAGTTTTAATAAAAATTTATGAATCTTTTATGAAAAAAAACCTGGCTTTTTTTATGAATTTTTTCAGAAAAAATTTCACTAGGCAATATAAAAACTTCATACATTAAAGAAAATCATGGAGGAAAAAAACATAAGACTTTTGCCACTGATTGCACTATGCTCTCTTTTGCTGATTTTTACAGCAGACATTGTCCTGGCGCAGGTTAATTTTGGCGAAGGCCCCTCTCCTGAAGAACAGGAGCTGTTCGACCAGATTTTAGAGCCTATAATGAAAATCTATAATCTGGTAAAATACATAGCAACAGCGATAGCAGGGGTGATGGCTTTGTTTGCCGGGGTTACTTACATGACAAGCGGTTCGGACATAAAGAAGAGAGAAACGTCCAAGAGCATGGCCATGTATATTGTAATAGGTCTTGTAATAATCTGGGCGGCGCCTTTTGTGGTTCAGCTCATAGTTGGTTAATATGGAAAGAATAAGCAGTCTTTTTCTTATAGCTGGAAGCTTGGCTCTGCTAATAAGCACGGCAGGGCTGGCTTCTGCCTGTCCTGATTTAGAATGCAGGAATTTCACAGAGCAGAAGAACAGAGACTGCAGTTATATTCTGTCGCAGGGATTTAGTGAAGGAGAAGAGCAGGAGCTTTTATGCGGATTGTGGGAAGGCAGTTACGACTTTGACGCTTATCAGCCCCAGGATTACAATTTAGATATTGATTTGAAAATGAAGGCAGAAGATATTGAAACTTCAAGAATAAGCACGGCAGGGAAGCTGTTTTTCTTTGGATTATTCAATTATCTTATTTTCTCTATAACTAAACTGAAAGCACTTGCGAAATGGCTGACTGTAGTTTAATTAATCTTGGCTCATGCCTGCCACAAAAATTCTTTGAGTTTATTCTATCGATTTTAAATGCTCCGCTCAGGCCTTTCCTGGATTTAACTCTAAAGCTATTATCAGAGCCGATAAACCTGTCTATTTTCTTTAGCTTGTGGGTGCTGATAGTCTACATGGTTTCTATGTTTTATGCCTTGCTTTTATTGGGAACAGGAATTAATTTCATTATATCAGGGTATGATTCTGCGAAAAGAGAGAACGCGAAAAACTGGCTAAGAAATATAGTAATTATGATCATTCTTATACAGGCGTCTTTCTTTATCTATCAGTTAGGAGTTGATTTGTCATCAATAATGACTTCTGCTTCTCTGCATTTGATAGATGAAAGCTTTTTCTTAATATCTCCTAAAGGAATAAATGATTTGGCATTATCAATAATATTCAGTTCTCTTTATATTGTTACCTTAATAATAACCTCAATAGTTTTGATAATGAGATATGCCTTTGTAGCCATAGGGGTTGTCTTGTTTCCAATGGGGATATTCATGTATTTCTTCCCGCCTCTAAGGTCTTATGGCTCTCTGATAATAAACTTCTTAGGAACTGCTATTTTCGTCACATTCTTTGATGCTCTTTTATTAATCGGATTTTCAAAACTAACGGATATTGGAATATTCGGGGAGATGAAAATGCTTGTGTTAATTTCAGCGTTTCTCGTCATAAGCCTGCTTATGTTATTCCTGATGTTTTTCTCGATTGTAAAGGCAAGCTTCAATGTTTATACTGACGTAAAGAGGATAGGAGGAAAACTATAATGGCTTATGAAATTCCACAGCAGTTAGAGTATAAAGAAAAAATAATATTCGGATTGACTTTCAGGCAGTTAGCTTATCTGTTTCTATTTGCTCCATTAACTGCCCTGGTATTTTTTAAGAGCGGAATGAACATTTATGCCAGAACTTTTATCTCAATTAATCTGTCTGCTCTTGCTGTTGGTTTTATCTTCCTTGAATTAGACCATCATCTTAAAGTCTGGACAATCTGGCTGAAATCAAGAAAAATAGTCAAGAAGGAGAAGTTGGAGAAATTTGTTCCTGTAAAAGAGATTAAAGATGATTTGATATTTACTAAAGATAACAGAAAAATAGCCATATTAAAAATAGAGCCGATTAATTTTTCAATAAAGCCCGATGGGGCTAAAGAAGCCATAACTTCCTCGTTCCAGAAATTTCTTAACGGAATTGATTTTCCCATCCAGATATTAATGAATACAGAAAGTCTTGATTTGAAAGATTATTTTAAGGAGATAAAGAAGAAAGTTAAGAACAACAAGCAATTCAAGAAGTTATTCAAGAAATATAAAGAGCATCTAAAGGAAGTCGCTTCGCAGGAAAATGTCCTTAACAGAAATTTCTATCTGATTATCCCAGAAAAGAACGATATTAATATTCAATTGCAGATATGCCAGAAAAAGCTTGATAATCTCGGATTAGATAATGTTAGAGTTAAGGATGATGAATTAAGGAAAATAGTGTGTAAGTTCTTTGAATCTGATAATAATTTCATCCCAATAAGATAGAAAATAATTCTTCATTTATCAAAATCGGAGAGAGCTTAAGCAGGATTATTTATGCGCACGGATATCCAAGAAGCGTTGAGACAGGATTTCTGGATAAGGTTGTAAGCAGTCTGGGAGATTTTGATTTATCTATCCATATTGAGCCGTATGACATAGAAACAATGATGGTTTCTTTAAACAGGGAAATGCAGAAGCAGAGAGCAGATCTTTATTCAGCTAAGATAAAAGGAATATTAAATCCAAGCTTAGAGATAAAGTATGAAGATACAGAAAACGTATTAAGGAATTTACAGAAAGGAAAAGACAAACTCTTCAACGTTAGTCTATATGTTAATTGCAGGGCAAAAACAAAACAAGAGCTTGATACACTGACAAGAAGAATTTACGCTGAACTGAACTCTTTATTGATTATTCCAAGACAGCCGTCTTTCAGGATGTTGCAGGGCTTTCAGTCGTGTTCTCCTTTGGCTGTAAACAAGCTCAAGCAAAATAGAAATGTAACAACAGAAGCCCTTTCTGCCTTCTTTCCTTTCACTTCTTCTTTCTTACAGGCAGACAAGACTGGCGTTTGGTTGGGATTGAATAAAAACAATATTCCTCTAATCAAGGATATATTCAAGCTTAGCAATCCTAATGGAATCTGCCTTGCTTCTTCAGGAAGTGGAAAGAGCTATATGGCTAAACTGCTTATTGCCCGCTATCTTCTTACAGGAACTAAGGTAATGATAATAGACCCTCAAGGCGAATATAAGGGCATTACAGAGCGATTTAACGGGCAGAGAATAGACTTAAGCAGGGTTTCAAAGACAATGATTAATCCCCTTGATTTAATGGGGCACGATTATTCAGAGAAAAGACTGGCTTTGATGGATTTAATGCCTATAATGCTCGGAGAGCTATCAGAACCTCAAAAAGCCTTTTTAGACAAGGCACTGACAGAATCTTATGAACTAAAGGGGATAAATGAAGATTCTAAAACCTGGGATAATGAACCTCCAATCCTTGAGGATTTGATTGAGATACTTCAAAGAAGAGCAAAAAAAGCGGCTACAATGGAAAAATCAACGCTTTTAAGCTTGATTAACAGATTAAGCATGTATGTTGATGGAGTTTTCTCTTTTCTGAACAAGCAGACAAATATAGATTTTAACAATAACCTTGTGTGCTTTGATATAGGCAATATGCCCAAACAGGTTAAGCCTGTGATAATGTTCCTTGTTCTTGATTATATCTATATGAAAATGAGAAAAGATATTGAAAGAAAGTTATTAGTAATAGATGAGGCATGGTCTTTACTTGGAAGGACTGAAGACGCTTCTTATATCTTTGAAATCGTAAAGACCTGCAGGAAGTTTAACCTTGCCTTGTTTTTGATAAATCAGGAGGTTGAAGGCATGCTTGAATCTGAAGCAGGGAAGTCTGTTCTTGCTAATTCATCCTATACATTATTGATGAGGCAGAAGCCTGCTGTAATAAACAATATTCAGGAAACTTTCTTTCTTAGTGCATCTGAAAAGTCGTTTCTTTTGACTGCAGGCGTTGGA
>Ga0210006_1001278_pt1 | contig 17597 bp, 16 predicted proteins | sample CryGey02umfilter_2_FD_185452 | JGI IMG/M metagenome (GOLD analysis project Ga0210006, IMG submission 185452) | Groundwater microbial communities from aquifer in Utah, USA - Crystal Geyser 4/10/14 0.2 um filter (SPAdes) (version 3) | ecosystem: Environmental > Aquatic > Deep subsurface >... | reverse complement strand
AGCCATCCATCTTGTCGCAATATTTTACTATGACAGCTTCAACATCGTTTACATCTATTTGGTTGTATCTTTTGAGAAGGTCTTTGTAAGAATAGGTTTCAATCTGTTCAGGAAAACGTCTAGCGATTTCGTCCATGGCATTGTTCTCCGTTTGATCAAGTGCATTTTTTTCTTCTGAAGTCATGGCGAGTTTATCATTGAGTTGGATATCGCCCATGACAATTTCTAGATCATCATGAATGAGCGTCATGAGTTGTGCTGCTTTTTTATCAAAATTTGGGAATACTGTTTGTATGAGTGGAAATAATTCTTCAATCATCCACATGAGACGATGCCCGTGCATCCAGAGATTTGTCCGATAGAACATTGGTTTGTATGGATGATAACGGATGACGTCTTGAAGTGATTCTTTGCGTCCTTTGAAACCTGGTAAGTCAATTGTCAGAGGAGTTTGCATATCGTTAATTTCAAATTAAAAATTTCTAATAAAATGTTCAAATATTTGTCATTTTATTTTTGAATTGTGAACTAGAAATTTGTAATTACTCCTTTTTTCCAAACACACTTTCATATCTTTCCTCAAACTCTGCAACGGTAAATACATGATTTTGTGTGCCATATTTTTCAATAGCATACAGCGCTGCGATTGCACCTGTTTGTCCGCAGGTTTTCAGATCTTTTCCTTCTGCATATGATGAAAAGAATCCTGCACGATACGCATCGCCAGCACCTGTTGGATCTTCGACTGATTGTGCAGATGGTGCTGGGATTTCTATCATGTCGTCTTTTGTCGCGATGACAGAACCTTTGCTTCCAAGTGTTGTTATGAGCACTTCCACATGGTTCATCAGCTCTCGTCCATCCCATCTTGTTTTTTCTTCCATCAATTTCATTTCATAATCATTGCCGATCAGCATTGTTGCTTGGCCAATGATTGCCATGAGTTCCTGCGGTGAGAGTGTGGTGATTTGTTGGCCTGGATCAAAACAAAATGGAATGCCTGCTTCATAACATTCTTTTGCATGTTGTACCATCACTTCTTTGGCACTTGGTCCAATGATGGCAAACGTTGGTTTTTCCGTCACATCTGCTACATGAAGTTCTGTTGATTCACTCCCAGCTCCTGGATAGAAGGCGGTAATCTGGTTGTCATCTTTATCTGTTGTAATGTATGCAGAAGAAGTAAAAAGTTCTTTGCTTGTGCGAATATAGGAAGTATTCATGTCGAGCTTTTTGAAATGATCTAGGTATGTATCTGCATCTTTGCCAAGTGCAGCAAAAACAATAGGGTCGGCACCAAGCAGTTTCATTGTGTAGCCGATATTTCCCGCAGTTCCACCAAAGTTTTTTTCGAGAGTATTAACGACAAAACTGACATTCAGCATATGAATGTGATCTGGGAGGATGTGGTTTTTGAAGCTGTCTGGAAAGTCCATAATGTAGTCGTATGCAAGGGAGCCTGAGACGAGAATCGGTGAAAAAGATGCATGCATAGGTGAAAAAATATGTTGATTAAGCTATAATAGTAACAATGTTGGATTGAATACGTCTTCTATAATAGAATGATTACCTCTTCTCTACAAGTATTGGCGAACCCGCCTAGGTATTGAGGGCGGTTTTCTGTTTATGAAACGAGTCACAAAACGAACATATCAAATATTTTGGCAACATGCGATACGGTATCCTGTGGCTTTTTTTGTCGTTATTTTTGGGGTGATCGCTGGATCGGTGGTCAATATGATACCACCGTTATTGTATCGAGATTTTTTCAATGTATTGCAAGTAACTGGCACGCCAAATGCGGACGTCGCGCATCAGTTGATTCAGATTCTTATAAAAATTCTTGGTGTGTTTGGGCTCAGTTGGGTGATTTGGAGAACCCTTCTTTTTACGAATAATTATTTTCAGCCACGCGTGATGCGAGATTTGTCGAACACGTGTTTTGCGTACATACACAAACATGCACCATCATTTTTTCACAATAATTTTGTCGGTTCATTGGTGAAGCGTGTAAATAAATTTTCTCGCTCATTTGAAGGTATCGCTGATTTACTTACGTTCAATTTTATTCGTATTTTTGTCGATATCACTGTGGTGATGACCGTGTTATCGATGAACAATATCGTTTTTGGTGTGGCACTCGGCGTGTGGGTGGCTATTTTTCTCATCATGAATTATTTTTGGAGCATGTATAAGCTCAAATATGATGTGATGCGCAGTGGACAAGAATCAAAAGTTGTTGCAGTGCTTGCTGATACTATAACCAATCATGAAAATGTAAAGTTTTTGAATGGATATGCACGAGAGAAAACATATTTTGGTGTGGTCACAGAGCGTCTTCGATATCTCAATACACTGACATGGAATCTTGGACAAATATTTGAAACAGTGCAAGTATTACTTATGTTCCTTCTTGAATTTGTCATGATGTATCTGGCTGTTGGATTTTGGCAAAAAGGACAATTGACTATTGGAGACTTTGTGTTGATCCAAGCGTACGTCATTACGACATTTGATAAACTGTGGGATGTGGGGAGATATATCAAAAATTATTATGAACACATTGCCGATGCAGAAGAGATGACATCAATTTTTGAAACGCCACACGAGATACAAGATATTCCAACGGCAACTCCACTTGTTGTGTCAAAAGGAGAAATTGTGTTTGACAACGTGTCTTTTTATTACAACAAAACACGTTCTATCATGAAAAAGTTTTGTTTGACTATTTCATCTGGTCAGCGTATTGCCCTTGTAGGACACTCTGGTGCTGGGAAGTCCACGATTGTAAAGTTACTTCTCCGAACACACGATGTTACGCGTGGCAATCTCACCATTGATGGACAAAACATATCAGATGTGACGCTCGAAAGTTTGTGGCAGCATGTGAGTTATGTACCACAAGATCCTATTTTGTTTCACCGATCTATTATTGATAACATTCGCTATGGGCGACCAGAAGCCACAGATGAAGAAGTCCATGATGCGGCGCGACTTGCGCATGCGCATCAATTCATCGAAAGTTTTCCAGAGAAATACGATACGTTTGTCGGAGAGCGTGGTGTGAAATTGTCTGGTGGAGAACGACAACGAGTTGCGATTGCGCGTGCGATTCTCAAAAACGCACCGATTCTTATTCTCGACGAAGCAACATCCAGTCTTGATTCTGAATCAGAAAAATTGATTCAAGATGCGTTGCACAATTTGATGAAAGGTAAAACGGTTATTGTCATTGCACATCGATTGTCGACGATTATGTCGATGGATCGTATTCTTGTTATAGAAGATGGAGAGATTGTTGAAGATGGAACACACAAACAACTTCTGAGAAAGAGTAAAGGGTTTTATCGAAGGCTCTGGGATTTACAGGCAGGTACATTTATTGGAGAATAATTCTCATGGAACACGTAACAAAAAACCACCAGCGTATGCTCGTGGTTTTTTGTTTGCAGACGACCGGCGGAGCGAGTGCTCTACGCCGGTCGTCAGAAGACGTCTTCCATGAGTCTTCGCTACATCACGATCTTCTCGAATTCGGCGAGGAACATCTGGATGTTCTTACTAAGTTCCTCCCTCCTACTGTCCTCATTCTCAGATTTGAGAAGGATTTGTAGCTCCGGCGAGGAACCATCCTTACTCTTGAGTAGATCAACCATGTCGCGGATAGCCTGTTCTGGATCCTCACGTTCGTGTTGGGTTTTGATGAACGTTGTACCCCATTTGGCAAACACGATGTGGCAGGTCCAGAGTGATGGCTGGGAATCATCCCACTCAGCACTTTCCATCAAACGGTCGGCAAGCGTGACAAAGACCAGGAACATCCATTCCCAGCCATGCTCTGGATTCCTTGTACCAAAGGTACGGTAGTAGCTCGGTTGGTTACCTTGCATTGCCTCGAAGGCGAGGTTAAAGATCTGTATGTCAGGGCGATGGCGTACTCGCTGAAGCTTTTTCATGTGTCCTCCCGTGTGAGTTCTCTTCACAAGATGTATCAAATAAATGATGGGTTGTCAATGCTAGACGAAAGAATGTACAATGAAATAACTATGATAACACCACACCCAGAAACAGAACTCGAACGTCGATCTCGGCGTGAACAAGAACCGTCGCGAGAATCTCGTGAACGGTTTGAAATGGATGCACAGGCAGAAGTGGCTGCTGCAATGGAGCGAGCCGATATGATTGTCAAAGATGTACAGTCGAGCAAACAACAAATGAAAAATATTGTGATAAATATGCATCTTGTGAAACAGCAAATTCAACAATTAAGACAATTATTGCAACTCGCAGATAGCGATGATGCGAATTCATTGCACCAAGATCAAAAGGCTGTTGATGAATTGAAACAGAAAATTTCAGGACATCAACAAGAGTTGCTTGCTATGCGTGAAGATTTGATTCGAGAGCAAAAGGAAGAATTGATTGAACAAAAATTTGTGGGTGATGTTCAGAATCAAGCAGAGAAAATGATTGATCAGATGATTGGCGATGTGATGGCTGTTGCCTAATATGTTTTGCACTGTATAAAAACTCCCTTGATTGGGAGTTTTTTGGTATACTCTCATCACGAAATACATAGTATGTAGCATATAACATTTTTGTTACGTGTTACATGCTATGTGTTTCGTGAAAATCAATGCCTGTCATGAAAAACTTTCACCACACAATGCATGCATCGCAGCAACGAAAGCACGGCTTCAGTCTCCTTGAGATTGTGGTGGCTGTTGGTATTTTTGCCATCTTTGTCATTGGAATTTATTCTGGTATCCAGTTTGTGTTCAAACTTGTGTACAATTCTCGAGTACGTATCATCGAAACGTCACTCCTCAATGAACAAATTGAGGGTATTCGGAATATGTCATTTTATGATGTGGGTATTGTGAATGGAAGTCCTTCTGGTTTGCTCGAGCGTACTGTCACGACAACACGTAATAATATTGATTTTGAAATCACGAGAACTATTCGAAATATTGATGATCCGTTTGATGGTGTTATTGATCCTGGTGGAGGAAGCAGTGGTGGAGAGTGTCAACAATCACAAACTGAATTGTGTCACGACGGGAGCACCCTCTGTGTGGGGCAAAATGCTGTGCAAGGGCATTTGAATCATGGTGATACAGAAGGTGCATGTGGTGCAGATGACCCTGTTTTTGACAATCAACCATCAGATTACAAGTTCGTAGATGTAGAGATTCTATGTACATCGTGCAACCAGCAAGTGCCAGTATCGATGTCTACATACCTTGCTCCAAAATTTTTGGAAGGTGATCCTACGCATGGTGCTTTATTTATTCATGTTATAAATGCAAGCGGACAGATAGTACAAGGAGCGACAGTTCATGTTGTTTCAACAATAACAAATCCAACATATAATTTTTATGACACCACAGATAATGATGGTAAACTTGCCGTGGTAGATCTTGCTGCCGGTATCGCAGCCTATGATATTACCGTGACAAAAAATGGATATACCACAGATCAAACAGTATCCTCAACGGTGTCAAATCCAAATCCTACAAAACCATTTGGTACGGTTATCGCACAAGATCTGACTGAACTTTATTTTACGATTGATGCCATTTCTGAAATGAGTGTACAAACACTCAATGCTTATTGTACTCCGATTGGATCGACAGGTATATCCCTTGTAGGGACAAAAAAAATAGGAACATCTCCAGATGTTCTCCTGACCGATCTTAGTGTCACAACAAATGGAAGTGGACAATATACCTTTAGTGATCTGGTGTGGGATACGTATCAGTTTGATGTATCTGGCTATGATATTATAGGATCTATTCCAAATGAACGTATTGATTTACTTCCTGGTGTAACACAACCAGTGAGTCTTATCCTGGGTTCTGTATCTACCAATGCACTTCGTGTTGATGTGGTCGACAGCGTGACGGGGCAGCCAATTGCGGATGCAACTGTTCTTGTTACTTCGACGAGCTTTAGTCAAGAAAAAATTACCGGCGTTGGAACTGTTGGTCAGACCGATTGGTTTGGTGGGTCTGGTCAGGAAACAATTGGTGATGATGCACGATTTTTTGATGATGATAGTAATGTTGATGTACTTACTTCTGCAGGAAATATTACGTTGCGTGATATGTTGGGACAGTATGCAGCGAGTGGTTGGCTTGAATCGTCAACGTTTGATCTTGGTCTCAATGCTACATATCAAAATATTATTTGGGAGCCACTCAGTCAGCCAAGTGAAACAGGACTGAATTCGGTTCGTTTTCAAATTGCTACTGCAAATTCGACTTCTCCTAGCTCATGGAGTTACCTTGGGCCAGATGGTACGACTGGGTCATATTATACTACCATTGATACTGTTATTTCAGACGCCCACGATGGTGATAGATATATACGCTATATGGCATATATGAGTACGGCGTCGACAACATATACTCCAACTCTCTCAAACGTGTCATTCACCTATACAAATAGTTGCACACCACCAGGGCAGACATACTTTGGTGGATTATCTGCAACAGACTATACCGTAACGGTGAGTGCTACAGGATACGAATCAGAGAGTAGTAATGTGACTGTTGGCGGATATACGAAATTAACGGTGTCATTGCAAGGATCATAATATGCATATTGAAATATTTTCAAAAAAAGGATTTACGCTTATGGAAGTTATGGTCGCCATCGGTATGTTTGCTATTATTTCTGTTGCCGTGGGATGGATTTTGATTCACAGTGTCAGATCAACAGATATTATTTGGGAGCAACTCGCCACGCAAAATGATGGGCGAGCAGCAGTGCAGCAATTTGTCGATGATGTCCGTCGTGCCGAAACTTCAAGTATAGGGAGTTATCCTATATCTGATGCATCAAGTACATCCTTTGTTTTTTATGCAAATGTAGATAATGATAATAGTAGAGAAAAAGTACGTTTTTGGATTGATGGGACGGATTTGAAAAAAGGTGTGATCCAGCCAAGTGGGAATCCATTGAATTATGATGGAGAAGAATCCGTTATTACGATTGCAGAGTCAGTTGTAAATATTGCAAAAGGTATTGCACTTTTTGAATATTACGATAATACATATCCCGTTACATCAACACCACTGACAGTGCCTGATGCCCTGACGGATATTCGTATCATTCGTATGCAGCTAGAGCTAGAAAAAGATCCAACTGCGACACCAGTACCATTGCATGTAGAAGCGGTGGTGAATATACGAAATTTGAAAGATAACTAGTCATGTTACGTGTTGTATGTTTTTTGTATGAAGCTATTTCCACTGCACAACACAAAAAAGTTTTTGCATGATAAACGAGGTAACTTGTTATTATTTGTCATGATCTTTGGGTCGCTTGCATTCACTATGATTGTCATGGGCGTATCAAGTTATGCCTTATTTGAAAATCAAGCATCGAATAGAAAACAGTCTCGTGATTTGTCTTTTCATATTGCAGAAGCTGGTATCAATTATTATCGTTGGCATCTCGCACATAGCCCTGAAGATTATCAAGATGGAACAGGTGTAGCAGGACCGTATGTACACGCATTTGAAGATAAAAATGGCGATGTCATTGGATATTTTTCTCTTGATATAGACGCACCACTCGCCGGTACTACGATTGTAAATTTTCGTTCCACAGGTTGGACTATCGCGCAACCACAAAATACGAGAACTATTGGTGTTCGTGTCGGATATCCTGCACTCACAGATTTTTCTTTTGTGGAAAATTCTGACATGAGTTTTAGTTATACGACAGAAGTGCATGGAAAGATCCATTCAAATGGCGGAATAGAATTTAATGGGACCACCGATTCTATTTTGCAAAGTGCAAAAGAAATCTATGATCCTGTTGGTGGTCCAGTAAATAGTCCTGGTATCTGGGGAAATGGTGGACCAACCACATTTTGGGATTTCCCTGTGCCCCCAAAGGATTTCAATGCTATTACTACTGATTTGGCTGGTATTCGTGATGCATCAGATGCTGGAGGCTTGCATTTTTATTCGTCTGGATCAGAAGGATACCATATGATTTTTCAGGCAGATGGAACATTCAAACTATACACCGTGACAAAACGTCAAAAATATACAGATTATTGCAAAACTGTATACAATGGATATTGTTATTCTGGAAATGTGTATTATGACATTCAAAATGAAACATATGATGCGACGTATACAATACCCGCAAATGGTGCCATTTTTGTAGAAGATGATATCTGGGTAGAAGGAGTGGTCAATGGACATGTGTCCGTAGGTGCTGGGAGATTTCCTGTGCTTGAAAGTACGTATCAAGAAATTTATCCGATAGGAAATATTACACTCCTCGCAAAAGAATCTACCAATGTGATAGGACTGATTGCACAGGGGGATATTGTATATCCATACAATGTTCCAAATGATATGGTTGTGGAGGCTGCATTGCTTTCTCAATTCAAAAAAATTTATAGACCATATTTTTCAAACACAAAGAATTCTCTTACTATTTTCGGATCACAAATTTCCTATGCTGGTGGCGGTGTCAAATGGGGGAATCCTGTCGTGAGTGGATTTATCAATACCATATATATTTATGATGGAAATCTTCGGTATCTTGTGCCACCTGGTTTTCCAGTTGAGCCGACGTATGAGTTGATTTCTTGGGAAGAAATAGAGTAACAAAAAAACTAAAAAACGTTTGCGTAGTCCAGCATGTCTCTGCCCCAAGTTCTATATCTGACAAAATATGGCAAATCACACAACACTTTGCTATACTACAAATAACCTAAATACACGAAGTTATGTCAAAAAAACCACAGGTACGAAAAGGAGTGATTATTGTTGCAGGGCTTGGAACCCGTTTTCTTCCTGCCACAAAGGCGATGCCAAAAGAAATGCTTCCTATACTCGATAAGCCTGTCGTGCAATATATTGTCGAAGAAATGGTCGCGAGTGGGATCAGAGAAATTATTTTTGTTACGAGTTGGAACAAACGTTCTATCGAGGATCATTTTGATAGAAATCATGATCAAGAGTTTTTTCTCAAAGAACGTGGCAAGTATGATCGCATCGAAGCCCTCGTAGAACTTACCAAAAAAGTACAGTTTTTTTATACTCGACAATCTTCCCCAAAGGGGAATGGTGACGCCCTCCTCTGTGCAAAAGAATTTGTGGGCGATGAGCCATTTGCATTTTCGGATGGTGATAGTGTAATTGATGCTAAAGTACCGGTTATTAAGCAACTGTTGAAAGTGTTTGATAAAAAGCAGGCATCTGTGATCGGTGCACAGCGACTCACTGATAAAGAAGCCATGACAAAATATGGCAATATCTATGGCAAACCTACTGGTGAAGATCGTATCTATCGAGTATCAAAATTTGAAGAAAAACCTGACATTGAACATGTGTCCCCAGAAGGATTGATTGTTGGTGGCATGCGATATATTTTTACAAAAGATATCTGGCCATTTCTAGAAAAAGTTCGAAAAGGGAAAGATGGTGAACTTTGGGTAGCCGACGCTGCACACGCACTCGCACAAAAGAAAAAGTTTTTTGCCTACGAATACAATGGTCAGTATTTTGATACTGGTGACAAACTGTCTCTCCTCAAAGCAACCCTTCATTTTGCGATGAAAGATGATGAAATACGAGAAGAACTTGGTGCATTTTTGTAATAGCTCTATGGAAAACTGGTCCTGTCAATCAAAAAAAATATATTCATTTCAGAAAGTTTATTTTTTGGTTGTTGGATTCCTCTTTGCATGTTTTGCACTGCCTGGTATTGCTCATGCCGCAGTACTGGATTGGAATTGTGATCCGGGAAAAGAAATATGCTATATATTTCCTACTGCAGATGCAACAGAAAAGTCTGAGGAGTGTTTTGATAAAGCTGTCTCCAAGGCGTGGGGAACGCAAGATGCTCTACAAGAGGGGGAATTACTTCATTTTGAAATACCGATAGAAAATACTGGTGCAGTACCACCTGTGTTTGCATGTTCAAATTGTGGCACTGAGGGATCGGTTTATAGATTTTATACTGAAGATAATACGGGGATTTTTGAAATAAATTTGGAGCAAAAAATTCTTAGAGATACACGAGCTGCAGTAGGGACAAGTCCGTATTATTACGCCAGATTTTTGTTGTCTGCGACAGTAACCAATACTGTCGCTGGAGTTGAAACTTCTGAAACGATATATGCAAATCTTTGTGCTGTGGTAAAAAAACCCGCACAAGTTGCTCCGCCAACTCAGCCGACAACAAAAGCACCTGTTGTTGACGTAAAGTCTACCTTTCCTTCTATTACAGATTTGAACCCACTGAGGGCCACGTCTGTTCCGACCCTTTTTGGTCGTGGTATAACTATTTTGCTTGGTGTACTTGGGAGTATTGCTATTCTCATTTTTATCTATGGTGGTATGCTCTGGATGACATCAATGGGGAATGCAGACCAAGCAGGAAAAGCATTGAAGACGATTGTCTGGGGAGCTATGGGCGTATTTGTTATATTTGCAAGTTATGCGGTTGTACAGTTTGTGCTGGATGCATTTAAATAGCACGTAACACATAGCACGTAGCACGTAGCACGTAACACATTTTTGCATGATGAATACGAGAAATGCATTTCATGATAAACTAAAGAAGTTGATACAATTTCACGTAACACATATCACGTAGCACATAGCACGTAACATGTAGCACGTAGCATGTAACATATAACAAAAATATGGGGGAGGGGTTTCATGAAAAGTTAAAAAGGTTGATTCATGAATATATACGTTTGAGCTATGTTCATACCAAAAAGTATCCAGCAGATGAGAGGTTTGGACTTACATCACAAGATAGAAGAGCCGCTGTATCAGTGATGTCAAATTATGTAGAAGGGCACGGAAGAATAAAGATTGGATCCAAACAGAATTTTTATGAAATATCATTTGCATCACTAAAAGAATCCATTTATTGTAGATTTTTAGCACAAGAGCTTTTGTATATAACGAAAGAGGAATACACAAAAGCGTTTGCTCTAAAAGACGAGATAGCGGCCATGCTGTATACTACGATTAAGGGATTAGAAAAAGACAAAAGTACATAGAACACATAACACGAAACACATAACAACACGAAACACATATCACGTAGCACGTAACACGGTGCCACAAGAAGTGTTATGTGTTATGTGTTACGTGCTACGTGAATATCCTATGAGAACGAAATACCTCACAATACTTCTTACCATGCTTAGCATAACCGCCCTGGCTGGTTTCGGTTGCAAAGGACTTTCTCAAACAGAGCAAGCATCTATCAAACCAATCACGCTGACATACTGGACAGTCTTCGATGATGTTGGACAGCTCCAAAAATTTGCAGCAGCCTACAAGAAAACACGTCCATACGTGACAGTAAATATCCGACAGATTCGCTACGAAGAATTTGATGATTTGTTTACCAATGCGCTGGCAGATGATATCGGGCCAGATGTTGTGTCCATGCATGTGCGCTGGCTTGGCAAGTATGAGGCACGTCTCGATCCGATGCCTGCGTCCGTCAATGTATCTGATGTAGAGATCACTGGTAGTCAATTTTCAGAGCAGATCATCGTCACGCCACGAACCAATCCTATGCCAAGTATTCGTGGGCTTGAGTCCAATTTTATTGGGACAGTGGCGAGTGATGTGGTCATCCGAAATCAGATCTATGGTCTTCCACTTGCACTTGATACACTCGCATTATATTACAATAAAAAAATTCTCGATAAAGCTGGTATCGCAGAGCCACCAACATCGTGGACAACGTTTCTCGATGATGTAAAAAAAATTACACGTGTAAATGGAGTAGGAGATATTATTCAGTCTGGTGTACCGATGGGGACAGGGAATAATATCGACAATGCTACAGATATTTTTGCACTGCTTCTCTTGCAAAATGGGGTGGATGTGGTCAAAGATGGTACTGTTGTATTTGCTGGTGGCATAGACCGAGCAGCGTCAAATCATCCGACACTCGAGGCATTACGATTTTATACTGATTTTGCCCGTCCGACAAAAGAAGTCTATAGTTGGAATGAAAAACAAACAGATGCATTTACCGCCTTTACGCAAGGAAGAGCGGGATTTTTCTTTGGCTTTGCATACGATTTTCCTCGCATAAAAAGTCGTGCCCCACAGCTCGCTATTGAAGTGATCCCTGTGCCTCAGCTCAATGACAATGCACCGGTAAATGTAGCAAATTATTGGGTGGAGAGTGTTGTAAAGAAAACAAAGCATCGAGACGAAGCGTGGGATTTTATCCGTTTTATGACGACGCCTGAGAATATCAAAATATATACAGACGCGACAAAGCAGCCGTCGCCGCTCAGGGCGCATGTCGCTGCGCAGCAAGAAGATCCGGAGCTTGGTCCGTTTGTGCAGGGTATCCTTACGGCGAAAAACTGGTATACTGGGAGAGATATAGATAAAGCAAATATTGCGATTGAAAACCTTATGTTGCAGTATCTTTTGCCGTATGCAGATGGGCAAAATGCATTGAAAAGAGATGCCCAGCTTATCATTAATGCTGCGACAATAGTACAGCAAACGTTGTAGAATATGAGAATATCGAATTTATCAATAAATAAAAGTAGATTACTTTGGGTAAGTATATTAGGATTTTTTTTGTTTTTTCCCTCTGATGATGCTCGAGCTTTGGCAAGCATTCCAACGACCTGTAAAAATATCCCAGGACAAAGTTCTGATGTACAAATAGGGCATTATTTTGCTTTTATCAATCAACCAATTACACTTCAAGAAAGAGAACAATTTTTAAATACAGATGGTGCAGATATTCCACCTATAAAATATGTAGATAGTTTTGATTGTATATACAAAGCTAATACATCAGGATATATAACTTTTGCTGATCTATTGAGCTCACATTTAATACCAATGGATTGGCAACAAAATCACCCAAATTTTTTAACAAATTATTATTGGCCTGAGTTGAGAACGGGCAAGTATGGTGTTAATGATCCTGATCATCAGTTTGAGTTATTGTTATCTACTTATTTTAATATCAAACCTCCTGTTGCCCCTGCAGCTGGAGTCAATGATGCCATCAAAGCTCGGATTTTTTATACTATTAGAGATGGTAATCAAGAGAAAGGATATTTATTTTTTCTTGGAGATACAGAACACCAAGTAGCTATTTCTCTTGGAACATGGAGTGGTAAAGTGATAACCATCTCAAAAGGAGAAAAAAAGACTTTTAAGGTGGAACTAACTACGGATGTTACCGGAGTAAAAATTACGTGTGAAAATTGTGCTGATCAGGCTATTATTATTTCACCTTCATCAGAAAACACTCCGAATGTTGTTCTTTTAACATTGGATGAAACAAAAATAAAAACTCCTTTGATCATTCTAAAAGCTCAAAAAGGAGCTTTTGTTGACCAATATTCTTTAACCGTGAATATAGTCGATGTTGAATGCAGCGCTCTCTCTGAAGGAGAATGTGCAACAAATAGCTTTTGTTTCTCTTTTGAGAAAGAATGTATTGCTAAAACAAGAAATATCGAATGTGTGAAAGTCCCAAAAGCTCTTTGTGGTACAAAAGAAGGGTCTTCATATTGTACATATCTCGAAGCAACAAATACGTGTACAGACTATCTCAGTAGTGCATATCAAAGTTCGTATAAACCACCCAACGCAGGTGATTACAAAGGGCCGCTCCCTCCTTGTGCGTTTGATGGAAGCTGTCGGAATGTCAATGATCTCATCCAACTGTTTATCAATTTTGGAAAGATGACACTTGGAATTGTTGGTTCTGCTGCATTGATATTTTTTGTATACGGTGGTTTCATGATGATCATTTCTGCTGGAAATGCGGAGCGTGTGAAAAAGGGAAGGGATATTCTCGTTGCAGCAATTGTCGGCATTGTGATCGCATTTAGTGCGTATGCCCTTATCAACTTTGTCCTCGATGCACTGAACGTATCGGAGGATTTTCGTGTGATTGAAGAAATCAAATAATATATATCACGAAACACATAGCACGTAACACGTAACAAAAAAAGTGTTGAAGATAGATTTTTGTGATAACATAAGAATGTCGGTTTTTAAAATTAACTTTGATACGTACATACATAGTGCATGAAGAAGTGATATGTGTTACGTGCTACGTGAAAAAATATGACGCCAAACTTTATAAACACAAAACAATCATTCATCTACGCACTTCTTGTCTTCGGATTGTTTTTGTTTCCGCAGCGTGTTTTTACTGCACTGCCAACGCCAGTGACGACGACCCCGGAATCCAAGTACACGTTCTATACATATATCTCAACCTGTAGCGATACGGACAAAGTATTTCCTGGTGAGTTTACAGGTAACAAGGCTAGTCAAAGTAAAAAAGTGGGTATTGTCGTTCCTAGGAGTATACCTCACAGCGAAATTACGTATATTTATTTTCATGGGAATGATGAGTTACCTGTTGAAGATATCTGTAATGGATCACGATATAAGATATGTGATACTGCTGTTGCATTGGGAGCCCCGATGATTATTCCACAAACTGCGGTAAATGGTTCTTCAAAAAAAACAACGCGTACTACCAAAGAAGAATTCGAATGTGTTATGAATGAAGCATACGATGTCTTGGTTTCAAAAGGTATTTCTTCACAAAAAAATTATATTGTGGCAGGGCATAGTGGTGGTGCATTTACGATGAGTAGTTATTTTATTGCAGGTTTGATAGCGCAAAAGGCGATTGTACTAGATGGATGTTATGTGACAGATCCTCCAAATCCAAATCCACCGGCAAATTTCTGTCAGGATATTATTGCCAATTTTGCTGGTCCTGTAGATTTTTATTATCAGACCCTTTCTAGTTCTGGTGAAACAGCTGGGACACGAGTTGAAACTCTAAAAACTGTTGCCATAGCACACCCTGGTGGAGCTCTCACTGCAAAAAAAGTAAACCTTACACATTATCAACTTCCTACTGCCTGTCTCAAAGACGCTACTACTTGTGAAAATCATGTAGTAGTGGACAGTGGTACTAGTGGTGGTGACACTTCTTCTGGGGGGGCATCGGGTGGAACATCTTCTGGTGGCACGACGGCACCAAAAGGACCAACGTACACAGGCAACGAGCTTCCTATTCATACGGTTGAGCTTGTCAATCCTATAAAAGGAAATGTTACAGATTTCCGTATTATTTTTGGAAATGTTGTTCAAAAGCTCATGGCAATTATTGGAGCTGTTACACTGGTCGTCTTCATCATTGGTGGTGCATATTGGCTCCTCTCTGCCGGCAATCCAGAGCGCGTCAAAAAGGGTACCGAAACTATGGTCTGGGCTGCGATAGGATTGTTTGTTGTCTTTGGGGCGTATGGAATTTTGAGTGCAGTGATTGGAGGGTTGACGGGGAGATCTGTAGTGGATAGTGGTGCGCCGACAAATTCGAGTGATGTTCATCTCATCACTGGGTATGTAAAAATTATCAATCAAAAAACCCTTATCATGTCTGAACCAAAATCAAATGTCACGGCAAAGGGAACATTGAATCCTAATACGGATTGTGTGCCCGTAACAGGAAAAAAACAAAATGGGTTTTCAGAAGTAAGAGATCCAAAAAATCTTGCATTGTATGGCTGGGTACTCGATGGATCTATTGTACAAACAACAGCTCAATGTGGAGGAGATCAGTCTACCGCTCCTTCTCAAGATACACAAAATACAGGAAAGTGCGTCTGCACTATCAAAGATGATACGACGGGTGATACCTCACAAACAGCTATTCCAAATGTAGATAGTCCAGCAGAATGTGTAACTACATCATTGCAAAGTCCTATTGTTGGAACAAGTATTAGTGGTTGTTCTTGGCAAACAACAAATTAATATACCCATGTGGAAAACAATGTGACAGTACCTGCGAATACTGATACAATACTGTTACACGAATGTGTATCCTTATCTTAATGACAGAAAGGAGGTGACACTCATGAAAAAAATTATTGTAAAACTTTCACAGTATAGAACAACATTGATGCTTGCAGCTGCAGTATTGATGTCATTTGCGTTCTTGCCATCTATGGCATCTGCAAATGGTGTATCTCCACTCGCAGCAAGTTCAAGTTTTGGTCTTGGTCAGAATGACCCTGCTGCTAGCCTTGGTCTTGGTACAACTGCACTTGACGATGCTGTCGTAGGTCTTATCAATGTAATGCTCGGATTTCTTGGTTTGATTGCTGTTGTCATCATCCTGATCGGTGGTTTCCGTTGGATGACTGCTGGTGGAAATGAAGACAAAGTTGGTCAAGCACGAAAAACGATCTTTGCAGGTATTATTGGTCTCGCGATCATTCTCTTTGCTTGGGGTATTACGATTTTTGTTGTCCAGCAACTTGGAAAAGCTTCTGGAGCTGAAGAATTCCAAACTCTTTAGTACTATATTGCCTATACGAGACCTTGCGTGTGCAGGGTCTCGTATACCGCAAGGTTGTACATTTTCCCGTGAATAGTATTCAAAAGAAAGTGTATAATCATCTTTTTATGAAACGAACTCTTGTCTTTCTCACTCTCCTTATTGTTGGATTTTTTGGACTTATGCATGCATTTCCTGTGTTTGCTGCTGACCCACTGGGTGTCAATTATGGTGCAGCCAGTGGACTCTCTGGTCAGGACCTTCGTGTGAGTATCGCACGGGTGATCAAGTTTATATTGAGTTTTCTTGGTATTATTTTTGTCATCCTCACACTCTATGCAGGCTTCATGTGGATGACATCTGCCGGCAATGAAGATAGAGTTGGTACAGCAAAGAAAATTCTCTGGGGCGCGATTATCGGCCTGGCTATCATATTGTTTTCCTATGCGATCACCCAGTTTGTGATTACAAATTTGTACGAAGTGTCGACAAGTCAGTCGTATACTACACCATAAACAATAAGCAATAAACAATTTTCTTATTACGTATTACAAATTTATGAAACGCCTGTTATCTTTTTCCATGTTTCTCTTTGGTGCAGTGATGCTGCTTTCTCCAACACTTGTTTTTGGGGTTGATGATTCATATGGACTCAATGCAACTGCCGAGGCAGCACATCTCACAAAATATGGCAAAGACGTGCCGGCACTTATCGGAAATGTTATTGGTACATTGTTGTCACTTGTGTCTGTCATCTTTTTTATTCTCATGATCTATGGTGGTCTCAGATGGATGCTGTCACGTGGAAATGAAGACCAGAGCAAAAAAGCACTTGATACGATTATTGCCGCAATTATTGGTATTATCATCGTCCTCGCATCCTACGCGATTACCACGTTTGTGTTCAATAGTGTGGGATCTGCTGCCGCTGGTGGTGGTGGGCCTAAGCCTCCACCTGGACTCACGTGGTGTTTGACTGCAGAAAATCAGTGTGTTCAGGGAAATGGAGGCGGGTGTACAAATCCACAACCTTCTGAGACTGCTTGTTTGGCTGCAAAAGCACAAGCAAAAACGCCGATTGGGGGAACGTGTGGAGCGGCGACAGAGTGTACGTCTGAAGTGTGTACTGGTGGAGTGTGTGTGGCAGCTGTCGATGCAAGTATCTGTACTAATGGTGGAACAGTATGTCCAACTGGACAAACGTGTAATACCGTTACAAAAGAATGTTTGTTAGACAGTCAGATAGA